>OGKM01000037.1_pt1 | contig 121440 bp, 137 predicted proteins | sample 1572501 | NCBI WGS metagenome assembly OGKM01 (sample SAMEA2582154, study PRJEB24529) | metagenome | biome: Human gut stool | place: China | collected 2011
AGTAAGTAATATGTTATAATAATTAAGTTAAATTTATGATAAGGTGGGATAAGGTTTATTGGTTAAACTTCAAAGTTTAAAGAATGACCCAAAGAAACGAGTGGTTTATCGAGTTGTAGATGCTCCAACAGGGCAAATTACAATTTACGAACCAACAAAAGATGATATTAAAAAGATTATTGAGTTACAAGATGAAATTGCAAGCTACAATGAAGACAATGAAATGGAATTAGAAATCGCTGGCTATACAGTTATGCGTGAGTTAATTCCTATGTTAACTGATATTGAGATTGACCCAGAAATGTCTGATGATGAAGTGAGAGATATTGCTGACAATCCTACACTTGCATTGCTTACAGTAACACATGTCTTAGAAGGTATTGTGTCTGACGTTTATAAGATGTTAATTCTACAAACAGTTAATGGTATCAAGAATGATGATATTGAAGTGTTGGTAGATGAAATGAAAGACCAAGTATCTGGCTCATTGATTGAACGTATGAGCCAGACAGAAGATGGTCGTGAAGCCGCAGCAGAAGTAGCACAAGAAACAATGCGATTAGTCAATGCAAAGCAAAATGAATATATTGAAGATGAAATGACTAAAGCAGAAGTAGTTAAGGAATTGGAAGAAGACCAAGCTGTCGAAGAAATTGTAAACGAAGATGAAGATACATCTGATGAACCTGTTGTGGTAGACGAACCAAGTATTTCATACGAAGACCGTATTAAGAGTAAATTCCAAGCAAATTATTCTGAATTAAACGGTGAAACTGAGTAAGCGAGATGATATAATATGGTAATGTTAGAAGCAAGAGCTAACGTTGAGATACCTGATTACATGGGGAAGGTCAAGTCTATTAGCCGTAAGGCTTTGGCTACTACAATAAGAGAAACAGCTGTAAATATCATGAAGAATATTCTGGAGTATGAATTTCCAGCATATGTGTCTACTAGCTCATATATTACAACTGGTGAAATGGTTAATACAGTAATGTTTCGTGTAAGTGGGGATACTTTGGTTATCTACATTGACGGTGGTGCATTATCTGCTATGCCATATGACGCTGTTAATCATGAGTTTGGTATTCACGAAGGTGTTTCTGGACAAGATTTCAGACATGAATTGCCTGGTGTCTTAAATGATGGCGGTGGCGGTATTGTTCCACATAAGGGTAGAAAATTCATAGACACTGCTTTCGACCAATATCAAGTAATTTTAATTGAATTACTTGCACAAGAACTGGCTGCGGCTGGTTTTGAAGTATCGACTGGTTAATTAACTTAATAAAATTTGAATTTTAGAAAAATGAATGGTATAATATCTTACGTAAGAAGTAATACAGATTACGTAAGGAGTGATTATAATGAACGCAACCAAGATTACATCTAAGGGTCAAGTTACTATTCCAGCAGAACTTAGAAAACAATTTGGGTTGGAAAATGGGCAAGAAGTAATCTTTATGCCAGATGATAATGGGAATTTAGTTATGAAAAAAGTTCCAACATTAGAAGACTGGGATAAGATTACAGCTAACATTCCAGTTGAACACATTGAGTTTGACAAGAATGGACATTACGACCCAAAGAAACACCCAGAATTTGATGAATGGGTGCGTGAGGGATAATGGCAAAGCCTTTAGAAGTTTATTTGGTAGATGTACCATTTGAAGATATAAATGAGAGCAAGGTTAGACCAGCATTAGTGGTTAGGGCTACTGATGATGAGTATTATATGTACAAGGTAACTTCTAAGTACAATCCAAAAGATAAATTTAGAAAAAAGCACTACTATGTCATGAAAGATTGGCATGGTGCTGGGCTTACAAAAAAGTCCTACATTGATACTCATAGAGCTATTGCTATGCCAAAGGATATGGTTGAAAAAGGCCATGTTCTTGGGAAGATAACAGCAATAGATAAGGTTGGTTTGGCAGAGTTTATCAGTAATAAATAATACATTTCATTAACCACACAAAATAACATAGAATTGCGTTTTTATTTTTAGGGAGGAAATTATCAAGCTATAAGGGAGATAATTTCATAAAGCACAAAGAAGGATTAAAATACCAAAGCAACGAGCAACGTGTCATTAAAAGATACGCTACAAAAGCTCGTGTGGATAAGGTAAATCCAGATAATATTAAAATCTATAATAAGTATCTCCGTAGCCGAAAGGTAAAGAATACTGATGTTAAAGATACAACATATAAGGTGTACCAATCATATATGAACATCTTTATGTGTTACATCATGGAACGCTGGGATAACTTTTACCTATTAGACGAGGAGGTACTAGAAGAAGACATGTTAGACATTATGGAGTCTTTCATGTTATTCCTACAAGATGAATGTGGGAATGGTAAAAAGGTAATCAATACTAAATTGAGTGCTGTTTCTAGTTTCTATCATTGGGCTACCAAACGTAGGTTAATTAAGGCACATCCTTTTGCGGGACGTCTTGAACGCATACAAAATGCTCAAGAAGAAAAGAAAATAGCAGTACACTTCTTAACACAAGAACAAATAGATAAGATAACAGAAGAATTGTCTAAACCAAAAGATAGTCTTAACCGTTATGATTGGCAAGATGAAATCTTATGGCGAATTGCATATGATAGTGCAGCTCGTATCGGGGCAATTCATCAATTATCCTTATCTAATCTTGATTTAGACAAACGTCAATTTACTAATATTCGTGAAAAGCGTAGTAAGATTGTGAATGTTCCATTCTTAAAAGCTACACAAGAAAGATTACGTGAATATTTGCAATGGCGAGAAGAAAATGGTATTGATTGTGACGCTTTATTCTTTGCCCGTAAGAATGGTGAATGGACTAGAATGAGTAAACAATCTCTTACATTACGTATTCGTAAGATTGGGGAAATCATTGGTATAGGTGATTTCAGACCACATAGCATACGTAAGAGTAGATTAAATATCATAGGTAAGAAGAACATTAAGAAGGCTGCTAGTTTGGCACATCATGAAAGTATTGATACTACTGTTAGGTTCTATACAGAAAAGGAAGACGAAACAGCTACCTTAGATAGTATAGAAGAAGAACTAGCCAACGAATAATAAATAAGTATGCACCGTAAACGGTGTGTATAATACATATACAAGGGGAGATAGGTATGTTTTGTACTAAATGTGGAGCAAAGAACCCAGAGGACGCAACTTTCTGTTATAAATGTGGTAGTGAAATGAACCTTGCTCCCCAACACCCTTCTGGTGATAAAAGTAAGATAGATAATAAAAAAACAACTTATACTACCATTTTCGGGAACGAATACATGGTAGAAGATGAGTCGGAAGAGGAGGAAGATGTAAATACATCTAATGAAACGGTGGGAAGTAATATCAATCCGTTGTCTAGCTTCTGGGGCGATATAATTAACTTCAACGGTAAAATGAGCAGATATGATTTTTGGTCTGCAGCAATAGTAATGGCTGCAGTCAATTTGATATTGCTAGGTATTTGCGGATATATCAATTCTATGTTGTTGTGGTATTTTTATGACATATTTTTCCTTATTGCAACACTATCTGCCTCTGTGAGAAGATTGCACGATATAAACAAAAGTGGTGCATATGTATTACTTAATCTCATACCGCTTGTTGGACAAGTTGTATTATTGATTATGTTGTTGCAAAAAGGGGTGGCAAAAAGTTATGATGAAGCGTGGTGGAGCGGTTTGTTTGCTGCGTCAGTATTACTTTTGTTACTAGGTGGAGTTTACACAGCGGTTACAGCATATGAATACTATCAAGAGCAGCTAGAATTACAAGAGTATCGTAATGATTTAGATAAGAGTATTAGCGATTTAGAAAATAGCTCTTATGATGACGATTATGATTACTAACATACATAGCAAAAGATAGCCCATAAAATGGGCTTTTACATAGCACCAATATGTAAGCGTTTACAAATAAAATAATAAGGTGGTATTGAAATGATTGGCTAGTCAAAACTTAAACATAAAAGTCAAGTTAGACTTTGACGAAACGAGCTTAAAGAATTTAAATCTAGGTACAGTAAGAGTAGACCCAGATGTAAATCACTTTAAGAGTAAGTTAAGGTCGGCTTTAAATGGTAATTTTAAGATTACTCCGAAGATAAACACAAAAGGTATATCTAACCAACTAAACAACATCAAGAATGATATGAGGGAATTTAGAAACGCTGCTAAAGACCCTATTAAGATTAATTTTGATGTTGATAAAGATGTACTTAGTGATTTAGCTGTTATATCAAGACAATTAGAGAAGATACAAAAAGCTAGTGCCAGTGCAACTAAGATGAAGTTGTCTGGTATGAGTGGGATTAGTAAAACTGGTGATGACCTATCAACATTAGTTAGTGCCGCTCGTAAAGCTAACAAGGAAATTACAGCCTTAGAAGCTAAAAAGAAAGCATTAGAGTCAACAGGTCGTTCATTAAGTGATAAGGACGCTCTTAAATTAGGTGATTTCCAAAAGCAAGCTCAAGAATATAGCGATGCAATAGAGAAAATCATATCTGAAAAGCAAAAACTTGATGAACAAGCATTACGTAGCACTTTTAAAAATTCAGAAAAGCCAACGGAAGAAGAAACTAGGGCTTTAGCTGCGTTAAAAGAAAAGTATGCTACTATGAGGGCTCAAACCGAAGAATATTCAAAAATAGGTGCAGCTCAAAAACTTGTTACAGAAAATAATGCTATACAAAAAGCTCAATTAGAAGCTCAAACGCAGTTGCTTAAAGAACAATCAAGTGCTGAAAAAGAATTGGTTAAATCTGGCGAACGTTTGGTTAAACTTAAACAAGAAAGAGTTAGGTTAGACCAACTTGAAAAAGAAAAACAACAAACAGCTCGTGAGGAAGATAAAAAAGCTGCTTTAGAGCGTGAAATCAGACACAAGCAAGATGAGTTTAATGAGTTAGCTGAAAAGGTTGATAAATACAACCCAGACCTTGTTGAACAAATGAAACATCGCCAAAACGGTAATAGTTCTGAAATTCAATCAGCTAGAGCAGACGGTACTATTACTGCCAAGGTACGTGCTAGAGAGGCAGCGTACCAATCATTAGAAGGTAGTATCAAACGTCAAATATCTCTCGAAAAAGAATTGGCTAGGGTTACTGATACGGCTGCTAAGCGTACTACACGTAGGCAGTTAGCTGATGAACGTGAAAAAGAAGCCTTAATCCGTAAACAAATACGTGATAATGGTTTAAATAGTGACGCTCATGACCGTAGAGTTAATGCCTTGTCGGAAGAATTGGGTACAACCAGAATACAGTCAAGAAAACAACGTAAAACTCGTATTGGGTTCAATGCGACAATGGACGTTTACAACATGGCACAACAAGGTGCTTATGCTGTTGCTAGTGCTGTTTCTGCATTAAGTGAAGTTGACGCTGCTATTACTCGTGTTACTAAGGTCGCCAATGCACCACAAAAAGATATAGACGCATTTACTAAATCAATTTACAAGAATGCCAGTGCGGTAGGTAAGACAGCACCAGAATATGCTAACGCTGTTGAACAATGGATTACGACTGGTAAATCATTAAAACAATCTATTAGTTTGGCTAAAGACTCTGTTATGGGTTCTTTCGTTGGTAACGTAGACGTTAATGATATGGTTAAGTACATGGCTGTTCCATTGAACTCATTTAGAAAAGAAGGACTTAAATCTAAAGATATTATCAATAGTATGAACCAAGTTTCTAACAAGAACGCTATTGAAATGGAAGATTTGGGTCAAGCGTATTCTAAAGCTAGTTCTGTTGTGGCAAGTACAGGTACTACATTTAGTCAGTTGACTGGTATGATTACTGGTGCTCAAGAAGCTACTCGTGCTGGTGGTGATGTTATTGGACGTTCTATCAAGGCAATCTCGCTCAACTTCTCTAAGATGAGTTCTGGTGTTACAGCAACGGATAAGAGACGTTCTGATTTCTTCCATGGATTAGGTGTCGATTTAAAGACATCTGATGGGAAGATGAAGTCTACATACCAAATCATGAATGATTTATCTAAGGTATGGGGCAAGTTAAGTAAACAACAAAAATCTGACGCTGCTTTATACGCTGCTGGTAAGGAACATTCTAATCAATTTACTGGTATGTTAGAAAACTGGAAGACAGTACAAAAAGCTATGCGTGAGTCACAAGGACAAGTAAATCTTGTTGATAAAGACCATGGTTCTGCTTTCCAAGAATTTGAGAAACAACAACAATCTGTTCAATTTCATCTAGCTACATTAAAGAACTCATGGACACAAATGTTAAATGATGTTGTTGGTGGACGTGAAGGCTTAAATAAGATTGTTGATACTGGTACTTCTGTTGTTAATGTGCTTGATAGCTTAGCTAATAATAAGATATTTAGAGGTGCTGCAATGTTCACTGGTGCTATTGCTGGTATTAGTGGACTTCATAAAGCATTATCTGGTTTAGCTGACGCTGCTAGAGATGTCACTGCTGCTAAGTGGGAAAAATTAACTAATCTTTTAAGTGGGCAAGCTAAAAATGACTGGTTAGATGATTGGGACGACAAAGTTGATGAGCTACACGGTAGAAGCAGACCAAAGGCTGATGAAACACCAGAAGATGAGCTTGCTAAAGCTATGAGAAAGTTTTATGAATCCAAAGAAGCACAAGAAAATGGCGGCAAAGAACAAAAAGCTACTAAGAAACAGACTGAAAGTAAAAAAGAGGCTGTAAAACAAGAAGAAAAATCTGCCGAGGCTAAAGATAAGACGTCTAAGGCAAGTAAGAAAGCTGCAGAAGCACTTGAGAACGAAACCCAAAACGTTGGCAAAGCAACAGACGCAACCAAAGAAATGGGTAAGGAAGTTGAAACTACTAATCGAAAAGCCCGCACACTATCAAAAACTGGTTCTAAAATTGCTAGTGGAATGGGTAAGATTGCTACCGTTACAAGTATGGCTGGAGATTTACTTGGTATTGGCGGTATTATCTTAGACGTTGGTGCGTTAAGCGTAGCTATTGCTCAAATGATGGGGTTAGACCCAATCGGGAAATTTATGCGTGCTGTAAATCCAGCTAAAGCCGCAAGTGATGATTTTAACGCTTCGTTGGATAAAAATGTTAAGACCATTGACGCAATGAGTAAAAAGTTAGATAAGAACTCTGTGTACAATGGTAAAGCTGCAAGTGCAATGAAAACAGTTAGCGACCTAAACAAAGCGTTGAATGATAGTGCAACAAATGCTACTAATGCTGGCTTGAACAATAAGTTATCTGATGATGATTTTGCTAGTTTTAAAAAGGACTTTAATAAGAAAGCTAAAGACTTGGGATTAAAGGTTCGTGTAAAAGTAAATAATGTTGAAGTTATGAAAGACGCACAACAGCAATTCCAAGACCAGCTTAAAATAAAAGAACGTCATGACGCTATCGAAGGTGCAAATCAGTACAATACTCAAGTTCGTGAAGCAGAAAAAATAACAAGCCAAAGTAAACTAAATGATTTATGGAAATCAACCGAAAAAAGAACTTTTTGGGATAAGCTATTTAGAAGACATGGTGAGGGTTATTATGATTATGACGCTGATATAGAAAAAGAAAGAGAGTATCAAAGTAGAAGAGATAAGAATGATTATGCGTACAAGCGTGTACAAAAGAAAATTAATGCCAATTTAGAGAATAAGCGTTTACAAGATAGGTCATTTAGATTTGGTGAGGACGCTGAAAAGATATGGGACTCGTCAGATGGTAGAAAGATGATACAAGCTGTTGACGCAGCTAATAAAGCTACCGCCAGTCGTTTGAGTTCTTTAGCAAAAGTTATCAATAGCGGGGCTTTTGAAAAAGACGATTATAAGAGTCTGGGTGTTGATTTTGGACAACAAGCTACTGTTGCTGAGGGGCGTAATCTTCGTTACTGGGTACAACAAAAGAACACGTTAGATGACATCAATAAGCGTTTGAGTGAAGGCAAAGACCTTACAAGACAACAACAAGAATACTTGTCTAAACAAGGTGGAGTATTATCTAATATCAAGCTTCAAAACGGTGAAATTACAGCCGAACAAAGAGAGGCTATCAATAACCTACAAACACAAAGTGGCAAGTTGGTTGATGATAGAAAACAAAAACTACGTGATATTTTAACTGGCACTGGTATTACTGGTAAGGTTCAAGATAAAATTGTAAATGGATTTAGTGGTTCTAACGCTGATTACATTCGTGAAATGTCGACATTCGGTAATGTTGGTATGAACGCATTAGGTGTTGGAGCTAAGTATCGTGTGCAATATGGTGATAGATGGGCTAAAGCCATGATACAACAACAAAAGCAAATTGACGCATGGGCTAAGAGGAACCCTGACAACCAAATCTTGCGTGGTATAACTACCGAAGATGGAATGGTTGATACTAACGCTATTGCTACTATTAACTCCGAGCTTAACAAAGGCTATGGTAAGCGTAATGGTGTTTATGGCTTCAAGAAGGGTTCTGCTGGTGACAGACTACGTGATTTAGGTTTTAAAACTAATACTGATGGTAGTATGAACCTAAAACAATTAGGTCAATTAGAGAATGTGTTTGGTGCGTCCGACTTGCCTGGATTAATCACTTCATTGGGTGAAGGTTCTGCTAGTGGACAACAACAACTTCAAGCAATGGGTGCATTAAGTCATCTTAGACAGCATGGTGGGAGAAACGGCAAGCTGAGTTCTAAGAATAACTTTAACCTTAACAAAAATGCCATCAGTGCTTTGGGGCAAATGATTGCTACACAAGGTAAAAAAGGCACTGTTGACGCAATTCAAAACGACCAAAGTTTATCGAAAAACCAAAAAGACGCATTGGTAGCTGCGACAAATGCTGACGGATATTTTGACGCAAATGGTAATACACAGCAAGATAGAGCTGTAACCAAAGCTAATGACGCTATGATTAGGCGTGGTAGCAATGGCAAGTTTAAAGGGAAGAAAGACCAGCAATCTGTTGCAAAATCCATTCAAGCTAATATGAAGAATGGTATGACCCTGAAACAAGCTAAGAAGAAAGTGCAAGAAGATATCGCACATAGCCAAGCATTTGGTGATGACTCTGGGGACGCAGAAGATTATGTAGATAGTATCAAGAGTAATAAGCAACTTGAAAAACTGTTAAAAAGTAAGTCTGGCAAAGGCGGCAAGGGTAGTAAGAACGGTAAGAAAAACGACAAAATTACAGCACCAGGCATAATTCCAACAGTGGAAGCTGATAAATTAAAGAATACTAAGAGTATGCAAGCTGCCAATAAGGCACTCAAAGCCATGAAGAATGGGCAATATTCATCCCTGACTAAGAAACAGTTAGCACAATTAAAGAAGGACGATAGGACAGCCTATGACAATTATCAAAAAGCTGTTAAGAACTTCAATAAAGCTGATAAGAACGGTGACGGTAAGCTAAGTAAAGCGGAACAAAAGAAATATGAAGAATTAGGTAAGAAGAAAGCTGACGCTGAAAACAAGGGTAGACAATCTGAGAATAAAAAGAACAAGAAAAAAGAAGACAGAAAAGATACAAAATCTAGCAAATCCAATAAGTCAAATAAATCTAACAAGAAGAAAGATTACTCAGATGAAAATGGCAAAAAGCGTAAACTTAGCGACTCAAAAGGTGGTAGACTAACAGCTAAAGAAAAGCGTAATCTCCAAGCTAGACAGAAAGAAATGGCAAGGCTTGCCAAGAAGTACAAAGCAGCCGACAAGAACAATGATGGTAAGTTATCTGCTAAAGAAAAGCGTAATTTAGCTAAGAAATTAAATGAAGAGGCTAAGATTGAGGCACAAGCAGCTAAGAAAAGGAGTAGTAAAGCTAGTTCCAAGTCTTCACCAAGCAAGGCTAAATCTAACAGTAAACGAAAGGCTATCAAAGTCCCTATCAAGGGTGAAGACAAAACCAAAGATACACTTAATAAAATTAAGTCTAAGGGTAAAAAGTCTAATATCAAAGTACCTATTAAAGGCGAGGATAAAACTAAGGATACGCTTAGCAAAATTAAGTCTAAAGGCAAAAAAGCAAATATCAAAGTCCCTATCAAAGGTGAAGATAAAACTAAAGGTACGATGGATAAGATTAAGTCCAAAGGTAAGGGGCAAAAGATAAAGATACCTGTTACTGCCGAAGACAAAACTGGTGATGGTATAAGCAAGATTAAATCTAAGGTTCAAAATATCAAAGCTAAGATACCTATTACTGCAGAAGATAAGACTGGTGATACAATTTCGGGTATCAAGAGTAAAATCACTGGTGTTAAGGCACAAATTAGCATTACAGCCAAAGATGATACAGCCTCAACAATATCTAGCATTCAAAGTTCGGTACAAGGACTTAAAGCAGAAGTAACCATCACTGCTGACGACCAAGCAAGTTCTGTAATTGATACCGTTAAGAGTGCGATTGACTCAATTCCACCAAACCACGATACGGTTATTAGTGTTACTGGTGCAGAGGCAGCTGCAGCCGCAGCGACAAATGTAGCTAATGCTGTTAATAGTATTCCATCAGAAAAGAGTGTATCAATTAGTGTTACGAAATCTGAAACGGTTACTGTTACAAAGAAAGCACCTTCTGTTGCCATTAATGGTTCACTTGGCATATTGGGACGTGGAGTTGACGCTTCTTATGCTGTAAGTCCTAACGCATTCCGTTCAATGTCTGTAGCTACTGATAACCCAGATGTAGTAAGTGTTATAAATGGTACTGCTGCTAATATGGGAGTTAGAGATTATTCTGAGGCTGATGATACAAAGGTAAATGAAGAATACTGGAGATACATGGGTAAGGAACTCTACAAAGGTTTACCACTAGATGAACAAGCGTCTAAATTGGAGAATGCTGTAACGCAAGCTGATGAAGATATGAACAAATTGATTAATATCGCACGTCAAAAAATTGATGTAGATAGAAAACAATTAGCATATCAAGAAGAAATGCGTGGGGCATACCAAAACCAATTAAATGATGTCATGGGTAAGTTACGTGGATATGGTTTCCGTACTAATGGTAACCAAATCACCAACTTGGATATCGCTAAGAATTTCAAGGGCGACCAAGCAAGTAAGGTTGATGAGTTGTTAAGTACCTACCAAAATGTATATCAAAACTTATCTGATGTAACTAAGAAGATAGATGAATTAAATACAGATATTTGGCAACAAAATAAGAATATCCAAGATTACCAAGAAGAAATTGAGTCACAAGCTATTGAAAAGGCTCAACGTGAATTGGAAATGGTGAAACGTTCAGTTGAATACTCCAAGAATTTGGCAGATAGAGTAATCGACTCATTGAGTGAAAAAGATTACGCTATGAAGTTAGGTTTCAGTGCAAAGGAAATTAATGAACAATCAGCTGGTTTGGAAAAATTAATAGGTCAATTCAATAAACTATCTGCTATGACATTCTCAAAGAAGGAACAGGCAGAAAAAATTGAAGATAGCTTAAATGATTTAAGACAAACCATCTTAGATACTGCTGATAGCGTATTGGAATTACAAAACAATATGAAACAAGCAGAAATCGACCAATACACAGGAAACTTGACTAAGTTTACCGATACGATTAATAACAATATTGACCGTTTGAAATCTAATGTACAACAGTTGCAAGATGGATTGTTAAGTGGTACGACATTTGACGATTTATTGAGTTCTAATCTATCTGTTACTGATTTTGAACAACAATCTGCTTTATCAAGACAAATACAACAACGTATTGATTTAGAAAAGCAATTAGATAGTGCTATGGACGCTTTCGCAAAGAAAAATGTTGATAGACAAAATGATGTTGCTGCAGCTCAATTAAGAGTTGAACAAAACAAATATGCTCAAATGCTTAACCTTGCAAAAGATTATGCTAAAGGGTATGTAGGTGAAATCAATACACAGTTTGCTACTTACGCAACACCAACAGGTCAAGCTAACTTAAATGATATTACTATTGGTGGAGGTCAACGTAGCGTTGAATATACCAAAGCAATGGTTAAATACCAAGATGAGTTAGTTAAATTGCGTGAAGAATACAATAAGCAACTTAAGGCTGCTGCAAATGATGAGCAACGTTCAAGAATTAATCAGAAGTTTGTCGTTCAACAAATGGATATGCAACGTGAGTTATATCAACAAATTATTAATAGTAATTTGCAAGCTATTGATGATATGCAAAAGAAACTCAAGACAGAAGATTTAACGACAGAACAACGTCAAACATTAAAAGAAAGTATTGCACAATATGAAAAAGATAACATTGACGCTCAAAACAATATTAAAGATATTATCAAGGAAAGATTTGACTATGAAAATACACTTATCCAAGACCAATTAGATAAATATCAAAAGGTTACAGATACAGTAAGCAACTTAGTGACATTAGCTAAGACCTTACAAATGCAACCAGCAACTCAAGCTAAGTTGTTAGAGCAACAATACAAGACTATTGAAAAGCAATACAACACTTATATTGCATTAGCTAATAAGCTAAGAGAACAACAATCTGGATATGATGTAAACTCATTTGAATGGAACACATTACAAAAACAAATTGATGAAATGGACTCAAAAGTAAATCAATCTATTGCTGATTTATTGGAGGCTTCACGTTCACAATTTGAAAACACAATGGAGGCTACATCTAAGGAATTTGAAAAATCTATCAATGGTGGACGTACTGCTGATAGAACTAAATTTGAAGACGACATCTGGATTGATGGTGTATCTAAGCAACTTAAACTAGAACAATTAAGACAAAAGTCTATTGAGTTAGAAAATGAAGTTGTGAAGAAACGTATCGAGGCTTTGGACGCTCAATCAAGAATGTCTAAGATACAGGCTGATTACGTAGATAAACAAATAGATGTGTTAAATGCACAACAGGCTTTGGATAATACGTTAGGTAAACGTGATACTAAGGTATTAACACAAGGTGAAGACGGTAAGTTTAATTGGACTTACATGGCCAACCAAGATGATGTTGATACAGCACGAGAAAACTTAACACAAGCTAAAGTAGACATGGAAGATTACAAGAAACAGATGAAGTCACAATTTGTTGACGCTGTTGAAAAAGTAATTGACGGTGCAAAGACAGGCGAATTGAATATTGATGAAGTCAAGACACGACTACAACAATTACAAGACGCTTATGGTGTTGGTATTTTAGATGATATTCCAGAATACAACGCTGGACAGCTTGAAAACATTATCCAACAATATACTGATTATGTGAATAGAAACAAGGACATCTTAGGTAAATATGGTGACTCTAAGGCTGTTGGTAGCTTAACAGGTTATCAAGAAATCTTACAAGGGTTCACAGACCAATTCAAAGTAGTTGGTAAGGAAATCAGTGAAATGTTCGGTCAACAATTAAGGGACGCTCTTAAATTAGACCCTAACCTTTCACCAAGAATACCTAATGCACCAACACAAACATTGTCTATGGTTATTCAACATCAAACATTAGAGTTCCCTAATGTAACAGACCCAACAGGATTTGAAGAAGCTATTAAGAACTTACCACAGATTGCTAAGCAACAAGTCCAATCTAAATCATTATAATTAGTCGGCTCATATCTCTACTGTAAAAGGTGGGGATATGGGAGTACATATAATAAGTATTTTGATAATTGCAAACAAGTAAATTGATATTTTTGCAATATAAAATACGGATTTTATAAAAATCAAAATTTTGAAGAAAGGAATGATATTAAATTTGACACAACCAATTTTAAATATGGTGTCGAACTTTGACGCTACCGAAGAACATACATTGACTTATATGTATCTAGGTACAGAACGTTCGACAGTCAATCAAGTATCTATCCGTCCAGATGAACCTAACTCATCGCCAGTCTATACAGAAACTAGAACAAGTTTTGACAAGGTTCATGTTGTTCCTAGAAACGCTTTGAAGAATGGTTTGAGTTATTTAGCTAAGGTTCGTGTCCAATTAGATGATGGAACATGGACTGAATGGTCTGCTGAAATAAAATTTATGTGTTTGGCTAGACCAAACTTCTATTTTGAACAAATTGGTAATAGCAAGTATGTCTATACAAATGAAATGATGTTAAGTGTATTGTATTCACAAGAACAATCAGAAAAGGTGGAAACGTACCAATTTATCTTACAAGACTATAACCATGTTAACATTCAAGAGTACCCAGTACGTATTCCAACAGCAGATGACCCATTCAGATTTTCAGAACACATTAAAGGCTTGCAAAAGGGTAGATTGTACTATGCAATAGTTAGAGTAACTACAAAGCATGGTATGGTCTGGGAAAGTCAAGGTAAGGAATTTGTCCCACAATATGTTATCCCTACACTTAATTCAGTTGTACAACCAGAATTGAATGAAGATGAAGGGCAAATACAAATTCATGCGTTCTTGAAACAAATCTTAGGTACACCAGCTAAACCTTATATTCCTAATCGTGCTACTGATAGTGATTATCACTATGATTATTGGAGTCCAAGCGGTCAAAAAGACGCTCATTATGTCATAATTCCAAAGGATAACCCATTGATGTTTACTCGTTTGGGTATGGCTAAAGCAAGTGATTTTATAGCTAAATTATGGTGTGCTGGGGTAGACAATGGTTTATTCCTCCAATTCTCTACAAAAACAGATGAGAAGAACCCAACTGGTACAGGGGTGCAAATCAATTTTGTTAAGCATGATGATTACATTACTATGGAAAAGACTTTCGGTAGAGTTAAATCGCGTGCTAGGTCTAATGTCGTTCAAGGCTTAGGTCAACAACCATTCTATCTCTATATCAAAGTAACAGAATATAGGGTGCAGATGATAATTGAAAAGATAGGTTATGGAGGTTAAGTAGATGATAATAGGACATACGTTTTTTGGACATGGAATGGAGGGAGTAGTTTATGACACAGCAATCCCAACAGACGAACTTGACGAAGTGTGGCTTGGAGAAGGAATGTATGACGAAGTGTTTGTGTCCCTTGATACCAGCATTAATTCCACAAATGAAAAACCAACTGGCTGGCAACTCAAAACTATCATGGACGCAAAGTTTAATGGTAGCTTGGAAGCTGGTTCGATTCATGGTGGCGGGCATAAAGTAGTTAAACTCCAATGTTATAGACGTGAATATAAGGCTGTTGATAATGATTGGACACTTATTGCTCAATGGGATTACGACCAAGATTACAACACTTATACAATCACAGATAGATTTATTCAAAATGGTAAAACATATCAATATGCTATTGTTCCTTTGGCTAAGGATATTAAAGGGGACAAGGTTACGTCAGAACCAATCGCAGCAGTATTTAAGGGTAATTTTATATCAGACCTACAACACAACTATGCGATGAATTTGAACTTTAGATTTGGTGATTTAAAATATAACAAAAACACAAGCATTCAAACAACTCTTTCTGGACAATTTCCTATCGTAACACAAGGGGGTCAAAATTACCGTTCTGGTACAGCAACATTTCTCCCATTAACAAAGCAACAAGAATTAGGTTTGAGAAACAGTCTAGATACAAAAGAAGAATTGAGAAATAGAAATCAGATTATTGAGTTCTTAAACAATGGTAAGATTAAGGTTATTAGACGTGATGATGGCGATATCATGGCGGTTGCTACAAATGATATTAACTTACAACCATTGTCAGATAGCTTTGATGAATTATCTAATGTTACATTCTCATTCACAGAAGTAGGTAAATTAGATTACAACACAATGGAAAAATCTTGTTTAATTGCAACAGCTGGTTTATCTAATTTTACTTATGATGAACATGGCGAAATCATCTTTGACGATACAAACTTGATTAAAGATGTTAATAAGAGTAGAAACGCTCAAAAGGTTTTAAATGATATTTAAGGTGGTGTAAGTTATTGGATTTTACAGAGGATTTTACAGACGCAGAATTAATGAAAGGTAGTAATAACCACGTTCTACCTAATATCATTAGTGATTTAAGTGTGAAACCAGATAGTAGAATTGGTGAAGTTCTAAGACAACCAATTAGAAATATTGATACAGTTATACAGGTTATCAATCGTGATGGGTCTGTATATCAAACAATCGAAGGCAAGACTATATCTGGTAATATCTCAATAGACGCAACATCGCTTACTAGACGTACAGGTTCACTTACATTGGCAGTTGATAAAGATTACTTACCTAAATCTGGAGGCATAGCATGGTTTGATAAGCAATTTAAGTTGTATCAAAGCATTATTGATATGGGGTCTTATAATAAAGAACCTATCAACTTCCTATTAGGTACATTCGTTATCACAAATGAAAATCTAAGTATTAACACTACAAATAGTACAATTACCTTTACTTTAGAAGATAAGATGTCATTGTATGAAAATGCTACGACAGCATATCGTGTAAAGATACCTAGAGGGCAAAAAATTGATAGTGCTATTCGTTCTGTTATGGAAGAAATGGGCGAAACAGTCTTTGGTAAAATGCACGAAAGTTCAGAACAAGAAGTAGTTCAATACGATTATATTAAGGAAATTGGAACGAATAAACTTGATATAATTACAGATTTACGTGATATGTACATGGATTACACTTGTGGTTTTAATGTACGTGGTGAGTTTGAATTTACTAAGATTGATGTGCAAAAGGAAGATGAAGTTACACCAGCTAAATGGGACTTTGACCCGACAGGTGTGGATAGGTCGGATTTAATGGTTTCATTTTCAGAAGACTACAACTTCAAAGGTTTGTATAATCACATTGTTGTATTTGGTGGTACGTCATCTAAGACGAGATATACTCCTTATGCAGAAGTTGGTTTGACCGACCCTAGTGTTCCTTACAATATTGACGCTATTGGTATGAGAACTAAAGTTGTGAAAAACAATGATTTAAGTGATGATATTCAATGTGTATCAGAAGCTAAGTATCATTTATGGCAAACAGCTCATTTACAAGAAACATGTGATATAACAACAGTTCCTATTTATGTGTTAAATGGCAAGGATATTATTACTATTATTAATCCAGTAACCAAAGAAAAGAACAGATACATTATTGATAAGATAGGTATTGATTTCGGTGTAGATGGTATTATGACCATCAATACACACAAATTACACTATGTACGTACTTCTTATGGAGATGTTGAGTCACCATTTGTTAAGACAATCAAGAATGGTATTGATAAGTTGGGTTGGTTATCACTTGGCGAACAACGTATCAAAGATTGTTATGGTATCAGTGGTTCTGGCAAGAATATTATTCGTGTTCGTTTCTTTTCGGAAGAAGAGGGTGGCGAACAGGCTTATGTCCAAGGATATCCAACTACTAAAGTGCAAACACTCGCTATTGATATACGAGATTTCAGAAACATTATTAAGAATAGCCAAAATGGTGAAGTGCCTAATCGTTCTCGTGGGGACTATTTAGATAGAGTCTTAGCCCATGAAATGTTTCATGGCGTTTGCAATGACTACTATGGTTTTGATAAAACTACAGATATGCCACCATGGTTTAAAGAAGGCTTTGCTGAATTTATCCATGGTGGACGTGAACGTTATCAATCATTAAATTACGATAGCTTTGCACAAAAGAAAAAGGCTTTAGTAGATAGAGCTGAATTACAATTAAAAGGTGCATGGGGGCAAAAGAATGGTTCACAAACCATCGCTGTTTCAGAAGATTATACCAGTGCTTTCTTATTGGCTGCAACAATTTGGAAGTTAGTTGGTAAAGACGGTATCAAGAAGATGTTCGAAGGATTGCATGGTGAAGGCAATTTATGGTCTATGTTTCCTACAAAGATATTAGAATTAGGTGGGTATTTATCAGTTCCAACAAATCAAGAAGATAGGAATAATGATAAAACTATTAAAACCATAAGAGATACGTTAAATAATTGGACTGATTTATGGAACTGGTTACAAGATAGTCAAGACCATGATACACTATCAATCGGTGGTATTCACTTTAACAATCTTTATGGAAAAGCCTTAAATGCTGATGACGTGTTTGACGAAGGTGAAGCTAAGACAGATAGTATTGGTTTCAAAATTGAATACGAATATTAAATAATAATAAAAAAAGTTTACCAATATTTATTGACTTTTAGTAAGTAATATGTTATAATAATTAAGTTAAATTTATGATAAGGTGGGATGAAGGCTTCGTGAGTAGAAGTGTGTTTCCTAATGGGATAGATACATTCCCAGAATTATTTGACCTACCTAGTGATAAGGTTAATGACGCTAACAGATTAACCGAATTAAAGGGTAAGGCAAGTTTAGATACAAATGAACAAAACGAAATTAAAGCTCTAACAGCACAATTACAAGACTATATGATTACTCCAGAACAATGGAATAGAATTACAGATTGTATGACTGCTTTAGAAACATTTTTCGATAAAAATGTAAGGGGTTACATCTTACAAAAGCAAGAAGAATGGCGACACTATGTTGACTCATTTAGATTTGTTGGTAATTGGACTAACCAAACTAAATATAGTTTCCAAAACTTAGTTAACTATCGTGGACATCTATTCTTAGTATTAAAAGATGTGGTTGCTGATAATGACCATACTCCAGATTTAACCCCAGATACTTATCGTCAAATTGCTTTTAAAGGCGATAAGGGTGATGTAGGTTTAAATGCTACATTCAAAGGTGATTGGAATGGTAGTACAACATATCACTTAGGCGACGCAGTATTCAAAGATAGTATTGTGTTTGTAGCAAAGAATGATAGCACAGGTAAAGAACCTAATATCAATTCAGCAAACTGGTTTCCATATCCTCAATCTATTATTGTTGGGAATAGTAAGCCACAAAACCTACATCCAGCTATTAGTTATTTAGAAGTATACAACTAAAAAGTAGGTGACAACTCTTGAATGATTTACAAAAAGGAATTATTGATACAGTAAGTGTAGTAGTTGACTCTAAGGTTAGCCGACTAAATATTCCACAAACTTATGTAGGTGTAGTTGTACAAGACCCAGAAGGCTATAAATGTATCGTTGAGATAAATAAAGTAGAAAGGACATGCACACTTCCCGAACACTTGCATAATTGGATTAGTAAAGATGACATTGTGTATGTACAAGACGCAATGGGCAATGGACAGGAATGGGTAGTGACAGGCTCATCTGGTTCAACTCGTAAACAAACTATGGTTATCAGTAATAATCAAGAGGACAAAGGTGATTTAGTAAGTGGAGTTACTAAATTTGCTGATAGTAATGGAAATTTAACAGACAATGATATTGTAATTAATTAATAACGAGGTGAGAGTTTAGTTGACCTTAATTAAGCGAACAAGGTACAGAATGGGAGATGATGTCTTCTATTTTGATAATGACGCAGTAACAACTAAAGTATTAGATAGCAATAAAAATGAATTAGGTACATTGCAAGAGTATTTGTTTGAAGGTAAGACCATTACAGGTGGTAGCGTTGATGACATTAAACATTCTGGAGTGTACAAAGTTAAAGGGTTGAGTGGTTTACCTAGTGAAATTCCTAGCAGCCAATACTCAATTCTTGAAGTAACAGCTATTGGGAATCAAGATAACCCAGACGTGATTTTCTACAAAGTTACATCGCCATCTGGTGTTACCAAAGAAATGACCGTATCTGGTTCAAATCAAAGCGGTTGGACTTTAGGTGGGGTTCAATTACAGAACACTATCAATGATTTGAATAGCCAAGTGGGTGAGATAAGAAGTCTTGCTACTGGTAATAAGTCAAGTTTGGTTAGTGCTGTTAACGAATTAAAAGGCAGATTAGATAATGCTGATAAGGCTAACCAAGACTTAAATAAGGATTTTAGTGATTTTAAGATTAATCACAATCATGATGATAGATATATTCGTAAAACTGGAACTGGCGACTCTTTTAAGGGAACTTTGGTTTTTGAAAATGGTGCAAATCTAGCATTTAGAAGTGCCACAGGTACAGTCCCAAGTGTTATTCGCTATTCTGATAACAATCTAGTTTTTGGTAACAGTGAAATGGGCTTAAATATTCAATCCAAAGGTGATGTTTATCTCAACGGACAAAAAGTAGTTACAACAGGCACGAATGGATTAAACGCTGACAAAGTGGGTGGTGTTGACGCCAATAAATACGCACGAAAAGATGCAAATAACGACTGGTCTGGTGTTCAAACCTTTAGCAACCCACAACCATTAAATTTTGTCGTAGGTAATACTAGAGGTTCTTCTTTCCCTATTCAATTTATTAGTGCCAAAACAAATAAAGGTAATGTTGGATATATTGCCAAAAGCGATGGCGATGGTATTGCTATCTCGACTGACGGTGTGAGTGAACAAATCGGTATGTATAGAGATAGAGTATATACAACAGGTAACTTGGAATTCTCTGGTGGAACTGAAAAGGATATTCGATTTGGCAACGGTCATATGGGCTTCTATTTCAAAGAAGACGCTAATGGTCGTTTGGGGGCGTGGGATTGGTACGGAAATAGACTCATCTGGCGATATGACGGTGATACAAATTATATGGAAATGGGTGAAGCTCCTAAGTGGCAAGGACGTAGAATGTTCTTACAAGACCCACAGCCACAAGGTGATGTTCCATACGGTTCTATCTGGATTGGTTTTTAGGAGGTAAGAGAATTGGGTAAGGTAAAGATATGGAATAGTGGGGCTAATGACTGGTGGGACGTAGCTCATAACACTAGAATATGGGACGGTCATAACTGGAAGAAAGCTAAGATACGTGGCTGGAACGGTCATAACTGGGTTATGTTGAGTGAAGAACGTCATGTAGATACATGGGAAGCGACATGGAGTCATGGATATTGGTCTTGGGGAAGTGCCAAACCTGCTACAAGTTTACAACCAAACAACTATCTCCAAAGTGGTGCGTACAACCCATTCCACGATTTTTATGATGTTGGAGCGGGGCATGGCATGATGGGCTTCAACGATGGTGACATAAGAAATAAGCTGGCTGGTGCAAGAATAGAAAAGGTTGAGCTTTATGTCTATGAAACACACATGGCTTACTACAACAAAGGCTGTACAGTGTTTGGAACGCACAATGCTCGTGGTTGGCAAGCTAGATTTCAAGAGTCCAATTATGATATAGCAAGAGCTTACTGGAGTCATAGGGGGCAAGACCAATGGATAACACTACCAAATTGGGTTGGCGATAACTTTAGAGATAATAAACTTGCTGGGATAACAACAAATATAAACAGCAAAGATTGGTACTATTACACTATTATTGCTGGGACAACAGCTGGTTGGAAAAAGCCTAAACTACGCATTACTTATTGGAAATAACTAAAACATCTTCATTTTTTCATGAAGACGTCTTGACTTTAATAAAATAATAGAGGTATTATATCTTATGTAAAACAATACATGGGAGGTATGCCTATTGGTTAACCGAAAGACTCAAGAAGAATGGGAGAAAGAATATAAGGGACTTACAGGTGATGAATACACCTTTTTAGAACCTTATCAAAAAAGTAGTGCAAAAATTGCGTGTAGACACAATAAATGTGGTTACGAGTGGAAAGTGACCCCACATCATTTTCTACATGGTGTCCGTTGTCCTAAATGTAATTCTGGTAATAAGCTGAGCAATGAAAAATGGTTGGCAAAAGTTAAGGAACTTAAAGGTGATGAGTTTACATTCTTAGATGAGTATGTAGACAACAATACGGAATTAACTTGCTTGCACAATGTATGTGGGAACAAATTTAAGATAACTCCACGAAATTTTAAGAGCAAAAAGAGAAAATATAAATGCCCATACTGCAAGAAACCTGGAAATTATAAGGAGATTGAAGTATATCAGAAAAAACTGGAAGAGGCATTTGACAAATCCTACATTGTCTTAGAAAAGATTGAAGGCGATAGGGCAAAGTTGAAAATTGAACATAAGCCTTGTGGTAGCATAACTGAAATTAGGTCAGACCGTATCGGCGAATGGAGAGGTTGCCCTAATTGTACTATTGACAAAAGCAAGCAAAATGGTGGTAAAAGAACTAGAAAGACTAATGAAGAATGGTTGCAAGAAGTATATGACATGGTGGGCGATGAGTATACTTTCCTAGAACCTTATGTCAACGTTAAAACACCTATGCTAGTTCGCCACAATAAGTGTGGATATGAATGGAAGACGCAAGTACGCTCATTCCAAAGAGGTTCACGTTGCCCACAGTGTCGAAGTAAAAGTCGTATGAAGACAAATGAGGAGTTTCTCAAAGAAGTGTACGATTTAGTTGGTGACGAATACACATTTTTAGAAAAATATAAAGGTGCAAGAGCCCCAATTAAATATAGGCACAATGTATGTGGGAATGTTTACAAGAGAAAACCAAATCACTTTTTGACAAGTGGTGGAATATGTCCCGAATGTCATGGTGGTGGAAAGGATATAACAACTGAGAAGTTCAAAGAGAGATTAGAGAAAGCACGTGGTGATGAGTATACCCTTTTAGGAGAATACAAAACTTCTCACGATAAAATATTGTTTAGGCATAACGTATGTGGGAAAGAATTTGAGATGGTTCCTAATCACATGTTAGGAGGAACTGGTTGCCCACATTGCTTTGGAAAGTTTAGAAAGACAACAGAACAATATAAAGACGAGGTAGAAGCACTGTATGGTGATGAATATACTGCACTAGGCGAGTATGTGAATAGTATTACATCTATTCTCATGAAGCACAATACTTGTGGCTATGAATGGGAAACGAGTCCTAGCAATTTTATTAATGGTGGGACACAGTGTCCACGTTGTGCTAGACGTGGTAAATCACGTGGTGAGGCTCTAATCGAGGATTATTTGATTAAACATAATATTGATTATGAGCCACAAAAGACTTTTGACGATTGTATTGGTAATGCAGAACCACTGCCATTCGATTTCTATATTCCATCTGCTAACATGGCTATTGAATATGATGGTGAACAACATTTCAAATCAGTAGAATACTGGGGTGGAGATAAGAAATTTGAAGAGCGTATCAATTACGATAAAATTAAAAACCAATACTGTGATGACAATGATATCTTCTTGGTAAGAATACCGTATACTATCACAGGAGAAGGTTTAACAAAGATGTTAGATGGTGCGATTAAGCCAATCATTGATGATGGAGGAAGTAGCAAAATGAAAGCTATTTTCTTCGCAGCACCATATAAATATTAATTAAATATGTAAACTAAGTTAAATAGTGAGGTGCCTTCAACATTCAACAAAGGAGGGAAAATTAACACGAAGGGAGTTTTCCTAGTTGAGAAAACTATTTAACAAAGTAGTTGTAGCGATGGTTACAGCTATTACTTTATTCATGGGTGTAGGTGGCTTTGCTGGTGTGCAAGCTGCTGACGCACGTTCCTATGGTACTGACGCTTCCAAGTATCAAGGAGCAAATGGTAACTTGGGTTATGGTAGAGATAGCTTTAGTATTGCCCAAATTGGTGGTTCTATCAACGGTTATATTTACGACCAATGGACTTATAATTCACAAATGAATTATGGTCGTTCCGCTGGTAAACGCATGCACACTTACATTTGGATGCAAACAGGGGCTAACCAATGGCAAACAAAACAAATGTTAGATTACTTTATGCCTAAGATTAACGCACCAAAAGGTAGTATTGTAGCTTTAGACTATGAGTCTGGTGCTTCTGGTGATATTCAAGCCAATACAAACAATATCTTGTATGGCATGAGATATATTAGAGATTGTGGCTATACTCCTATGTATTACTCATACAAGCCATACACATTAGCTCATGTTGATTATCACAGAATTTTAGCAGAGTTCCCAGATAGTTTATGGATTGCTGCATATCCTAACTACAATGTAACTACTGAACCTGTATGGAGTATCTTCCCATCTATGGATGGAATTTCCATTTGGCAATTTACTTCAACATATATGTCTGGTGGTTTAGATGGTAACATTTCCTTAGCACCTAATGGCAAGGATATTACTAAGAATGGTTACGGTGCAAGCTACAATAATAGCCAAGCTAAGCCAGCACAACAACCATCACAACCACAAAACGGACTACAAGCAACAGGCACTTATACAGTTAAATCTGGTGATACTTTAGGTGCTATCGCAGCTCGTTATGGTACAACATGGCAAGCACTACAAAGTCTAAATGGTTTAAGTAATCCTAACTACCTATATATCGGTCAAGTATTGAAAGTAACAGGTCAAGTTAAGAGTAACAGTGCTCCAGCTACAACACAATCTGTTTACTATGTACGTTCTGGCGATACTTTAGGAGTTATTGCTAACCGTTATGGAGTAAATGTTTATGCTTTAGCTCGTAACAATGGTGTTAGTAATATTAACTGGATTTACCCAGGACAACGTATTGTTATCAATGGTACATCTAACCAAGCAAACAATGTAAGACGTTACACTGTACGCTATGGTGACACATTAGGTGGAATTGCAGCACGCTATGGTACAAGTGCATGGGCTATTGCTCAAAAGAACGGTATTCATAACGTAAACCTAATCTACCCAGGTCAAACATTAACAATATAAGATGATTTTGATAGACTATAATCTTTTTGGTTATAGTCTATTTTCATGTTATTATTTACTTATAAATAATTATAATGGGTGGGATTAATTATGGAGAATAAGGAAGATATTGGTTTGTACAGGTATGGTACACCAGTTGTAGAACAAATCTACAATAATGTTGTAAGATTGTTGGAGTCTAAGATAAAACACGTAGATTTAGCGGAATTAACAGGTATTAGTTCACAAATGATAGGGTATATGAGAAAGGTATTGAGAGAAGAAGGCAATTTAAGTAGTACAACTATTACTAGAATTATGCAACTCAATTCAGCGTTTGAAACACCAGAAAAGATAGAATATATTAAAGAGCATGACGAAGATTTATATCATTATATATTGCCACAGTTGATGGAAATATTAGATAAAGATAAAGAAATACTTGGTATGTATAAAGAAAAATATAAGGATATTGCAGTTCATAACAAGGGTAAAAGACGTGGTGGTGGCAATTACATTGTAGTTAAATGTCCACATTGCAACGAAGAATTAACCTTTAGTCTTGAAATGAAGTTAAAACAATAATTGACTTAGATAGTTTAAAATGTTATAATAATATAGTTGAAAAACGTTAGGACACATTACGGAAGTAGTGTGTCCTTTTTTGCGTTTAAAGAGAATTTTGTAGTGAGGTGTTAAGTAAATCGGAAGTCAAAGAGTTTAAAGAATACTTGCTTAAAGACAGCAATAGAATAATTAAGATACTAGAAGATACAAACTTTCATGATTTATGGTATGAGAAAGAAGATGTTATACGTGGAGCTTTGCCAGACCATGATAATAACACCTCATTACGTGTGGTATTAAATGAAAGCCTATCTACATCTATGTTCTCAGTTAGTTACAACGGTGATTTGATTGGTGCAATACAGGAGATAAAAGGTTGGGACTTCACTACAACATTTGCTTACATGAAAGCATTGTTTGGGGTTGGGAACTCAATACAACAAAGTCAAACTACTAGCTTGATTGAAGAATATAGACAATTTGCTAAGTATGGGATGGTTGTGCAAGGCAAAGAAAACAAAAAGTATGACAATAGCTATCTTAGTTGTTTCATTCCAATGCCACATAAATCATTGATTGAAGAAGGTATTTCACCAGATGTAATTAAACAATTCAACATCTGTTATGACTCAGAAAGAGATAGGATAATCTTTCCACATTATGATTGGAATGATGAGAATAACATTGTTGGCATACAAGGCAGAACTATATTAGATAGTGATACAGCCAAGTTGCTAGGTGTTCCTAAGTATTGGAATTATATTGATGGCTTTTCTAAGAGTAATAACCTATATGGTTTCCAACAATCTAAGAGCAATTTAGCTAAGAGTAATATGCTTATTTTGTTCGAGGGTGAAAAGTCGGTATTAAAGCAATTCACATATAAACGTGGTAAAGGATATTCTGTTGCATTAGGCAATCACAACGTATCTGAAATACAACGGAAGTTCATTATAAGGAACACCCCAGAAGACTGTGAGATTGTCATAGCGTTTGATGAAGATGTTATGTTTGGTGAAAATGGTGGGGAAGAATATCTAAAAGAAGTAGCAGATAAGTTCTCCAAATTCCGTAGAGTATCGTATATTAGACCGCCTGTTAATATATTCAAGCCTAAGCAATCACCAATAGATACTTTGGGTAAAAAAGGTGTAGGTTGGCGGTATTCAATGAAAACTAGAAATAAAGTAAATTTTGTATAAGGTGGGATAAGATAAAATAGCACGATTAACCAAAGAACAACTAAATGCGTTAAAGAAAAAGTATGATGTAGATAGAATTTGGAGTTATAGTAGAGTTTCCAAGTTTGAGGCATGTAAATGGGATTACGTAGCTACTTACTTATGGCATATGGATTTAGCAAAGGGTAATATCTATTCATTTATGGGTTCTCAATTCCATCAAGAAATGGAAGACTTTTACAACCATGAAATTGAATATGATGACTTGTATAAGCAATGGAGTAAGTTTGTAGCTAAATGGGAAAGCGACCCAGCACGTTACATGTTTGATACTGTAAAGATTAAAGATGGTTACATCAAAAACCTTAATCACTATTTCAAACATACAAAGGTTATGACAGATAAAGCAGTTAATGAAAAGCCTGTTAGAGCCATTGTTGAAAGTGATAAGGGTAATAAATATGTATTCGTTGGTTATGTTGATACAGAATATACTGATGAAGATGGGAATTTAGTATTGGTTGATTATAAGACTTCATCTAAGTCTAGTTTCTCAAAAGCTAAGTTACCAGAAAAATCAATGCAGTTAAGATTGTATGCTATGGCGGAACACCAAGTACATGGTATTCCTTACGATAAGATTAAGGCACGTTTTGATATGGCTAAATATTGTACAGTTCATTTTAAACAAGAAAATGGTAAATGGAAAACAAGTGTGCAAGAACGTTATCAATGGGTAGAGAAAATGCGTAAGAAGTTAGAAACCAAGTTGAAGAAAACTGACTTAGACCCTATCACAATCGAAGAAATGATTGATACAGCTTGTGCAAATAACGATATGGATAACTTACCAGAAGATATTCGGGAACAATTCTATATTGAAAACTACTTCATTGAAATTGATATTAATGAAGATGATATAAAAGAATTGAATAAACATATCGGCAACAAGTGTGATGAAATTGTAGCTTTAGAAGATATTGAAGATTTAGAAGGTTACCTATCTTACACATATCCATATGACCCAGATAACTATTATGACAAGAAATTGTGTGCATATCATACATCTGATTACTTTAAGAAACGTGAAAATTTAGTAGATGATTTGCCACCAGAAGAAAACTTAGATGAAGATACAGCATGGCTATTCGGTGGTGAAATGGATAAACAACAAGATGATGAAACAGATGAAATCATGAACATGTTGTTTGGATAGTATTTTAATGGAGGAAATTTGGATGGAAATACATTTAATTGATGTACAAACTGAATATGAAGAAGTTGATGTTGGAACTTGTGAATTTTGCTTTGGAACTTACGAAATGTTTGAATACCCTACTTTTATATTCAAATTAGCTAACGGTAAAGAAATTACGGTAAATGGTTGGTGGGACAGCTGGGATAATGCAACAGTACCACCAATTAACAATCTGGTTCATTTTGCTGAGTGGTTAGATACAAAAGTATATCGCAACGATACCAAGTTTGATACAGATTGGTTAGAAAGTGCCATTATGGAATATTTTAGAGTTTGTGGTGATTTAGGTATTAAAGATAGAGAAGGTGCCCCCATCTATGCAGACTCTATTGTATTAGTTAATTATCGTGGCAAAACTGTAAGAGCGGATGATTGTTATATAGATTTAGACAGTTATGCAACTAGCCATATTAAATTTACAATGTTTGATAAGGAATTTGACTATCACCCAAATGGTAAAGCGCTATACTACACTGATTTAGTAACATATAATGGTGATGTTTACGAAGATTTTGACAGTAGCAATTTATTAGTCTTAGCAGAACATTATGATACAGAAAACAGAGAAAAGAAGTGGTTAGAGGAATATGGCAGATAAGCAGTGGATAAGTTTACATCAACATACAGATATTAGTAATAGTAACTATTTTGAAGTTGTAACTCAATTCAAAGATTATGTTGCTTATGCTAAAGAACATGGATTAAATGCAGTAACATCAACTGAACATGGGAATGTAGTTCGGTGGATATATCGAAAGGAACTGGCAGAACAAGCTGGTTTGAAATATATTCATGGAATGGAAGCCTATGTGACAATGAGTTTGGAAGGCAAAGAAGCCTATCATACAATTCTCTTAGCACGAAATTATGACGGTGTTAAGGAAATTAACAAACTTTCATCAAACTCCTTTAATAGAACGGACGGACACTTCTATCGTAAACCTCGTATTCTATTTGATGAATTAAAACAAACTTTTAAAAACGGTAATATCTATATTACCACAGCCTGTTTAGCGGGTTTTATCTATCAAAACAAATTCCAAAAAGATGATACAGAAGAAATAAGAAACACTAAAAAGAACATAGTACAACAATGGCTTGATATGGCTAAATTGCATAAAGATATGTTCTATTTTGAAATTCAACCACATGATAATAAGGAACAAGCTGAATTAAACACTTTAGCTATTAAGTATGCTAGGTTAGTTGGCTGCCATGTTATTACTAGTAATGACGTTCATGCTTTAAACCCTAAACATAATGAACTAAGAATGATTGTTAAAAAGGGAAAACGTAATGGTTACGATAGCGATGACGAGTTTGAATTATGGGTTAAATCTTACGATGAAATGGTTCAGTCATTCCAAAAGCAACGTGATGATTTCAATGTTGATATTATGAGCGATGAAATTATAGCGCAAGGTCTAAAATCAACTTTAGATATTGCGAATAGTGTAGAAGAATTTGAGTTAGATAAAAGTCATAAATACCCTAAATTATACAAAGACCCAGAGAAAGAGTTCCAAAAGAGAATTAAACAAGGGTTGAAAGATAGAGGCATCTTAGACAAACCTAAAGAAGAACGTAAAGTGTACTTGGATAGAGTTAAACACGAATATGAAGTATATAAGCACAACGGTGCGATTGATTACATGCTGTGCCACGAAGACATCCTCAATGCAGCTCACGATAATGATATTGATGTTGGTTACGGAAGAGGTTCGGTATCGGGGTCTTTAATCGCATATCTATGTCATCAAACTGAAATGGACAGTGTTAAGTTAGGATTAAACTTTGAACGATTTATGAACCCAGAACGTGTAAGCCTAGCGGACGTGGATAATGATAGCTATAGTCAAGACCAACAATGGTTACAACAATGGATGTTGACTAATGATAAGTGGCACGCTGCCTCCATCTTAACAACTAACACTTATGGTCTAAAAGGTGCTATCAAGGCTATCGCAGATGGTATGGATAGATATGCTGGTAAGCCACAATACATCCAAAGTATTAGAAATCAGATTGATGATAAGGGTAATTACAACAATACCTTATACGAAGAGCACAAAGAACTATTTGATAATGCAAAACAAATTGTAGGTGTAATTGACTCCTTTGGTAGACATGCAGCTGGTGTTTTAATTGATACTAATACCATTGACGACCATGTTGGTATTCAAACTATCTCTAAATGGGACTATCCTGTAACACAAGTTACTATGAAAGAAATAGACCATTACAACTGGGTTAAGTTTGATATGTTGGGCTTGGATAACGTTGGTTTAATCTCCAAAGCGTGCAAATTAGCTGGTTTGCCATACCTAACTCCAGACAGTACAGATATTGTTGATTTTGAAGATAAAAAGGTTTGGGACTCCATGCGTGATAATAATATTGGTATCTTCCAATTTGAAGCTGATAGAGCGGGGCAAATTCTTAAAGATTTGTTCGCACCAGATACTATTGACAAAATCGAAAATGAGTTCGATAATAATAAAAGAACAAAAGTTCGATACATGGATTTGTTAAGTTTGGCCAACGCAGCACAAAGACCATCTGGTGCAAGTTATTTATATAATGTAACTCATGGCATTGTTAAAGATAACGGACACCCAGCCTTAAATGAATTTTTAGCTCCTACACTCGGTAATCTTGTATATCAAGAACAATTAATCCAGTTTTTAGTGCAATTTTGTGGGTACACAGCGGGGGCTGCAGACGTTATTAGGCGGTCAATAGGTAAGAAATTGAAGGAAGTTATCGATGAAGAAGTGCCTAAAATCCATACAGCATTTGTTAAGACCATGACGGAAAAATATGGTGACAGCACAGAACATGCTGAAAAGATTGCAAAAGACTTTATGCAAGTATTCATGGACGCTGCTAACTATGGTTTCTCTATTAATCACTCAATGGCATATTCATATATTGGCTATATCTCAACATGGTTAAGATATTACTATCCTCTTGAGTGGGGTACAGCAGCATGTGAAATCTGGAAAGATAAACCAGAAAAGATTGCAAAGGTTACTTCATACCTTGAAAGCAGGGGTATTAATATCAAGCCAGCTAGATTTAGAAAATCACGTGCATTGTATTACATGGATAAGGAAACTAACTCAATTTATGAAGGTATCGAACCAATCAAACGTGTAAATGAGAAAGCTGGTGAACAATTATACAGTTTACGTGACAACCAATATGACACATTTACAGACTTGTTATTGGATATTTACGAGCCTATTAAGTCAATTCAAGAGGGTAATTATGCAATAAATTTAACAGAATTGTATAAATTATCATCTGAAAAAGTCAAGGAAATAGACAAACTTGCAAAGTGCAACAAAAACATCTTCATAAAAAAAGAAAAATGTGTTGAAGTTAATAAGTCTATTATGCTAAACTTAATATCGCTGAATTATTTTGATGAATTTGGTGGCTCTGAACTATTAGCTGATACTTATGAAAAGTTTATCAAAATATATAAACCAAAGAATAAGACGTTCATCAACAAACAGAAGGCATATCTTGAATGCCTTGAGTTTGAAAGAACGTCTAATAACGTTGATTTTCCGCTAGATTACCAACTTAAACAACAGTTAGAACTAAAAGGGAAAATTAGCTATTCCAATGACAAATTACCTAATACTTACGTTTTTGTGGCTGATTTAACTAAGATGAGTAATAGGTATAAATTAAATATTTATAGCTTAAAAACTGGAAAAGCAAGTCAAATATTGGTGTTAAAACGAAACTATATATCTCAAAAAATAGAGGTGGGTGATTTCATCAATATTAAGAAGGTTGTTGCAAAACCTAAGATAGTTAATGTCAATGGGAAATGGACTAAGAGCGAAGATGAGAGAGAGTTCTGGTTAGAAGCATTTAATTTAATAAATTTTGGTAAAAAGGACAGTGGTATGTAAAGTGAAAGTCAAACGTGTAATAGCAGTTAAAAATATCGAATTATCAAAAACTTGTCGTGATGTTGATGTACTAACTACAATATTAGCAGCCGACCCAAACAATGATGAAAAGATTAGTAGTTGTGAAACAGCATTAAGAAATTGGCAAGAATTACTACGTGAGATTATGAATACAAACAACTTAGTATTACATTGTAATGATGTAGGCAACGTGCTAGGTGAAGATAGATTGTGCTTAGTAGAGTTTGAATATATCTATGATGGTATGTTGTATAAAATTGATGAGATTGTTGGTAATGATGAATGCGAAGTCTTATCATTAAAAGAATATTTAGTAAAGACTAAAAATAACATATCTGGTTTGTTTGCTAAGATTTTAGAAGAACAAGGTAAAGATGACGATAGATTTAACAAAGTTAAAGATAAGCTAGAAAATCTTGAAGGTAGTGGGGTAAGCGTTAATGAATAATATCATTGAATTAAAAGATATTTTTAAAGAAATCAAATCTGTATCTTCCAAGAAAGCTAAGGAGGATATTATTAAGAAATACAAGGATAATGAGTTGTTTACTAAGACATTGAAGTTTGTCTATGACGACTTTATTACCACTGGTATTTCGACTAAAAAGATTAATGCCAACGTTAAAGATAATGAATTTATGGTGTTAAATACAAGTTTTAAATACAATTACGAAAATCTGTTAGATTGGGTTAAGAAACATAACACTGGTAAATTGGATACGGTGTATATGTTGCAAACCTATATTAACCAGTTTGAAGATGAAGAAACAAAGCAATTCCTAAAAGATGTCTTTACCAAAAAGCTAAAGGTTGGTATTACAGCTAAAACAATCAATAAGGTATTAGGCAAGGGGTTTATTGAAGAGTTTGGCTGCCAATTAGCTTATCCCTATCACAAGTATTTGAATAGGCTAGAAGGTAGCGAAATTATCGTTACACAAAAGTTAGATGGGCATAGGTCTATCTGTATTGTAAAGAACGGTAAGGCTACATTCTACACAAGAAAAGGCTTAGTGATTAACGGTTTGGATATTCAAGAACATGAAGCAGAAGAATTGGTGAAACGTGGCTTTGGTGGAAAAGATTATGTGCTAGATGGTGAGTTGCTTGTATACAACACTGATGGGTTAGAAACTAAGGACTTGTTTAGATTAACGACAAGTATTTTGAGAAGTGATAGTGCTGATAAAAGTTCAGTTTTATTCAACGCATTTGACTGTTTGCCTTACAAAGAATTTACCACTGGAAAATCTAAAGACCCATTCTGGAAACGAAAAGAAGATTTAGCTAATGCTTTCTACTCTATCTACCCACTCAAATCAGTAAAATCTACAGAAATTGACCCATTAGCTCAACATCTACGTATTGTCGAAAATATCTATGAAGACACATATCACCCAAATGTTATCCTATCCCTACAAGAAGAATACGTAGAACCATTAGGCTGGGAAGGCTTAATGATTAATCTTTCAGACGGTTTATATCAAACCAAACGTACAAGTGATATTTTAAAAGTTAAAGAGTTTTTCAATGCTGATGTCTTAGTCAAAGATGTGTTTGAAGGCACAGGCGAACTATCTGGCACACTAGGCGGTGTAATTATTGACTATAAAGGCAATGATGTTAAGGTAGGTTCTGGCTTTACATTGGAAGAACGTAACACATATTGGGCTAACCCTAACAAGATTATCGGTAAAGTTGTAGATGTCCAATACTTTGAAGAAACAAACAATCAAAACGACAATAACATTTCACTTAGATTTCCTACTATTAAATCAATTCGATTAGACAAAACTCCAGAAGACATTTCATATGAAGCATAAATCACACAAAAATGGAATGCTGTGAAACGTTGTGGAATATCAAATATGGTAATTTATTGCATTTTGTGATATTCTATAAATAGAAAAAGCCATGCCGAAGCATGACTTATAGCGACCGTTTAAAAGACGGTGGCATAGTTACTTAGATAGTCACATACAGCAACCGTCCACGAACTCGCCAAAGTTACAATCGGACGGTTTTACTGTATCTACTATCGTCACAACAAAGTTGCTTACTTTTTGCTGATGTATGTCAGTAATGCTAACAGAAACACACCGAATGTTAACATCAACATCAAGGCTTGATAGACAGACACAAATGGCTTTCCTTTCGTTAGTTTCGCATTGCATAGGCAACACCACACTTTCTAATAAGTCAGCCACCGTCTTTATAACTTTCGCCACAATACATTATAACACACTGTAAACCTTTTTGACCTCGTAGCTTTCTGCTGCGAGGTTTTTTTGCGTTTAATTCTTGATTTAATATTAATATATGATATAATGTAATAGTTAAGTTAAGGGTTCAGAGAATAAACAAGCTCTTAACAAAATCGCATAAGTGAGGTGCAAAACTAGAATTAATAGAGGTAGAACAACTTACTTTGGTAAGAAAGTTGAATTTAATGGTCTGAAATTTGACTCTGAAAAAGAAGCTAAGTTTTATGAGCGATTTATTTATGGTAGAGATTTAAATGCTACCGTACACGAGTCTTTTACAATACAACCTATGGTGGAATTACACAATGGTCTGCGTTTGAGAAGTGCTAATTACACACCAGATGTTGTGATAAGAGATGAAGATGGTAACTTGCTGCATGTTTATGACGTCAAGACAGGGTTTAACTCAACATACAATATTGACCCAGCAGCACAATTAAGATTTAAGATGTTTGCTAAGCAATATGGTATTCCTGTTGAGATTGTAGTTCCTCGTGTTCATGACTTTAGGGTTAAGGTTGTTGGTCTGACGAAGAAAACTAACCCTATTATCAAGGAAGATGTGGAATATAAGTGGCAAGACGCTTTGGAAGAAATGACTAAGAAGGGTCAACAGTAACCACCTACTAAAGTAGGTAACTTAATAATTTTGTTGTCTAGACTAAGTTCTTAGAGAACTACGTTATTTCAGTGAACATACCTAGAAATGATACCCTAGTTTCTAGCACTATGGAGGCTCTGTAAACAAGCATAAGGTTAATGTGCTAGTCAACCTTGTTTATAAGCTGAAATAACATTGTCGAAGGGTAACTACATGTATTTATTAACTCTGATAAATACGTGATAAGGTCGTTAGTACCTTATAAAAAATGAAAGGAGTACAAATTATGCAAAACCGAGTTTTTGTGATTAACAAACATGGTAAAGCGTTAATGCCATGTAAGCCTAGAAAAGCTAGAATTTTGTTAAGAGATGGTAAAGCTAAGGTACTTAAAAAAGAACCTTTTACCATTCAGCTCTTATATGGTTCAACTGGTTATAAACAGGATATAAGTATTGGTATTGATAGCGGTCAAAGACATATTGGACTAGCTGTTACAAGCCAAGATAAAGTCTTATTTCAAGGCGAAGTAGAGTTAAGACAAGATGTCAAAAAGCTAATAGATACTAGAAGAATATATCGTAGAAGTAGACGTAACCGTAAAACACGTTATCGTAAAGCTAAATTTTTAAATCGTATAGCTAAGAAAAAAGATAACTGGCTACCGCCTTCGGTATTAAGTAAAGTTAACCATAATATCAACTGGATAAAGCGTTTATTATCAGTCTTACCTAAAGCTGATTTACATATCGAAGTAGGTAAGTTTGATATTCAAAAAATGAAAAATCCAGAAATAAATGGTGAGGGTTATCAGCAAGGTGATTTATACGGCTATCAAACTGTTAAACAATTTGTTTTAGCTAGAGATAACTATACTTGTCAAGTATGTAAGAAAAAAGGTGGTAAACTCAAAATCCACCATATTATCTACCGTTCTTTAGGTGGAACTAACACTGTAAATAATCTAATTACAGTATGTTCTAATTGCCACACAACTAAAAATCACCAAACTGGAATTTTAGCTAAATGGTGTAAGGATAAAAAGAAAGTCAACAAGTCTTATAAAGGTGCGACTTTCATGAACATTCTAAGAAGAAGACTATTTTTAGCTTTCCCTCAAGCTAAATTTCAGTATGGAGCATGGACAACATTACAGCGAGCTGACTTAGAATTAACTAAGTCCCACTATAATAATTAGTGGGATTAGAAAAATCAAAGCAAAACCAACTAGCATTATGATGTTTAAACAATTTAGAAAGAAAAAGCGTTCCTTACATGAGGCTACGGCACGTAAGGGTCGTAAGACACCTAATATAACAAGTAAAAGAAATTCTAAAAATACTAAATACGCTAGAGGATTTTGGCTAAATGATTATGCCAAAATTAAGAATAGCAACAAGAAAGGCTATATTAGTGGATTTACTGCTAAAGGGGCGGGTACAAGGCTAAGAGATATTTTTGGTGAGTATGTAAGCAATAGTGATAAAAGTTATACATCAACTAAAAATATCAGCTTAATTAACCATAGTAATAATTGGCAAGAACAAGTAATTACTGAAAAACAATATATTATGGGATAGCGTATTAATAATACTATGCAAGAAAGGAGTATGGCAAATTATATTGATGAAAAGGAGGGGTAACTCATGAATGATTTATCTTGGAAAGTTCAAGATATACTCGCCGATATGGTTGAAGAAGTAGAAAAAAAATATAACGATGAAGTATATGTATATCCCATGGATTTTTATGGCGAAGAGTTTGATACATCATTGTTTTATGATGAGGGTTGTGACTTTAACGGAGAAAAACTCGATAGAATATATATCGAATACAAGAGCGAAAATATTGTTCTTGACAAGGTTGGTGACATGTACGAACTAGATGGGTTTATTCCAGTTAGCCATATCGAAGTGCTTAGCGGTGCAATGGCTATCGTAAGTAAATACTTAGATAAAATAGAAAAAGTGTTAGTAGAGGAAGGATATTATAAGCATGGTTAACATGGACAACATTCCGTTAAGGGTATTGGCAGAGGTAAGTAGTTCAATCAATAACGTGGCTGAAATTGGGGTGTTTAATACAGAAGTCAACATACCAAATCAGTATTTGGTTAAAGTTATGGCGGCTTTGGAAACTTTAGGCTATAAGATTAAAAATCTTGGTAGTAACCCCGATACAGATATGACAAAGCTGGGTATTGTTTTTGGCAAACCCCAAAATTCAGATGGTGATGCCAATTTGGAATGTGCTGTTTGGATACCTACAGCCGAGGACGCAAATAACACCGCTGAAAACCGAAAGAAAAAGAGAATACTTTTGCTACTTATTATTGGAAGAACTAAAAGTATGAAGAAAAAAGGCTATACGCTAAAAGAGCATGTAAGTGATGTATCAAATATCTTGCATGAAACTGAATTATGGTATTTGGAACATTATCACAATATTTATGCACATGCTGTTGATGGCGGAGATACGGTTATTTTTGAGTTAAAAGATGGTGAGGTAGATTAGATGAATAAAGTTAACACAGATAATATTCCATTAGCATTATTGACTGAGATTGATGACGCAATTTATAGTAACTCTGGAATTGGTTTATATTATTTAGACAAAACTGTAGAAGATAAGTATGTAAATCGAATCGTTGAAATCTTAGAATACTTAGGTTATACAGTGATAATTTCCAACCTCACATATCCACGTGGTACAAAATATTTAAGCGTTGAATATGGTAAGCCTACCAAAAAACATGATGAGTGTGAGTTAGATTGTGCCATTGATGTAACAACTGCAGAAGACGCATGGGCACGTGCAAAGTCTAACGAATTTGTATTTGAAATGCTTGAAACCATTGTTAGCAAAACCTATGAGGCTCGCAAAAAGGGTGAAGTATTAAAAAAAAGATTAAATGATGTGAGTTCCATTATGGGTGGGACGGAATTGTGGTGGCTTGAAGTTTACTATGACATTCATGTTCATACCATTGATGATGGAAATATTGTTGTTTTTGAAGTTAAAGAGGTGGAAATATGAGCTTAGAAAATATTGAATTATCGGTACTTAATAATATTAGTAATGAGATTTCTGACACTGCTTATATGGGGCTTTATGAAACCGACTTTATTATTCCAAAGACTTATTTTGATGACATCTACAACATGTTATTACATCTAGGATATGACGTTGGGGCTAGTGCTGGAGAAACAGAACCTACTGTAAAAATAACAGTACGCTTTGACGCAGTGTGGATAGATTTACCACCTGTATACGAAAAAGAAATTAAAAAGTTGGAGCTTTGGTTTAATCTATTGCCAGCACATAAGGCTATTAGAATTGCAGAAGATAATCGAGATAATGCAAAGAAAGTCACGGGGGTCATAGATGAGATGATAAAGAAATCTAAGAACCTTGAACATGGCAAGAAAGTATATGACATTGTCGTGAAAAGAGATATCACAGAGTACATGAGATTAATGGCACCAGAGGCACTCAAGCATCTCAGACTTCACAACATATATGCTTATCTGAATGATGATAGAAGTGAGATTATATTTAAATACGAATAGGAGGTACTATAATGAGTATTTTTAGAACAGATATGTTTGATGAAAGAATTGCAGAGAAAAAGAAAGAAGATGTTATTAATAAAATAACAGGAGCGGTATTGAAGCAAATTGAAGCTGCAGCAAAAATAGGATTATTGGAAATCGAGGTTAATTACGCTGATTTATGTAAACGAGCTATTGGTAATATGTCTGAAAGTTTTTGTATGAATTACTACAGAAAGCTTATTTCAATCTTATGTGATGATGAAGATTTTGACGTTTTAGAACAGGCATATACTTTCTCGAATGGTGATTTTAATATTACTATCTCGTGGAGAGAATGCGATAATTTTGGCACTGCTGCAAGTAAAATGTTTAAGATAACCAAAGAAAATTGGGATAATTTCGCTACCTTAACTAGAATGAGAGCCGACCTCCTATATAGCGCAAGAGAAAAAGGGAAAGCGATTGCTGTAATTCCTTATAAATATTTTGGAATACGTGTTGAGTTATTAGAAGAAGATAAGTGGTATGTAAAACTAGAAAAATTAGAAAAAGAAATTTCAAAACATCCAATCTATAAATATATTAAAGAATACGAAAGTGATTTTTTAATTAATGTTAGAGATGATGGTTTGCAAGTTGTGTATGCGGGGTGATGTCCGATTGCGTGCATTCTTTCATGGTGATTATGAAGATATTACACCAGAAGATAACAAATCAATCTACAAACTAATGGATTGGTTAAAAGAACAGCCAGAAGGCGAAGTAGCTTACAGTCTAACTGTATTGGTTAAACAAGAAGATTTAAATATCAAAACAAATCAACAAGCTATTAATGGTATGAATGTATTGTTAAAGAACCATGACCTAGATGAGATTGTATTCCAATGTTTGTATTTCAGACGTAAGAATAGAACACTCTGGGGTAGATTAACAATTAGGATATATTACTATATGTTCTTGATTAAAGCTAAGTTCTTTGATAATAGCAGCGTAACAAATAATAGCACAAATAAACAACAAGGTGGGATTTAGGGAAGATAGCAGATTATAAATTATTGCAAGGTGATTGCCTAGATAAATTAAACGAAGTTCAAGATGGTAGTGTTGATTTGTTGTTGACTGACCCACCATATAATATTTCACAAAGTAATAATTTTTCAACCATGAAAAGTGCTAATCGGCAAGGGGTTGATTTTGGAAATTGGGACAGAGAATTCGATTTAACCTCATGGATAGGACAAGCAACAAATAAAGTACGCAATGGTGGAAACATTGTAGTATTTAATGCGTGGAGAAATCTAGGTGAGATTTCTAATGCACTAGAAGAAAACGGTTGTGTGTCAAAAGACATTATACGAATGATTAAAAATAATCCTATGCCTCGTAATCGAGATAGAAGATTTGTTGTAGATTATGAGTTTGCAATTTGGGCTGTTAAAAAGAAAGAAAAAATGGACTTTTAATAGAATTGATGAGAAGTACGAACGTCCAGAAGTAAGAGTTAATGTAACACCTAAGAGTGAAAAGAAATTCGGTAGTCATCCCACACAGAAACCATTGGACGCAATGAAATGGATAATTGAAAAATTGTCCAATCCACACGATATAGTTCTCGATTGTTTCATGGGTAGTGGCTCAACAGGAGTTGCAGCATTAGAACTTGATAGAAACTTTATTGGTATTGAATTAGATAAACATTACTTTGATACTGCCACAAAACGTATTGAAGAAATCAATGCAAAGGTGGTGGCTGAATATATTAGAAAGGTTGAGTAGTTTGTTGGACATTGTATTAGATATAGTTTTGAATACGTTGATAGGGCTAATGGTTATTGTGTTATTGGTCGATATTTGTCTCTTTGTATACGTTACAATACAGGTTGGAATTGTTGAAGCGCTATTAACACTGTTGGCATGCAGCATTGTTATTATTATCGCTGCCTTAATTGGAACAATCATAGCTAAGTTATTCGATATTTAATAGGGGGTGAGTAGATGAGTAAGATAAAGAGTTTCATTCGTGAGGCATTTAGCCTTGAACGCATAACTGTATGTTTAGCAGTGTTCACTGTTTTTATAGTCATGCCGTTTTCGATATTATCCTTTTTAGTTTCGCTTGCTGTAGAAGTACTTAAAGTAGGCTTCGTTAAAAATATTATGGGTGTCATGGGTATTGGCGGTGCATTCATAGCTATATTTTTGTTCGGTGTAGTGCTATCAATAATCTATACAATCTGGCTAAAAATATATAATCACTACAGATACAAAGATGAATACTTCTACGAAGATATAGATTATGAAGATGAAGATACAGACGAATAAGGTTAAAGCTACTATAAGACAGATGGCTAACAAAGACCCCATAGCAGTATTCATAGGAATACCATGCCTGATAATACAACTATTAATGTTGGTAACAGCTGTGATATTAACCACATCAGAAAATGATTATATCGTAGCGATGTCATTGTTGTTACTCCGTATTGGTATAATACTTTTAGGAGTATTGGGAATAATAGCATTCGGCATAGTCTTACTCGGATTGTATTACATTTTCAAAGATGAATAAGGGAGCTGATTAACTGGAAATAAATAGAAAATGGGCTATGCCTAACAAGAATACATTCAATATTAAACCTATCAATGAGTTAATTCACAGGTATTTAAAGGAAGATATGCTTGTGGTTGACCCTTTCGCAAACGCTAATAAATTAGCGACTATCACAAATGATTTAGACCCACAATATGATACAGACTATCATTTAGACGCATTAGATTTTCTCAAACAAATCGAAGACAATTCAGTTGATTTAGTATTATACGACCCGCCATATTCTCAACGACAAGTGAGTGAGTCATATAGGAAACTTGATATGAGTGTAAACATGGAAACCACACAAAACAGCTATTGGACTAAGCAAAAACGTGAGATTGCACGTATTGTAAAGCAAGGTGGCTATGTTATTAGTTGTGCTTGGAATAGTGGTGGAATTGGTAAGAAGTATGGTTTTGAGATACAGGAAATACTATTGGTGGCTCATGGTAGCTGGCATAATGACACAATTACAACTGTTGAAAGGAAGGTAGAGTAATGAAAAGTGTTATTCATGATAATGATAAGCACTTATATGTCATGACTAAACGACATGGAATTTTCCTAAAAGAAAAGATATACGTTTCAACCAGATATCACTCAAATAATTACAATATGTTTTATGGTGATGTTGAGTACGAATATCCCATAATGCGAAGAGAAACTATTAACTGGTATTGTTCGGCTGTTATTATTCCATGCTACTTTTTGTATTATTTGCTTTCGTGTTTTGTATTTGCTTTGGTTGCAACGGTGTCGTTTAGATTTGACAAGTTATTTAGTAAAGAAACTTATGTCTATGATAACGAAGTCTATGACGGTTTCATTTCAGCATTAGATGAATGCATACATCCAAGTTATTACAATTATTCCGACTACGTACGGTCTAATAAAAAATTGAAAGACGAAGAATTGGTTAAGCAAGCTAAATTAGTGTGGGAAAAGAGAAAGTAGGAGGACAAATAATGTTTGATTTTGTAGATGAAGGTAAACGTGAATTATATACATTTGAAGAAAAACACCCCAAATTATTCAGTTGGTTGAGTGTACTTATCTTCATAATAATTAACTCGTATTTGATTTTAAATAACTATTCATGGTTTATCTTAGATAATGTAATTTCATGGCGTACATTAGGTTTGTTTGTGACTTATGTCGTAATGTTATTAGTAATCAAGTTGGTTATGTATCTTATTGATAACATGATTTGGGCATGGAGAGTATTTAAGTTGCTTGCATTACGTGTCGATACAGCAAGTAAGTCCGTTGAAAATATGACGGATAGATTAGAAAAAATTACCAATCAAATGGAAGAAGATATGAAAGACGTATTGGGAGAAAAGTGATATGGAACGTAAATACAATAAAACAGTTGATGGACTTGTATATGACATCATACGCACAATAGATAAAAGTATAGAAGGTCTAAAAAATTACGATATTAAGCCAGAAGACAAAGAAGCGTATGTTACAGTATCTGATAAGTTCGTTGAGAAGGTTGTCAGAGATAACACATTGTTCTATGACAATATATATGCGGGTTTTGATGAGTTGAACCGACCAACACTTGAATTATCAGTGCTTACCAAGTTAAAAGAAGCTATCGAAAATCATAATAATCTATACTTAGCCAATATGTATAAGTTAGATGGAACAACATACATTGAAGTGAAATGGAGAAAATAAGATGGATAATAAAGAATTTGCAGAATTATGTAAGGGAAAAGTAGTTGATTATACTAATACACACATGAACTTGAACAGTATTAACCCACCAGTGAATATTACCGTAGATGATGTGTATGTAGTTTGGTTGAATAGAACGCTGCAAAACAATAAAGCACTACTCTCTACCACAATTACAGATGGTATGTATTACGAGATTACTTATAATGGAGATAAGAATGAGTTGTATTTTGACGCTTACAAGCATGTCGTGAATAGAGAATTTAAGTTAGGTGATGAATAATGTGGTTTAAGAAAGAACAAAAGCATGTTTGTGGTAATAATAGCTTTGGTGGTAATAAAGGTGTCTTACCAGAACGAGGAAAAGGACCAGCTCCTGCTCCTAAACCACAACCTAAGACGTACGTAGATGTCAATGGAAATGAGTATGATACAAGTAAGTATGATTTTGTGAAAGACTGGGAGATACGAATGGTGGTGCGTAAATTGGAAAATCGGAATGAGGATAAGGTAACATTGGGCGATAAGCTAAGAGAAATATCAAAAGAAAACCAAAAAGAAAAGAATGACAGCTTTGATAAAATGATGGATAAAGCACGTAAAGACATTGAAAGAATATTCGATATGCTAAAGGTAGAAATGGTAAAGCGCGCAAAGGAAGGTAATTTTTCTTGTACTTTAGATATTGATGAAATGAATGAGATTGTAAAAGAAAATGGCATACACATTAACAAGTCACCATATCTTGAAATGTTCTTTAAAGAAATATGCGAACGCAATAATATGGAGCTAGAAACAGCAAACCAATATGGTGGCGGAAAGATTTTTAGCTTCACTTGGGGTAAATTGGTGGGGTGATAATTGATGTGGCTTTTTGGTAAACGCAACAAGAAATTGGGCGATAAATTAAAAAGAACAGCACGAGAGAACCAGAACAAAATACGTGATAAGTTAAATGAAGAAACTGAAGAAACTAAAGCATTGGCACAGAATGTATTTAGTGTTATGAGCCAAGATTTCGCTAAACGGGCTAATGACGGATATTTTTTCATAGAGTATTCTTTTGAAAGTTTTGGAGATATTATGGATAATAACAACGTCTTTAATCGCTACGAGGTTGTTGAAGAACTAAAGGGAATTTGTAAACGCAATAAAATACGTTTTCGTGAAATTAAGAGTAGTAATGGTATATCAATGCAAATAGATTACTACCGTTTTGAATGGTAATAACGGGAAGGAATGATTAATATTAAATACACACACATCTTAGCATACTCACCACAAGCTAATAATACATACGTTTATCATTATGTTAGCAATGATGTGGCTGATTTATATGAAACAAAAGTGAGATTAAAGAAAGAACCACAAATCAAGTATAGTGAGTTTGTATCAGATTCCACAGCTATACCAGACAACATGGTTTCTGATGATAAGGTTTATAAGTATATGAATAACTTAGAAGATTTCATCGAATTGTATAATGAACAACAAAACGAGCTTAATAAAAACTTAGTTTTATAATACAAAAATCAAGGAATTATGGTAAACAAAAAACAGGAAGTCGGGTAAACTTCCTGTCCTTTAAAAAGAATTTTTAACAAAAAATAAAAATTAAGAATTAAAGGGCGGTAATTTGTTCCCTCTAATGTTTTTAGTATACCATAACATTACAGAATAAGGAAGATGATTGCATAGATAACTTTGTAGATTTTGATGATACAAACTACCTATGTTCAATACAAGATGAAGAGATAGAACATTTATTTACAGATATGCCAAGTGATTTTTTGGGGCTAGACTATTTTGGTGAAGACCTAAGTGAAGACATTCTCTACTACTCTGTAAGTGGGGATATTGTCCCAATGGATAGATTAGACGAATATTGTATTGAACAATCAGTAACGATTAAAAATACCAATCCATATACTTGTATAGAGGCTTTGAAACATTCTGGCTATACAGTAGACGATTGGATAATGGATGACATGGAATAAACCTATTAATTAAATAATTAGAAGAAAGTCAAAACATGTTCATTTTTTGTGAATATGTATTGACTTTTTATTTTGGTGTGATATTATAATAAATGTAATTAAAAGTTTAGAGAATAAATGGAGGTGAAAATTTGGTAGCAACAAAAGGGGTAAAGTACCCAGATAAAGGATTGCATGATTTTGTTATGCAAGAGCTAGACAAGCGTGGCATTAATGAAATCGAAGTAGGTAAAGTAGCCTACGAATTGCAGCATGAGTACTATCCAGATGTTACAGTAGAACAATTTGGTAGTGAATTAAAGAACGTGTTAAAGAAACGTGAAGTGCTTAATATCTTAGCTATTGGGTTTGAGCTAGATAACCTAGCAGCAGAAAACAAATTAACTCCAGTGTTACATACTATCATTGCAAATGACTTAGGTATGTTTGGTGTTGATGAAGCCTTAGCGTTTAACATTACACAACTATACGGTACTATCTCAAGTTCTAACTTTGGTTTAGGTGATAAGGTTAAGCTAGGGTTGGCTAAGAAACTTGATAATGAAGATGGTAAAGTAAATACATTTGCTGATGATTTGTTCTTGGCATTATGTAGTGCTGTTGTGGCACGTTTTGGGCATGGTTCTGCGTTAGCCTTACAATAACGCACTGGGTCTATTAATTGTAAAAGATTGATAGGTCGTTGCAAAGTTAGCTGTTCTTTGCGAAAACTAATAAAACAAGGCATGGTTTTAAAAGTTACGTCACTTAAAAACACACCGTCCCATAACCATGATTTGAGAGTTCACACGTTTTTGAGAGCGTGATGGGACATAGGCACTACCGTTAAATACGTGCCGAGAATTTTTTAACAAAACTTGGAGGTGCTAAACATGAAAGAGTTTAGTGTAAAAGAAATTAATGAATTATTAGGGGTAAATGACGCATATAAAACACCACAAAAGGTGATGAACGTCATGTTAGATGATAAGGAACGTGAAGAGATGTTTAAGCGTTTCTTGAATGTAGAAACAGATGTAAGTCGTGATTGGTTCAGAGAGTATTTCCAAAAGGAACAAGCAGAACGTAAATCTAAGAAACAAGATTTTACTCCAGACTCCGTTGCTAACTTACTCAATGCACTGGTTAGCGGAGAAGACAAGAGTGACAACATTTACTATGAACCAGCTGCTGGTACGGGTAGTATCTTAATTGCTAAATGGCAAAAAGATAGAACATATAAACCAGTAGCAAGTCGTCAATCACTTGTACAATTACTTACATCACCAGTTATGACTTATAACCCTCGTGCTTACTGGTATCAAGTAGAAGAACTATCAGACCGAGCAATGCCATTCTTAATCTTTAATATGGCTATTCGTGGTATGAACGGTGTTGCTATTCAATGTGATAGTTTAACTCGTAAGGCTACTCATGCTTACTTCATTCGCAACAATACATCTGATTATTTGAGGTTTTCAGAAGTAATTGAACTTCCTAAGACAGATGAATTTGCACAAGAATTGAATGTAATCTGGGCAGATGAAAACGAGGTAAATGACAATGACATCATTTAAGTTAGAAGTACGTAAGGAATTATTAGACAGGTACAACCAAGTCTTAGACATTGCAGCTGAATATGGTTATAACCCTTCATCTTATGGTGTTAGGGGCGATGTAATCAAATCAATTCATGCGATGTTTACAGACAAACAAAACGATAATGTGAGAGCTTTTGCTTTACGTGTAAAAATCAAAGGTTCTGTACCTGTAACATACGTAACTGAATTAAAGACACGTAGTGATATGATTGATGCTCCAACGGTTGTCTTAGACAACAATAAACTGTTGGAATTTAATTCAGTAGATGAGTTTAGAGATTTTGTTGATGAATTAAGAGGTAAGAATAAGCTTATTATTAAGGCTGAACAAGAAACAGAAGAAATCATTTTAGAGGTGTAGACAATGGAATACTTAAAATTACTTGGTAACGTGGAACAATGGGCTAAGGATAGAAATTTAGATACTGTTGAGGCACGTACTCAATACACAAAATTAATTGAAGAACAAGGGGAATTATTGCTTGCCATGATGGCTAATAATATTAATGGCGACTCTGGTGTAAAAGATAGCTTAGGAGATTACCAAGTCACATTAATCATCTATTGTTTAATTCGTGGTATCGACCTCAAGAAACAAGTAGAACAAGAAGGTGACTTCTGGACTGAATACGATGACCTTGCACAAGAATCAAAGGATAGAGGTAGTTTTGATGTCAACAATTTGGTTTATCATTTGGTTCACAGTAGTTCACGAATTATTAGTGCATACAATAGAAAAAGAACTAAAAAACTTGAACATCTTTCAGTAGAACGCACTATGGTATGCCTACATGACATTGCTAAAGAATATGGCACTAGCCTGGAAGAAACTTTGGAAATGGCATACAACGAAATCAAAGACCGAAAAGGGAAAATGATTAATGGTGTATTTGTTAAAGAGGAAGATTTAAATGAATAAAATCTTCATAGTTACTGGTATCAAACATTTTACCCAAACTGAGATATATCACACTAGAACAGAAATTGTTCAACATATAATTGGTATCTACACAACAAAGAAACATGCTGATGAAGTAGCTGAGCAAATTGAACGAGCTAGAGAAACAGAATATTTTCCAAACTCGATTAAAGTTGAAGAGTATCAATTACATGAAGGAACGTATTTCCCAATAAGTGAATAAGTCGATTATACTTTGCGATACTGACTAGAATTGTAAACCTAACAGTTGTAAAAGGCTGTTGGGTTATAGGTAGGAAACTACCAAAATAAAAACTAAATAACTTATCAGTAGGTACAATTCTGTTATTACTCCACCTACACATCAAACTAAAATTATGGAAAGGCGGTGCGTTGTACAATTATTTAGCCCGTCTAATTTCATAAACTACTAACATCTTCGTAATATCTTCGTATCGTAGGTGGAGCAAATGCAAAACCCTATTCTATAACCTATCGTTGCTGCTAGGTGGTTAGACGTGAGTTTCGAGTACTCAATGGGGTTATTAATCAAAAAATAGAAAGAAGGAATTAAAGTGGCTGAATTAACAGTATTTTTACAAAATGGTGCTACATACCACTTCATTGACGTAGAAAACGTTGATGGTGATGTGATTTTAGAATTTGATTATTATGGACAAACAGTGGGCAAGAAACGTCATGCTATGTTTGACCTAGAAAAGATTGCTGGATATGCAGTAGACAGTCAAATGGTTGAAGATGATGATACAGAAGATGAAAAGGACGTAAAAGTTCCATTAAAATATCGAGAACATATTGATGTAAACCAAGCCATTGATGATGTACTCAACTTTGATACTGAAAACGGGGATAAAGAAACAGCAAAAATAATTAATGACCGTTTATATACAGCTATTATTCAAGACTATATGGAAAAGAATGGTAGTGAAATTGACGAAGATAAGTTGGGCGACCACTTTATGAAATTAATGTGGAAAAAGGTTGTGAAAGACGCTAACGAAGAAAAGGTAAAGGAAAAGGATTTCGACTTTTAATGAGTTTAGAGAAGATATTTAATAAGTTGCATAAAGGAAAAGAGCTAAACAGTTCAGATAAGCAATACATTGTAAATGCTTATTATGACGGTGAACTGGATAACAGCCCGTTAATCTCTAGCATAGAAGATAATGATTATGAAATCATTGTCGTCCCTAATTTTGCCAATCAAGATTATGGCTATGCTTTTGATATTACAGGAACATATAATCAATCTACTAACTCATATGAATATGAGCAACCCTACAAGGTTCGTAAGATGGTTCGTGTGTACACTGAAATAGAATGGAATAGAATTCTTAATTAATCCATTGCAACTCTAAAATAATACAAAAGAAAAAAACATGTCAGCAGCGATAGCTGATTTTTATTATACAAAGAAACATAAAAGAATGGAGAAAATAAAATGCAAGGTTTAAAGGCACAAGTAAAGAAATTTATGAAATCAAAAGGAATTAACACAATTACATTAGCAAATGGTAGTCGAGTTAAGTTACAAAATGCTAAGACAGTTGATATTCTCAACGCAGCATTCAAGTTAGGATTCTAATATGGGCAAACGTATTGATAACGAAACTCTAGCTGCGATTGTACAAGGTTTAAAAGAATATTTCGGTGAAGGAATTAACATTAAAACTGGTGACGCAAATGAAATAACAAAATACTGCGATTTATTATGGTTTTATTATGGTTCTGGGACGGAAAAGATATGTATTTACATTTATAGGGATATTACTCTCAATGGTGAACCTTTAGATAAAGTAAGGATTTTGTATCCTCATGGAAAACAAGGGAGACGTGATAATAAGGTTTTGTACGAAATATCTTTGAAAGCCTTATATATCATCTACTCTCACGCACCATATCTGTTTGGCTGGGATATTGATTATAGTGATATTGCTAGAGCAAACAAGTTGATGGCATTAGAATACTTAAATGACAAAGGTCATGTAGCTGTGATAGGTGACCGTAGAATAGATTTTGTGACGAGAGTTAAAGATGATTATCCATTGTCAGACCCAACAAGAACGACAAAGTATGCAACAGAAATAGGTTTTAAGCCTATTAAACCAAATAATATATAAAGCGAGATGAATTAATGACAGAAGAAAACAACGATTACAAGATTTTATATTACATTTATCCAAAAGAAGATATTTACGAAAACATTAAGTATGATGAAGATACAGGTTTGCCTAAGAGCTATGATGGGTTAGTATTCGTAGCAGACTTCTTATATCCTGTATTTGAACAAACATCACGTACAGTTATTGTATTTGACGCTTCACGTTTTGATGAAGTGGACGGAGATAATCGTTTCCGTTCTCATTCTGGTTTCAAACGTAAGGAATTTGAAGAATGGGTTGAAAAAGATACACGTATTGTACGTATTGAAAAAGATGAAATGGACAAGCTCCTTGCAAGTAAGGAGGAAGAATAATGGCTCAACTATTCTTTAAATATGGAACTATGAACAGTGGCAAGAGTATTGAATTACTCAAAACAGCTCATAATTATAGAGAACAAGGTAAAGAAGTCATTATTATGACAAGTGCCTTAGATACACGTGATGGTGTTGGAACGGTTGCTAGTCGTATTGGTTTATCAGAAGACGCTATTGCTATCAATGCAGATGATAATCTAGTAGATGTGATATACAAGAATGCTCAAGATAAAGATAAACCTAGCTGTGTTTTAGTTGATGAGGCACAGTTCTTGTCAAAGAGTAACGTGCATGACCTTTGCAGAATAGTAGATTATTATAATATGCCAGTTATCTGTTATGGCTTAAAGACTGATTTTCGTGGTGAATTATTCGAGGGGTCAGAAGCGTTATTAAAGTATGCAGATAAGCTAGAAGAAATCAAAACAGTTTGTGCTAATCCAACATGCCAACGTAAAGCCACAATGAATGCAAGGCTAGTAGATGGTAAGCAGGTAACTGATGGTGAACAAGTTGTAATAGGTGATGAAGAATATACATCACTATGTAGATTTCATTGGAAGTTGGGTAGGTTAAAGACTGCTGTTATGAAAGATGTTGACAACAAAAACACACCAGTCGAAGAAATCGTTGGTAGAATAGCGAAAGCAAGTAGTAAATAAGTATAAGGTATTGGCTCGTAGTGGGTTAATACCTTATTTTAGTATGTTTGGGTGCTGACAGACACATTCTAAGCATGAGTTCAGAACATTAAACAGATAAACCATCACAAATACACCTTAAAATGCGTGTATGCGACATCTAATTATATGATTGCTATCATATAAATTTTTATGTATTTTCCAATTTTGTTATACTTTCGATAACGTATCTTATGTAAACTAGACAAATAAAATAAGTTGATAATACAATAAAAGACCTACACTATTACGGTGCGGGTCTTATTTGTCTTACCTAGCCTTTTGGCTTCTTCTATATGTTATGCTATCGTATACCCCACGTACTAATCTCTCTTTGGTTTCACGCACTATCTCATTCAAAGACCATCTCATGTCATAGTCTAACTCATCTGTTGTGTCAAATCCTATCACTTCTACACCATTTAACTTGCCACGAAATGTTACTCCACCATGCACTAGCAAGTCATCTTCATCACCATCATGCCAGTCACCTGGTAGTTCAGCGTATCCATTAAAGCTGCCAAAATTATTGCGTGTGACATACCAATTTACATTATAATCATTGCCTTGATTAACAATATCTTTGTTGATTTCGCTCATATATTCCATTTAAATCACCTCTAAATAAACAAAAGGACGGAACTAAGTCCCGCCCAAATCGTCATACATGTGGTTGTTCTGTTCAAGCCACAAAGTAAGGAACTGTTACTCCTTGTCATCATTACAACTATATTATAACACTAAATAGCTGAGAAAAATATAACAAAAAATAGGAAAGGGGATGGCCCAAACATCAGTGAAAGGCTCGCTCAAGTAATCTCACAAAACAAGATTATGGATTTATACTATATTTACTATGGTTTTATTATAACACCGCTACCATTATTTGTAAATAAAAAGCCCCACACTGCTGTGGGACTACGAGTTTTAACTCAATTTAACATTCCTCTGAAACTTAATCCTCCTATGAGGCATTTCAGTATCTATATTATACCATGTATATGGAGGCAATACCATACAAAAAGGCTACACATTAAGCATAGCCTTGAGTCTTACCTCATTGTTTAACAATCTTCTGAAACTAATCCTCCTGTGCAGATTAGTTACTTATATTATACCACATTGCTACAATCATAACTACATAAAAAGACTCCACCGAAGTGAAGTCCCGATTTAACATTCTTTTGAAATAATATATAATACCTTTTCGGTACATTGGTATTATACCACATTCCAATCAAAATAAAAAGACTACGTATCAAAACGCAGCCTTCTAGGTATAACCACATTGTTTACATTCTTCTGAAACAAAAAACCACATTAATAGCGGTAACCCTATTATACCACATAAAAAGACTATGCAAAATAGCATAGCCTCGTAAGGTTTTAAGTTTTTCAACCTCAATCTAACATTCTTCTGAAACTAATACCTAAAATAACCACTTAATAGTTATCGCATTAGTTAAATATATTATAATACATCTACAAGCTCATCTCAATGAACGAAAACATAAGCAAGCCAATACTAAAAATAGCCAAAATAATATAGAACAAACAACCTACACAACCAACCAAATCACGCATATTAATTACCTACCCTTCTTAATTTTTGAAAAATCTCTACCTATTATATAGGAGTATTTTAGTACCCTATTCTGAACCCTTCTAAAGAGTCCCCTAACTCATCTTCTGTAAGACCTATATATCTCATAGTAATTGCTTGGCTAGAATGATTAAACAACTCCATCAAGTAATATATGTTTTTAGTCTTACGATAATACCACAAACCAAACGTCCTTCTCATAGAGTGTGTAGTAAATCCTATTCCACCTAATTCATTATCAATTCGTTTGAATAGTTTATATACATTCTGCACTGTTATGTGTTTATTCTTATCATAGCTAGATGGAAAAGCCCACTCACTATCATCTTTGCCTTCAATATAATCACGCACAATGTCTTGCACATTATCTAAAAACAATGTTTTCTTTTTACCAGTTTTCTTCTCTATAATTTCTGGTCGTTTAGAATGTCTTAAAGTACCTATTTTGAGTTTTACTATATCAGAACATCTTAACCCAGTGTTAATTCCAATCAAAAATAAGAATGTATCACGTTCTGGATAACGAGTCCGCCTTAAATAGAACAATACATCACCTATTTGGGCTTGTGTTCTAAGTGGTTTAGAATTGTAAACCATATTTCCACCTCAAAACCTACTTTACTGATTAACTACATTATACCACTTTTTCGATAAAGTATAAATGGTGCAAATACAATTTATTGAAAAGATGGGAAATAACTTTATCGAATTTGTATAAAATAAGTAAAGTGTGAAATTAGTAGATTTTCTAATAGTTTATATAAATAATTAACGTATTCTTTACATTTACATGAGAAAAACTTCACAAATAATTCAAGGATTAGATTTAAGATTATTAATAAGCGGAACGGATGTACAATCTCTGCTATTAACATCTGTTCTGTGTTTTGCTTTGAAAAGTAAATAGATGTGTGATATACTTAGAAATGGAAAAGGGGCTACCGAGTACCAGTCGGTAGCCCCAATCGTGATTTGATTGAACCTTAGTGTGTTGGACGTTAGCCTTTACGGTTAGCGTCTTTTATTTTGCTATAAGCCCAAGCAGCAGCAATAATTATACGGTGTAGATTGCCGAATAATACCGCCAGTGCAAAAGCCATACCAAGCAAAAATGTCCACCTCGGCTCTTCTCGTGTTGTCATAACCCATCACCCCGTTTTGATTAAGAATGTGGAAGGTGTACGGTTCGCAACAAAATCACTAAATCATTGCTAATCAATACAAAAGACTAGCAACAACCTACCTATATTATAACTCTATTCATAATAAAAACCACCAACTCATTTCTAAGTTAGTGGTCTAATCAATTATTAAAAACTAAGTTTTATGCCACCGTCTTAAACGGTATTCTTGACTAGGAACTGCAACTCCTATTTATCCAACCTATCACGAAATGATTTTAATGAAAAATAATCATCTCGTTCTTTGATTAAGGTTGATGGAGTGATTTCCACGACTACTCTCATGAAATCTGGTACATCTTTATCAGCAATAGTAATATACTTCAATTCTGGAAAGTCTTCATCGCCAACATATCTCTTGTGCATATCAGCTTCTGTATACTCTTCATTCATGAAATCATCATAGATATTGCTACGGACTTCTTCATTAAGTTCGTCCATACATTCAAAAGCTAAATCTTCGGCTATATCTTCTGCTAAACTTTGGTTGTCAATAACAGTATATCTAGTAGTACTTGTTAGATAGCCAGTTCTATCATATGTCCTAGCGTCAACCATTAGTACTCGATTTGTCATAACAGCACCTCCATTAGTCATTATCTAAATAAAGGTTAAAATACTCTTCACTACTTGTAAGCACCGCTACCTTGGTGATATTAATATCTAACCTTGTTATTGTAGGGTCATCTTTATCATACAATTTAATGTTGTAGATATGTCCATCATTATCAGTTTTGATAATTAAATCTTTAGTATGATAATCTTGCCCAAATTCATAGTGGAGCAAGCCAATATAGCTTTTAGCTTCAACTTTTGCTACTTCATCTGCGGTACTTTCATTGTCACATACATAATTAGCATTACCAGAGAAACGGCCATACTTGTCCTTTATCACAATGTCAACTACATAGACGAACTTATCAACCTTGCTAAGCCCTTCGCTCATAGCCATAGCTACACCTCTGTTCTTGGCTTACTCATATCAATGAACTCTTTTTGGTTTTTAATTAATGTATGTTCTGACAAGCCATGCTTATCTAATACATCAACTAATTTCATATCTTCATCTTCAATTACATAAATATATTCATCAAAGATAGATTGTTGCAAAGCCCATTTTGGACTCCATGTCGCAACGTCAACACGTCCCAAATATTTTGTGCTATGTGCGAACACAATCTTTTCTCCATCTAATGATTTACCTTTAATAAATTCCCATTGTACTTGCTTACTCAAACAAGCCTATCCCTCCTTATATCAGTATCAATATGTATCGAAGTGTTATTATAGTCTAACCAAAATCTAAGCTGATTATCATAACAACACTTGTTTATTTCGGTGTGTAAAAATAGTCTTAGTACACTTCACCGTCATAGACATCAGCAACTACATGTCTGAAATCAAATGTAGCTAATTCAGATAACTTAATGATACATGTTGTACCACATGCAACCATAAGATTTAATGGTTCTTTATCATCATCTGGAATAACTACAACACATTGCTTACCACTTGCATGTAAGTTACCCATTTCCCATGCTTGCCCATCATCTGGTTCACTTGGAACGTAGAGCATAATACCCAATTCACTACTCTTAATGCCCTCAAAATCTGAATTTATTGTGGCTAATTGCCACTCTTTATCTTGCATGATTTCTGGGTTATTATTCACGTCCATTCCCTTATATTGATGTGCTAATGGGTAATGTGAATATTCCCAACTTACACTAGGGTTTGCCTTGATAGCTTCTATCCCAGCTTTCATATGTGCTGTTTGCTTATCACTAAACCACGAACAACCAATATACGCTTTGACTGGAGGCATAGGAGCTTCTACCAATTTTGTACTAGAAAACATGTAGTCACCGTCCTTTTCTTTAGAAATTTGTTTCAAGTTTTTGTTTACTACTTTATTAACTTTATCCTTAAGCGTATTGAGATAGTCTGTATCTCCATACAATACCTTGTTAATCGAACTCATTATTTACCTACCTTATTTAGATAATTCAGCAATTAGATTTTCCAATTTATCTTCATTGATTTTGATTTGAGCATTGATATTGTAACCAGTAACGAATGATAGTAACTCAATACCATTATCACTACTAAATAACACATCTTTACCATCAGCAGCATTATCGGTAGTTACATGATAGTAATCATCGCTCAAACCTTTAACGATATAGATTGGTTTAGATAACTTTTCAATGTTACGCAACTAGGGGCTACACCTCCTTATCACGTTTTGCTTTGATTTTATCGAACTCATCTTGCGTCAATTTACCTAAATCAACTAGCTTTTGTTCAATTAGATTAAGTACTTCATTACGGTCGGATAGGTTGTTTACGAAATCGTATTGTGAACGGTCAATGCGTACAACTGGTGCTTGGTAGAACCCATCATACCAACGCTTGTATGCTCTATTCACTGAATGATAATAATCAACTAACTTAGGGTCTTTACGTACATCTTCCATATCACGACCACGTGCTTGTATTGAGTCAATTTCAGCTTCTTCATCAATATCAATATATACTACTAAATCTGGAAAACCGTTAAAAGGACTACCATTAACATTAGATTGCATTTCTTGGTTCAATGTCATGTAAACGTTATAAGCGTCTTCGTCCATTTCCCCTCGTTCATATATATTTCGTGCTAAGATATAATCGCTTACTAGATTGGAGTCTAATATAGCATTTTCTTCAACGATAGCCTTCTTTAATTGTTGGTATCTAACCGTTAAGAAAGCCACCTGTAACATAGCACTAACTTGTTTTCTACTTTCTGCACCAGCACTGTAAAAATGTTCCAACATGCCTTTGATTAAGCCATTGTTTACATCTTCGTAGTATGGGGTACTATTTAAATCTTTAGCGAGTATCTCCGTTAAGCTAGATTTGCCAGCAGAAATACTACCAATTACATAGATAATACTAACCAACTTCTTTCTCACATTCGTGTGTATGTACAGGAATGATTAGAACATAACTCCCAGAAGTAGAACTAATAAAGCAATGCGAACAAGAATTGATAGACCTTAAACCAGAGTAACAGCTAACTGACGATGAACAATTACATCAATTACTAGACAAACAATAATATGTAATTGTAACGCTGCTTGTGTTTTCACTTGCAAGGGTAAACATGACAATGTGAAATCATTCCTGTATATGCACACGAACTTTAATATTTAATTGTTAAAGGTAAGTAAGGGACTCGAACCCTTGCGTCTACAATCGCAGACCTAACAGTTTAGCAAACTGTCCTCTTCACCAACTTGAGTAACTTACCAAAAATAGTCAGCCATCAAGCATAAATCACAGTCGCCTCTGCAATCTGCTCCCTAGCGAAGTCTAGCGAGTAACTCCACTGCACCGAAGGGATAGCTGGCTAACGGGCTTATAATCGAAAAGCTATCTTGCCACTTTAAGACAACTTACTAAATAGGCGGCACACCTAACTACACACACCAAGCTCGCACGTATGACAACAGTAGCTATCTGCTGCGAGGTAATCAACCTCCACGCTTGGCATAGTATGTCCCTTGCAAAACACCTTCCGCACCCTCGAGTAACGTACTAACGAGATGCCGTACCGCACCCGTCCCACTTTAAAGTACGCATAACGGTACTGCCTTGATGAGAGGTGTGTCGGGAGTTGGTACAAAGCTCACTTCTGGAGTTGAACCAGAACATAACTACCGAGGTGAGTAAATATAGTTATATGTTCTTTGATATATCATATGCTTCACTACTCAAATAGCAATTCAAACATGAGCTTTCACTCTGCTTCAACATGCTACCGTTTATTATGTGAACATCTCAAAAGGTCTGAGTGACAAAGAGCTACCTCATCACTTCCTTTTGCTTTTTAAAAATGTGGCGATTATGGTAAATCCCAACTTTCAGGTTATCATTCAGAATATTTACAAAATTATCTCTTATCTGTCGTTTGTAATGCACAAGTTAACTGTATATATTGCCATTACCCTACTTGTTCTCACCTCTGTTGTTATAGCTTAGTTTCCTAAGCGTCAAGGCAAACATTATTCTTGGCATTCCCAACGCAACACTTAGTTGCCACACTAAGCTGTCAATGGGTTATTCTCACACTGTAAGCGTCTATTATCTAATGCCAACAGCCAGTGAAACACTAACGTCACATGTATCCACATACGTACCCTACGTCCTAGCTTTTACTAGGTTCAATAGATATTACTAACCATCTCACGACTTGTCTAAGCTATCACTCAGACTACATCTACTACGAATTACAGGTACATATCCAGCAAGGGTTGATTAGACCCCTTATACAACTGGTTATGCTTGAATTGCTGTTTGAATAGTAAAGTATACGATTGTCAAAGAACAAAATTACGGTGATGGGACTCGAACCCATATCAGCCTCCTTGCTCTACCATTTGAGCTACACCGTATACCTTTTTAAAAGGAGGAAATCTTATTCATGAACCAACCACGTAAGTCGTAATGAACCTGTTCATGAATTAACTTTTTAATGTCACGCAAAATACGTAAATCTACGCACTTACCGTTATTGTGCTTCGGGGCATTCATGCTCTACCCCAATTACCACATCGAGAGTCGAACTCGTAAAATGCACCTTTTAACATCTGCGGTAACCAAAAAAATAATTTAAAAAAAAGGAGTATTTATATGAGATTGATTAATAACCAATCAATACATAACAATGTATATCACCATACAAGATATGCTTGTTTCGAGACATTTCGCCTCTATGTCATGGTAGAGAGTTGAACCCTACTTCTCTCGTGTTAAGGACGAGTGTGCTACACATATACACCACATGACTACCAACTAAGATAAATAATTACGCATAGCTCTCTGTCACAACACCACCTGTGACTCAGCTATCCGCTCCCACATTCCTCGTTGCGCCAAAGTCTGTGAGCGTGGTATGCAAGGACGTCTGATTAGTGTAAATGCTGTGGTGTGTTAGCATTTTTCTACTGCCTTACATACCAAATGTCTACCATTTATTCTCTAAACTCTTAACATGTAGTAGACTTGTTTTGGGAGAGCTTTTGATAGCTCCTAGAGAGAACGGGACAAAAACTGTGTCAGTATTGTAAGTTGTATTAGGGGTTAATTATCTGTATTCATTGAAAGGATGTGAAAAACCAACCCGTTCCCTTTAGCAACCATCAAGCTGCCTTATATGGACTACACACCTATTAAAAACGGTGGTTTCTGGGAACTCTAGGTAGTATTTAGGACTAAGCCTAACTTACAGAACCTAGATATATTACCGAGGCACGTCCCGTACCTTTTGCGCTTATTTAAGCTACTTCTTTCAATCCTTTAGCCAAGATATTTCTAGCAGCGTTAATATCTCTATCGTGATGTGTACCACAATTATCACAAGTCCACTCACGAACATCTAACGATTTCTTGCCTGTATTTACACCACAGTTAGAACAGACTTGTGAAGTGTATTTAGGACTAACTACTATTAGTTGCTTCCCATACCAATTACACTTATATTCCAACATAGAACGGAATAAATACCATGAACCGTTAGCTATTGCTTTTGCTAGTTTATGATTTTTCATCATATTCTTAGCCTTTAAATCTTCAATAACGATAGTATCGTATTGCTTTACTAACGTAGTGGTTAATTTATGCAAGTAATCTTTACGTTTGTTAGCTATCTTAGCTTGCAATCTCGCTTTGCGCTTTCGAGCCTTTTGTAGATTTTTAAAATCATCAAAATCTCTAGGCACTAATACTTTTGAGTATTTATCACTTTCGATACAAACCTTAGCTTGATGTCTACGCTTAGAAAACTTACGTTGCCACAAGTTAGCTTTATGTTCTAAATCTCCCACATGGAATGTATCATATTTAATTCCATCAGAAGAAATAGCTAAATCTGCTACACCTAAATCTAACCCAACTGATTTATTTGTCTTAGGTAACAATGCTTGATTTTCACATTCTACCTGTAAAGATAAATAATAACGACCAGTCGTGCCATGACTTAACGTATAACGTTTAATCTTGCAATCGGTGAGTTGAAATGTTTTGCTAGTTTTGATATAGCCTAGCTTAGGTAGTTTCATATATCTTTTAGCTACTACATGAACATTAGGTGCCGACTTACCTGTATAAGATTGCTTGTAGAATTTCCTAGACTTGAATCTAGGCTTACCAAAACCAGATTTAAAGAAGTTCTTCCACGCTCGATACAGATTTTGACAATCTACTTGTAAAGCAGTGCTATCACTCTCTTTCAAGAATGGATATTCAACTTTCAAAGGTTTTAGTAGAACATGTAATTTATACTCGGTTAACATAGGTAAATCTTTGTTATTCTTGTAACGCTCGTTCATCGTAGCTAACATATTATTCCAAATAAAACGACTATTACCAAACATAATATCCAACTGTTCACGTTGTCTCTTATTTGGGTATATACGTAATTTAATACCTTTTAACATCTTACTCACCTCGCTTCACTTCACTAAATTGATGTAATGATTTTATATTCTATACTGTACTAACTTTATAAAGTAAGCCGATACATATCACGCAAAAAATTAAGATATGTTATAGCTTTAGAGTTGTATGTATATTAATGTTTTCTCTTAACAGAATAGGTACGCTTCTTGTGCCATTCCTTAATATTGCTAAACCCAGCTGTCAAACCAGTTAAATAGAATAACTTAGTCCAGAAACCGTAGCTGTAAAAGATTAGGTCAAATGCAATAACTATGATAAACAGCCATTGTATTACATACCATGTTCTTGTTAAGAGAAACTTATCAATTATATTGCTTAATTTATCCACGCTTACACCTCCGACTAAGATGGATATATCAACGAGTAGCTTAAAAAACAAGCATAAAATCGGAGGTCGTAAAAAATATATCAAAAAGTCAACCGTCTACTCGCTGATATATCAACCCTAATGGGCTGACATTCAGATAAAAACAAAATAATATAAAAATAAAAAGTGTTAAAGAGATGATATTAAAATTAGTATTAAAATAATTAACAAAATAGACTAGAGAAATACTAACCATAGAACACCATCAATTTGGAAAGTACAAATCCTTTCAGACTTGCGAAAATTGTTTAGGCAAACTAAGTTTTGTTCACCTACAAAAGAGCTGACTGGAATGAAACATTAATTCTAATTTTATGTAGGAGAAGTGCCAACTCTTTTGTAGATGGGCAATACCGTTATCTTACCCACCTACCAATCTAACTTGGAGGTGTGCCACAGTGATTAGGTATACGTACTACATAATTCAGAAAAATAAGTTTAAATAAAAGGAGGTACTCATCATGAGTACAAAATAAACATTATTGTCAAATAATCACTGTGACAAATATCGGATTGATGAATTGAACATCAAACCTTACAAGTATCGTTATCATACTCGTACGCTCTGCCATTAAGCTATCCGATTGTTGACTTACTTAACAGGACACATTTTGTAAGCTCAACGCATATAATAGATTTATTTAATTGTTTTGTTGTAGCTTTGAGTTGCTCGTTTATTCTCTTAACTCTTAACTACATATATTATGATACCACATAGAAAATAAAAGTCAACAGAAAAACTAAGAAATATTCATCTTTTTTGAAGATTGTTTAACTTATCCATTCGTAGCCCAGTCCATGTATCATCTTCTGTAACTACAACAGGTAAACTACGCAAGCCTCTTTCTATTAGATATTCTAATGCTTTAGGGTCTTCATCTACATTGTGTTCATGATAGTTAATACCCAAAATATGCAACTTACGTTTTGTTATCTTGCATTGCGGACAATTATTCTTAGTATATACTGTTACTACATTATTAGTTGATACTGTTGTCAACTCGTCTGTTCACCCCCTTATGTAAATTATACTTGTCTTCCCAATATTCGATATTGTCAATAAAATTATCTACTATATTAGAAGTATAAGTCATTAGAGCAAATGAAAATGCCTCTAGTCCTGTCATTAGCATGGTTAGTATTTCGTACTTACCCCATCCCATACCAATATACACAACCAAAGCCGCTGTAACAAATAGCCATAATGTAATGCTATGGCTTTCTATCTTTTTCATCTCGTCATATACTTTACGCATAACTTTTAGTTCGTTATCAGCAGAAATCATGTCATCACTCTCAAGGTATGTAGATAGATTACGCACTGACTTATTAAACTCTCTTTCAGCACTTGTCATTCGTATGGATAATCTCCCTTCTTGCCACTAAACTCGAAGTAGTTTTCGATTGTACTAAGGGCTAACGTCATATTTAATAACGGATTCCCAAATCTCATCTTATTAGTATGCAATACAACTTCCCCATCATCTTCAATCTTACAGCCATACCACTTAACAATGGGACGTAGTTCATCATAGCGTTCAGATGGAATATGAGAGAAATTAACACCGAGGGTATATCCATCATCAGAATAGATATTATCCTTGTTGTAGATTTCCACGTTGTCGTGCATACAATCATGTGCACGCAGCGTATAAGATGTCCAACCATTATCTAATGATAATTTGTACCACACTAGATTATCATAGACTTCAACAATTTTAGATGTATCTATATCGTTTATGTTCTGTAATGGTCTATCCATGAGCTATTCCTCCTAATCAAGTTTTCTCAAAATATCTTCAAGTTCCCAATAAATTAAAACCAACATTGCAGCTGAAAATTTCATGACTGTATCTATCTGTAAAAAAATTAAACCAACTACAATTATCAAAAAGACTATTGTTGTTAGGATTTTCTCTAGCTCAATCTTCATTATCGTCTTCTTCCTCCGTTTCTCTAACAGCTGTAAGCTCATCTACAAGTTCCACATCATCATCACCAAAGAAGTCTTCCCAAAACCCAATGGAATTACCTACCGTATAGTCTTTAATAACTGCACCATATTCCAAATCAATAACACATGCGAAAGTGTCAAATTCAGCCCAATTCACCGCCAACATGAAGTGTTTGTCAAGAGTTTTATCGTAGATTACATCACCCAAACGCAAGTCTTCTCTATCCAATATCTCTTTAATATCCAATATGTACACCTCCTAAAAGCTAAAATCACTAACACGTACTTCTGTATCTTCTATAATTTCATAACCTAAGCCACGCAAGAAGTCTTCAATATACGCTAGGCTATCCCCATATACACTTGTGTAGCCATCTTGTAGGTTGACTAAACAATACCTTCCACCAACCGCTTGGTACGCTACTATGTAGTATTCGCTATGCCCATTCAAGCCGAGGTCAATTATATCTCCACTTCTAAGACTTTTTATCACATTCACATTTCTACGTAATGACATACTTACACCTCTACTTAGATACAATTAACTTAGCGTCTACAATTTCCCAATCGTTAACATCTGTATCTAAAAACTCACGAATACTCTCAAAATCACGAGTTGTATATATAAAAGTCCCAGACTCTAAGTCAACCAAATAGTATGTTTTTATGTTTTCGTGATGTGCTACCATTATATAATCTACATATTCATCTGCGTATTTGGTGCGATAAATTTTGATTACGTCACCAACTATTAAATTACGTTTTAATCCTTGTACAATTTCCATGAACACACCCCTATTCAACTATATGCAATTCCGTATCTACTACTCTAATATCACAGCCTAAGCAATAGTATTTAAGTGCTGAGTCAAGGTCTGTTGCTAATAATGCCACACCAGTTTCCAAGTTAATAAGTGAGTATCCAGCTTTTTCTTCGTCAATATCACCATGACAACCAACAATCCAATACTCATGTCTATGGTCTTCTGGGTCAATGACCTCTAAGACGTCACCAGTTTTGATATTTTCATCAACAATTATGTTGCGATTGTCTATTATTTCCATAAAAATCTCCTTATAAAATATCCATTTTATTCACGCACCCATCTTTCACTAGCACGTATCAAATCAATAGGAACGTGTTTAATATGATTGTATCGACCGTCAAAAACGTCACCTTTGCTTATGTCAAAGTCCAAACATCTTTTGTATGTCCCCTCGTCAAATTCGTCAGATGGGACATTATAGGCAACCACTGGAGCAATATGTTCAATATCTTCTACACGAAAAACGCCAGCCTCGGTATTAACCCATTTACTACGACCTTCTAATGCGTCAACAAGTGTTTTATATCCCTTTTCTAATTCAAAAAGACTATTGAAATATGTGAACTGAACAACGTGTGTATCATACAAGCTACTTTTAATATAGACAAGCATACAATATTTGTACTCATACTTGGTATCTAACGTCAAATCGTCAAATTTTCCCAAATGTAATGTCATACCTACACCTCCTCTGTTAACACATTTATTTATCTCAATTTATTATAGTTGCATTGGACTAATCACCTAAGCTACCTATAATAATTAGCAGCACTACAACTAAACCTAATATAGTTTGTATTCCAAAGAACAACCAATATAGTATTAACCAACCCAATCCAAAATATACATGAATTACATGTGGAAAGAAATATATTACACAAGCTAATAGAGCTAAATATACAAGTGTTAATAGCCCCAATAATATTCCATCAATTATCTTTCCTACTATGAATACCACTCCTTTAATCTTCAAACAAATCTATAAACATTGAATATGATAGATGACCCATGCCTATTCCAATCAATGCAGACATGAAACCAAGCATAAACATACCTACCATAAATGCTCTACTCGATATGTACAAGAAAAGGAAAGCTAATGTGAAGGCACAAGTTCCTACGAATAGTTTCAAAACTTCCATTTATATCACTTCCTTTTTATCATTCATCATCTTCAACTCCCATCGACACTATTAACCCCAGAAAACTCATCATGAATACTACACTACAAGGTGCAATAATCATAAACATATTTACGTCCAACAGAGTATCTGCCATTTTACTTGTTCCATGAAACATCACATATAACACAGCATAAATATTGATGACAATGAAACCAATAATCAAACCAATAATGGATTGCCTTCTAATTTGTTTCCAATTCCAATCTTCCATTACTTTCCCTCCTTTTAGAAACAGTAGCTTATATCTACCGCTTCTAAAAGACTGGAAAACCCAGTCTAACAACCATACTTTAATAACCGTTAGTAACAACCACTTAACTAACTTTTAGCATTAGGGAGCCCTATTTATTATGATGGAACCAGCTAATCTTCTCATCAAATAATGCAACTGCGTCATTAGATAAGTACAATAGGTATGTTACGAATAATACCCAGTTAACTGCTCCACTTGCTGCGGTAATTCCCCATAAGATAACAGAAGAAAGACCTTGTGCAATCCAAAAATAGTAGCTTTCTGAAAAACGTAATGTAGTTAACATAGCACCTGTAATACCGATAGCTGCTGCCACACTATCTACAACTGGACGTGGGCTAATGAACCAATGTGTATCTGAGTAGTACAATACTAAAGCAACTACTACGAAGAATACTAATGTTAATAACCAATTACGCTTACCTTTACCACCTTCATGTAAGAAACGCACCTTTTCTTCAACGTTCTTTGCCCAAGATGGCATAAGCAATACTGGTAAGTCCAATAACAAGATATAAACAGTTTGCAATAGAACATCATTAAAGTTTTTGGCATGAATAGCTACTGTAATGTAAATCAAAGCACTAACCAAACCAAAAATACCGTTTAATGGTTTAGCATTTGTAATAGAAATAGTACATGTAAAGCCTAATGTACCAGCCAATAAAGTTAAAATTGAGATACCATTGATACCACTAGCAGCTGTCATACCAATAATTGCACCTAAGCCAAACATCAATAACATGTAGCTAGGGAAAGACCAGCCTTTCATTTGTTCTAGATACCATGTTGGTTTCAACACGTTATACCATGCACCTGTGTTATCAAACTTATCTACTGTATTGTTTTCCAAAATGAATTACCTCTTCTTTCTTCTCTTTAGCTTTCAGTCTTACGACTTGCTTATCCACGATTAACATCGCTTCTTAATTTTGTATAGAAAACGTAATGAATGTAAGGTATAATAGGCATGAACCGAGTGTACTTCTAATTGATTTAACATACTGAAACTGAAACGAAAAATGTCAAAAACACCTTTCTATTTCCATCTGTAATTTAATCAAATGTTCGGAATTAAAAAGGGTCGGTACACTCACGATGTTCTAGGATAGCTGATTTCTGATAAGGCTATCCTATTTTTATACCTTTTAATAAATCATACCCAACAACTCACTACGCTTCCGTAGCTCTAAAACTAACTCTGAATAGACATACTCTAACTCTTTCCATCTCCCAGAACGTAAAATGTAATTGAGTACATCTAATAATTCAGACGTTTCATAATCATCAAACATCTCACAACCTTGCACACTTCCCGAATGTTAAGGCTATACACGTTCGATATTAAAACCTTTATGTTTATTGATTTTGCCATCTAAGACACGTCCAATAAACTCATCTTTTAGCTTGTTATCATCAACAAACTTTTGGTATTCTTTGCTGTTTTCTTCAAACGCATTTTCATTACCATTTACATCAGTAAACTTAATCTTATTGACTTGTGTTTGTTCTTCTTGCTTCGGTTCTTCCTGTAAATCACTAGCAATTTCTAGGCTTTCTTCACAAGTATCTTTAACATCATGAACATCAACTGCTGGAATTACCTCCTTAGTATAGAAGTGTTCCAATCTAGTAAACATTTGATTGCCTATGTAATAGACTTTTTTCATGATAACAGGTTCACCTTTATACCAACGATATGGTTTTGTCACTAAATTTCACCTCTCTTTCTAGCTTCCAAAGACATGAATGCAGATAGATTTGTTTTATGCACCTTGTTTGTAGACTTCTTAATAGCCTTAGCCAAAGTAGCATAACTGGAAATTACAAAACATAATTCACTTGTACGTGTAATAGCTGTATAAACCAACTCACGACTGTTTAACATGAATTGGAATGGTAATACTACAATCACACATGGGATAGTTGAACCCTGTGACTTATGTACTGTAATTGCATAACCAAGTCTAATACTTCTCAAATCGGCACTGCTCAAAAGAACCCTACCGATACCGTCAAAGTTGATTACAGACTCGATATATTCATCGCCATCTTCGTCAACTTGCTTTGTAATAGACTCGATTATTCCAGTGTTGCCATTATAGATAGGTGTAATAGGATTGCCTTTTTCAGCAGAAACAGTACGTCTATTGTTTACTGTATTGATAACCTTATCACCTACACGTAAAACATAATCATCATCTTTGTTTTGGAATGAAACGACATACTCTTCCTTTTCCCTATTCTTAGGGTTAGCAATCTGTTGGCAAAGTGCATTTAACGCATTACAATTCTTTGTAGTTTGTGTGATAATCTGTATATCCTTTACTTCATACTTACTCAAGGCTTTCTTGAAAAAGACTAAAGCGTTAGGAGTTAGATTATCTACCACTTTACCTTGCCCATCATGTTCCTTCTCATTCTCAAGTAACTTATATACTAAGTCCTTTTTAGTACCACATAGGAACAAGCCTTCTTTATTTACTTCCTTTGGCATAGCACCTTTACGATACGTAATAGAATGAGATATAATGGCACTTTCTTCTGCTTGTCTATGGATTTCAGTCAAGGTGATTGTAGGAATAACTTGCGAGTCCAAAATACCAGACATGACACCGATACCGATTGAGTCAAGCTGACCCGAGTCACCTACCATGATTAACTTAGCCCCATCTTTGATTGCACTAACCAAACTATAAAACAGGTCTAAACTAACCATTGAAACTTCATCTAAAATAATTACATCATAAGGCAATGGGTTCTTCTTCCAATAATTAAACATGGAGTCTGAGCTAGGATTGTATTGTAATAATCTATGAATAGTCATACCTTGCAACCCTGTAACTTTGGTTAAGTTATCCGCTGCCTTACCAGACAAAGCACATTGAGCTATTGTAAAGTTGTTAGCTTGCATAGCTCTTACTACTGCTTTAAGCAAAGATGATTTACCTGTACCAGAATAACCTTGTAATAAGAAGACGTTGTTTGTGGCGATGGTATGGATAGCTTCTAATTGTTGCTTACCATACTTCCATCCTTGTTCCTTTTCGACTTCTGATATGTAGGTATCAATATCATCAATACTCTTTTTGTTATCCCAAGCATTTTGAACCCTTAATAATTCATAAGCTGTTTTCTTCTCAAGTTCATATATTTCCCTTAAAGCTACGCAATTAACACCATCTTTTTTGAATATCTTAAAGTCTTCATTGTCTAAGATAAAGTTAGTAGCACTATCTAAATCAGCATTGTAGACTTCTGTACGTAGATGATTACGTAGCTTTTCAATAGGAATATATGAGTCACCAGACATGCTTAAATCATCAAAGAAATTATAGATATAAGCCTCAACACGTCTTCTGTCATTGGGAGCAATACCATTTTCTAACGCTTTGTTATCAATAGTCTTAAACCCTATGCCAGAAATACGGTCAAGATATAGATTGTATGGATTTTCATTCAGCTTTTTGATAGCTAAATCTTGGTTACGATACTTGTTAACGATAGTTTTAATCTTAGAATGAGTAAAACCCCACTTACCAAACACTGCAATAGCCATACTATAATCACGTTGACTGCCATACTTATCTAATATCTTTGTAGCCTTAACCTTACCAATACCGTTTACCTTTTCAAGTTCACTGGTATCGTTTTGTTCAAGGGCCTTATTCATAACATCTTTAGTCTTTTCACCAAAGTATTCAGCGACCTTATCAGCACTATTACCTAGACTAGCCATAAACTCGTTAAAGTCTTCTGTACTCATATCTTCAATAGCACGTGTACGCTTATATGACTCGATATTATATTGCTCACCATATTTCTTATCAACAATATACGAGGCAACAATTTCATACTCTGTTTTTGGTAGTAGCTCCATACCACCTTTAAGAGTGATATTGCCATAATTGTTGTATCTGAATAAGCCTTCTAGCTCATCAAGAACGTTAATACTAGCAATTTTAAAATCACTTGTTTTGGAAGAAAAAATATAGTTATTAAGTGTTCCTACAAATTTAATTCCATCTCTCATGAGCTTTTCACAGCCTTTACTATTTGCATCGCTTGAGCGTCATCAACGTTGTAATAATCTAGCATATCTGCTACATGATTACTTGTTTCGTGATAAACCAAAATAGGTCTACCAGACTCAATAGCCCTGTCCACATCATCTTTACTTAAAACAGCTGATATAGCACCTTTGGAACGGTGATACTCTTTAAGGTCAAGAGTTGTGAACATCTCGTAATGAATAATCGACTTGAACTTTGCCATGTTAAAATCACGTCTTAACTTAAAAGTTCCACGACCTTCATCAGTTACAATTTCCATCAATGTCCCTCCTCCCTCTCAAGTATTTCTTACAAAGTAACTTGGTATAAGGGTAAGGAACATAGCCTTGTAAATTATTTGTACGGATATATTTAAGGGCTTTTGCCTTACTAGAAAAGATAGTAGTATCATCTATGCCGAGTGAACTAGATAATACGTAATGATTTTGGTGTTTCTTGACAAGACTTGCATATTCTTTGAAGTGTTTATCTGTTTTCAACTTCTTTATGAATGGCTTGTCCGTCTTTTTACCAGCAAATTTAGAAAGGACTTGCTTGAGAGTTGGTTTTGTACGTAGAGTTAAGTTCTCCATCACCATATTTGCAAATGCGAAATATCTTTGATAGAAATAACGATTGCTTAGATATTCTCTGCACCATACTAGGTCTGGGTCATTATCATCTAATGTCCATTCAACATCTAAACCATTCTTATACTCTGCGTTTTTTAAATGCTCGTAGAAAGAGTTACTAAGCAGAAAATCACCTTCCTTATTGTGTGCTTGTAAGCTAATTGTTTATTCTCTAAACTCTTAACTTAACTATTATATTATAACATATATACATATTAAGTCAATGATTAAAAATGAAAAAAGCACTCGTTTTTGAGTGCTACTTTTCTTATACCAATGCTCTATCTAAACGACAAGTCCCTACATCTGTAAAGGTATTTAACCCTCGATTTACCTTTAATACAACTTGTTCATTAGTTGTTCCTTGACGGTTCTTGTCCCAGAATATGATTACATAATCTTCTTCTGGTTGCAATTCAACTTCATATCCAGCTGCATTATGCACTGTTAATCTTTCAGAAGCCTTAGCCTCTGGGTCTTTTTCACTTTGAGTTACATCACGAACTAACATAACAGATGAGGCAACGTCAATGATATTTTTAGAAACCCCTAATTGTGATTGGTCTAAATATCTTGAATTGCGTCCACCTTTAGATAATTGAGCTGTAACCCAGACATGAACATTCAAACTGGATTCCTTGATAACGTTATACAATCTAACCATGTTTTGTTGCATAACCAACCAACTTTTATCACTAACATGTGAGCCTGTATCATTATCTAACTTTAATGTATCTAACACAAAGTATTTAACACCATACATTGTTGCGTACTTCTTAATTAATCTGATTGTCTTAGCCATGCTAAAACTTTCCATGCTTACAAATCGTATAGTATTTTCTTCGATATTAGCTTTATACCAATCGCTTGCTTCTTTAAGGTATTCCATTTCCTTGTCTGAAAAATTACCATCAAAGAAACGGTTCTTATTGAAATAAGCATTCTTATGTTTTGTATTAATAAATCTAACCAACAATTCCTGTTGCCATTTACTTCTGTCTTCTTCGTTGGCAATAATTAATACAGGTTCTTTGTTTTCAATACATGATTGAACATGAATTAATGTTGTTAAGAAACTTTTACCAACACCAGAATGAGCTGCCAGCATAGTGATATTACCTAAACGTAAGCCATGTTGTATATCTTCCATTAGCTTTGACTTTAGTGGCAAACCAGCTTCCTTGCCGAGATTAGCGGACTCTATCATTTCGTCCATACCTCTAAAAATATCCCCAACCTTTTCATTTTGACTATCTGTATCAATAAAAGCATTGTTGATTACATTAGTAAAATAGTCGTTGAGTTCTTCCAAAGGCATACTTTTAAGGTTCTTCCATTGACTTTCGATAGGAAAACCTTTCTTGTACAAAATTCTCAACACTTGGTATTTTTGAATATTGTTGTAGTATGTTTCGATATTGCTTTCTTCAACCAATTCCATACCATCAGCAATTTCTTGAAATCCACCAAAGGCATTATATAGCTCTTGTAATTTATCACTTTGTCCAGATACATAAGTACCTACCGTAACAGCGTCTAATTTATGCACACCACCGTTATCTATTAAGTCTTGTGCAATTCCATAGAACATTTTCCAACCTTTACTAGCGAACATTGTTGGTTTTAGTTTGTATTCATAATACAATTCTGTGTCCTTGTATATGGATAATACATACAGACCTTCTTCACGTTGTTGGTCGTATACTAAGTTCTTTTCAAAATCTGACAACTCTTCTATTTTTTTTGGCAAGTTTCTATCCCACTTTCATTAAATTATTGGTTATATAAGCCTTTTCTTCGGCTGCAAATTTACTTAATGTTTCTGGGTCGTATAATGATTTAAGTGTTTTATCACTTCGATACATAATTTCCAAAGCATTAAACAACATGTTTAACACTTCCCCATTAGAAATATTAAAATATTTATGTGTATTGTCTATAACCTTCATGAAAATACGTTCCTTGTTTTCTGATTTAACAATACCTTCTAATCCAAAACTTGATAGCAACAACATCTTGTTACGTTCAAGCTCGTGCTTTACATACTCTAATTCGCTAGTTCTATCCAACTACAAACATAGCCTCCTTATTCCTCATCTTCAAGCCAAACCCATCTAGCTTTACCACTTGTTTTAGACTTGCGTTGATATGGTAGTTTCTCAACGTTGCTCAATCTCTCTTTTTCTGCCAAGCGTTTCTTGGTTTCAATTTCAGTCAATTCCTTTTGACGTTCCATCGCTTTAACTCTACCGTTAATAAAGTCAATGTTGTTCCAGATGATAACCATCGCATAGTTAATCTTGTGGTTCATATCATGAAATCTACGACTTGCAAATTCTTCGGTGATTTGTGTTCTAACATATTTCATAGTGTAAAGGATAGTCTTATAAGAATAACCAGCCTCAACACCCATAATAACGTCACCTCGGTTAAGTCTTTTCTTACCAATTCGTAATGCTGCAAGCCTATAAACAATAGCTTTATTCTCTCTTGCTTGTGATGGTCGCATATTTAGAATTTCATAAGCAAAGTAGTCGTACACTTCTTCCCATTCCTTGTTTTCTTGCTTTCTCAAGTCTGCATTTTGCATATTGTTAATGTACTTGATATAACAATTAGGGTGATACTTGCCATAACTATTACCAAACTGGTTATACAACACCAATGACTCGTCTGTATCAACGAACAATCTTCCACAATACGTACAATTAGGCTTTTTCTGTGCGGTTCTTCTTTCGTTCAACTTCTTACGATATGAAGCCGATTCGATTTCCCCGCCTTGTTCCTCTAATACCTTCTTAAATTCTGGCAAACATTTCTCATGAAATCTTCTGTGAGCTGATTTCCCACTTGTATAAGGAACTCTAAACTCCACAATATCCATTTCATCTTCAAAAGTTCCACCACAGTAGAAACACGTTTTAGCTCTCTTTGCCATATTCCACCTACCTAAAGAGTTACACGTCTGATTTCGTAGCCTTTTTTGTTTACTACAATTATTCCTTGTGACCGACTGGATGCAAAACCTTGTTGCACTGCATAAGGGTCAATACCTTTAAATGAGCCAAAGTTAACTTGGAAACGATTTTCTCCAACTTCTGTCATCTTGTAATGGTGAATATGTCCCGCAATTACAGCGTCATAATGCTTATTATGAATGTCACCTAACTTAGATAACACACTGTTATTGCTATCTACTCTATGTTTGTCCCCATGCACAAAAGCAAAGCTATGTCCCATTAAGTCAATATCAGTAAAGTAGTAATCTTTAGCCTCGACATATTCTACACGTCCATCAGTAACTTCTGCCAAGCTACGAATGATTTGATTAATCAATGTGGAGGCTGTATCACCAGTTAAAGCATTTTTGTAGTTACCATTTAATCTGTCATGATTACCAGCAATACCTTCATAGGTTACATACGCTACTTCACTTAATCGTGCTAAGAATTTCCAAATCAATCTAGCAATTTCTGTGACTTGTTCTGATACAGTCTTACGTACCTCAAATGTATTTTGTTGACGCATTTGAGCATGTTCAATGGAGTCACCTAAATTAACTACATGTACGTGGATAATATCCTTACGCATTTTGATGAAACTAATTAATTTCCCAGCATATTCATCTAGTAATCTAGCAGACATTTCTGGGTTGTATTCGTTTTGTGGAATTGAGAAATCAGCCCCATAATGAATATCAGATAAGCAGATGATTAATGAACTAGGCGATTTAACTTGATTTTTGTAAATCTTACTCTTGGGTAATTCAGCAAAATTCATATCAGCAACTAAATTACTGATACTATCTGCCACTAAAGCACCCTTAGACATATCACGTTTAACCTTGTTTAGTTCTCTACGTTCCTGTTGCTCAGCAAACTTAGCGTAATGTAGTTCGCCTATTTTCTCTTTTAAGCCCTGTAGCTTGTTGCTAGACAACATATCAGCGTGTTTCTCTACACTTGGTAAACTACCACGTTCTTTTTGTACAGCTTTGATTAAACAGCGATAACTTTCGTTTGAGTCGCTATCATAAAATCCTGATTTTATCATCAACTTTTTGTGTTCTTTCCAGTTTGTACGTCTACCAGGACTGGCTTTTTGTAGTTCTTCTTTGATTTTAATCGCAGCAGCGAGATGTTCGTCACTTACAGCAACCGTTTTGCCTTTGCTATTCTTATATCTTCTTGAAATCTTTCATAAAACCACCTTATCTATTAATATGAAAAGAACCCACTATCGAAGTGAGTCCCTTTTTATTAAGCAAAATCAGTCTTTAGGAGTTCTAATGCTTGTGTTAATTGGTCGTCACTAGCTTTACTTAATGTGCCTGTAATACCAATTTCTGTTTTAATTCGTCCAGCGAACTCTTTCTTATCATCTTGTGATAACTTACCCAACATAACCTTGATTTGTTCTGTCTTTGGTAAACTATCCAAGTCTTCGTTATCTAATTCTTTTTCATAACTTTCCTTAGCTTTTTCTGTATCAACATTGTAATCAACGTCAACCGCCTTTAAATCTTTACGGTCTGCAATTACTTCTGCCCAATCTTCAAAGCTAGGGTTTTCAATGATTTCATCTCGTAAATGTGCTTCTGTACGGTCTTTTTCAACTTGTGCATAATACTTGCCATCTTCCGTATAGAAACGTAACACTACATCATAATCAAATTTAGCTTGTTTCTTCATATCTGGTTCAATACCAACCTTGATACGCTTGCCATTACCTAAATCTTCCATTGTGTCTTTAGGTTGTGCAATAGAAACAACGTTCATACCAGTAGAAGCTAATTGTAACTTCAAGTTTTGCATTGAACGTGCCTTTTGTTTAATCTTACCCCAAGAACGCATAGAAATATTTGCGTCTAATACGTCTTGACCTTTTTCTCTAGCACGCTTTTCATCAACTGTTAACAATGCTTCTTGTAAGTTTTCGTAGATTTTTGTTTCAGAGTCAATTACTAATGTTTCAAAGGTCTTATCACCTTTCTTCATTAACTTAACCAACTCTTTTGTTTGTTGTGTAATATCTTTGAATGATTGTGTTTCCAAGAAACCTACTACTTGTTCTGCTTTATCAGTACCTTCATAGAAAGTAGTACCATTTTCTGCGTCAATGTATGCTGACTTAGGGAAACCTAAAGCAAACAATGTCTTGCCAGAACCACTTTCTCCGTAAACTAAGAATGTTGCACCTTTTTTCTTCTTTTCTGGTTTTCTAAATTTTAATGCTATTTTTCCTAAATCCCACCTTATTATTTATTTGTGTTACGCAATTTAATTTAGAATAAATCTAATTCATCTAATTCACTTTCGCTTGGTGTGTCAACATCACTTTCACCAAACATATCTGCGATTGAAGCCTCTTCTGGTTCTTCTTCCTTAACAGATGTATCTAAGACTGAAATATCGTAACGGTCTTTAGACATTACTGTGATTTGTTGTGTGCGTGGGTCTTTGTATACGTATGGTTTTAATACAATATTTTCACGAATACGCTTGCCACTTACAGTTGATGTGCGTTTCAATTCATCTTCTGTAACCACACCTAAATCTAATAAGTCTTTCAAATCATCTGTTAATTCAAAGTCGCCAGTAGATGTTTCAACACCGTCATACATATCAACGACTAAGATAACTTCACGTACTAAATCGTCATCTTCAACTGTCATGAATTTTTCAATAACAAATTTTGCACGTTTGATTTCATCTTCATTATTAGCTTTATATACTAATGTTTGTGGGAATGGTAAGACTTTACGTACTTCTACACCTTCTTCTTTACCAACATATTGTGGTACGTGTACTGTAATTGTTGTCTTACCTTTTTCTTCTAATTCATCTTCATAATCTGGGGAAATTGAGTTCTTAGAAAATAAGAATGATTGTCTAAGTGTTGCTTCGTGGCGACCAGCTGATGAACTATCTGGTACGATTTGAGAGATACCACGAATACTTAGACGTCTTTGGATTTGACCGTTGTAGCGATGATATTCAACATCACCCCAAATGTGAACTGAGTCACCATTCTTAAAGGTCTTTTCCATTTCTTCGATAGCGTCTAATTCAGATACAAAAACTTTACGAGCGATGTTACCATTTTCGTCTAATTTACCTACTGAAAATAAACTTTGTGGTGAAACATTAGCTACAATGTTTTCGTTAAGGCGGTTAGCCCAGGGAATATCCATTAAGCCTTCGCCTTGTGTTTTAGAAAGTCTACGTAAGATAGGACGGTTGGGGTCATACCCACCCATCAATTCTACGAAAGTTGAGCGTCCTTCTCCTAAGTCTACGGACAAAGCAGCTCTACGATATTTATATGTTGATGAAGTTGATTGTCTAACTTCACCCCATGAGTCTTCATTTACTCTTAATTCGCCAAACACTTCAAAACGTGCTTGACCACTTTTCAATTCTTTTTCTAATTCTGCCAACTAAGGCTATCCCTCCTTATTACTTTTTACAATGTTGTGTCGTACTTAATTGTTTCAACCTTATTTGTTTCTTTATTTAGGTATTTAATGCCAGCTAATACATGTTCGCCTAAATCTTTGTACATAAAAGGTACTACAGTTAAGCCACTGACAAATGCTTTGACAACATCTTCGTTAATCTTATCTTTGTAAGATTTATTGACGACAAAAGCTAACACATCATCTGCTTCGTGGTTTTGTAAGTAACCAAAGTAATCACCGATTAACTCTTGTTCTTCATCTGTCATATCCTGTACGATTTTGTCGTCATCATGTAAATTTTCTGGTGGTTCTGTCATGAACATTCCGTCATCTTCCATGTTTTCATTAGGTTCGATATGTGTGGCTGTTGCACCAGCAATTTCACCATTTTCTTCTGGTAATTTTTCCACTTCTGGTTCAACTGGTTTCATTTCTTGTATTGTTTCTGGTTTAGTATCAACAGCTTGACCTTGATTTAAAGGTTCTACTTCGCCTTGCAACACATCAAAATGTAATGCACCTAATGTAGTTTGTATTTCATCATACTTGCGTTGTAGAAATACTTTCTCAACATCATCTGGGTTATTAACACCAAGCATATACATTACACCATGAATATTTTCTGGACTGATAGCTTCGTCAATATTCATACCAACTTTGATATTGAGAATATGTGTGTAGTTTTTACCTTCTACCATTGTAATTTATTCCACCCTTCTTCCTGAGCTAAATTATCAACCAACATTGAGATTGTAACTCTCAACTCATCTACATCACTGTTATTGTCAATGATATAAATGCTGTTAAGCACTGAATTGTTTGGAACATTTACCTTGCTAACATTTGGAATATTAGTCTTGATAATAGGTAAACTTTCAATAAAGTTAAGTTCCTTTTCGATTTTGTTACCAAAGTTTTCTGTTTGAACATAACCATCACGTTCTTTTAAACGTGCTAAGGCAATATCCTTATCAACCTTGATATATAGTGGAACAAAACCTTTATCTACAAAGTAATGTGAGAACTCTCTTAGCTTACGAATGTCTGTTACGATAACATCATCAAGGAATTGTTGGTCTGATTTAATTCTCTTGTCTGTATCGTTAATCCAAACATCTTTGCCAAAAACAAGTCTTAATGACTCACCTACACCTTGTAGATGACTACGCTTAATGTCATCTTCATTACCTAGAATTGAATAACAAACATCATAAATACCATCTGCTAAAGCGTATTTTTTAGAATGTCTATCATAGCTTGCTAGGTAAGCCAACAACATATCTGCTACTGTATCTTTACCACTTCCACCACTGGAAGCCATAATTCCGAAATTGATAAACAAACCTCCTTTATCAAATTCTTGCAAGTTAATCATTTATTCTCTAAACTCTTAACTCAACTATTATATTATAACATACAATAATTATAAGTCAATAATTATAAACAAAAAAATAAACGTGCAATTTCTCACACGTTTACTAGACCCTAGTCCCAAGATAATTTGAATAAAGCTTATGGTACTGTAATTTTATAAATTTCATGTCGTCAACAGTAATAAAATCATCTGCATGGAGCATGCCATACCTTCTCATGTTATTTGCTATTAAATCTAAATTCTCTTTATCTTCAAAATAATCACCTTTTGGTTTTTCACCATGTTCCTCTTCGTACTCACGAACTACGTCCATAAAGTTTAACATTCTACCTATTTGTGTTAGGTCAGTAGCTTTTTTTATCTTATCATCATATTTCAACGCAACAACACGCACTTGTCTTTCTGTAATTCGTACATACTCATTATTTACAGCTCTTGCACCGACTATTAAAGAACCATCAGAAGATTTTGTATGCACCATACCTAAGTATTCGTTTATTTTCAACTTTAAACCTAATGGTATTTCTATAGTTCTAGTTCCCATCTTGAGATTTCTGATTGTTAGGACACCGTTATCACTAAAGCCCTTTGAATTGAAATCTTTCTCGTCTAAGTATTGGAACTCATCTATTGTTACACCTAACAATATAAGGCAGATAATAACTTGGTCACGTGCATTAGTAAACCTATATTTAAAACTTTTGCCCCTGTTATATACTGTCCTTAATACTTTATCTATTTCACCATATAAAGTTTGACTGCTTTCAAGTTCTGCATTAGAACGTTCTGCCACTTCTTTTACAACATGCTTTATATAAGTATCTGCGTATTCTTCTATTTCTGTTTCTGTCATGCCACCGAGTTTCAATAACCCTTTAACACACCACAAAAACTCGCTTCTTTCAAAACCAGCTGTTGCTATTTTTTCTGAATAAAAATATTTACAAAAATCTTCTACTGGTATTTTGGATAAAGGCTTACCTTCTTTTTCTTCTACCTCCCCTATCCAAGTCATTTTATTAGCTATCTTCTTCTTTTTTACATCTCGGTCATTAGCTCTTAAAACATACGAATTTTTAAACGCTAGATTGTAGCCCGCATATACTGTATAGTCTATGATTTTTATATTACGCACAGCCCTCCTAAGTACCATTTCATTAGAAATATTTTGGTAATTAGGGAAATGAACAATCTTAATTTTCTCTTTTAAAAACTCCTCATCTGACATTCCATCCAATCTTTTATACCAATATTCGTCAGAATGTAGACTATAAAAGTAATCACGAATAACGTAATATTCATCTAGCATTTCATTTAGGTATTCAATATCATCTTTTTTCTTTGCTTCATAAGTCAGATTATGACAAAGACGCATGATTTTTTCATACTCTTCATGCGTCACCATTCTTATGTGAATTTCATTAAAAGTTCTCTTCATTTTCATCACCTGTCCCCATCAATTATACCAAAGACTTGTATTACAGGTCTAGGTGCTGGCACTAATTAGGAGTCTAATGAATAAATTAATTCACTCCCATACGTTCTGCGTCACGTGATAACATATCGGCAACTTCTGGTCTATTATTAATCAACATCAATAGTTGTTCCTTCTTTAATTTGCTGAAGTCAACGTGTGTATCTGAACTATATAAGATTGTTGTACCACTATCATTTGGGTTAGGATTGTTTCTAATATAAGTCATTGTTGTATCTAAACTTTCATGGTCTAATAGTCTTGATGTAGCAACAATGTCTTTAGTAATGCTATAAAATGTAGTAGCAGCACCAACCTTTAATGAATGTGGAGTCCAGTTACGTCCACGAAGGTCACTAAATTCCTTCATGTAATTACGCAAGGTTGTTTGTTTCATACCCTTAAACACTAACTCATCATCATTTCCATCATACCCCATAGTTTCCTTTAGGTTGTTAAAGTGTTTTACTGGAATATCCTTATCGTTCAATTTACGTCCCTTATCAATTACTTTTAACTTAGCAAAAGTACCACCATAAGGACTTTCATAAACTGTAAAGCCACTCCAACGGATAGTGAATGCAGCTGAAACACGAACTGCTGTATGAAACATGAAATCAATCAATGTAGCATACTTATATCCATTTGGCTTGTTATCAATCAACCAACTTTCCATTTCCTTAACTTCTGATTTGGAAATTTGTTCGTTATGTCCACCATCTTTAGCAGATAAATCTTTCGTATATAATACATCGTTAACCAGATGGTCGAAATTAACGTTAGGATAAATACCCGCACGTCTGATAGCACCAAAATATGATTTGATTGAACGTAGGTAGTTAACAATAGTTGTTTCTTTAGTTGGTTTACTACCTGTTAAGAATGTTTTGATATATTTACCATAAACATCATGATATGTTAAGTTAACCAAATCTTCTTCTGTTAGTTCCCAAGCCTCTTTCCCAAATACCATTTCAGAAAAGTTATCTACCTTTGCTTGATATTTTGTTCTTGTGTTTTCTGATTTACTTTCCAACCAACTTGTGTATACATCTCTAATTTCCATAATAATTACCACCCTTTAATTCTTAATCTTTATTGTTGTTTTGTTTTTATCTTTTAGTTCATTAATCTTTGATAGTCCGACTTGCTAACACTTCTAAAACCATTAGCATTTAATTCTGAAACTTGATTATTTAACTCATCTTCATTCATTACATTAACAGCTGGATATTCATGAAAGTTAACATAAATATCATCATCTGTTGCTGGAGTACCTTTATAGTACACATTGTTTTCATAATTGATATGCAATCTCACTTCATTGTTTTCGCCTTGACTGGATATCACTGTGATTAAATTCTTTTTCATACTGTATCACCCCTTTATTCTTTTAACTTTTAACTTTATAACGTAATTCTACCACATTTTTAACTACTGTCAATAATAAAAATAACGCTATTCGAGTTATTTTTACTTTACTATCTATGTTATGATAACTTCGTTGTCTGAGCTATTTTATATGCCAACTTACCCAAGTAACACGCTGACACCCTTTTAATTTAAAAAATATTTTCATTTGTATTTTTTGGTAAAAATTCTTTTCTTTTTGTAACTGTTAGATGTGGTAGTCTACCAACTCAACATTACAAAACATATCTGCGATGTATTCAAATAAAATTCTGTATTGCTTATTTACCCTAATACTATATTTATTTTTCTTACCACCCTTCATGCTGCCTTTTAGAAATTCTAAGCGATTAGAAGGTATTACTTTTAAATCACCTACGCTATCTGCCTCATCTAATAATGCCAACTTCTTGTATGCTGTTTTCTGTATCTGATGTGGTATCTTCTTAGAAAACTTTTTCTTATAAATCATTTCTGTGTTTTTATCTGCGAATGTTAATTCCATGTTAATTCCTCCTTGTTATGCCCATCTCTTACCCATATTTTTATTTTTATTAATACTTTTAGTTTTGCTAAATTTTCCATATTGTTCTGCAAAGCCATTTGCTAATACATAAACATTCTTTTTACCCAATCTTCTAATCAATAACTTTGGGTCTGGTGCAAGTGAGTCGTGATTTTTTCTGATGTAGTCCCAGAAGCTAGTACATTCATATTTCTTAAATAAGTTTTCCATGCCATCAATTAATTCTTTATCTGTAGCGTATTTCCAAACACTTCTCACACCATGTGGTAGTTCACCATATTTTTCCACGTAAGCATGAATGAAATCACCGTAATTAAAATCATGATTTAAGAATGTTCCAAAACCAATGCCAATATCATTCTTAAATTTTTTGTGCAATTCATTTTGCATACCGTACCCACCTTCGTGCATAGCTGTTACCGCTTCGTCCATAATTCTTTTTCTAAAGCTATCACTTTTCCATGCTTGTTTACCTACTTTTGCATACTTCTTACCTAAATTACGTTTACCTGTTTCACTACTTTCTTTTCGTGAGATTGACTTAAAACCGATTTCTTCTATAAATTCAATCCATGTCATCTTAGATTTTGAAAAGATAAAACTTGGACTCGGTGCTTTGCCACGAATGTACCCATCGTTGTAAGATTGCACCTTTGGGTTATCTTGAATGCCCAATCGTATAATTTCGTTTCTAACAACTTCTTTCATATGTTCTAAATCCTTGTATTCAAATTTTTCCATGATTAATTCCTACTTTCTTTTGTTTATTTTTAAAGCTCATTGTTCTGAACTTTTAGATACCCCCTATTTCTAGGGAATATTTAAAAACCCAGAACACTGGGAAAAAATAATTTTTTGTGTTAATCTTTAGGTGTTGGTCTAAAGATAATTTTTCAAAATTATTTTTATTTTGGTATCTTAATCTTGATTGTTTCTTTCAATCATAGGTAAGATACCTTTTTCTTTTAAAATGTCATACAACGCCAAACGACCTTTTTGTGTCCACTAAGTGGACATTGTTACCTTGTCACCATAGCTAGTTGGAATAATTTTTGTTTCTGATGAAGTCCAACCTTTATCTTGGTATTTAGAATATAAGAACCATGTTCCGCTTTGCTTGTATTGGATTTTTAATTCTTTTAACTTCTGGTTCATACCTTTACCACTCATACCATAATCCTTAGCAATTTGTGTGATTGATACAAGCGATGGATTTTGTAAAATAATGTCGTAGTAACTAACTTTTGGTTTGGCTTCACTTAGTTGTTGTTCAACAATTAATTTTTCTTCTTTTGTCTTTTGATGTGCTAATCTTTCTTCTTTTAACTGTGTAGCTAATTTAATAATTGTATCTGGATTAGTTAAAATTTCTTCCACAGTTTCTTCTGTCATGTAAGCACCATGTTTACGAATTGATGGTAAAACTTCACCAGTTACCCAATCTTGAAATTTTTCTGCAACTGGATTATTCGCCTTGATTGCGAGCTTATAAAATTGTGGTTCTGTGATGAAATCACCCTTTGAAATTTTTCTGCCACTTGTGGCAGAATTTAAATAATTGTTGATTCTAGACCATCTTACGTTGGTATAGCCATTTGAAGTTGAGGTAATGCCTAACCCAATGGCAGCTTGTTCTGCATTAAAATAAACTTGTCCATCAATTTCCTTAACTGCTAAATCTTGACCTTCAAAATTAAATTTTTGTAACTCATTTGACATATATATGCCCTCCTGTATATTTAAAATTTATTTTTATTTATAATTAATTAATTATGAATACTATATTTAAATGTTTATAGTTTTAGCTCCGTAGTTACAACTACACAGCAAAATCAATCAATTTAACCACCTCCTTAAAGTGATGACATCCTTTTAAATTCGATTTATTTTCTAGTCCATAATTTCATTAATAATTTCTCTCCACCCCTTACCAGTACGAACTATTGCTGTTGTTGATGAAGGACTGTTTTCTTTATCTCTTTTTTCTTCATATTCATTTTTTCTAAAGGGATATTTCATATTCAATCTTTCAATTTCTGCTTTCAATTCACGTAATATTTCTTCTGTATCTTCATATGTTTTTAATGGTGTTGGTTCAATTCCAATGTAATCCAGTACATCATTCCAATTCATACCGTATTTACGTTGAATTGCTGGTGGAGTTGGTGCTGAACCTACTTTCAAATTCTTGTAATACAGACTTTGTGATGGATTATCTTCGATACCTTGACGGATAATTTCTTTTTTAACAATCATCATCACTTCGTCCAAACTATAAGCGTCAAAGTCAAAACGTTTCTTCTTGCCAATACCTAATCTGTCTTTTATTTTTTTCTGGTCTAGCGACATTACCAAAAGTCTATCTTTCCATTCAGTATTGATGTAGTTGTCTGCCAAACCTTCTTTTGCACCCCAAGCCCTTAATTTTACGTTTAATTTCTTTTTGAACATATCTAATAATTCATTTTCAATAACAACTAACTTAACATCATCTACTGTATTTAAAGCTGCAAGCACCCTGTTTTGCATTTGTAGCTCACGTTCAAATTGTTTGACTTCTACCAAAATTTTTTCTTTTTCCATTATTTTTCACCACCATCTAAAATTTCACGAATTTCATTAAAGTATTTACTCATCAAAAACTTAGTTACTAACGTTAGATAGTTGTATGTAAAGCCGAAGCCTTCATAAAATTTTTCTTCATGTAGTAGTTCACCCATTGCATTTTCATATCCAATAGTTAAGATTTTGTTTACCAGAATGTATACAACACTCTTTTCTTCTAGGTTTAAATCTTTGTCGTTGATTGCTTTTAGTGATACGTTTAATAATTTTGTTGCTAATTCTTCTCTGTTTTCCATAATTAAGACACCCTTTCAAATTCAAGTTGTTTTTGTTTCCTAAAATTGATAATGAAATTCTTTATTTTTGCAAACTAGATTACTGTACACATGTGCTTTAATCATTCTTTTTCCATCAAAACGATAAGCACCTCGATTGCACCAATCGTAAACATTGTAAGGTTGGACACCGTATTCTTTACTAGCAACGTGTACATCATCATATGTTTTGTGGATAATCATTTCTCTATCAATCAAGAAAATTCTTTTACCGTTTTCTCTTTGTGATATATAATCATCATGATTACCTAATGCCGAGTACATGTTGCTCAAACGTAATCCTTCTCTTTCTAAAATACTTTTTGTATGTCTACCGTAATGAAAGTTAATATCATGCTCGATTATTTTTTGCAGTCTAAACACTCTATTAATTTTTCTTTCACGTTTTGATTTAGGTATAATTTTTCCATTCTTATTAATTGAATGGTTGCTTATAACCTCAACACACATCTTCACTTCATCTTTCAATTTGTTATCCTTTATGCCATTGAAAAATCTATTGTCTATCCTTCGCCAGTCTTTCGGAAATTCTTTACCAGTAGACAAGCAAAACTCAAACAGATAATTCAAGGCTTCACCATATCGTATAGCTTGCATATAATCACTCCTAAAATTATTTTTCTAGTTTGAATTGTGTTTCAAACTGATAGGATAAAAAGGAATCGAACCTTAAAATGCAATAAATTATTTTATTGTATTATACCAATTACCCTACATAACAACGTTTATAACGTTTATAAAATCGTTATTTTATCCGAACACTAAATTTCAACTAAATTTTCTTTATTAACTAACTCAACAAAACCAACATCTTCATAATTGCAAGGTATATCTTTAATGTAGTAGTCTATTAAAGTTTCCATTGCCTCATCTAAATCTTTTATATCTAGATCAATTTCATATTCATTGGTACGATAATCATCAAAGTAAACCCAGTTGTCATATGTTATTTGACCCACTAATCTATTTTTCACGTACACATTAAATTTTCTTTCTTTCATTTCAATTACCACCTTTTAATTCTTAATCTTTATTCATAATCAACTGTAATGATTGTCTGATTGTCTATATAATCCATATCCCAAACTTTTCTCACTCTATTGTTTAGACTTCTTGGTATTACATAAGCAACAATATTACTTGCTAAAGCTAAAGTTATTTCTTGATTTACAACAATATCAACACGTTTCCTAAAAGTTGGTTTATACACTACCAATTCCTCAACCATTGGATATTCATTATTTAATTCTTTAAAATTTCTTACTTTCATAATTAACCACCCTTTATAAATCTAATAATTCTGAAAATTCTTTCCATTCATCAAATTTTTCTAATTCTTCTTCATTGTCAAAATATAAATTATTATCTGCGTAGTTATACCAACCGTTTATACTTTCACGTACTAGGTCATCAAACTCATTAAATTTTTCTGATTTTGTTACTTGACCTAATGCACTATCAACAGCCATGTAGTCTAAAGTTTCCATTAGGTCATTAAAACTCCAGTCATCACCAGCCCTAAATTTTGTTTCTTCTATTAATTTTTGATATGAAAATTCTTCATCATGCAAAAACACTGTATCTTCGTAATTGTCTAATTTTTCAAAAAAGATATTTAAGTCTAAAGTGCCACAGCCTAACATTGGTGCTACAAATAAGTTATTTTCCATCATAATTAACCACCCTTTAATTTTTAAATTATTTTTGTTATTGATTTTCTAACTAATTTTTCTTTTATTTTTCTACTATTTAAATGCTCGCATTGGTGCTAACACACCAATGTAATTATTCATACCGTTGTATGTTACTTGAATTGGTCTTACGTTTTGACTATTCATAAATTCTTTTTCAACAAAAGCTAATGTAATTGTTTTGTTACCAACTAAGAATTTATTTACATGTCTTTCTAATTCATAGATATTGAGATTAATATCATAATCATCAGTGAACCCCTTAGTTACATTGCAATTAATATTTTCTTTTTTGTAGAATACCTTACCTTCTTCATCTTCGTATTCATAACTAAATACGAATTGACCTTTGATGAATTTAATATTTGATTGAATTGTTTTATTGCTCCACTCTTTTCTGTGGTAGCCAGTTTCTTTAATATGTTTGATAAATTCTTTTAATTCACGAATATTGAACGTAATATTTCTATCTTCGTTTACTACTGGTAAAATTCTTTCAACACTTGGATAATTACTTTCTGTCATTGAGCTAATAAATTCCTTACCATTCACAATGTAATTGATTTTGTCATCAGAAAATTCAAGGATAATTTCTTCATTAACTAATTCTTTATTTTTTAGCTTAGATAATGCTTGAATTACTTTTCTAGGTACTGCAAACTCAACATCACTGTCACTTTCACAATCTAAAGTGAACTTGCCTAGTGAATGTGTATCAGTAGCAACTAAAGTTAATTTATTGTTTTCTACTACATGATTAACTGTTGCTAGTATTGGTCTAAAGTCTTTCTTTTGAACATGTACTAAAATTTCTTTATAACTTCTAACTAAATCTTTTGCATTTACTTTTACTACTACTGTTTCTACTAATTCTTTTGTCATTTTGATTACCACCTTTAATAATTATTTTTTTATATTCTATTGTTTAATGCTTTGATACCAACCAACAATAAAGTCAAAATTGTATATGGTATGAATAACATTAGCTTGAAAATAAATCTTTTTCTTTTATACAACCAACAAACAGCATGATAGCTACCCATCAAAATTATTACCAAGGCAACAAAACTCATCATAAATAAACCACCGTAAAATTCTTGTCCGTACATATTGATTACCACCCTTTTAATTTGAATTATTTTTTGTTACTGAAATTCTTAGAAAATTTTCTTTACTTAGTTACTTCTAACGCATTGTAGTTTTTTAACATATACATGTTTAATGATTGAAAACTTTCTAAGCTAAATTCTTCTTGGTTGCCTTCTTTATCTTCTACAAAAAACCAATCATCAAATAAATTTTTTCTTAATTCATCATCATAAGTTAGCAACATATCGCTTTCTACATTGGTTAGTGGATGATATTCTATTAAGTCATAGAAATCCATACCTTCACTTACTGTTTCATAAGTGAAAAATCTACTTTCACTATCTAACCAACTTAGAAACTCGCAAGGCTCTTCACTCAAAGCGTCACGTATGCAATCACTATAATAAAAGCTAGTTGCTAACTCTTTGTCGAATGGCTCGTTTAAATCTTTCCACCCACTATCTACCCACTTTTGTATTAATTCTTCTTGAGTTGGTAGTCTGAAATAATTATTTCCTTCTTCTAAATCATCAACTATATCAAGAAAAGCCTCAGTAATATCTTCTAAAGCCTCTGTATAATCAAGAATATCTACATTACTTACTACATGAATACCATTGCTTTTCAACTCATCAATGTAGTTGTCAACGTGATATAAATTCTCACTTACTAAAAATTCTTTTTTGTTTGTATCTATAAACTTTTTCATGATAGATACCTCCTATATAAAATTATTTTTCTATCCTAATTAGGATATATAAGGTAGTAAGGATTCGAACCTTACAAGTTGTAAACTTTCTACCGACTAGATACCTTTTTTATTTCTTCTCTAGACTCTAAATATATATATTTCTTTAAAATACGTGTTTTTGAAATTGTTTTACTGCCTCATCTTTCTTGCCTTGAGTCCACAACTCAGTTATTAAACTATCTCTTTTTACAATGCTAAAGAAATTAACGTCATAATAATCTACATTTGTCATATCAATATTTTTTTCTTTCATGTACTCATAAATTTCATTTGACCATCTAACTCTTGAAATATCCACAGCGTAACTAGCTACCATACCAGGATAAACTTCATCATTCATTAATTGACCTAGTTTTTGCAATTCATGTGTCAAAGCTATTTCAAAACTTGACACTTCTTTACCTTTCTGTTTCTGTTCATACATCCACACGGTTTCTTTAAAATCTTTTTCGTCAAGTTTCATGTTTTCTAAAATGCTTACGTCATTCATGTCTAGGTTTTCAAACTCTTCTTCGGCATCAAAATCTTCTAGTGTTTCCATAAGTTGACTTTCTAAACTTGCAAAAATTTCTTTTTCTGACTTACCTTCTAATTCATCTATATCGTTGTAAGTGTAGTAAATTCTACTATCATATTGACCTACAATAGTAGCCTCTAGGTCATTGGTATATATATTTATATCTTCGATATATAAACCCCATTCATTAACCACATCACCCATAATTTCAAAAATTTCTTCGTTTGTCATAATAATTACCTCTTTCAAATTATTTTATTTTTTGCTATCAAGTTATTCTCTGTACTCTTAACTTGACAACTGAATTATAACTTCTTTATTTTTCCTTGTCAACACTAAAATTTATTTTTCTTGAATTATTGTAGTAGTGCCTTTAAATTCACTAGGTACACTTTCAATTTCTACACCCTTTGCACCTTGACCTTGTTCACTAACTACTCTTAAATTCTTATCGTTAGGATAGATAACCATGTGAAAATCTTTTTTATTATCATCATAGTATTCAAGCGTAAATTTACTTGTTTTGAGTATGCTGCCACTTTGCAAGTCTAAATTCTTGACGTTATAAGTCAATTCTTGACGTTGCTTTTTAATTACTTTTTCTTGGTGTAAATTTTCTTTTTTCAGTTGCTTATTTTGTTTAATGTATTCATGATTAGATACACCTAAGCAAACTACACCTATTATTGTTATTACATTAGCTACTTTTAAACCGTTAATTTTTTTCATGATTAATTACCACCTTTAAAAATTCTTTTCTAGCTTAATCTTCATCAATAAACATTTTGCCACCGTGAGAGTTTGCAAAGTCTACCAAGTCAACCCAACTTCTAATTGAATTTAATTCTTCGTTCGCACCCTCCATACTGTCTATATTGTCGTATAAAGTGTTATATACCAACACTTTGCAATCTCTAAAATACATATCTTCATAGTTTGCTACATAGCTATTATTTCTTTTTAAAGTTACTTTCATCCCAATTACCACCCTTGATTAATTCTTTTTTGTTAAAATATTTCTTGCTTATATGTTTCAAAATAACTGTCTAATATCATATCTACATCTTCGTTTTCTTGATAATCCATAAAGTCTAAAATTTCTTCTACACCTTTACCACTAATGTATAAATTCTTTTTTATACCATTAACGATAAATTCAACATCAATGTTATCTATATCATAAGTAAACCCTACATATTCAATTTTATTTTTCATGATAAAGTCCTCCTAAAAAATTCTTTTTTACACTAACTTTTCTAATTTGCTATAAACTACTTCTTGCCACAATGCAATTACAGTTCGCCAGTTTCTATCACTAATTTTATTTTTATAGTTTGCATAGTTGATTGCATTCTGTAAAATTTCATAATTAGTTTTTGTTTTGATATACCAGTGTTTGACCCCACCCATGTATATAATTTGTTCTCTAGGTTGTGATTTAATTTCATCAATATAATCAAGGTCAATTACAACGTTATCCATTAAATATTTTTTTGCTAAATTCTTTTTATTCATTATATTTACCTCACTAAATTTATTTTTTTGTATGTTTCTTTTCAATTTCTATAAAAGATGGTGCTACCCTGTAGCTAAATCTATTGTCATCTACTAATTTTTCTTTATACTCCTCAATAGTTACTTTATTGTTGAGTAAAAATTCTTTTTCACTACCAACAAATTCTAATAATTCTTTTATTGGTAGTGATTTTAAACCGTTGATATATTGAATTTTTTCTATTTTAAGGTATCCACCGTTACAAGCTCCACAACGTGTATAATTTTCAAGCCCTGTCTTTTTTGCTATATCTAAACTTTCACTTTTAAATTCATCACCACTAAACCATCCACCGCCTTTATAACGTACTCTTACTTCATATACTGGCTTTGATAGATATAATTTTTCTTTTTGTGCATTCATTTTAATTACCTCTATTCTTTAAATTCTTTTCTTGACTGAAATTACTACCTAAAAATTCTTTTAATCATAAAACTTGAATTTAAATTTTGCATTGTGTACGTGGTCGTAATTGTATCCACCACCAGCAACCAACAGTAAATCATGTTTAGCATGTTCAATCATGTAATCTTTATCACTGATTGAATAGTAATTCTTGTCAAAATAGTAATCATCACTAAATTTATTTATACCGTTTTGTTGTTTTTCATTCATGTATTGCCAGTCTGGATGGTCACTATCAACTGTATATGAAATTGTAGCCTCTAAAATTATTTTGTTATCGTACATAGTAATGTACCTCCTAAAATTTATTTTTAGTCCTCTAATTCATATCCACATTCCACTAAATCCTCTAGTGTTTCATCTAGTTTATCCATTGGCACTATTTCAAGCACTAAACCGTCACAAAATATAACCCACACATCGTTGTCGTTGTCTAATTCTTTTTTAAAATCACGGTATGCGAACTCATCCATGAATAGCAATCTATTTTTATTTTTACACCATTCATTGTATAAGTTTCTTCTTTCATCTAGTGATAATTCCATATAGTCTATCATTTTGACTACCTCCACAATGTTTATTTTTTCACTAGAAAAATCTAGTGATATAGGATAGCAAGGATTTGCACCTTGATAGAATTTTTTCTATGTACTAACCTACCCTCAGTTCTTCTCTAGACTTTTAATACAATAATAATTTTCTTACAACTTTCTTGGTACTGTCTGGACTGATTGACGTCACCATGTATTCAGTACGTGATACAATTTCAGTACCACCTAAATTTCTGAAGAAACCTACCGTACCAATGATACGCTTTTCAAATAGCTTGATACTGTAATCATCAATGTATTCTGTTTCTTTCAAACTCCAGCGTTTACCTTTACCACTTCTTACGTATGTTGTTTCTTGTAATCTAGTACTCATAATAAGTACCTCCTCTAAATTTTATTGATTTTTATATTAAACACTACTTGCATAGTGCTTAATAACAAAATCAATTTATTGATTTTGTTAAATTAGAGGTTGTATGATTACTCAAGTTTTGTCAAACATTAAACTATATTTATATATAGTCTGGTAGAATTAATGTTTTCATGCCCGTTCTGGCTAACCCCTACCGTATCGGGTTATTAAGCAAGCCCCGCCAGGTTCTCCATTTTATTGACGTACAATAGTACCGCTTTACCATTGCTAGTAAAGCGAGGGAGGATGCACTCCACCTATTGAACCCGCTTTGAGCCGAGTGTCACGGCTATGCTTGCCGTGGCTCTTCCGTATTATTTATAGTGAAGACGGCTTCCACTCTCAAGGAGCTACCCTTGAAATTTTATTCAGTTGTCCAAAGAACGCCCAGGGCTACCCAGGGGTTAGATAGTAGTTTATTTTACCCACCACCCCCACCTGAAGAGTGGTGTTTTGTACGCTATTTATACCCCCGCCCCACGTACGGGGCGTACTTCCAAACAAAATAAATTTTGACTTATTGAGTTGGTATTATCGGAAGCCCCAACTCAGAGGCTTTATTTTTTTGTCGACCTTATCGACAATTTATATAATAATTGCTTCCTTGAATTTTGTCAAGAGCTTTTTAAAAAGATTTTAAAAATCTTTTTACCCTTGATTTTTCAAGGTTAGGAAGTGGAAGCTTCCTAAAATTATTATATAAGTTGTCGATTTAATCGACGCTCTTAATATAATTTATAACTTCCATTTTGTCAACTACTTTTTAAAGATTTTTAAAATCTTTATTTTGTAGCTTCCTTTACTGGAAGCATTTATTAAATTAAGTATGAATTGATATTATATACCGTCAATTCACGGCTTCCAACTTGTCGACCTTATTGACAACGTTATTAAAACATATATGTTTTTTCTTGTCAATTCCTTTTTTCAAAATTTTTAAAAATTGGAAGCTTACAATTAAAAAATATGTTTTTGTGTTGTCGACTTTATCGACAATAAACACTATAAACCCTTGTTAGTAGCTTGTCAACACTTTTTTGATGTTTTTTGAAAAGTTTGCTAACATCTACTATAAAAACCCGTTAAAACCTTGATATAATAACGTTTGTAAGGTATAATAAAAAGTAACAATTAAATAGTTTCTACTATTATATTAAAAAATGAAAGGTTAAAATAATTTATATGTTGTACAATAGATTTACGGCTGCTTCCCGTTTGAAAGAGTTAAGAATTGAAAAAGGTTACACAATGCAAGATATAGCTAAAAAAATTGACTTAAAAAGTCACGGTACTTATTCAGATATTGAACACGGTAAAAACATATTAACCAGCACAAACGCTTTAAAATTAGCTAACTTGTATAATGTAAGTTTAGATTATTTATACGGTCTATCTGATAATAAAGATAATAAAAATCTTATCAATAATAATGAATTGGATACCATTTTGAAAACTGGTGTTACATACAATGGTAAAGCCCTTTCAAACACTGATATAATAGCACTTAAAGCGTTTTTACAAGGGTTGACTTCCAGTAAGTAAATTATAAGATGATATTATTCAACTGGCTATAAAGCCTTATTTCATAAGGCTTTATCCGCTTTCATTTACTTTATGAAAACATTATGAAAACTTGACACATTAGTGTTTTGTATTGGTAGAATTATAAGAGCTTTTATTTATGCTTATTTTATTCTTATAAGTATTTTATTATAGATTATTATTAGATAAGTGCGATAATCGTTGATGCAATAGGCTTTATAACGTGTTAAATATAGTTAGTGTTTGATGTATCTAGTATATGTATATGTATGCACTATGTATGTATATTATATATAATGTAAGCGTGATAAACGTTGATACATCAAGGGCTTGAGTGTATACAGTAACGTGCGTATAGGTGTAGATACATATATAAGCGTGTGCTTATCGTTATTAGTGCTTATTGTGTTGTTTCTACTATAATATACATTTTAGTATTATGTACGTGTTAAGGGTGTTACATCTAGTTATATAAGTATATGTTACTTACTTATTGTAAGTAAATTAGTAGCAGCCGCCTCAAGTAGATGTACTATATCAAAGATATAGAGTTATTACTAACTAATAGTAAGTAAAGTAGTAGTTTAGAATAGTTATAAATTGATAATTCTTATAATGTTGTAAATGATATTAACCTGTATTTATTATTAGTTTATAATCTTTATCAGTTTAGAATGTTTTAAATGTTAGAATTTGTATTAGTTTAGAATAATTTTAAAGTAGTAAATTTTAGTAAGTTAGAGTTTTTATTGGTTTAGAATTGTTATAAACTAGACGTGTTTCACGTGAAACATATTATTTTAAATATAGTATTGTGTTATTGTGTGGAGTGTGGTATAATAAAAGTTTTGTGTATCAAATTTTATTAATAGTGCAAAATATAAGTTATTCTTATAGATACCATAAATTTTACTTATATACGCGTCTTCTTATATTAATTTATATTAATACTTGAATTAATTCTGTAAACGCTTTCATTTTTAATCTTTTTCAAGGTACAAAATATATACTTTTTTAGATTTCAAAAAATAACTAGAATTATTTTGCATCTGGAAGCCCCCTACATTGTCTCAAATCTTTTAAATTTTTCAAAACCTTTCAGAAACAGTAGCTCACCCCACACACCCCAATTTCACTCCCCATTCCACCCTAATATCACCCAAAATACCCCTTGCTATGCCCTATTCTACGCTATTTCACCCTCCCCTACTGCCATATCCTACTCTAACGACCATAATAAGCTCCAATTCACTCATTCTCTCCCCTACACTCCTATAATACCCATACACTAAATCTAACTCACTACATAACAATAATCTTATAATTCCACAAAATTAATTCCACCTATCACAATCACTCCAATTATAATCTTCACAAAATCTTCACAATTCCCAGCTGCAAATCACCACTGCTTTTATCACATATTTTGCATTTTCACAGATTTTGCCCCTTTTAGCTCTCTCCAAACATGCTCAAAAACCACTCAAAATACGCACTAAGACACATCAAGTTTTGTCTATAAATCATTGACAAAAGTTCCTGTGAGTCACACCCTTGTAACAATATACTTGCAGCCATTCTACTGGTGCAAAAATGAAAAGTTTCGATTGTTCTTTCATTCTTCCAAAAAACCTACCTTAATATGCCCATGTAAACAGTGAATTTTTCACTCACCCCAATTTTCTTTTCTCCAAACTTTACTATAAATTTATCCTATCTTTATTAACTTATTACCTAGTTTTTATTCAGATTTTATATTCGTAGCTCTAAAATGAACCTTAATAAGCGACACATCTACATCTAGCTTTACAAGGTTGTAAACCTTATGTTTTTACCCCTAAAATCACTCATTCCAGAAGTTATCATATTAGCCCCTTATTATCACGCTTACATTGAGTTTTCAAAACGAAATTCTAAAAATAAAATACCTACAAATGCTAAATAAACCTTATTTGTATGGTTTTTAAGACCTACATGACAAATACTACCTTATCATACGTTAAAACACCGTATGTAAATCTATAATGTAGCTTATTATAGGGTAGTTTATGATACGACTATGATAATACATCCTTAATTAAGACAAAAGAAAAGACCACTACAAGTTAATGTAATGGTCTAAAATAACCCTATATCGCACACAAGACTCCCATTCATTGTGTATTCAATACTCAAAGGCTTTCTATTTCTAGTATTCTATCATAAAAATATGTAAATATAAATGACAAAAATCACAGAAGTCTACCTAAATAAAAAGACCGTTGCAGAAGGATACAACGGTCTAAAACTCAATTTAGCAACAAGTTATATGGAATGTTGCTAGTATCTTAAGACACCCCTATAGGCAAAAGGGTTAATCGGAAAAATATCATATTGGTGATACAGATGGGCAAAAGGATAAAGCCTCTGTATCGTCTTTTATTATAACACTATTTAGATTAGTTAGATAGCTCTTGTTGCTTGTCTTCACGTTCTATTTTGTCGTATTTTTCCTTCTTTTCATCGTTTAAGTTATCGTACCAGTAACTCAATAGATGTTTTACAGCTTCATTATCTGTCTTATCGCCTGTCACACGCTTAAAACCATCTAATTGTTCTTTTATTTGCTTAGTTACTTCTTCACCATTAAGTGGTGCTGCACAATACATGCAATAGATACTATCTTCGGGTACTTCTTTTTTACAATTATAACAAATTTTCATATTAAACACTCACCTATTCTTTTATTGTACTTCGCAATCTAATCTATTAAATCTGTCAAACATATCAACTTCACTTACTGGAGTGTCAGGATTGTAAATCCAATTATCCAATAATGAAGCTAGACCATCATTATCAAAATTGATATGTTTTATTCTTTTATAGACATCAAACTCTCTTCTTGTACCTGTCTTCAATCTTGCTGATGAATATCTCTTTTCGCTTACTTTTGGCATATCCCTAATATCCATACGCATTTTATTAATCATTCTTTTCTTGATGTTAGCATTCTTAACTTCATCTTCGTGTCGTTTCATAAGTTCGTTAATGTCGATATTGTAAAGGAATGCACCACAGTTATTACAATAATTAGAGCCTTCTGGATTTAAATTACCGCAATTCTTACAAGTCATGTAAACACCTCATTTTATGCTAAAATATTCTTTATGATAATTATACTAATAATACTTTATTAATAAAATTGATATAATATCAAATATATCTTTTTATTAATATTAATCATTATCGCTATTTCTTCTGTTATTCTTACGCATAGTGTCATACAACATTCTTTGGTCTGGCTCTATGCTAACAGCCCAGCTATCAAGCAGCCTTGCAATAGCTTCATAATCAAACTTAATCCCATTCATCATTTTAAAGACTTCTAGGTCTAATTTAATATCTTCGCTAACTTTGATATTGATTTTTTGATTTACAATACCCTTAGCCATAGTTTTCTTGGCACGCTTTAAGCTCTTTTTAGTCTTATCATTGTTTCCATCTTTGTAATCTTGGTCTACATCATAAGTTGTTTCTGGCTTAATTCTATCCTTATTTGCGTCCATTTCTTTTCTTAATTTATCTACACCTTTATTCTTCTTCTTTTCAGAAACCTTTGCACCAAGAATATCCTCTACACCTTTTGCCATTATTTCACCTTCTAATCTTCATCTTCTTCAAATTCTAATATTCTGCTGCAGAAGTCAGTAGCAACTTCTCTATAAACGTCTAATACACTCTTGTCGTATCTATCAGACTCCCCAATACCTTGAAGTGGGAAACGTTTGACCCTAGCCATATTTGGTACGATTGTGTCCAATAAGATGTTTTCTGATATTTCATCACGTACACGTTCTAGCATAGCTTCATCAACACTACTATACTTATCATTCAATACTGCGATAATTCCCAATAATTGAATTGGTAAATCATACTCACCTTTTAGGTCTGCTAATGTATCTATGTAATTTTCAGCACCTTCTAAAGAGTCTTTTTGTGTCTGCAAAGAAATAGTTACATAATCAGCAAATACAATAGCATTGTCTGTCACAGCTTTAACTTGAGGTGGAGTGTCAATAATGATAACTTCGTAGTCTGCTTTTAATGGGTCTAGCAGTTTCTTCAAGAAATGTGTTTCTTCTCTATCGTTATTTGTTTCTCTATATAGTAGTTTTGGGAAACCTTCAAAATCAACATAGCTAGGAAGTAAGTAAAGGTTGTCCTTTATCTTCATTGGTAACGTAGTTAAGTCCCCTTCTTTAATCCCTAATAAGATAGTTTTTCTCATTACAGGATATTCTGACTCTGGAGCTTTCCTTTCTCTTGCAGCCCTAACACCAGTCAAGGTCATTGTCTTACTTGCGTCACCCTGTGGGTCTAAGTCGATTACAAGTGTTTTGATACCATTCTCAGCTAATATATAAGAAATTAAAGTTGAATTAGCTGTCTTACCAACACCACCTTTTTGATTACCAATAACTATTGATATAGCTTCACCCTTTTTACTAATATGTTCTTTTAATTTGTCGAAAACCTTTTTATCGTACTTCATTAAAATCACTTCCAGTTTTTCTTTATGTGTTAAGAGTACCACCAAAATAAATTAAGGTCAACATTTGTTTATCTTATTAATAAAATTAATCTTTAGGTGAAATATATCTTTTTAATATAGCCAATTATTGACGCTGTGTTGTAATATTTATATATACTATATATAATAAATATGAAAGTATACTAAAAAGAATAATAAGAATAAATATATCTTTTTAGTATACTTAATAGAATTAATAACAATGTATATTTATCTTGAAGTGTTTATTATTGCTATTGTATAGGTATTTACACTTTACAAAACTAATCAATATTGATTGTTATATCATATATATCTTTTTAGTATTATTAATAATATTGATGTTAAGATATATACCTTATTAAAGATTAATATGGTTAATATTCATTAATGATGATTATATTAATAATAATCTTTATATATATAACTTATATAGCATTTATATGATGTTAATACTATTATATTAATAATAATAAATAACATCATTATGATTAAATAGCATATTACAAGAAACTTCTTTTATTCCGTTTTCTTTTGTGCTATATTGAACATATAGAAGTAGGGTAGGGCGGTTACATATCTCACACCACATAACTCTACCAGGCTTCATATAGTCACACGTGAGCAACTTTGAAAGTACATGAGTGAGTTAGCCAGACTTCATGTAAAGTGCTCAAAACGATTTAAAACCAGGAAAAACTTAACATATCTTCATTTTCCTGGTAAGATATATTATGCTAATAAAATAACCCACGTAAGTACCTCTAAGATAACTACGTGGGTGTACATTAAAATAAATTGATATAAAATTTAGACAAAAAAATAACCGTCAGTTTTGGCGAACTACGGTTTGTAAACAAATTAAATAAATCTATTAAATTGAATAGCTTACGTTTTGGCGAACGATAAGCTAAATAAAAATATCGTTACTAAAAGTCATTAAAATGATGAACTTCAAAAATAACAATATTAGTTGAAAACGTGTTTTTTAAATACGTTATCTACATTATAGCACATTGTTTTTTGATTTTCATCATAAAAATATTCATTGAAAGAGGTAAATAATTATGATGGAATTGAAAAGAAAAGATACATTCTCAATGGTATCAGATGTATTAGTTGAAGATGAAAGATACAAGGAATTAAATGGTTTAGCAATATTACTATATTCATTCTATGCAAGAAGATTGTCTTGCTCTATTAATAATGCACAAAATGGAAATAGTAAGTTTGTTGACCCAGATGGAACACCATTTATCTTCTTCACAAATGAAGAGGCTGCTAAAAAAGTTCGTACAACTGCTAGAACTGTATCTAGCTTACGTAAAGAATTGGTGAAGTATGGTCTAATTACTGTTAAGAGATATGGTCTACGACACTACAAGATTTATGTACATGAACCACAAGCAACAGTGGCAGCTAATAAAGAAATAGTCGAAGTAAATGATACTCAAAAAGAATTGGCTGAAATCGTTGATACAATCGTGAGTGAAAATATTTCATGCACGAGCGTGAAAAATGTTCCTACAAGTGAGAAATACCTAGAGAGAAATACAAATAATATTACAAGAGAAACAAATGAAACAGACACTCCCGCACAAAATTCTGGTGTTAACCCTGTTTCTCAACCCACTGAACAAGATTTAGACGATATGGCAATTAAATCATTGGAAGATAAGGTAGCTCCAGTACTAACTAAGTCTACATTTGGACGTATTAAGACACTATCACAAGGTAGTTACAGTAAAGCTAAGTGGTTTGTAGACACTATCTTCAAAGCAAAGAGTCAAGTTGAAAGCAAGTTACTATCTAGTGATACATGGTTATATTCACCAGCAAGCAAGGAGGCTACACGTTTTGAAACTAACGAATTATTGTCTAAAGGGTTGGAATCTGCATTATTACAAATCGCTGAACATGTATATCGTGGCAAAGAAACTATCAGAAATGCCAGCAGCTTTATTTATGTTTACATTCGTAACTTCATGGCTAGTGCTGTAAAAAACTATATCAAAGACAATTACGAACTTGTTGATGATGACGAAATCGAATTGAATATGCTCATGAATTTTAGAACGCCAGCAGCATTTGTAGCTTAAAAAACATAAAACTTTATACCAAAAACATGAATATATATTGACTTCGCTCTAAAATTTGATACAATTTAGTTATAATAAATGTTTACGTGTAAAAATAAAAGTAGGACTTTTTTCCTACATAAATTTTCAAAAGTGTCAATTTTTTATACATTAAAATTGATGTTTTACACCTAAATATTGAGAATTTTATTGAAAGTAGGTATGTATTTGGAAAATAAAAACTTGTCTAGGGCAGATAAAAAAATCAAAGCTCTCGAAAGTAAATATCGTGTTGGTGAAGAGGGTGGCTTGCGTACAAAATACACAAAGCATGCGTTCTTTAGATTGTATCGTTTTATCTTAGACGCAGATAGAACACCAATAGGCGAAGATGGAGTTATTCTAAAAATGGCTGATGTTGGGTTATATTTACTCTTAAACTTCATGGCAGAAGACATTTCACCCAAAGATGGTGCTAAGATTGCAATATTAAACAGTGAGCATATCAAAATGTTAATTAAAGAGCTATTAAACAAGACTAGAACTGACTCTAGCAGTTCAAATCGTGTCAAAGAGTCATTTTATAGACTTGAAAAACTCGGTTTAATTAAATGCAATATTAGACAAACTGCCAGAACTACGTTTTATGAAGATATAACTATCCCGTTTAAAAACGACCAACTCAATAGCAGAGAAGGCTTTTTTAGGTTTCCCAACTTTGATATGCACACTTTGTTAACTAATATCAAAAATGGTGGCAGAAAATTCGGTGTTAAAGAGTTCTTAGAGTTGCTAGGGGTTTATGCTGTGGCTTGCCTAACCTTTTACAAAGAATACAATGAAAAGACCGATAAGAGTGAAATTCCTCTAAAAAACGGTATTGTTACGGTGTCAACGATGGCAAGTACAAGATATGCTAACAGAATTGACTTTACATTTGGTTTGAAACTAACAGGTAGTGTTAGAAAGAAAGGCATTCAAGAATATATGGACATCTTGGAGGAATTAGGTGTAATTGTATCGACATCAATTCGAGAGAATGGGATTAAATTTGTCATATATACCTTCCCAAGAAATTTTGGACAACTCAAAACTGTAATCCGACATTTGTATTAAAAATGCTTGGTTCAATATAGGGGCATGTTTTTAATTTTTGAAAATTTTGTAGGAAATAAAAGATACATTTATTTTATTTCACTCGCTATGTTATAGTGAAATGTCCGAAAAATTGCACATCTTTATAGCGTAAAATCGCTAGAACCGTTGAAAATACTGGGTTTTTAAAGCCGATAGATAAAGTAATAGAATAAATATTAGATATAAGAACCTAAAGGTTACTATTATTAGATTAAGAGAGAGGGTAGCTACACTATATGAATAATAATATATATAATACTATTACTCCTAATACTCCATGGTATAAGGAGTACTCTACTCAGTTAGTAGAGAATAAATATAAAACTCTCTTCGACAATTTAAATTTTGAAGAGAGTTATGAAGGTAAAGGTAGTTACTTTAAAGTACCTAAATTACAATACAGTGATTATGACATAACCCTATTTGACTTAGGGGTTTATGTCTTAATCAATAGTATCGTTAATAGAACCAGTATGAATACTAACTGGATTGATATAACAACTAAAAAAGATTTAGCAACACGACTAAAGCATGTATTTAGAAAATCACCTTCTGATTTAAGAATATCCACCAAAATAGATAACAGTATTGACAACTTGGAAAAAGAAGGTCTAATCCAATTCATATCAAATAAGGTTAAAATTCCATTTGTTGAAGAAAGATATGCCTATATCGCTCACATAGATATGGAAAGAATAACAGCTACAATGATTATGAGAAAGACTAGACACAATAAATATATTGAGGCTCTAGGCACTTACATGTTAATGATTTCCACCAACTATTCTGAAAATACTAAGAAATTCAATGGCAGTACAAACGGTATTGTTATTGCACCACGTTCAATTCGTTCATTATCAGCTGCCACAATCACAACTATCAAATCAATCCCACCAAACAAACCAGATGACGATAAGAATATTACGGAATATTCAAATCAAAAGATAAATAAAGCTCTTGCTTGGCTCGAGGAGAACAGACTCATAGCCACTATTCATATCTATGACTACCAGCATGTTTCTACACAAAGGTATGAGGAGGTTGTATTCTATACAGCGTTAAGGAATATAGATGGGCTTAAACACTTCTATGAGTCTTATATCTATTCAGAATATAATCAATATGCAAAGCTAAATGAGGTAGACGCTTTAAGGTTCTATCCCAACAAAAATCCAAAGAATATCATAACAAACGAGTATTGTCAGAAAATGTCAGATAGTGTGCAACCAAGATGACAATCTAAAAGTCTAGGGTATAAACAATATAATACATTCGACAATGGCTCTAGAATCATTCCTAAGGCGTTTTAAATAGTTTCAAGTATAATTTACAAGCAAATATGTTAAAGTGTATAAAAACGTAAATTAAACGGTGATTTGAATTTCACAAATAATTTATTATATATTATATTGGGAATTATTTGTGAAATTTCAACAAAAACACTAAAACTTCATATCGAAATCATGAATATATATTGACTTTATTCAGATACAATGATATAATAATGATATTAAATGAGTAAGGACACATTACTAATAGCGGTAGTGTGTCCTTTTTTGTTGGTCTGAATAAATAATAAGGTGGGTAGTTCCTAGTATTTTTAAGTTTGATAATGATTTAAAGTCTTACGCTGATAAAGCTAAGTACATAGAAGATACATTTGATGTAAATAAATTGAATAAAGTGGTAACTAATAAAATTAAAGGTGGAGAAAATATATCTAACACAAGTTTTGGGAACTTCTTAGATGATGTAGCCAACTACCTTTTGGAAAGTAAAGACATTGACTCGGGTAGAAAAATTGAAGATACATTTTACCGCAATGAAAAACATTATAAGAGTTCATATGCAATGGGTAAAAACACAGCTGTTGATACAGACTTGACTGAATGGAAGATGAATGAACAAACCATTGAGGACAGCGTATTGAATGATTATTCCAGTATCAATGGTTATCTGAATAGATTGTTTAACACAGATAATCTTGACAGAATGGAGATTAGAAAAATCATAATGAACATAGGTAAAATTGAAAAGGTTACAAGTAAAGAACTACTATCAGCATTTGAATGGTTTGAAGATGTGTTGAAAGATAGTCTTAGTGAAAAAGACTTAGATTTCGTTTCCCTATTCAAAAAATACGATAAAATCGCTGATATTTCAAAAGAATTAAATGTATCATCACAGGCAGTAAGTAATAAGCTGACTAGAGTATGCGACAAAATTAAGAAAAATCTGCAAGAAAAAGAGTAAAGAGGTTAGTTAATGAGCAATAAAATGACAGAACAAATCATCAAAGATTGGCAAGTCCCAAGTAGGGAAGAACGAGAAACGATTTTGACCTATGAAGAAGAGGTCGACCAATGGCATATCTACAGTGATGTTCCAAAACATGCTCGAAAGTATGAGAAATTTATTGATGAAAGTAAGAGATATAGAAAAGGTTACAGCGTCAATAGTGGGCAATTAGTGATGGTAGAAGGATATATTATTGATGGTAACGTTGGAATAAGTAAGAAGAGAAAACTAACTGAAAAGCAAAGACAAAAGTTGGCTGAAAATCTTAAAAGAAATAAACGTTAGAATGTCGTAATTTCTGTAGAATGCCCAAACGTTTGGAGCGAAAATAACGTAACCTATCCGCCAAGTATAATTATACTCAAAACTATTTAAGTCTGATTTTTGAATGTCGGTAATTAAGCTCTTGGACAATTACGGAATGTGTATTTTTTAATATGAAATAACCTTAGAATAGTCATGATTTTTCGTGATTATTCTATTTTTTTTGAAAAAAATTTAGCAAAAATGTCCTAAAAAAGTGTATATATTACACATAACTTTGCAAAGTATATAGAAGGAGGGTTTGCTTACGTTTAATAATGTAAGCGTTTCCAATAATAATTAAAGTGCCTCATGAGAGAGTGAGAGGCAAGAAAGAGGTTCATTTTATGGCAGTAGAAACATTAAACAAAGCAGATTTTGTAGCAAAAATCGCAGCAGATAACCAAATTACAAAGAAAGTTGCAGCGGAAGCATTAGAAATCGTTATTTCTGGTGTTAAAGATGTCTTAGCAGAAAACAAGACATTACGTTTAACAGGCTTTGCAACTTTTGAAACAGTATACCAAGAAGAACATGACCGTAAGTTAGGATTCACAGGTGAAACTGTTATAGTACCAGCTGGTTATCGTCATAAAGTTAAGTTAGCTGAAAAGTTGAAGAAATAAGAAATACTTGAAACACTCCTTTATCTTGTGGCTACAACATAGCATGAGATAAGAAAACCAACGTGAGAGCTGTGAGAGGGTTTAGGGTTCAAATCATAGCCATATTTAATATATCGCAGTCCTTCTGCGATTTCATGAGCATAGACCAGTAGTTGAAGACACCTCCTTTATAAATAAAAACAGCTTAGCAATTAACTGGCTTCTATGTTTTTGAAATCGTAGAAGAAAGGAGAAGAGAATATTTGAAAGAAATTATTCAGCTCCGTTGCGACATTAAGAATATCATGAATAAAATATCAGTTTTAGCAAATAAGGCTGACTTAGATATTCATGATATGGCAGACCTAGAACGTTACGCAAAAACTTTGAATAACCTAGTAAATGCACTACATACATTAGAATTGAGAGAGAGTGATTTAGATGGCGAATAAAGAAGGAATATGCGTATTCTGCCACAATAAAAAGAGTTTGATTGATAGCAACAATACTCTTTTATCTGAAAATGGTTTCGGAGTTTGTCGAAGTTGTTCAAATCGAAATGTTGAACTAGAAAACAAACAATCATTTATTGATATGTGTCTTCTACTCAACATGCCTTTCTTGATTGACAAATACGAAAATACGGTAGAAAGCGGAAAGAAGAATGTAGCATGGTCTACTTACAAATCACGCATTAGTAAGGTTTGGATGGATGGCTTTGCCAGTTCCGTTTTTGAATACGAAGACCAAGATAAACAAGAAGGCTTCGTAATAACCGATGAAATGAAAGCTCGTTGGGGTACGGGCTATGAAACTAGCGAAATTGAAGTTTTGGAATTGTCACTACGAAACCTTTATGCAATTAAAGAACCAGCAACCAAGTTTGAGGTTGAAAAATACATCTCCAATGTCAAGTTAAAGATTGCTTTAGATAGAGCGTTTGAAGAAAATGATGTGAAGGCTATCCCAGCGTTACGTAAAGCGTACGAAGATGATTGTAAGACATTGGGACTAGAAGCAGTATTAAATACCAAAGAAGATAAAATCGAAAGCGTGGGCGAAAGCATTAGACACTGGGAAGCAACAAAGCCTGTTCCTACTCGTAAAGAGTATGAAGACGTAGATGGATATGCCGAATACTTAACTAAGTGGTATATCACCCCACTCAAACGCAACTTTGGTATGGCAAGTGAAGAAGAGGTGAATGAATTGTATGAGGGAACAGAGTAGTTATCTCCAAAAGAAAGCCGAGAATTTTGCTGAATGGATAGGTTTTTATAGACAAAACCCACATCGTTTCATGGAAGACTATTTTGGTACTCATCTGCATCCATTCCAACGTTTCTTGTTCTATATGATGAATAAGGACGACAAATTCATGTATATCGCAGCACGTGGTCTTAAATTGGTCGTCTAGTCAAGTAATTGGTTAGATTATTAGTGCGAAATTAAGCTGGAAGCCTAAGTCGAAAGATATGGTAATCAGAACCGAAGGCTAGTTTTAAAAGACTAGACAGGGGCAGAGCATAGCAACTGAAACTCACTGAGAATATAATGTTGCCACGAGGTCGCACCACCCTAGCAAGTAACGTTGTGGGTGAAAAGATATGCCATTCCTAGTTGAAAGATTAGGGTTGGGAGATAAAAAACTCTCAAACCCGCTTAATAAGGGGCAAAGCAAGGTAAGAGCTTTTTGATTGCGTGGTATTGCATTGTTCGCTGTGTTTTATATCCAGGAACGAACATTGCACTTGCCGCTGGTACAAAAGGACAGGCTGCAAAAATCATATCTGAAAAGATTGACAAATTCTATGATGAAAATGCAGCGTTGCGATTTGAAATAGGAAATAGACGAGATAATATCAAAACAAGTTACAATGAAGCCTATGTTAAGTTTAAAAACGGTTCTAAGATACAAGCTGTAACTTCTAACGATAATTCACGTGGTATTCGTGCCAATATCTTAATTGTTGATGAGTTCCGTATGGTTAACAAAACAGTATTAGATAAGGTTTTAAAGCCATTCTTAAACGTAGTTAGACAACCAAGATATTTAACTTTGCCAGAATATAAAGATTATCCAAAAGAAGAAAATAAACAGATTTATATTTCATCTGCATGGTGGAAATCACATTGGTCTTGGGACGAATTTCAAGCATATTTAAAGAAAATGCTCAAAGGCGACAAATATTTCGTAGCAGATTTACCATATCAGTTATCAATACATCATGGTTTGTTAACAAAACAGATTGTTAATGATGAAAGAACCAGTGATAGTTTCGACCAAAATGGTTTTGATATGGAATATGAAGCTATATTTGTCGGTGAAAATGACAAGGCTTACTTCAAATTAGACAAATTAAACAAGATTAGAACATTAAATAAGACATTTATTCCACCTACAAATCGAGAATATCTAGAGAATAAGAACTTATCACAACCTAAAAAGTTATCAAATATGCCTAAACGTAGGGATATTGATGAAATAAGAATTATCTCACTGGATATTGCTCTTATGGGTGGTAATAAAAACGTTAAAAACGATACTTCCGCATTTACATGTTTCAGATTAATAAGAGATGGTGATAGTTATCGTAGAGAGGTCGTTTACCTTGAAAGTATTAACGATAGTATCTCCAGTCAGAATTTAGCTATTAGATTGAAACAACTATATAACGACTTCCAAGCCGATTATGTAGTAATGGACGCAAACGGAAATGGTTTAGGTGTTTTTGACGCATGTGCAACAGTTCTACATGACCAAGAACGTGATGAAGATTATCCAGCTTGGGCAAGTATGAATGATGAAGCAACTAATGAACGTACAAAAACACATGGTTTACCTATTGTATATACGGTTAAGGCTTCCGCAGCATTTAACAACGAAATTGCTCAATCACTAAATTCAGCTATTGAAAGTGGAAAATTGAGATTACCAATTAACCACATTGAAAAGCGTGAAGATTTAGTTAACTCTGGTGGTTTTATGAAGAAATCAGTAGAGGAACAACAAAGAGAATTGTATTCATTTAACCAAGCAACAGCTCTAGTTAATGAGTTGGTTAACCTAGAATACGAAGTACGTGAAGGTAAAATCCGTATCAGAGAAGTAGGTACAACAACAAAAGATAGATACAGTTCTATCGCATACGGTAACTTCTATGCTAATGAATTGGAAAAAGATTTAAGAGCAGAAGAAGCTAGTCGTAATTTATTAGATTTCATATTTGTATAAGGTAGGTGAAGATGTGAGAGGACAAAGAAAAAAGCCAAGACGTAATTTTAGAGCTATCCAAGCAAAACGTGAAGAGTTTGCAAATATTGTAGCAGACCCTAAAGCTGGGTTAAAACCTACAACTACTGGAGCTACTGAAAAGAGTAACGTTGCTACTTATCTGCAACGACCATATGACAATGCACCACAGATAGCTGCGACTATTCGAGATAGTGTTAATAAGTATGGTGTTTTGGCCAAAGTAATTGATTACTATCAATCATTACCCACATACAATTTCGCAATTAAACCTATCTTAGGTAACAAAGTCTATGACATAGACACAGTGAATATGCGTAATGATTATATAGATATTGCATACGCATTGGAACAATACAATATCAAGTATTACGCACCCATATTTTTTAGGGACACACTTATAGAAGGAGTTACTTTCTACTACAAGGTAGAAGACTCAGACGGAATATCATTTATGAAGTTTCCTATTGAATGGTGCAAAATTCGTGGTATTGAAAATGGTGTTTATCGCTTTATGATAGACGTCACAAAATTCAAGCAAGACTTTTTAACAACATTACCAGAAGAATTACAAACAGCTTATGAGCAATATCAAAACGGTAATGCAACTGATGAAAACTCTTGGTATAACAACAGATATTACTTTGTATCAGAAAAAGGTGTCGCATTTACATTTGACTCTAGTGTATTAGATTATGGTGGCTTAGCAGTTTCACCGTTTGCTGGTGTATTACTGGATATTATGTCTGTGGCACAAGCTAAAAACAATGTCGATATCAAAGATGGTATTGACACCACTCGTATTTTACATTCTAAAATTCCAGTCGATAATGATGGTCGTATTCTTATGACAGCTAAGGAAGCTAAAGTTTATGACAGTGCAATTCGTTCAAGACTTCCAAAAGGTGTAGTTAATGTTACAACGCCTACTAAATTGGAAAACGTTCCTTTAACCAATTCTGGTAACACAAACGCTCTTGATACAGTTAAAAAATCAACCGAGCAACTATTCTTTGATGTTGGTACACCAGCCCCATTATTCGGTGGCGATACAACAAGTGCCAACATTGTCAAAACTTCCATTCAAAAAGACGCAAATTGGGTTTATACAAACCTATTCCCATTATTAGAGAACTATTACAACAGTGAAATAGCACAAGTTAAAACGAAGGATAAGGTCAAGTGGGCCATTAAGTTCGTAAGACAAACGACATTTACCTTAAAAGATGATGTGGCACTACAAAAAGACCAATTATCTTATGGCGGTTCACGCTTGAATTATCTAGCTGCTAATGGTTTCTCACCTTCTGAAATAGTTTCCCAATTAAGTTTTGAACAACAAGCATTAGGTATTGACGATTTGATGATTGTAAAACCAACATCTAACACAATCTCGGCTAATGAAGTGAGTGAGCAGGGTCGAGGCAGACCAGTAACGGATAACCCAACTGATGATACTGATAGGTTAGATGGCGAGAAATAGCGGAGAAAAAGGAAGTTAGAAATGATTAGATTAAAAAACATTAACCTTCCCACTCACTTTGAAATTGGTGAGGTTGAGCCCGATACCAGATTTCAAAAGGTTAAAATCTATATCGCTCATACAGGGGAGAACCTTAATAATTCAGTCTTTTCAAAAGAAGTATTAGAAAAGATGAGTCCTACTCTAGCCCATGTTCCTATCTTAGGTGTTATCGGTAAGAACGGTAATGATGAAGATGATTTTAGAGGGCATGGCAAAGAGATTACTTGGAACGGTCATGACATAGAAATTAACTTTAAGACCAATGCTTATGGTTTTATTGGTGAAGACCACAATGCTCACTTTGAAACAACAGGTGGTAAGGAATGGTTAGTAGCAGATGGTTATCTATGGACTAGATTTGATGAAGTTATGGGATTGTTTGAAAACTCAAATGGTTCTAAAGGTCAATCTATGGAAATCATTGACACTGACGGATATATAGACAATCAAGGACGTATTGTTTTTGAAGATGGTAAGTTTGCTGGCTTATGTATCTTAGGTGACGATGTTCCACCAGCTATGACAGGTTCAACAATCTCAACAGAGTTTGAAAGAAATGAAATTAAAGAAACAATCAAAACCATGATGGCTGAATTTGCAGCCCAGAAAGGAGAAATGGTCTTGGCTGAAAGCAACAAGAAGAAAAACAACAAAGAAGTTGTTGAAGACACAGAAAAGCACGAAGAAAAAGCAACTGAAAAAGAACCAGCAAAGGCTACTGTTGAAGGCAAGTCCGAATCAGAATCCAAAGATAATGGCAAAGAAAGTTCTGGTGACGACCACACTGAAATGTCCACAGAAGAACCTAAATCAGGTGATAATAAAGACAAAGATGAAAGTGTTTCAAATGAAGGTAATGAGGATTTTTCATGTGGTGGCTCAAAGAGTAAGAAAAAGAAAGACTTTGCAGATGATGAAAAAGACCCAGAAGACACAGAAGACGAGGGTAGCGAAGATGATGAAAAAGAAAAAGGTAAGTCAGAATTTGAATTATCTCTTAGAAATAAAATTAATGCTGTTGAGAACGCTGTTTATGATGCAACAAATTCTAGTGCGTATGTAGTTGATGTCTTTGATGACCATGTAATCGTTCGTACATGGGGCGAAGAAAAAAACAAATACTACGACTACAACTACTCATTGAATGCTGACGGTTCAGTTAAATTGGGTGAATACACAGAAGTAGTTCCAACTTACTTAACACTTGACGAAGTGGCAAAAGTAGAAGCTCAACGTCAAGAAGTAGCAGAATTACAAGCACGCTTGGCAGAACTTGAACAATATCAAGCTGACAATGAAAAAGATAAAAAACAAAAAGAATTGGATAAATCCAAGTCATTGATGAGCAAGGAAGCATACGAAAGTATTCAAAATAACTTCTCTGCTATGTCATTTGAAGACGTACAAAAGGAAATTGCTCTTACTCTTTACAAGTCTGGAGCAAACTTTAGTGCAAATACAGAAAACAACAAAAAAGTAGCAGTACAAGCCCATAACTTTAGTGAAGATTTTGGTTACGGTGCTGCGAACGCTTTATTCCATAATTAGAAAGGACGTAGTTATTAAATATGGCACAAGTATTTTTAGATAGAGTAGCTGCAACAGCTCACGTAGAATCTATCGCAATCAAAGAAGAAGTTAAGCCAGGACAATTCTTCAAATTAGGTGTATTAGACGCTGATGGAGAACGCCGCTTGGTAGAAAAAGCAACAGGAAATGCAGACGCAAATGTATTCTTAGCACCAGAAGTAATTAGCTATGGTGACCCACACTTTGACGTAACAAACGTTACATTGAAAGACGGAGATACAGGACGTGCATACCACAAAGATGAAGGTACAATCATTTCTGTAACAAAAGACTTAGTATCTGGTGCAGTAGTTGGCGACCATGTTGATGTTGGTGACGCTGGTTTAGGATTTAAGAAAGCTCCATCTGGCAACGGTGTTGGCTTAGTAATCGGTAAAGAAAATCATGGTGTAGATGGCGAAGTATTCGTTATTGCATTCGGTTAATGAAAGGGAGAGATTAAAAAGTATGGCAGTTCAAATGAATGATTTAGCAAAATTAGCTAAAGACGCTTATCATAATCGTAGCCTTGAATTTAACAACGTTTCTGCTTCTGATGCATTACGTAACGCTGTTAAAGACGCTATGGGTGGTGTATTTAATTCAGTATCTTGGGGAAAGAACAAATGGGAAGTATTTAGTATTCTACAAACAGCATTAGATGTTGTTATCCCAGAACGTTTAAAGAACCAATTAGACCAATTTGCTGATTATCGTACAGCTAACTTTGGCGACAAACCATTGTTCACATACAATGACCCACGTGCCGTACGTGTAGGACGTATTGCTGCTGGCGCTAACGATATGCGTAGACAAACAGTAACAGGTCGTTCATTCAAAATCGACACAGAATGGTATGGAACAGCTGTATATGCTGAATTTGAACAATTCATGGCTGGTGATATTGACTGGACAGACCTTGTAAATCGTGTTGCTGACGGTTTTGTAGCATTTATTGAAGAACGTATTGCTGAAGGCTTAGAACAAGCATACACATTGTTAGGAACACCAGATAAAATTGAAGGTAGTCTAACACTTGATGGCCTTGTTAAGTTAGCACAACGTATCAAGATTAAGTCTGGCGGTAAAGAAGTTGCTGTTTATGGTACAGCTTCCGCATTAGCTAAGATTGCTGCTTTAGACAATGTTCAATTATACAGTGGCGATATGAAGAACGAACTTAACCAAAAAGGTTACTTAGGTATGGTTCGTGGCTTGAAATTAATTGAAATTCCACAAGCATTTAAGACAAACTCAGATGAATTTGCTATTGGTGATGACAAAGTTATTGTATTACCAGCTGGCGAAAAGATTGTTGGTGTTGTTACAGAAGGTACAACAGAAGTGTACGAAGCAGACCAAACATCTAACACATCTATGCAATTAGGATTTGCAACACGTAGAAAACTCGGTGTTGGAGTATTGCAAATGCGTGTTTACGGTATGGCTAAATTAGGCTAATTATTGTAAGCGATTACATGGTAAAGGTTCGACTCCTTTATCATGTGTAAAGATTTTAGCAACTATTGAGATTGGAGTGAGTGAGTTGGCTAGAAATCATGAAAGAAAAAAGAGAGTAAGAAAACAAATTCCAGCAGATTTAGAAGTTACTGTGGCAAATAACACAGATGGAATGTTTGAATATCAATCACCAAATAAAGTATTAACACTAAATTTAGAAAAACATGGTGATGAAGAATTTGTAAATTTTGAAGATTTACGTCAATTAAAGAGATACTTAGAAGACTTTTCATTAGTCATTGTGGACGTAAATTCTGACGAGTATTCAGTTATTGATATTGCACGTAGCTTACGTGTGAACCGCAGTTATGAAGAATATTTTAAGTCTATTCTTGGGCTTTCAGATGAAGAAATGGAAGAAGAATACGACATTGACCTTGAAGAACTTGATGATTTTATCTTAGATAGCTCTTTAGAAGAATATAAAGAACAGCTATCAAGTCGTATCAAGAAAGCTATCATTGAACGTTCTGTTGTTTTATATCGTAACGATGAATTGAATGATTATAGCAAGTTACAAGCATTAAAGGCAACAAGACCTAAAAGTGAGCATGAAACATTCTTGGAATATGTTAAAGGCTAATCTTCCATTGGAAAGGGAGTGTTAGTCATTGGATAATAAAGAAGAAAAAGTAGTAGAGAAACAACCTATTGCAAATAAAGAAGTAACAACTGATGAAAATGAAACGGTGGTTGAGGGAGAAAAGCCACATACAAGTTTTGAAAAAGTATATAAGTTGTTTCTAGATTCTATAGACAGTTATGAAATAGCTGCGATTGCTAAGAATGCTGATGGTGAATTGGATGAAGTATTACAAGGTTTCCTAAGCAATGCTTTGGGTGGTTTTGTAAACTATATTGCCAAAGATTTACTTGATGTTGATTATAAGAAAGGTCAATTCAATGTTGGGCTTACAAGATATGAAGAAATCATGTTAGCTAAAGCCATGAAACTAGAATGGGTGCGTAACAAGAAGTATTCAGAAGAATTAATGGTTAAGGCTATCGGTGATAGAGATTACGCAGCTGTACAAGGTTATAAATATTTAGAGCAATTACAATCTATGGAGAAACAATTAGTTAAAGAAATTGATATTATGATACAACGAGTTGAGTTTGGAAATCCAGATGTGTTAGAGGATATGGCTTAATGGGATATTCAGATATGTATCTTAGAAGAATGAAAGCTCTAGGTGACAATACTTATGAGCGTAACTTTAAGCGTAAAGCACATGAATACAAGGTTTATTCAGAAAATACATTGAACAGATTTCCTTGTTACATTGATGGTCATAAAGAATATGCTATATTCCAAGACCATTCACAAGCTAATAACAAAGACTTGTCAGATGATAAGTATCTTATCTTAGACAATGATGTTGAATGTAACGTTGGTAGTTATCTTCAATGGGACGTACCACAATGGGGTGAGTCTGAATGGCTTGTATTTACAGAAGAACACAAAACAATTCCAACTCATCAACAATTAAAGATTAAACAAGTAAACCAAAGATTGAAATGGATTGTAGATTATGACGGTCATAAGGTATGTAACAACGGTGAAGGCTGGGGAGCTTACGTACAAAACCAGACATTATATACATTGGGTGTTAGCTTTGCTGGTAACTATACTTCATTGGTTAATGCCAAGATGATGTTATATCTACAAGATAATGAAGAAACAAGAAAATTAGGTATCGGGACTAGATTATTTATCGGTAGTAACGTTTATAAGATTGAATTTGCCGACAATATCTCTCGTGTAGGGTTGATTAACTTCTTACTTGATGAAGATACTAAGAATCCAGAAATAGACAATTATAAACTGGGAATAGCTGATTATTGGCAAAAAGATGATTATAAAGATAAAGATAAGGGTGGAAAAGATGCGACACCTACAAATCCAAATACAGATGATAAGCCTAAAGATGACGAAAATCATGGCAATACAGGCGATACACCAGAAAAACCTAGACAAACACAAATTGACTGGAAGATAGTCGGTGAAGATAGGGCTAAGCTAGGTAGAAATTATGTATATAAGAGTATTTACACTGATGAACAAGGTGTGGAACAACCTTATAACGTAACAGAATGGGTGGCTGCTGATATTGAAGATTTACCATTCACTATACAAGACAGAACAGAAAATACCTTAGCAATTAGGGTTAAGAAAGATAGGAGATTGGTAGGTCAGAAATCAAATATCATGGCTAAAGACGCTAATGGTGTAGTTAAGAATTTAGCAATAACTATTGTAAATATGTTCTAGGGGGTTAGTTTTTGACAAACATAGGTATTGATACTAGAGAAGACAGGTTAAGAGATGTACGTGCTAAGACAGAAGAAAACTATAATCCTATGATTGTTGACCCTAGCACGGTACCAGAAGAAAAGCGTGTAAAACAACTTGGTGATTCTGGTATGACAATGGATAGGCGTTATCCATTTCAACATCAAAACTCAATTATGAAGATAGTTGATTGGCGACAAAAGATTATGGAAACATTGTGTTTAGATAAGCAAATCGGTAAGTTGTTGAAATATAGCACACCAGACGCTTTGGATAGACCAGACTTAACCGAAGATGAAAGTTACGATTTGATTAATCAAAACATCTTTAGTTATAGATATATTCCACAAACGGTAGAAACTCAAAAGGCATTTATTAGTTTGGGTATATCTGGTTTTATCCCACAAGAGTCATGGCGACAATTCTCACAACAATTCACAATGGGGTACATTTGGTTCTATATTTTGAACGATATATCCATTATGAATACCGATTATGGTGATAGACGTGACCTATTACTAATGCGTGTATATGACTTATTCCAAGACTCTGATGATTATGGTATGGGACATATCAAAGAGGGCAACTTAACAGAACTATTCGACCAAAACAATAAATTTGGTGGTTATGTATTACAAATGAAAGTTATTGACTTGATGAGGTAATAACTATGGGAATTAACTATACAAAATTGATTTTAGGTCGAGATGTTGAGTACGAGGATAAGTTCAAGATACACGTCCCAAAGATTAAGGAAATTATAGAGAATGGCGAAAGTGAGTTCATGATGAAGGCTAGACCTTTCACAGACTCAGTACGAAAGATATTCTCTGGTATGCCAGAAATCGTAGATGAAATGGAGAAACAATTCCCATCACTATTACTACTGGCATTTGATGAAGAAGCAAATAATGAAGTAGGTGAATTGCTTACTGGTAATAAGATTTTGCTTAGTGATTATATAATTGAGAGCTTAGCTTATTGGGTAGAATGTGACCCAGAAGATTTCCAACTCTTGCCAGCTAGTAAAAAGATAGTTAGTGAGAAACTAGATTGGATTATAGATGTAGAAGAATATAAAAAGTTCAGTGACTACATCAAGGTTATAACCCTTTATCAAGAGAACCCAGATTTAATTGCTCCTAAGAATGTAGCAAGCAATGACAGGAAACTTGATATATGGAAGAAAGTTTACGCTGGTCGTTTACAGAAACAACAGAATGATAATGGCGGGGAGTTTGGAGATAAAATATTGATTTTACAAATCGCAACTGGGTCGTTTGTGACAGCAGATGTGATTGAAAACCTAACTTACTACCAATTCGTTAACATGCTAAACGGTTATATGGAACGTGAAGCACATATGGAAGAATTAGCATTCTATACATCAAGCAAGTTCGATACTAAAGATATGAAATTAACTAGCTGGCAATCTAAAGTCAAGCTAATTAAAAATAATAAAAATTAATACCAAAGGTGGTTACAAATTATGGCAACATACGCTATGAAAGACGCTGCTAACTTTACAGTGATTGATAAAGCAACAGGACGTATCTTCTTCTATGCAGATTACGCAAACGCAACAAACGCTGAATATAAGGCAGACCGAGTATACGCAAAGAAGAAAAATAACAACGCGGTAGCATTTGACTCTGGACGTCAAGGTACATTAACAATCGAAAGTGAAATCTTTGACAACAAGTTACTTGCTATGGTTATGGGTAGTGATATTGAAGAAGGTGAAGGCGACATCTTTAAGAAAGAACGTCTACAAAGTTCTGTTTCTAAGCAATTAAAACTATCCTTAGTTCCTAAAAAAGGTACATTATCTGTATTCCAATTAGATAATGACGGAATTTCACACAAAGCTGAAGTTCTTGAAAAGGTAGCAAGTGGTGACCAAGCATTAGCTATGCCACAAGAAGTTGCTGTTACAGCAAAAGATAAGACAGCTACAATTACATGGAACAAAGTTGATGGTGCTGCTACTTATATCCTATATCGCAATGGTTCTAAAGTTGCTGACGTTGCTACAAACAGCTACAACGATACAGACTTAGCACCACAAACAAAATACAAGTACACAGTTCGTGCTGCAAGTCCAGAAAAAGGACAATCAGCTCTATCTGCAGAAGTTGAAGTGACAACAACAGCTTTAGGTACACAAGAAGCTGGTGCAACAGTTAAAGCAACAGAAGAAGCTAAGACAGCTGCACAAAGAGCTGCAACAGCTACAACAGAAACAGCATTGACATACGAATTAAAAGAAGGCGGGTTGGTACAATTATCAGACGCAGCTCCAGTAAATGCAGACTTCGTTGCATACTACGAAACAAAAGTACAAGGTGCAAGCAAGTTAACTGTTTCTGCTGACAAGTTCCCTAAGAGTTTTGAAATCTACGCAGACGCACAAATTCGTCAAGTTGAAACTGGTGAAGACCACTTTGCACAAGTTCACTACATGAACGCACGTCCACAATCTGACTTCACATTCAACCAATCATCTAAAGAACCAACTTCCTTATCTATTAAGGTTGACTTGTTCCCAGATGAAAACAACTCAATCGCTGAATACACATTTATTGACTAATTAAGCTATAAAATATAAGCGTTATCATAAGTAGTTTCTATCATTGGAATAGAAACTATCGTACATATCAGAAAATTGAATAGAAAGTATTCAAGAAATTATAGAGAGATTTAGAATATAGAGAGGAAGATTTCATTGAATGGCTAAGAAGACTATTAAATATTTAGAAAACGGAGAATACCATGACGCTACCGTAAAAGACGTTGGTACTATCGAGGAATTAAAAACCGAAAGCAAGGATAATTTAGTAGAAGCCATCAACGAAATCTTTTTAGGTGGTGGCAAAGGTTTTAGCGACCTACAACAAAAGGTAGACGAGAGTACGCAAGCTGCTAAAAATGCACAACAAGCTGCAGATAAACTTCAACAAAAACTTGATGAAGTAGCTCAAAATGTAGGGTTAAGTGAAGAAGAAGCACAAAAGCTTATCAATCAAGCTGTGGAAGACGCTAAGAGAACACAGACAGAGGCATTACAGGCTTATAAAGACGCTCAAAAAGAATTAGACGATAGCATGGCTCAATTCATGGAAGACCAAAAGGCTATCAATAAAGAGTTGGAACAAGCTAAAACCGATATTCAAGGTGACATAGACCAAAAGAATACTGAAATTAAACAAATCAATGCGGTTATTGAAAGTACTAAGAGTGATTTAACTGCTACATCAGCTCAATTAGCTAGTGTTAGAAATGACCTAACCAATGCACAAATGGACTGGGGTAAGGTTAGAACAGAAATCACTAATATCAATGGCAAGTTAGATAGTAAGATGTCTAATACAGACTTTGATGAATATAAAGAACGTATTGAACGTAACGAAACAGAAATTACACAAACTAAAAATGAATTACAATCAAAAGCTACAAAACAAGACTTAGATATATTAACTGGCACTGTTACAACACAAGGAAGTGATATTACACAGTTAGCGGGCAAGATTGAAGAAAAGGTGTCCAAGGACACTTTAGCTAATGATATTGATGATTTCCAAGTCAAGAAAGCTAATATCTTTACTGGTACAAGAGAATTTATGGGTTGGCAATTTAGCAATAATGCTTTAGGTAGAGTTAACGATGATATTTACAATCATTCTAAGGTGGCTGAATTGCACAATGGTTCTAATCTAAGCATGACGGTAGATGGCTTAGAAGTCGGTAAGATATATTCTGTTTCTATCTTTGCAAAAGTAGACCATACGAATAGTGGTTCTGGTGGTGTACAACTTATGGTTGATAATGGGACATCTTTCTTGGGTGTTATGAAGACTGTGTATACTCCACACGATACTAAGGTTACAAATAACTGGCAACGATACTATGCAACTATTGTGGCTAGTGCAACTACAATGAAGTTTGTTTTTGATAGAAGTGGTGTGACAAGCGATACTATCTTATACCTCAATAGACCTAAATTAGAAGTAGGGGACAAGGTTTATGCTTGGGAAGATAATGCACAAGACATATACAAACGTGTGGAACACACAGAAGCACAGTTTGATGTGTATGACAACCAAATTAGTGGAATTGTACAAAGGCAAACTGAAACAGATAAGAAGATAGAAAACGTAAGCTCTACATTTACACAAAGGGCAGATGGAATTGAGGCTAATTCTAAAAAGTATACAGATGATAAGACTACTGGTTTAGCAGAAGAATTTAGTGGTAAGTTAAAGGCTACATCACAGGAATTGAGTGCTGAATATGAGAAACAAACCAATGCTAAGATAGGGGCTTTGGCTGACGGTGGGACGAACCTAATTCTTAACAGTTCATTCCTTATTACAGATGATAATGGTAATCCTAGTTTTGATAATTGGCAAGATGTAAGTGCTAAAGTTGGTTTAACAACACCAAGTGGACTAGATGGAATATGGATTAAATCTAATCGTTCAACTACTGGAACGCTGTTAGGTGCTAGAACGAATTACTTCCCAGTAAAACAAGGTAAATTAGTTATTGGAGTAGATATAGCATTAGATGGAAGTGGTGATATTTTACCTTACATTTTACGCATTGAATATTATGACGTTTCAAATAATAGGGTGAATTACGTAGATGTTACATTACAAAATTTAGGTTTATCTACAAACCAAGTTACTAAATCTGGTAGCAATTTTAGATGTGCTCGTGGTGTGTACAAAACAAGTAATGATAGAAGCGATGTGGTAAAAACATGTATCGTAGTTCCAGAAACAGTTACTGGATATGATATGTATTTAACTAATTTCTTTGCTAAGTTTTCTGATGTAAATGATGGGACTTATGAAGTAAATCCATTAGACCAACAAGCTAGTTTAATTAAGCAAAGAACTAAAATCGAACAAGACTCTGAAAAGATTAATCTTCTTAATACACAAACAGAAAAGTTAGGTAATGATATAAAGGCTACTAACGCAAGTATTGGAGTATTAAAAGGTGAAGTTGATTTAAAAGCTTCGCAATCAATAGTTAATGATTTAACCAATAGGGTGTCTAAGAACGAGGCAGATATTAAAGTATTCCCAGATAAAATTAAGAGTGAAGTTAGTAAAGTAAGCCAAAAAATTGATGGGGTCAATGATAAAGTAGATAACATCAAGGTTGGTGGAACTAATTTGTTGAAAGGTACAAGTCGTGATTTACAACAAAAGAGTACTACTAATGATTGGGTGAGATTGCCTTACGATACTGATTTCTTTAGGAGCATATATCCATTAGACAATTTCACAGCAAAGGTTTGGATAGAAAAGCCTAATAAGGATAGTTGGCTACAAGCATATGTTGGTGGTAATGGTCTATTCAAGGGCAATGTAATTAAAGCTGGACAAAGTGGATATAGTGAAGTTCATGGAACACTTAACAACGACATTACTGGTGCTAACTTGGTCATTGGTGCTGGTGATGGGCTATCTGTTTCATTAAGTTGGAAAGAACTCAAGCTAGAGAAAGGCGACGTAGCAACAGATTGGTCGCCAGCGCCAGAGGATTTACAAGAAGGAATTAACACAGCTACTACTAAGGCTACGCAAACTGATACGAAGTTTGAGCGTATGATTAGTCAGATACAATACAACGATAGTACTGGCGAAATCGGGAAGTATGAACATAAGATTACTGAATTAGCCAATGGTACACAAGAAAAGATTAGTGCAATACAGACAGATAGTGATAAAAAGCTACAATCTGCTACACAAACATTGACAAACAAGATTGGTGACTTAGAAAGTACTGTAAGAACTAATACAACAAACATTGGACAGTACAGGCAAGAAATGACTAATACTGCTAAAGAGTGGAGTACTAAGTTTACAAGTATACAAGATGTAGTAAATTCTGATGGCGGTGGAATTAACTTAGCTAAACACACAAGTAATAAACTAACCAACATAACTGCTAGTCCATGCTTGTTTGTTGGTAGTTCTGCTTCAACATCGTTTAATAATTTGCAGGATTATCAAGGTAAATATATGACAGTTCGTGTATGGATAGAAAAACCAAGTAAAGACGCATGGGTGCAGATATGGACTGATAAAAAGACTATTGGTGGGAATGTAATTAAAGCTGGACAAAGTGGATATAGTACTGCCAGTGGTATTATACCAACAGGTTTTTCTGCATGGAATATACCAGTAGGGCGAAATGATAGTGGTAGTGTTACATTTGGTTGGAAAGAGTTCAAGATTGAACTTGGTAACGTAGCAACTCCATGGACACCTAACCCAGATGATACAGACAATAAAATAGGACTTTTGCAAGGTCAAATCACAGCCAATGCTGACAAGTTTAATACGGTTTATACCAAGACAGATGTTGATAACAAAATCAATCCGCTAAATAGTCGTACCGAGTTCTTACAAGATAATAGCCAATTCTTATTAAGAGTTCAACAAGCTGGTGCAGCAACTGGTGGAGTAAATAACTTACTAACTAATAGCGATACATTTGATGGGTATTCTGAAAATAATACTAGCAATTTCGATTTCCAAAAAATTGAAGGAAGTGGATTACCAGCAGTTCCTAATCAACCAAGCATTACTATGATGGGGCATGTATGGGATGATTACGGGAGTGCCTATAACAAAAATGACGGTATTTACCTAGAAAATGGTGAAACATACTGGTTTGGTGTTTATCTTATGACAGACAGTACCGCTGGGGCATTTGAAAACTTGTCTATATATGCAAGTACAGACAAGAATAAAACCAGCGATAGTCCCAATAAGAGTTTCTTCAGTGAAAGTGTTGATTATAATAAACATTTTGGTGGTAGAACTAAGGTATGGAAATGGAATGTATTCAAACTAACTGGCGATGGTACTACTAGATACAACTGGAGAATTGAACCATTTAATCATATAGGTGGTTCTATATGGACAGCTGGATATATGTTGGTTAAATCACCACTCCCACCAACAAGTTGGTCGCCTAATATGACAGATGTGCAAATGAGATTGGACTCTGGTGGGGTAACAATTAATGGTAATACTACGATAAATGGTGAGCTAAATGCACAAGATGTTGTGCTAAAAGGTAAAAGCTCTACTATGGCACTTAACGGTGATGGTGGTGTGGGTATATTTAGTAATGACAATTCATTTGCTACAAGATTAACGGGAGACTCTCTTGAGTTTGACTTGAATTCCAATAACGCCATTGAGCGTTTGGGCAGCATTAGTGCAGCTGCGAACACAGCAGAAAACAATGTCAATGGTATAACTGTTGTTTTAACACCGCAACAAACATTAGGAAAACCTTATGGCGGTGACGAGTTTGCAATCGGGAAAGCTACGAGTATTAACAATGGAAAGATGTCAATTGCAAATGGAATGATTTACAATGCCACAGGTGTTAACAAAGCTACTGGATTCCATTGGTATGATGAAGAATATAAGCATGGTAAAGGTACATTAACTCATATAGAAAATGCACGTGACTCATTATTTTGGACTGGAAGAAAATGGAGTACAAGTACTCAACCTTTCTATGTTCAACCTACGGTACAGTTGGGATATAACGCAAACAGTTTTGGCGACTCTGGTGTAACGCTTTATTGGAACTCTATAAAGCCTTTTGGAAGCGTTGACATGACTGATGCAAGAATATGGATGGCTGATGCACAAGCTAATCTAAGATTTGGTTGGACAAATTGGTCTGACTGGACAGGTAAACTACCATCAATGTACAGAACTGAATGGGGAAGAACTCAAGGCACTGGTGGTATCGCTATCGGTTATGACGGTAATGTAATATTATTCGGTGGTGGTAAGCGTTGGGATATTAATCACAGAATGTAGGAGGTAAAACTGAATGGAAAAAACAACGATATTAACACATGAAGTAAAAGATGGAAATGGTAATACAGTTGCAAATATGATTACGTATTTAAGCGGTGATGGTTCTACTCCTATTATCCAAACCAACGGAACGGGCGGCGTTGTAGGATATGCCGATAATGGTGAAGTTATCTTAGATGACAACATTGACAACTTAATTGAAATTGAACAAAAGAAAATGATGGCAGAAGCTATCAAAGAGCAAAAAAACTTATGCGTAGAAAACGGGGTTGACCCTAGTTTAGTTAATTATTTCGGTGCAGAGAAGGAGGGCGTAGGAAACAATGGATAATCAAGTGCAAGTAAACTATGACGAAGTAGTGCAAAAACTATTAGAAAATCAAAAGACAATGCTTTTAGACAATGCAATCTTACAAGTTAAGGTTGATAAGTTACAACAAGAAAATGAAACATTAAAACAACAATTACAAGAAAAGAAAGGTGACGACTAATGTTAGAAAAGCAAAAGGAAATTACATTAACAGGTCAAGCAATGGTAGATGGACAAGTGGCAGTTAGATTAACAGCTAAGGTTTCAACAGACCCAACACAAAACTATATTAATCAATCAGTGCAAGACTTGGCATTGTACAATAAGAACCGTACTCAAGTACGTAAAGATATGAACGAGTTCCAAGATTATGTTTTTGAACATGAAGACCGAGTAGCAGCTGAAATTGCAGAAAAAACAGAGGCTACAACATCTGGTACAGAAAAAACAGAGGCTACAACATCTGGTACAGAAGCAGTAGGGAAGTAGTGACGTACTATGAAAGGAAAACTCATGGTTTATGATATCGGGGGTTATGTCGGTATGATAATGGGAGCAGTTAGCTTTTTAATCGGAGGATTTACCCCAGCAACAGTGTTTTTCCTTGTGTTTAATCTAATTGATTTGTTTACAGGACTTGCAAATGCCACTAATAATGGTGAAATAGAGTCTAAGATATTTACAAAAGGTATCTTTAAAAAAGCTGGTATGTGGTGCGTGATTATCGTAGCTCATGGTCTTGATATGGTAGTCTTTGGTGGAGCTGACATAACCAGACTCCCAGTATTAATGACGTTACTAGCAAACGAAGGTATTTCTATTGTAGAGAATGCTGGTAAGTTGGGTGTAACCATCCCTAAATCATTAGTTAAATATCTAGCTCAATTAGAAGATAAATCTAATGATGAATTAAAAGATAAGTTAGATAATGACAAGGACAACAATAAGGAATAAACATTGAAGAAGTAAGGTTTTACCTTGCTTTTTGTACATAATTTACCGAAAATATTTTGCCAATATTTATTGACTTTTAGTAAGTAATATGTTATAATAATTAAGTTAAATTTA
>OGKM01000043.1_pt1 | contig 113910 bp, 125 predicted proteins | sample 1572501 | NCBI WGS metagenome assembly OGKM01 (sample SAMEA2582154, study PRJEB24529) | metagenome | biome: Human gut stool | place: China | collected 2011
GTCAGGTCATTCCAAGTGGGCGACCACCAAGCACAAGAAGGCCGCCATCGACGCAAAGCGCGGCAAGCTGTTCGCCAAGCTGATCAAGAACATCGAGATCGCAGCACGTATGGGTGGTGGCGATCCTGACGGCAACCCGTCCCTGTACGACGCCATCTACAAGGCCAAGAAGGCTTCCATGCCTGCCGATAACATCAAGCGCGCAGTTAAGCGTGGCTCTGGTGAAGAAGCCGGCGGTGCCAACTATGAAGATATCGTCTATGAGGGTTACGCTCCCGCAGGCGTCGGTCTGATCATTGAATGCCTTACCGATAACCGTAACCGTGCGGCCGCCGAAGTGCGTTCCACCCTGACCAAGGGCAATGGCTCTTTGGCTACCTCCGGTTCCGTGAGCTTCAACTTCGAGCGCAAGGGCCAGATCATCGTTCCGGCCGAGGGCGTCGATTTTGATGATCTGTTTGAGAAGGCCGCAGAAGCTGGCGCTGAAGATGTTACGGACGACGGCGACGTGTTCACTGTCGTCACCGGTCCGTCCGAGATGATCGACGTTCGTAAGGCCCTTCAGGACGCTGGATTCGATTATGATTCCGCTGATCTGGTCATGATGCCGAAGAACGAGGTCGAATTGACTCTCGAAGATGCCCAGAAGGTGTCCAAGCTGATCGACAACCTCGATGATCTGGACGACGTGCAGAACATCTACTCCAACTGGACCGCCTCTGACGAGGTCATGGCTCAGCTTGACGAGGAGTAATCAAGCGTGATTATTCTTGGCGTCGACCCCGGGCTGACTCGCTGCGGGGTCGGCGTGATCGAAGCCGGCGCATACCGCCGGCTTTCTTTTATTCATGTGGACGTGGTACGTTCCGATCCGAAAATGTCGCAGGACTTACGTCTGTTAGCCATCTATAACGGTTTGGTGGAAAAGATCGAACGGTTCGCACCGGATACGGTGTCCATCGAGCGTGTGTTTGCACAGGAGAATCGCAACACCGTACTGGGGACTGCACAGGCCGCCGGACTGGCCATGCTGGCTGCGGCCCAGAGGGGCATTCCCGTCGCCTTGCATACGCCCACTGAATCAAAAATGGCGATTACCGGCAACGGCAAGGCCGAAAAGATTCAGATGGAACGCATGGTCGCCCGTATTCTGGGGCTCAATACCTTGCCTAAGCCCGCCGATGCCGCCGATGCGTTGGCTATAGCGATTTGTCATGCGCTTCGCCCCGCAGGCGCGTTACAGGGGGGAGAGCGTGAACAACACTTGACCGATGCACAGCGTCAATGGGCTCTGGCCTCACAGAAGGCGGCGCGACAACGCGGCGTCCGTAGGGGAATGTAGACTATCGAACAGATGTTCTACAGTTGTATGCGGGAGGTGACGGCATGATAGGCATGTTGCATGGCCAGATCGATTTCATTGACGCCGCTTCGGCGATTATTGAGGTCGGGGGAGTGGGATATGAGACCCGTATGCCTTCGGCGGATTTGGCGTCCATGCACGCCGGGCAGACGGTGAAGGTATACACGTCATTGAATGTTTCGCAGGATGCGATTACATTGTATGGGTTTTCCTCGCTTGCTTCGAAACGCATGTTTTTGCAATTACAGAAGGTCAGCGGAATTGGTCCGAAAGTCGCGCTTTCCTTGCTTTCGACGTTGCCTCCGGAACGTTTGGCGAAAGCTGTGGCGGACGGGGATGCCACCGCGCTGGCGAAGGCGCCTGGTCTAGGCAAGAAGGGTGCGCAGAAGATTATTCTCGAACTCAAGGGGTCCATCGATCTCAGTCAGATCGAGGGGGCTTCCAAAGAGGTTCGTTCTGCGGAAGATGCCGGTTCGGAACAGGTCGTGGAAGGTCTGATGTCACTAGGGTGGCGTCAGCAGGATGCCTTGCATGCCGTGCAGACAGTCTGCGAGAGCAATCATATCAATGTTCCATTGAGGGACGATGATGTGCCCCGCGTGCTCAAACTTGCATTGGCTTCTCTTGACCGAGGTAGGTGAAACGCATCATCATGACGAACGACGTCGCATTCGAACAGTCGAATACCGGTGCCAATGAGGAATCGCTTCGCATGGTTTCCGCGTCGCCTGTCGGCAACGAGCCGGTAAGCGATGAGGAACTGCGTCCTCACGTCCTCGATGGTTTTATTGGACAGCCAAGACTCAAGGCGCAATTGCAGCTGTTTTTGGATGCTGCCCGTAAACGTGACGTTCCCCCTGACCACATCCTGCTGGCGGGGCCTCCGGGCTTGGGAAAAACCACGTTGGCCATGATTGTAGCCAACGAGCTTGGAGTGCCGATTCGAGTCACTTCCGGACCTGCTATCCAGCATGCTGGTGATTTGGCCTCGATTCTAAGCTCCCTTGACGCAGGGGAGGTGCTGTTCATCGACGAGATCCACCGCCTTCCACGAGCGGCCGAGGAGCTGCTGTATATCGCCATGGAGGATTTCCGTGTTGATGTGATGGTGGGCAAAGGGCCGGGTGCTTCCTCCATTCCCCTTACTTTGCCGAGATTCACGGTGATTGGCGCCACCACTCGCGAAGGCATGCTGCCATCACCGTTGAGGGCTCGTTTTGGTTTTACCGCGCATCTTGACTTTTATCCGCATGAGGAGCTTGAAAAGCTCATCGAACGATCCTCTTCGGTGCTGGGCATCAGTCTCGAAGAGGGAGCGGCCCATCAGCTTGCCATGCGTTCAAGGGGCACGCCGCGTATCGCCAACCGATTGCTTCGCCGCGTAAGGGATTGGGCCATTGTGCACGATTTAGAAACTGTGCATCCGGACGATGTCAAGGAGGCGTTGGCACTGTACCAGATTGATACCGAGGGCTTGGATCGTTTGGATATTGCGGTATTGAAAGCCATTGTCACCAATTTCAACGGCGGTCCGGTCGGTCTGAACAACCTGTCAGCCATGGTCGGTGAGGAATCGGAGACCGTGGAAACGGTGTGCGAGCCGTATCTGGTCCGAGAAGGATTCCTTGTGCGCACCCCGAAAGGGCGTGTGGCGACGCGCAAGGCATGGGATCATCTCGGCTTGACTTCTGACGAATCTCAGGTTGATGTCAGCAAGCTAGCTTAGACTCGGTGTTCTGGACATAGAGTCCTGTTCGAGCGTCCATCCCAAGGAGTTGTGCTTTGGATTACATGTTTCCTATCGTCATCATTGTCGTCATGTTTGGCATGATGTTCTGGCAGTCCAAGAAGGCTAAGCAGCAGCAGGCCGAGCGTCAGGATTTCCGTGCCAACCTGCAGCCGGGCACTGAGGTCATCACCATTGGTGGTGTGATCGGCAAGGTTGTTTCCGTCGATACCGAATACGAGGAGATCGTCATCGATTCCGAAGGCTCTCAGATTCGTTTCGGTTTCAACGCCATCAGCCGCGAATACGTGCGTCCTGCGTACGTACACGACGATGAGGTCGATGAAAACGGTAATCCTCTCACCGATTCCACAGACGAAGATCAGGCTGCTCAGGAGCCGATTGAAGGCGAAATCGAAGCGGCGCAGACTGAGACCGAGCAGAAGAACAGCTGACAAGCTCATTAAGGCATCGGCGAAAATCTCATTTTTGAGGTTTTCGCCGATTTTATTCCTGACGGAAACCTATAATGCAAAGTGCCGTAGCACTACAAAAGAAGGACAATACAGTCATGGCATCGTCGGATATTACCGTTTCCGGTCTTAGCAAGATTGGAAACGAAAACGCCGAGTACCTTGTTTCAAAGATTCGCACCATTCCGGGATTCCCCAAGGAAGGTATTCTTTTTCGTGATTTCATGCCTGTTCTGGCAGATGCGCGTGCCTTCGGATTGCTACTTGACGCACTCGAAGCCGCGTTGCCGGTCGCTGCCGATGAATTCGATATCATCGCAGGTTTGGAAGCCCGCGGATTCCTTTTTGGTCCTGCGTTGGCAGCGCGCCTGGGCAAGGGCTTCATCGCAGTGCGCAAGGCTGGCAAGCTTCCTCCGGAAACCGTTAGCGAAAGCTATGACCTTGAATATGGGCAGGCCACCGTCGAAATCGAGACGAATATCGTGCATGAGGGATCTCGTGTGCTTGTCGTTGATGATCTGATTGCCACTGGAGGAACAGCGCGTGCGGCTGCTTCGTTGATCGAAAAGTGTGGCGGCACGGTGGCAGGTTTCAGCTTCGTCATGGAGCTTGTCGGCATTGGTGGCATGGCATCGCTGGGAGACTGCCCGACAAGTTCACTGATCACCATGCCTGCGTGAGTTAAGTACATTCTTCGTAAATAACCAATAGCATCAAGGGAAAAGAATCCATGGATCTCTATGAGTACCAGGCTAGGGAACTGCTTGAAGAGCAGGGTATTCCAACGCCTAAGGCAGTGTTCGCGCAGAACTCTCACGAAGTGGCTGAGGCTGCCGAGCAGATTGGCTACCCCAACGTGATTAAGGCTCAGGTGAAGATTGGCCACCGCGGTCAGGCTGGTGGCGTCAAGCTGGCGAAGAATCGTGATGAGGCCATTCTTGCATCCGAAGACATCCTGCCGATGACCATTCACAAGCACAAGGTCAGCGGCGTGTTGGTGGCCGAGGCAAAGAACATTCTTCACGAGTATTATGTCTCTATTTCCGTGGATCGTTCGTCTCGCGATTTTGACGTGCTCGCTACTGCGAATGGTGGAACCGAGGTCGAGGAGATCGCCAAGGAGCACCCGGAATCTGTGAAGCGTCTGCATATCGACGCTCTGGAGGATTTCGATATCGAGGCTGCGACCAAGATGGCGGAAAGCATTGGCTTCTATCATGCCGACGTCAACCAGGCAGCACAGATTCTGCTGAAGATGTGGCAGTGCTTCAAAGAGAACGACGCCACGCTTGTGGAAATCAATCCGCTTGCCAAGATCGGCGATCCGGATGACGAGTCTTCCAAGACATTGTGCGCCCTGGACGCCAAGATTTCTTTAGATGACAATGCTGCGTTCCGTCATGATGGCTGGAAGCGCTTCGCTGACCCAGTGCATGTGGATCCGTTTGAGCAGAAGGCGCGAGAGCATGGTCTGCACTATGTGCACCTTCAGGGTTCCGTCGGTGTCATTGGCAACGGTGCTGGTTTGGTGATGAGCTCACTTGACGCGGTTTCCGGAGCTGGAGAAGATCAGGGCACCAATGTCAAACCGGCAAACTTCCTTGATATCGGTGGTGGTGCGTCCGCCGAAGTGATGTGCGGCAGTTTGGAGATCGTGCTGTCCGACCCGCAAGTCGAATCGGTGTTGATCAACGTGTACGGTGGCATCACATCCTGCGAGCAAGTTGCCAAGGGCATTCTGGAAGCCCTTGACAAGCTTGGCAGTTCCAAGCCTCTGGTAGTCCGTTTCGACGGCAACGCGGCGGCAGAAGGTCTACATATTCTGGCTCAGGCCGATCGTGTCAATCTGCATGTTGCACAGACCATGGAAGAAGCCGCACAGCAGGCCGCGCGTCTTGCGGCCAATGGCAAGGAGGTTCGCTGAAATGACGCTTTTCATTGAGGATGGCGCACCTGTCATCGTGCAGGGTATGACCGGACATCAGGGCATGACCCATACCGCCCGCATGCTGAAGGCCGGCACCAATATCGTCGGCGGCGTCAACGCCCGCAAGGCCGGCCAGGAAGTCAATTTCCCCGCGGCCAAAGACGGCGAGGATGTTACGTTGCGTGTGTTCGGCAATTGCGCCGAAGCCGTGGAAGTCACCGGCGCCCAAGCGAGCGTCGTGTTCGTGCCGCCGCGTTTCGCCAAGGATGCCGTGGTCGAAGCCATTGAAGCCGGCATCAAGCTGATTGTTGTCATCACCGAAGGCATTCCTGTTGCCGATAGCGCGTACTTTGTTGAACTCGCATTGCGCAAGGATGTGCGTATTGTCGGTCCGAACTGCCCTGGTCTGCTTACCCTGCCTTCTACGGAAGGTGTGAATGGTTGCAATCTTGGCATTATTCCGGACGGCATCGTCTCCCGTGGACCTTTGGGTTTGGTGTCTAAGTCCGGTACGCTCACCTATCAACTGATGGGAGAGTTGTCTGACATTGGTTTTACCGCATGTTTGGGTGCTGGCGGCGACCCTATCGTCGGCACTACGTTGCAGGAGGCGCTTGAGGCGTTCGAAAACGATGATGCCACCAAGGCTGTCGTGATGATCGGTGAAATCGGCGGTAGTGCCGAACAGGATGCGGCCAAGTGGGCATCCGAGCATATGACCAAGCCGGTTGTCGCCTATATTGCAGGCTTCACCGCGCCGGAAGGCAAGCAGATGGGCCACGCTGGTGCCATCGTTTCCGGAGGCAAGGGAACTGCGCAAGATAAGAAGGAAGCGCTCGAAGCCGTGGGTATTCGTGTCGGACGCACTCCGGGGCAGACCGCTGAAATCATGCGCGAGGTGCTCGCTTCCAAGTCGATATGATGGCGAACCTGAAGTATTGGTTGAAGGGGCTTGCCGTGGCGGCATTGTCCATGGTCGTCTATGCCGGTGCCCTAGGCTGCTACATTGCGCTGATGCTTCTGGTTATTTCCATGGAAGAAGGCGGCGACAATCTCTCCGCCTTCTCTGTTTCCTTGACCGAGGCGGTTGTGCTTCTCAGCCAAGGGAACGGTTTCAAAACCGGATCCATCACTTTGACGATTATGCCGTTGCTGCTTACGGTTTTGCTGATCGCTCTTATCGCATCGCTCGCCAAACGCGTCGGAACGAGTCTGTCCGGATGCATGGCAGGAACCATAGGCTGGGTGTTGATCAATGTGTTCTTCGCCAATAGCCTTGACATCAAACTCGTTGATACGACGGGCGTGGTTGCTGTGAAAACAGCGATCGTCTTTGTACTTGGCTATGCCATTGCCGCGATTCCCGAATCACCACTGACCAAACGAGATTTGGATTGGATCAGCGAGCATGTTTCGTCTCCGGTCCGTAAAACCGTCACCATTGGTGTTGCCTTGGGTGTGCTGTTGATCACGGTCTATCTGGTCATTGGACTGATTGTGGTCTTGTACTGGGCATTCAGCAACCAGTCGGCCATGGTGAAGTTGTATGAGCTATCGGGAATGCAGAACGGTTCTCGCATCCTCACCACGATCGCCATGATCGCTTGGATTCCAAATATCGCGATTTGGGCTATTTCCTGGGTATTCGGGGCCGGTTTTTCGATTGGCGATCTAGCGGAATTCACCATGTGGAGCGGTCAGGGGTCGGCATTGCCGTCTCTGCCGATATTCGGTTTGCTTCCTCAAGCGATTGAAACGAATTGGATTCGGATCGCGTTGATGTGCGTTCCTTTGGCTTTAGCTTGTGCCGCGGGCATGGTGGTCATGCTGTTCAACAAGGGCTTTCATATCAGAGTAGGCAACTCCGATCAGCAGATTGATGTCAAGAGGGTAGTGCTTGGCTTTGCCTATCCAGCGGGAGCGTTCTGCATTTCCTGCACCGTTGTATCGGTATGTTCGAGTCTGCTTTTTGCCATCTCCAGTGGAGCGTTGGGCTCAAAACATCTTGCGCACATCGGCGTCGACGTGATTTCATCGACCCGTAAGATTGGACAGCCTACTGCCGTGGGACTGTTTTCGTCATGGCTGCTGACTTTGGTGGCCGTATCCATGTTTTTTGGAATACGCTGGATAGTAAAGCGTGTCCGCGAGAGCAGGAGTGGTGCGTCCACTGCGGCTCTTGAATCAGATAATCGTGAGGTCGCCAATGCGGCCCGCACAGTGACCTCAACCATCAATAACAAGGAGGATCAGGGTGACAACAACGAATCGACCGATACGGCGAGCTCTGGTATCGGTCTTCCATAAGGAAGGCATCGAGGTTCTTGCCGAAGCGTTCATCAAGGCCGGCACTGAAGTGGTTTCCACTGGTTCCACTGCGAAGCGTCTTGCGGAACTTGGCGTCAAGGTGACGGAAGTCTCGGAAGTAACCGGCTTTCCGGAGTGCCTTGACGGTCGCGTCAAAACCCTCGACCCGCATATCCACGCGGGCATTCTCGCTGACATGACCAATGAGGACCACGCGGCACAGCTGGAAAAGTTCGGCATCAAGCCGTTCGATCTGGTGGTCGTCAACCTGTATCCATTCGCCGATACGGTTCGTTCTGGCGCGGATGAGGCTGCCACCATCGAGAAGATCGACATCGGTGGTCCATCCATGGTTCGCGGTGCGGCCAAGAACAGCGCCACTGTGGCCATCATCACCGATCCGAACGATTACGCACTGGTAGCTGCGCGCATCGAAAACGGAGAGGGCTTCTCTCTCGAAGAACGTCGTTGGCTGGCCGGCAAGGCGTTCGCCCATACTGCCGCCTACGATGCCACCATTAACGAGTGGACTGCAAAGCACTGGCCGAAGCCTTTGACCGTTGAGCAGCCAACCGCCGAAGACGAGCCGGAAGTGAATGAGACCAAGTTCCCGGCCGCATTCACTCGTACTTGGGACCGTGCCCACGTGCTGCGTTACGGTGAGAATCCCCACCAGCAGGCCGCGCTGTATCTGGATCCGCTGAACCAGGATGGTTTCGCGCATGCCGAACAGCTCGGTGGCAAGCCGATGAGCTACAACAACTATGTTGATGCTGATGCTGCTTGGCGTGCCGTATGGGATTTTGCTCCCCAGATTGCCGTCGCCGTGGTCAAGCACAACAATCCGTGCGGCCTCGCCGTTGGCGCCACTGTTGCGGAAGCGCACAAGAAGGCACATGCCTGTGATCCGATGAGCGCCTATGGCGGTGTGATCGCCGCGAACAGCAAGGTCACCATGGAAATGGCGGAAAGCGTCCGCCCGATTTTCACCGAGGTGATTGTTGCTCCCGACTATGATGCCGACGCTCTCGAACTGCTGCAGACCAAGAAAAAGAACCTACGCATTCTGAAGGTTTCCGAGCCGCCGAAGTCCAAGACGCAGTTCCGTCAGATCGACGGCGGTCTGTTGGTGCAGTCCACGGATCTTATCGATGCTCCGGGCGACGATCCGAACGCTTGGAAACTGGTTTCCGGCGAGCCTGCTGATGAGCAGACCGTCAAGGATCTGGTTTTCGCTTGGCGGGCCATCCGCTGTGTCAAGTCGAACGCTATCCTGATCGCCCACGATCAGGCCACTGTTGGCATTGGCATGGGTCAGGTGAATCGTGTCGATTCCGCGAACCTGTCCGTCGAACGCGCCAACACGCTGGCTGATGGCGCAAACCGCACCAAGGGCGCTGTCGCTGCATCCGACGCGTTCTTCCCATTCGCGGATGGTGCGGAAATTCTCATCAATGCAGGCGTTAAGGCTATCGTTCAGCCGGGCGGTTCCATTCGCGACGAGGAAGTGTTCGAAGCGGCTCGTAAGGCCGGCGTCACCATGTATGTGACCGGCACCCGTCACTTCTTCCACTGATACGCCGCCTCTCATGTGAGGGTATTGGTCAACGTGGCGTCCGATTCCGTATTGGTTTCGGACGCCACGTTTTATTATGATTACGGTTGTTGTACAGCAAGCAAGATGAAAGGCCCCGGAATGAGCCATCCTTACGTTTCCGAAGATCATGAGGGCAAACCGTGGTTCGAATGGATCGTCGCCGCGGTAGTGATTGTTGCGACGGTGCTTGCGGTCGCAGGATATACAAAAGCCGCCACCGCTGCGATTGCGGTGACGGCCATAGCGACTGGACTGGTCAGACTGGCATTGCGTGAGCGCAGTCCATGGAAGGTTCGGTCAGTTGCTTTCGACGCTTTCATCGGCATTGGCTTGGGCGTAGGACTGTTCATCCTGCTCACCATCGTTCCCGTCGGCAACTGACGCTTCGCCAAGAACGGTATTGCCTTCGACCTTATCGATTGTCTCGACAGTATCCGGCACGTTCTTCTTCGTACCAATCATGCCGGCGACGATGACGACGAGAGCAACAACTGCAGCGGCAAGAACAGGGCAAATCCAGAAGACCCACAGCTGTTGCAGCGGCTCTTCATTCAGTCCTTGATTCTGTGCGAAAATGGCAATGCCCGTGGCACGTGCCGGATTCAGTGCGGCTCCGGTCACCGGATAGGTGATAGCGGTGCCGATGCCGTAGGCAAGGCCCATGGCAACGGCGTGGTTTGTTTTGGACTCGCCGTGTCCGTCCGTGGTGCGCAGTGCGGAGGCAACGATAATGATACCTGCGACGACTTCAACGGCGATGGCCAGAGTGATGCCGAGGGTCACTCCATAATTGCCGAGGGTGGAGTAGGAGACGGAATTCTTATCGAAACCGTTGACCGTTGGTGTCATCCAGATCTTGAATGTCACCTGCTCGGAAGTCGGCAGAAGGAACCGGATAGCGGCACCCGCGCCGATACCGCCGAGCACTTGGGCAATGATGTACAGAATGCCATCAAGCACGTGGGTTTTGCCAGTGAGCATGGCGGCGACGGATACGGCCGGATTGAACTGTGCTCCGGAAATGGAACCGAAGATTACGGTGACGGCGGCGTATACGATGCCCGTCAACAGGGCGATGAACGCCATGTTAATGCCATACACCGCGGAACCAAGCGAGCAGATCGCATAAATCGCGAAGCAAATGATGAAGCTTCCCACAAGTTCCGATCCGACACGAAGTGCCAACGGCTTGCTTTGTTCTTCCTTGGTTATGGGCGTTGCTTCAACAGCAGTCATAGTCTTTCCTCTGTCATATAGTGGACAAGTTGCGATTTTGGGAAATCGCCAAACGACTGCCATAGTACCAGCAGTCCCTATAAGTATTATCCGGCCACGTTGGGAGAACGATGCCAAACGCATATTCCCGCGCCGCGAAGGCGCACACACACGATAATGAAGGTATCCGTCTGCAGAAGCTTCTTGCTCAGGCAGGATTCGGATCCCGTCGCAAATGTGAAGAGATCATTACTGAAGGACGTGTCGAAATCGACGGCGAGCTTGTTACCGAATTGGGCACTCGCGTCGATCCGAAACATCAGGAAGTCCGTGTGGACGGCTCCCGTGTTCGCGTGAATCCCAATCATGTCACGCTCGCTTTGAACAAGCCGAAGCGTGTGCTGAGCGCCATGGAGGATCCGAAGGGACGCTACACCCTGAGCGATATCGTCGGCGACAAGTATGACCGTATTTTCCACATGGGCCGTCTGGATTATGATTCCGAAGGCCTGATTCTCATGACGAACGATGGCGAGCTCAGCCAGCACGTCATGCACCCCAAGTACGAGGTTGAGAAGACCTACATCGCCACGTTGGAAGGTCGCATCAGCGGTCAGGTGTGCCGCCGACTGGTCACTACAGGCGTGCAGCTCGACGATGGTTGGATCAAGCTCGACCGTTGCGCGATTCTTGATGCCAGCCGCGACAGCACGCTGGTCAAGGTTGTGCTGCATTCCGGCAAGAACCGTATCGTCCGTCGCATTTTCGGTTCGATCGGATTCCCGGTCAAGCGTCTGGTACGCACCCAGATCGGCCCGATTAAGCTTGGCGATCTGAAATCCGGATCGTACCGTGTGCTTTCGCAGACCGAGGTGCGTTCCCTGTCCAAGGCGGTGGGCCTGTGATTCGTGTAGCGATTGATGGACCTGCGGGTGTCGGCAAGTCTTCCACATCCAAGGCGTTGGCCAAATATTACGGTTTCGCTTACCTCGATACCGGTGCCATGTATCGTGCCTGCGCATGGTGGTGCATGAACAAGGGCATTGACCTTGACGCGGAGATGATCGATGAACAACTGGTCACCGAAACCGTGGGAGAGTTCTTTACCGAAGGTCATTTCGACATCAGCGTCGATCCAGACGATTCGAAGGTATATGCCGACGGCGAAGACATCAGCGACGTTATTCGTTCCTCCGAAGTGTCATCCCATGTGTCCAAGGTGTCGAACATCATTCCCGTCCGTCACGTGCTGATTGCCGCTCAACGCGCGTACATCGCACGCGAAGCTGCGTCTGACTCTTTTTCTGAGGGTGCCGGAGTGGTCGCCGAAGGCCGTGACATCACTACGGTTGTTGCGCCGGATGCTGAAGTGCGTGTGTTGCTCACCGCCCGTGAAGAGGTGCGACAGGCTCGTCGTTCCGGTCAGTCAACTGATGGTGTCGGATCAGAAAATGTTGCGGCGCGAGATGCAGCTGATTCCAAGGTCACGAATTTCACATCTGCCGCGGAAGGCGTGCTGACCGTCGATAATTCCGATTTGAATTTCGGCGAAACGCTTGATGTGCTTGTGCGCATTGTCGACGATGCCATCGAAGAGCAGCAGTATCGCCAGTACGCTTCCAATCTTGACGATTATGAGTTGGATGAGGGCGATGAAGGACTGATCGATGGATCGTCGTTCGTTGGCGGCGAACGCCGGTCCGGCCCGAAGCCGGTTGGCGTGCTTGCCGTCGTTGGGCGCCCTAATGTCGGCAAGTCCACGCTGGTGAACCGTATTCTCGGCCGCCGCGCTGCTGTGGTGGAAGACACTCCCGGCGTGACTCGAGACCGTGTGAGCTACGATGCCGAATGGGCCGGCGCCGATTTCAAGCTGGTTGATACCGGTGGCTGGGAAGCCGACGTCGAAGGTATCGAATCCGCCATCGCATCCCAGGCGCAGATCGCCGTTCAGCTTGCAGACGCTGTGGTGCTTGTGGTGGATGGCCAGGTTGGTCTTACCAACACCGACGAGCGCATTGTCAAGATGCTGCGCGCCTCCGGCAAGCCGGTCACGCTGGCGGTGAACAAGGTTGATGATCGTGAGAGCGAATATTTGACCGCTGAATTCTGGAAGATGGGCTTGGGGGAGCCGTATGGCATTTCCGCCATGCACGGTCGCGGTATTGGCGAACTGCTTGACGCTGCCTTGGATTCGTTGAAGAAGGCTGAGAAAACATCCGGTTTCCTTACTCCGTCCCATTTGCGCCGTGTGGCGTTGGTCGGTCGACCGAACGTCGGCAAGTCGTCTTTGCTGAATCAGCTGGCTCACGAGGAACGTACTGTGGTCAATGATTTGGCAGGTACCACTCGCGATCCAGTCGATGAAGTGGTGACGGTTGATGGGGAGGATTGGCTGTTCATCGACACTGCAGGCATCAAGCGTCGCCTGCATAAGCTGTCTGGTGCCGATTATTTCTCATCCTTGCGTACCCAGGCCGCGATTGAGCGTTCGGAACTTGCGCTGGTGCTGTTTGATGCTTCCCAACCGATTTCCGATCAGGATTTGAAGGTGATGAGCCAAGCAGTGGACGCCGGTCGATGCATCGTTTTGGTGTTCAACAAGTGGGATTTGATGGATGATTTCGACCGTCAGCGAATGGAACGCTTGTGGAAGACAGAATTCGACCGTGTAACGTGGGCTCAGCGCGTGAATCTGTCGGCTAAAACCGGATGGCATACGAACCGTCTGGCCAGAGCCATGCGTGGAGCGCTGGAATCATGGGACAAGCGTATTCCGACCGGTAAGCTCAATGCGTTCTTGGGTAAAATCCAAGCCGCCCATCCGCATCCACTGCGTGGAGGCAAGCAGCCGCGTATCTTGTTCGCGACGCAGGCTTCGACGCGTCCACCGCGTTTCGTGATTTTCGCTACCGGCTTCCTTGAGCATGGTTACCGCCGATACATCGAACGTTGCCTGCGCGAGGAATTCGGTTTTGAAGGTTCCCCGATTCAGATTTCGGTGAATATTCGAGAGAAGAAGAAACGCAAGTAAGTTTCTATGGATGGTGGCCGCACACCATTCCTTGGGTGTGCGGCCACCATCCATATTTGCTAGATCAGTGCACGCCAATCATGCGTGACTCATTGTCACATGCTTAAAACAGCGGCTGTTCCTCAGTATCCCGTTGACGTAGGTATCCGCTGATCGCACGCCGCGCGAGCGAACTCAAGGATATGCCTTCCTCGGACGCGCGCTCCCGTGCCATCTTGCCGATGGCATAGGGGAGTTTGATTTTCCATTCGTCTCCGAGCTGTTCTCGACCGTCGGTGTTCTTCGGTCTTCGTCCAGGGCGGACGGTGTCCGTGGTCTCATTCAGATCGTCGCATTCAAGCGCCTTGCGCGTCAGTTCGGTAAGGGTGATGCCATCATGCTTCGCCCGCTCCCTGGCCGCTACGCCAAGTTCCCGGGACAGACGTATCTTCCACTCATCCTCAAGCTCGGATGAGTCAAACACGTGGGCAAAGCCGTCAACGTCGTCAAACTGTGGCTGGGCGTCCATCGACTTCAAGACAATCACCCCTTACCTGCATGCGTAAGACTGACATCCTAAAAAGAAAACCCGAAATCGCATGAATTCGGGTTTTTCTGGTCGGACCAGCGGGATTTGAACCCGCGACCCCTTGACCCCCAGTCAAGTGCGCTACCAAACTGCGCTATGGTCCGAACGATGCAAAAAGCACCGAACATGAAACATAGCACAACCTGCTCTATTTTTCAAATTCATCGTGTCGCACGATTCGCGAAACATGATAAAAGAGTTCTTGGGATGTCATTTTTGTCAAGAATTTTCCCTTTTTGCCACCAAAAGCCCCCGTCATGGGAATTTTGTCGTAGTATTGCCTAGGTACGATGAGAACAGGACGCCCGCACGAAAGGGAAAGACATTGACTGAGGACGCATTTGAACATTCCGCCGCAAAGATGCGGGACAACGGGATGACCGATATGGCCATTGCGCAATTCAAACGACTGTACGAGGTTTGGCGCAGTGAGGAAGCAAGCACATGGATCCGTGAGGATGATGTTGAGCCTCTGGTGGGAGTGCCTAGCTTCCATGATGTCTACGAGACCATCAACCATGACAAAGCCGTCGATGCTTTTGCCAAAACCGCGTTCCTCAAACTTAATGGTGGCCTCGGCACGTCCATGGGCTTGGATTGCGCCAAGTCCTTGCTGCCAGTGCGTCGCCATAAGGCACGTCAGATGCGCTTCATCGACATCATCATCGGTCAGGTGCTGACTGCACGCACTCGTCTGGGTGTGGAACTGCCATTGACGTTGATGAACTCCTTCCGCACGTCGAATGACACCATGAAGGTGCTGCGTGCCAACAAAAAGTTCCATCAAGAGGACATTCCTCTGGAAATCGTGCAGCATCAGGAACCGAAAATCGGTGCGGAAACCGGTCTTCCTGTCAGCTTCCCGGCAAATCCGGAACTTGAATGGTGCCCGCCAGGCCATGGCGACCTGTTCTCCACCATTTGGGAATCCGGCCTATTGGACGTCCTCGAGGAGAAGGGCTTCAAATACCTGTTCATCTCGAATTCCGACAATCTCGGCGCACGTCCTTCGCGCACGCTGGCGCAGCACTTCGAAAATACCGGTGCGCCATTCATGATCGAGGTCGCAAAACGTACTCCAGCTGATCGCAAGGGCGGGCATATCGTGCGGGACAAGGCGACCGGCCGCTTGATGTTGCGTGAGATGAGCCAGGTGCATCCGGACGATAAGGATGATGCGCAGAACATCGATAAGCATCCGTATTTTAACACGAACAGCATCTGGGTGCGTATCGACGCTCTGAAGGCCAAGCTGTCCGCATATGATGGCGTGCTTCCTCTTCCGGTGATTCGCAATAACAAGACCGTCGATCCGACCGATCCGACGAGCGAGCCGGTCATCCAGCTGGAAACAGCCATGGGAGCGGCGGTGACGTTGTTCGACGGGGCTACCTGCGTATGCGTTGACCGTATGCGTTTCCTGCCGGTGAAGACCACCGACGATTTGTTTATCATGCGATCCGATCGATTCCATCTGACGGACCAGTACGAGATGGAAGATGGCAATTACGTCTTCCCGGATGTTCACTTGGATGCGCGGTATTACAAGAACATCCATGATTTCGATACGAGATTCCCTTATGGCGTTCCGTCGCTTGCCGCGGCCAATTCCGTCGACATCGATGGTGACTGGACCTTCGGCAGGGACGTGATACTGTTCGGTGACGCGCGGCTGACCGACACAAGTGAGCCGAGTTATGTTCCGAATGGCGAATACGTTGGCCCGCAAGGTGTTGAGCCTGATGATTGGGTCTGATTCGAGGGGTAGCCTCAACACGAAAAACTGTATTTTTTCGTAAAATAGACACAATCTGAACGAAAACCCTCTATCATAGAGAGGTGTGTGCAGAGCCTGAACCGGCTAGGCACTTAAGATGAAACGTTAACGAGACGTGAGGACTAATGGCAGAGGGCAGTAACGGAAGGCGTCGTTTCTCCGACAAATGGGGCAAGCACGAACTTGATGTATTGGCTGTGCTTTCCTCAGCTTTCCCGCAATGGCTCACTTCCCGTCAGATTGCCCAGCGTGTGAAGGCGTATGCCGATTCCTATGGGGAGCTGGCTGATCAGGCGGCGAAGGCGGCTTTTGCCAAGCAATTCCAGCGTGACCGTGCCAAGCTTGCGGCCATGGGCATCGCCATCGAATCGAGGCAGCCTGAGTATTCATCTAAGTCGGAAGGCCAGGATTTCGCATCCTATCGTCTGCAGCTTGGAGATGAGCCTCGCGTTCGTCTGCTGTTCGGCGACGAGGATTTGCCGATTCTTGCCGCGGCCAACTATCTGGCCCGTTCCATGTCGATTTCCTCAGCTCCCGCACATGAGACGCAGCATACGTCCCGTACCGCGCCTCGCGTCCCTCAGACTCCGACTCCAGGGCTTGGTCTTGATTCCATCGCTCCGGGTCTGGGAACGCAATCCATTCCCGACGAATTGGTCAAGGTCGTTGACCAGCGTCGTTTCGCGGCGACTGTAGATGTTGACGGCGAGCATTTGAACGTCGCCTACACCGATTCCGATGATCTGGCCATGTTCGTGCTTTCTCATCCGGGTGCTTCCATCGTCAGTCCTCAGGAGGCTGTCGACGCGTTCAACCGCCGTTTGAATGCCGCCACGCAGTTCGTGCCTGCCGACGAATCCACAGGAGGCGATAGCTCCACTGTCACAGCCATGGAAATCAACCGCAACAGCGCTGACGACGATGCAGAGGAGTGCAAGGGGCGTCCGAAGAAGAATTCCGCATTCCAGACGGGTAGTGAAGTCGACCGTCGTCTGCGTCTGATGCTGTTCCTTTCGGCGCACCTCGGCGAAGAATATTCGCTTGAGGAACTTGCGGAACGTTTCATTGGCAAACCGAAGTCCGATGACGAGCTGAAGAAGTTCGTCAATGTCATTCATAAAGACATCAACACGCTGACTACGGTTTCCGACGATGGTGAGATGGCAGGAAGCCAGTTCTTTGACATCGACTGGTCGTTGCTTGACGCTGAAGGCATTGTTTCCGCCACGAATTCGCTTGGGCTGGAACGTTTGGCAGGTATCTCCCAGCAGTATTTGAGCATGCTTACCGCATCGGTGAGCTATCTTGCGCATTCGTCGTTGCTGCCGGACAAGTTGCGTGAACAGGCTGAATCGTTGTACAGCCGTCTTCGTCAACATGTTGAGCCGGGGGACATGCCTTGGCTGAGTCTGACCGGTTATGAGATGGAACCGCGTAATTTCTCCATTGTGAAGAGCGCGATCTCCAAGAGCTTGCTGCTTGACATGGAATATACGGATGGCGCCGGAAGGACCCAGCGTAAGCTTGTCGCGCCAGATAAGATCTTCGTCGATGAGGGAGTCTTCTACGTTGCCGTATGGACTGACGTCGCTGCCGCTGCACCGGCTGACAAAGCTAAGTACGTGAAGAAAGACACCACGATCAACAAGGCCACAGGAAAGCCTCGCATCTGGCAGGTGCTTCGCATTTCCCGCATTGAAAAGGCCGAACTGGTTGAACCTACCGCGAAAATCGACATTCCCGACGTTCCCGCATCCGAATTGCGCAAATGGAGCTTCGATAATGGAACTCCAGCTGTGTTCGTCACCAATCAGGATGATCTGTCATTTATTGACGGGCTGTCGGGAGCAACAGTCGAAAAGTGCGGAGAGGGCGAGAAGGTGCATCTGATCGTCTCGTCCGATTCCTGGTATGTCGCATTCTGTATTTCCCACGCACGGCATATCACTGCCGTAGCTCCCGAAACGTTGCGTACCATGATTGTCGCCCGTGCCCAGCATGAGCTGAGCATTGGCGATCGTGAGAATGAAGGCTGACGGGGGAGAGACTATGCCTTGGTGGATTTGGCTGTTGCTCGCTCTGTTCATGCTTGCAATGGTTGTTTCCGGAGTCGTCTACGCATGTTTACACGGCTATCGAGCATTCAAGGACGTGGCGAAGCTGGGTGAACGGACGGCAAAACGAATCGAGGCGATGGGCAAACCATTGCCCCAAAACAACGAGAATGAAGCGCCTTTCTTTACCAGACCTTTAAAGGATGCTGCAGATCGTTATGCGGATGCCCATGCCGGAGTCATTGAGAGGCATGAAGCGAAGCGAAGCCGTCATGCTCAACAGTGGGCACAATGGCGTCATTGTAACGATTGACCCAACCATATTAAGGAATCATGACCCATCATCGTCGCCGTAATAACGGTACTGACCCGTCGAAAATCAATGAGACCGTGGAGTTGTCTCCCGCGCAACGGTATGCCGCATTCAAACAAACGCAGGCCAAGCAGCGCACGGTTGCGGCCGAATTCGCAAGATCCATGCCATTCGAGCTTGACGAATTCCAGATGCAAGCCAACGATGCGTTGGAGGCTGGCGATAATGTGCTCGTGGCAGCTCCTACGGGAGCAGGCAAGACTGTCGCAGCCGATTTCGCCATCTATCTGGCGCAGACGCGGAATGTCAAAGCCTTTTATACCACGCCGATCAAAGCGCTGAGCAACCAGAAATACCATGATCTGGTTGACCAGTATGGAACGGATAAGGTCGGATTGCTGACCGGAGACACGTCCATCAACTCTGAGGCGGATATTGTGGTCATGACCACGGAAGTGTTGCGCAATATGCTGTATGAGCATTCCGTGACGCTTGAAGCGCTTCGTTATGTGATCCTTGACGAAGTGCACTATCTTGCTGACCGTTTCCGAGGGCCGGTCTGGGAAGAAGTCATTATCCACTTGCCGAAAAACGTGAACATCATAGGTCTTTCCGCGACGGTTTCCAATGTCGAGGATTTTTCCGAATGGATCGAATCTGTTCGTGGCAAAACCACGTTGGTCATGTCGGAACAGCGTCCGGTACCGTTGGAGCAGCATGTGCTCGTACAGGCAGATGACCATACCGAACCAGAACTCATCGACCTATATCGGCGTGACGCCAATGGCGAACAGACGGTCAAACTCAATGCGCAGCTGATAAACAGACTTGATCAGCTTGATCGTCAGGCGGAACGGCGCAAGGGCGAGCGACGTCCTGATAAGCGTAGGGCCAAAGGTAAAGGTGGACGATGGGACGATCGCCCGCATAAGGTCGAACGCCATACGCCTCGACGCTGGGCGGTTGTGGACGAGTTGAATTTTCTTGACATGCTGCCGGGAATCTACTTCATTTTTTCAAGAAACGGTTGCGATCAAGCGGTTGACCAATGCATCAACGCAGGCTTGGAACTCACCACCAGCGACGAAGTGCAACAAATCAGACGGATCGTCGATGAGATGGTCGAAGGCCAGTTGAGCCAAGAAGACTTGAAAGCGCTGCATTTTTCGCAATTTCGTTTCGCCCTGGAAGAAGGGTTCGCTCCGCATCATGCGGGAATGGTCGCATTGTTCCGCCAGATTGTCGAACGCTTGTTTGAAGAAGGCTTGGTTAAAATGGTCTTCGCCACGGAAACGCTGGCTTTGGGCATTAACATGCCCGCACGGTGTGTGGTGGTTGAAAAGCTTGAGAAATTCGACGGCACCGGGCATGTTGGGTTGACTCCCGGCGAGTTTACCCAGTTGACCGGTCGTGCGGGACGACGTGGCATCGACACCATCGGACATGCCGTTGTGGTGGACCACCATGGTTTTGTTCCCGCCACTGCGGCCGCCTTGTCCAGCAAACGAGTGTATCCGCTTCACTCAAGCTTCAGACCGACCTTCAATATGGCTGTCAATCTATTGAATTCCAGCGACTATGAAACAGCTCGCGTTACGCTTGACCACTCCTTTGCGCAATGGGAAGCCAACGAGTCGGCATGGCAGCTTGAAGCACAGATGGAAACCTTATGCAAGGCTCTGGAAGGATACGAGCAGGCTTTCCAGTGTGAATTCGGCGATTTCAAAAAATTCATGCGTTTGCGGATGCGTTTGAGTGATTTGGAGAAGAACGAACGTCGCAAACTCAAGCATGAGGTGTTCCGTACGCAGAAGGAACGCAGCCAGGCGTTTATGGATCTTGACAAACGCATCAAGAAACTCAGAGAAGAAGACCGCGACCATCCATGCCGTAAATGCCCTGATGTGCAGAAGCACTTGAAATGGGGACATCGTTGGGCTCGTGAGATGCGCGAGTTGGAACGGGTACAGCATCGTTACGATTCGCGAACCGGTTCCGTGGCACGTCAGTTTGATCATATTTGCGCTGTGCTTTCCAATCTCGGCTATCTTCAGCCGGTACGGGAATCCGCGGGCCATGGTGATTATCAGCTCACGGAACGTGGCCAGCTGTTGCGGCATTTGTACAGCGAGCTTGATCTAGTATTGGCGCAGGCGATTGACGATGGCGCATTTGACGGGTTGAACGCCTGTGAATTGGCCAGCGTCGTCGCATCGTTGGTGTTCGAAGCCCGCAGGGGAGGCGGGGGAGAGCCGCGTCGTTACCCTGGAGGCATTCAAGGGAACGTCGCCGTGTGCGCAGCGCAGCTTAAGGGCGTCCATGCGTCGATTGCCATGTTATGTGAGGATCACATGCTTGAGGAGCCTCGCCAACTCGATTTTGGCATCACCGATATCGTCTACGATTGGGCGCAAGGTGAAAGCCTGTCGCAGGTGCTGTACGGCACCGATCTGACGGGCGGCGATTTCGTGCGTAACGGCAAACGGCTTGCCGACGTGCTTCAGCAGATAGCCGTGGCTGGACCGTATCTTGCGGATCGTGCCGAAACGTTGGCGCCAGTCGCAAAACAGGCGTACGATCGCATCAATCGTGGCATCGTCGCATACTCCGGCGTCGACTAAAATCGAACATCAAGCAGACGAATAAGGAATAAAAGACACATCCGAACTGTTCTGTAGCTTAGACAGAGCAGACAATCCAAGGAGGCAAAGGCAATATGGCAGAACGCAGCCTGCGAGGCATGAGCATCGGCGCAAAGTCGTTGGAATCTGATGACAATGTGGATTTCGCGGCGCGAAACGACGTCGCATATGTGTGCCCAAAGGGACACCGCACGATTCTGCCGTTCGCTGAAGGCGCGGAGGTTCCGGAGGAATGGGAGTGCCGGTGTGGCATGACCGCGCATCGTGAAGGCGACGAGGATCGTGAGGCCGACGAGATTTCCAAGCCGACCCGTACACACTGGGACATGCTATTGGAACGCCGTACTGAAGACGAGCTGAAGACGTTGCTTGAAAAGCGTCTGCAGATGCATCGCGACGGCTGGTTTCCAGACTACGAGTAACCAGTAGTTGAACGACACTTGAACTGCATGCCCGGTCAGTAAGACCGGGCATAATTGTTATCTGAACAGTTCACATTGCATCGAGCATTTAACAAGGAGTGCATTAATCTCATGTCCGAGAAGACCAAGCAACCCAAGAAAGTCGTTCTGCTTGACCTTGACGGCACATTGACCAAGTCTGATCCGGGCATCATTGGTTGTGTGGTGAAGGTATTTGAGGAACTGGGGTATCCAGTGCCTGATGATGAGGAGTTGCAGCGATTCATTGGTCCTGCAATTGTCGAGTCGTTGCAGCGTAATAATATTCCGGACGACTTACTCGATGAGGGCATTGCCATCTACCGCAGGTATTATGCGCAGGAAGCGGTGTTCGATGATCCGAATAATCCGGGTCAAAAGGTTCCGGGCCGTTTGAACAATACCATTTATGACGGTATCCCAGAACAGTTGGCCAAACTGCGTGCTGACGGATACTACTTGGCGATCGCAAGCTGCAAGCCGCAGTATCAGTGCATTCCGATTTGCGAGCATTTCCATTTGGACACCATGGTCAACGGCATTTACGGTGCCAGCGAAGATAATTCGCGTCTCGACAAAGATCAGGTTATTCAATGGGCGTTCGACCACATTGGGTTTGACGAAGCCGCTGGCGATAAGGCGCTCATGGTCGGTGACCGTTGGACCGATGCTGACGGAGCCAAAGCGTGCGGTCTGGATTGCTTGGGATGCGGCTGGGGTTATGCCGAGCCTGGCGAGCTGAAAGAACATGGCGCGTATAAGGTGATCGATTCGGTTAGTGAGCTTGCGCAAACCATCGAAGACTATTTCGCCTGATAGATAACGGCTGATGCACGAGCGGATCATCTTGTGCATAAAGACAAAGAAACCCTGGGTATGCATGCCAGCGATGACATTTGCATACCTGGGGTTTTGAGAGATCGCGTACATCTCAAATACCCCCCTGCACCTGCTCCAATTTTTGTCCGATAATGTATGTTATGTCAGAAAAGCTACAGCAGTTTTCGACTGACGCTCTTTTCTGTACATAACATCGGTGGGTTATGCCAGCACGTCCCTTTCGGGACTTTGCTCGACATAACCCACCGGCATGATGGATGGTGCGTTTTCGCTTCGATGGATGTCTTTTTGGCTAGTCCTTAATGGCTTGGCTGAGTTTTCTTTCCATTTCGCTTTTCATGCCGTTTCGGGCCTGCAGATACATAAACACCAGTTCCGTGGCGATGAGCATAACCATCAGTGCTGCCGACGGCCAACCAACCTGTTCGTAGAAATGCTGAAATTTCAAGGAAAAGCTGGGTTTGAACATCGTATATATCGGATACGGCAGAGCTCCGATGATCAGCGATGTGAAATGCAATCCGACAATTGACCAGCGTACCGGATATACGTCACTCTTGGTTTTTGAGAAGATATTTCCTCGAATTGCAGTAATCGAACAAATGTTCAACGATATGACCGCTGCGACAATCCACAGCAATGCCGGCAGAATATCAAACATGTATTGCTCCCCTGTTGTATGTCTGTCTGTACATATCTATCTCATATCAACGACTCGTACACCCGTCTTAGTCCGCATCAACCATACGGCATGCATTCTGGTATGTTACAGTGACGCGGCGGCGCGTGTCTGATGTTGCGCCTCGAAGTTCTTTCTCATGCGCATTGCAGTGATATCGTCAACAGGTCGGTTTCCACCCATCATGGAAGGCATGGTGGTCAGATCGACGTATTCTTCGTGGGCAAGAGTCTCTCTGATCTGCTTCCATAAAGATCCCACCGATACGCCGAATACCGCCCGACCGCTTTGCAACAACGCCACCATTTGCTCACTATCCGTACATTCGTGCACTTGCTGACCGTCGCACATAATCGTGATATTCTCAAGTTGTTCCGCGGTACGCTGCGTCAGAAAACTGATGGCAGTCGTCACATTTTGCAGATTGATGCCCGCGTCAAGCAGTCTTTTCGACACAGCAAGGATCACCACGTCCTTGAACGAGTACAGCCTGCGCGAACCGGATCCATGCGACGGCGTGATGGAAGGTTCCACGATTTGTCTGCGAGCCCAATAGTCAAGTTGACGATAAGTGATGCCTGCTACTTTTGAAGCCACCGTACCCTTGTAGCCGCGCGTCACCGGCTGAGTGCCGGTCGCGGGGAATAACTCCCCCTGCACCGCAGTCGACACATACAGACGCAACCGCGTTGTTGGCTCTGCTTCGTTCATCACGCTCTCCTACGACATCTACAATAACGCCCATGAGCATTCGTGCGAAGCTCATGGGCGCGAAGCTGTTGTACACAGTCTATCCCGCATAACGTGGATCAACCGGCAATGACGGCTTTATTGTCGAAATAAACCAGACGGAACTTGCCAAGAATAATCTCATCGCCATTCTTAAGCTCCTGCTGATCAACACGCTGGCGGTTCACATAGGTGCCATTCAAGCTTCCCGCATCAATAACGGAATACCTGCCGTCAGACCTGCGGAATACCGCATGGGCGCGGGAAACCGTGGAATCATCCAAAAGAATGTCCGCTCTTGGATCACGGCCGACGGTAATCTCATCCTCGTCAAGAAGATACCGCGACCCCGACACCGCTCCCCTAGTCGAGATCAGCAATGCCGTGCCATCGGCAAGACGCATGATGGTTTCAAGGTCCTCTTTCGTCAGAGGACGGTCTCCGGTGGAAGTCACCGGTACGGTTATTGCAGGAAGGCCAATGATGGTCGTTTCACCTGCGCTTGGAATCGGATCAGTCATAGTCGCCATTCTAGTCATTACCCTTGCAAATAGCCGGTATTGAGACCGGCATGGTCACGAATCATACACCGTAAAGTGGGTCTTATCCCTCAGTCTTGTCGATAATTGACACGAACTGGTCGTTTGGCAACATGTCATCATAGCTGCGCCAACGGCGTTCCAGCTCACGATTCGCCTCGTCATGCTGCTGTTTGCCGAGCCTGGCATAAGCCTTCAACTCGTTCGGCCCCATGTCTTTGACCGGCTGATTGAGATTCAATGCTTCGTCACTCACAAGCTGCCATTGTAGCCGTACACCTTGAAAGAACACGGAAAAAGCCCGGATAGTGTGTATTCCGGACTTAAAACTGTATTCGAAGTTATATTCGTCGCGGGGATTGATTTCAGCTTTGCGCCGCACAGCATGGACCACGCGCCACCCGTTTCCGACATGCCGCACGAAACGGCGGAAACCCAACGAAACCAACAAAAAAGGCGGCACGACGTGCCGCCCGATGGTGGGTGATATAGGAATCGAACCTATGACCCCTTCCGTGTGAAGGAAGTGCGCTAGCCGCTGCGCCAATCACCCGATGATGGGTTATATAGGAACTCACGTTCCAGTGGGCGATACAAGATTCGAACTTGTGACCCCTTCCGTGTCAGGGAAGTGCGCTACCTCTGCGCCAACCGCCCGGGTCATGCGTCGCACTCGCACATGTCAAGCACAACAAGAGGTGGGTACGAGAGTCGAACTCGTCTATACGGCTTTGCAGGCCGCTGCCTAACCGCTTGGCTAACCCACCCTAAAGGTCGATAATCAATCGGGACCTTAGAGCGGACAACGGGACTCGAACCCGCGGTCTCAACCTTGGCAAGGTTGCGCTTTACCAACTAAGCTATGTCCGCATGTTCTCCGCAGTACTACTGCCTGAGCACGAGTATCTACTATATCCGCATTCTCAAAATTTGCAAGTCCGCGTGTCGTGTTCGTGTTTTGCTGTTTTCAAAGGGCTTTTATCTACCGAAAAAGGTTTTGAACTTTCTTGACATTCGGGTATTTTGAGATGCTGTTGTCTAGATCGGTATGCCCTGCTCGTCACATTCACCGATGGCGGAAGCGTGTTTGCGGAAATATGATTTCGTTATACATTTAAAGCATGTGTGAGGAGACGAAAAAACGCGAGACAATAATGATCTCCGCGTTTGAGGGGTGGAATGACGCCTGCCAGGCTGCGACGAACGTCATACGGCATCTTGTGTCGCGATATGATTCACAGGAGGTGCATCATATCGACAATGAGGGTTTCTACGACTATCAGGTAGCCCGTCCGATGATTTGCTCGGTACAAGGTCGTAAACGAATCATCTGGCCACAGACCACGTTCTATGACATTGCAGTCTCCCCCTCGCTGCATTTTCTCGCTCAGATCGCCCCCGAGCCAAATTATCGTTGGGAGGAATACTGCAGGCAGACGTTGCGCATCGCAGAAGACTACGATGTGAGCGGTATCGTCACGCTTGGATCCATGTTCGACGATTGCCCCCACACTAGGCCTTTGCCGCTTGACATTTCCAAAAATGACTGCGAAAGCGAACCCGACAAGGAATATAACGGCCCTGTGGGCATCCCCAACATTCTTGACGCATTTGCGGCGGACGCAGGATTTCATACCACATCCATGTGGGTGTCCGTACCCCATTACTGTGCGAATACCGAGTGCTTGCAGGGCACGCTGGAATTGGTTCGCGCATTGTCTCTTTTACTTGAGCATCCGCTGACTGAAGGTGATTTGAACAGAAAAGCCGCCGAATGGCGCAAGGCTGCCGACGAGATTGTCGAGCAGACGCATGCCGGCGATTATCTTGCCTGTCTGGAACGCGACTACGATTTGAACGCTCAAGCGCAACGTATCGCGTCGAATGGCATGCCCGCTTGCGAAGAGCTGATTCGTGAGGCTGAATCGTTCTTGCGTGGCAATTAAGTTGTGATTGGCGATAAGCAGTGAATATATAAGTCGGGTCGACCATCGCAGGATGATCGGCCCGACTTTTTTGTTATTCGATTATCGAATTAGATTCACGCTGCAGCTGCGGCTTCCAGCGGCGAAAGCACGCCGGTAATCAGCAGCAATGCCACGACGATCGCCAAGCCGATGCGGTAGATGGCGAATGCCTTGTACGAGAAGGTGGAAACAAACTTCAGGAAGCCGATGATCACCACGTAGCCGACCACAAATGCCACGATGGCTGCGGCAATGGTAGGACCCCAGCCGGGGAACATACCGGCATCCCCCGCGGCAACGTCCTTGACGGCCGATACGGCTTCCAGAATGCCTGCGCCGAACACGGCAGGAATGGCCATGAGGAAGCTCACTCGAACGGCTGCCTCACGGGTGTATCCCATGGCGCGTCCAAAGGTGATGGTGCCCCCAGAACGGGAAACGCCGGGAATCAATGCGAGCATCTGGCCGATGCCGAAGATCAGCGCATCCTTCCAGGTCATTTCCTTCATGGTCTTGACCTGCTTGGAACGGGCGTCGACCACCCACAGCAGCACGCCGAACAATGCAAGTACGGTGACGGTGATCCACAGATTACGCAGTGACCCTTCGATCGCATGCTTGAACAGCAGGCCGGCAATCAGAATCGGCATCGTGCCGAGGATGATGAACCAGCCCATCTGCGTGTCTGGATTGTGCGCTCCCATACGGCTTTTGAAATCCTTGCCTTCTTTGCCGAACAGGGAACCGAACCATGCTTCAAGAATGCGGATGATGTCATGTCGGAAATACAAAATCACGGCAAGCTCGGTGCCGATCTGGATGATTGCGGTGAACGCGGCGCCCGGATCGGATCCCAGCATCAAATCGCCGATAATGCGAATATGCGCGCTGGAAGAAACTGGCAGGTACTCGGTCAATGCCTGCACCAGACCAAGGAAAATCGCTTGGAAGAAATTCATGAACCCTCTTTTATATGTATCAATGGTTTCGTCTGCTTTTCCGCATCCAAGACTAGCGAGAGGGGTCTAATTTTTCGCTATGGATCCTTGAGTTGTCTCAAACCATGCACACAATGGTGCCAAAACCCATCGGAGCTTCACTAACGATTCCATAAGGTCTCGCAAATGTGGCGGATCATGCAAGGAAAGGTCGGGCAGCATGAGCAAATATCGCAAGAGCAGGGCATTCAGTCCTGAAGGTTTCTTCGAATGCGAGGGCCGTGGCCTGCAGTGGCTTGGCGAAGCGCAATCCAAAGGCGGGCCACGTGTGGTAGACGTGTACGACTGGGGCAAGGATTATCTCAACATTGAACGAGTGAACGCCTGTGGTCCGACTTTGCAGGCCGCGCATGATTTCGGCGCTGCTCTCGCGCGTATGCATGATGCCGGAGCCGATTACTTTGGATCTGCCCCAGCCGGATATACGGGAACTTGTTATTTCGGCCCCTTGCAGGATCCCGTTCCCATGGACGCAGGCGAATGGGATGATGTGGCGACATATTTGGCCGAAGGCAGGCTCCGCCCGATGGTACAGCTTGGTATGAAGCGCCGTGAACTTACTGATTACGATATGGAACTGACTGAGGCCGTCATTGAAGCGTTGCCTGAAATACTGGGCAAGGCGGCCAATGACAAGCCAGCACGAGTGCACGGCGATCTGTGGAGCGGCAATGTCATGTGGTCGGCCGATTCCGGATCCGTGGAAGCGGTGCTGATCGACCCAGCCGCGCACGGCGGGCATCGTGAAGAGGATCTCGCCATGCTTGACCTATTCGGCATGTCGTACTTGCGGGACATTCTCGACGGATACCAGTCCGTACATCCGCTGAAAGCAGGATGGCAGGAGCGCACCACATTGTGGCAGCTCTACCCCATCGCAGGCCACTGCGTGTTCTTCGGCGGTGGCTATGTGAACCAGTATCGCGCTATGTGCCGGTCATTGCTCAAATAAACACGTAGATATGCCTAATGATTGGCTGTTGTAGGCGTGAGGCAATCCGCTTGCTACAGCAGAAACATTGACAAAATAGCCGGTTGCTTCGTTTTTGAAGCAACCGGCTATTTGATATGCGATCTAACGTTTTCTCATCGGATGTACGACATGAGGATAGGGAAATTCAGCGCAGTGCATCCTTCAACTTGGTGAAGAACCACCATTCGCAGGAATGGCGTGATTCCAACGTTTCTGAGGGTTTCAGGCGGGCTTCAAAACGTTTTTGCCCACATTTTGCCCACATGTTTCCACACCCGTCTCCACCTGCACCGCGGCATCGAGCAGACGGGCCACGTCCATAAGGTCGCTGTCGAACAGGTCCGCGTACACGTCCAACGTCATCGAGGCATTCTTGTGGCCCAGCATCCGCTGCAGCGCCTTGACGTTCGCGCCCGCATGCACGGCCAGCGAGGCGGCGGTGTGACGCAGGTCATGCGGCGTGGGCCAATCCTCCTTCGGCCAGCCCAGGCGCACCAGCGCGTGATGCCACCAGCCGGTCGTCTTCGCCGCGCTCTGCTTCATGATCGGGCCACCCCGCAGATCACGGAACACCCTTTCGTCCGGCCCGCGTTCCCCGCATATCGGTTTCAGCGCCTCCATGACGATAAGCGGCATGGGCACGTCGCGTTCCTCGCTGTTCTTCGGCGACCCCTCGACCCATCGGGCTCCGACATATACGAGATTGCCGCCCACGTGCAGCACTCCCCTATCGAAGTCCAGGTCGCGGGCCTTCAACGCCGCCGCCTCGCCCCAGCGTAATCCGCAGAAGCCCAATGTCAGCACGAGCGCCCGCCGCTCCTCCCCCAGATGCTTGCCTTTGGAGCATTCGTCGGCGAATGCGAGCAGACGGGGTATGGTCAGGTACACGCGACGGCTCTTGCGCCTCGGCAGTTTGGGCAGTTCGACGTTTTCGCAGGGGTTGTCGAGTATGAGCCTGTCCCGCACGGCCATGCGGCAGATGCCGAGCATGGTCTGGTACGGGCGGCTCACGGAGGGAGCACCCGAGTTCTCGATGACGACGCTGATCCATGCCTGGACTTCGGCGCGGGTGACGGTGCCGATCCGACGGTCGGCCCAACGCTCCTCGCAGTGGAGCCTCCATGCGTCGGTGGCGTTGATCCGCGTGGTCTCCTTCCAAAACGGCCATTTTTCCTTCAGCCACTGCTCGTAGAGGTCTCCGACGCGTCGTTTGCCGCCTTCCGGATCCACGTAGCTGTTGGTTGCTTTGGCGATGGTGACGTGTTCCGCCGCCCAGTTTTCCGCATCTATCTTGCGGCGGAATCCGCGCTTGTCGGTCTGCGTGCCGTCCGGCTTGCGGTACCTCACACGGTATCGGGTTTCGCCCTTGGTTGTCTTGTATCTGGTGACGTTCGCCATTTCGGGTATGGCTTCGCCCCGCCCATCGGCTAGGATGGGAGGCGAAGCGTCCTCCTTTCTGATAAGCAAGCTGGTCGATGTTTCACCCGCCCTGTTGATGGTCAAGATCAACAGGGCGATTCTTTTTTTCTATTGCAGGAATTGCCTGTGGGCCGTTTCTGACAATGAATACCGTATCGGCCGTTTGCCGTGTTCCTGCAGGAGGCCGAGGCCGAGGAGCGCGTTGATGGAGCTCATGAGCCTGGTGTTCCCGGCTTCGAGCAACGAGCACAGTTCCTTGCGAGATGCCGGTTGCGGGTTGTTGTCGAACAGTTCAATCTGAAGCAGGTAGAACAGGATGTCCTTCTGGTCGCCGGACAGGCGTTTCTGTTCGGCGTAGTCGTTGAGCTTGTCGTAGGCGGCCTTCAGGGAGCCCCATTTGTTCCCCAGATCGGAGATGATGTTTTTCTGCGCGGTGATGATGAACTTCACCATCCGGTAGCAGAACAGGGACACGTCGGAGCAGTTCAACGGGAACTGGGCGTCGTCGAACGCCTTGTAGTACTGACCTTTGGCGTCGGCTATGACGGGGCTGAGCGATATCGCGGTGGGCACGCTCAGATGCTTGCTCAGCTGCAATGCCAGCAGGAATCGCCCCGTCCTTCCGTTGCCGTCGTAGAACGGGTGGATGTATTCGAAGGCGTAGTGGCACATCACGGCCCGGAGCACCGGCGGTATGTTCGAGTCGGTGAGCAGGGTTATCCATTTGGTGAGTTGCACCTGGATCTCCGATTCGGGGTATGCGCCGTCGTGGAGTTTGCGCCCGTTGCCGTCGTCCCACACGGAGACCGTTCCCTTTCGGAACAGTATGCCGTCCGGTTTGTCCTTGTCGGCTATCTCGCCGTCGGTGGCCTGGTCGTAGATGTTCCTGATGTCCTTGAGCTCGTGGGGCAGTTCGAGCTGTTTGCTGTCCTCTCCGGACAGTCCGAGGAACAGTTTCGCGAATTCGGTCAGCCGTTTGTGGGGGCCCTCGCCCGCGGCCGATTCCAGTGCGTCGGCTATCTCCTTGCGTGTGGTGTGCACGCCTTCGATGGTGTTGGTGCTTTGCACCTCGGCTCCGATGAGGTCGAACAGGTAGGCCCGTTTGGCGATGTTCGGCAGGTCGTTCCACAATGATTCGACGCTTCCTTCGAGTTCCCTCACGGTGTCGAGGGCCGTGCCGAGTTCCCTGAAGCATACGGCGAACATCTCGTGTCCGTCGAACGTGATTCCGGAACGGAACGTGGACCATCCGTTGACCCGTGACTCGTATTCGCGTTGGGCGGCGTCCGTGGGTTTCTCCGTGGACCGGGACATGTTGATGGTCTGCCGGATGCTTTTGTAGTCCATCTCCCCTATCACCTCGTTTCGCGTTGTATCGATGTTTGGAATACGAATATTACTCTTCTATGTATCGAAAACGCCGGAAATCGATATATAGACAATCGGAATCTGTTCTCAATGAGCCCAAAACGGAAGAAAACAGATTATAGAGTCAGCCCTGCCGACGCTGCAACGCCGGCAGGGCAAATTCTTATCTGATGAGATCTATCACGTAATAGTAGCCATCGTCATCATCCTCATATCGGGACACCCATCGCTGAAGTCTCACGCCTCCTCTCATTCCGACAAGAGACGCAAGATTCGTGTAATCCCACGAGCGTGCGCCGATTTCGCATATCGTCTCGCCACCAACGGTGATTGCCACATGGGGCTTCGCCTGCGAGCCTTTTGGGACCGGTAGAGCTATGACTTCGGCCGGCAATGTCGCTTCCGGGATGCCATTCAGAAGACGTTCTATTACGGGAGAATGCTTGCCGACGGTTTTATGAAAGACGGCTCCTATGTCGGCCCCATTCTTCAGTTCGCGGCCTAGGGCCACGACGAGCGGGAACCGGTGCGGGAAGTCGTACCACTGGTTCCACACGCATTCGATGTACGCGAATCCGTAGCGGTCCAGATAATCGCAGAACTTCCATGAGGACAGCACGCCGAATATCGCCCCATTGTACGCGAGCGCATATCCGCCGTCTGCGGTGTCGTACTCAGTATCGGTGAGGCCGCTCGTGAGTATTGTCCGCTGCCTGACTATGCCCGTGAGGAACCTGTGCCCGGGAGGGATGCGAAGAAGCGGCCTATTGTCGTACACGTAGACTTTGTACTCAACGGGTCCGGTCATCACGTTCTGCAGTGTGGGCGGAACGGCAATATTCGCCATATTAGCTGCTGGTCCACGCGACACGTTTTTGAGAAAACCAAACATAAGCTCTCTTCACCCTATGCGGCCACACTGTCGTGCAGCCAGTTCTTGTAATCCTCTATGACTTGGACGGTCACGTTGAGTTCGGCGGCCATCTGATAGGGGTTGCCGTCGTACATTCGTTCCGCCAAGGCGTATTCGGCCGGGTTGATGAGTCGGAGCGCGGTTTCGCGTCTGGCTCGTCTCTCGGCTTTTGACCCGTTCGGGTCGCAGCCTCGATCGTGGTGCCTGGCGTGAGCAAGCTCGTGGGCGAGCGTGCAACGCCGGGCGAAGTCTGGGAGCGTCTCGTCGATGATGATGAGTCGCGTGGGTTCGTAGTAGCAGCCGCAGCGTCCGGGCGATAGTTCTCGTTCCCGGACTTTGACGCCGAGGCGTGAGGCTTCGGCGAGTAGATCCTCATATCCCATAAAGCCTCTATTCGCGTGGTGTGGTGGCTTCGTTTTCCTTGTTTGGGTCGTCGTTCGCGGCTACGTCGAACTGTTCTGGGTTGGCGGCGATGCGGTCGGCCATCTCGTCGGCGGCGCGTTCCGCCTCGATGCGGCTGGCCTCGGCGATGATGTCCCGCAACGTCTGCACCGGGTCGGCATTGCACACATCACAGATCGCCAAAAATTCAGAAAGACGAACGGGTGACTTCTCGCCGTTGTGAATATATCCGACTCGGACATGGCTGACCACACCACCCATGCGTTCGGCAATCACTCTATACGCCAAGGCGGAATCATCAATTATCTTCGCCAAGGCATCTTTTGCGGCGTAATCCATTGCCGTCCATTCAATCTTTGCTGCCATGGCTCAAACATACGTGTAAGCACATGGAGACACGCCGCACTTGCTTAAATTGTAAGCGTTAGCTAACATTACTTTTCAGTAATCACAAGCTTACATACTGGAGGTGGTTGAGATGTCCTCAACTGATTTCAGACAGCTTTCGACCAAGGAACTGCACTTGTATATGAACCTCGTGATGGGTTTCTGCAAGGACATACGCCGCATGCTCCGTGAAGGCACGTTGACCAAGGATGCCATCGACAAATACGAGGTGACGGTATCCAACAACATCCTTACCGAGGTCAACCGCCGATCTGGGGCGGAAACATCTGGGCGGCGGTCAGAGCAAGAGCCGGAGCCTCAATCATGTACCCGATAGCCAGCTGCTTACCTAAATCCTTGACTTTATCCCACATCGACTGCTTATCTTCGGGGGTCTGCACCATGGCAATGTCCAACGCCTCACGCAAACGGCTCACTGCTCGGTCAAGCACGAAATCGCCCGTGATGGCGTACTCGTCCAATGCGGTCTCTGTTTCTCTCAGAAGCCGTGACAGGTACAAGGCCAGACCATCGGGCATGCCGTCCGCGATTCCTCTGAGGACAGTGTTGGCCTCGCTGACGAGATTCCTGACATTGTTCCGTTGCTCTTCGGTGAACCGAAGCGTGCATGAATCAAGCAGCTCAGCCGCGTACATCAACAAGTCCTTGTCGGCGTCGGACATGAAATCGGACGTGCCAACGGGGCCGCTGATCTCATCCCAACGAATCTCGCCGGTATCCGTGAACGCCATCGTCACGGATTTACGCCACCGAGGCAGAGAAGAGCGAAATCCTTTGACGCGTCGTCCTTCCCTTTCCCACTGGTCAGTCGCTTTCCCGATTTCATCGAGAGCGGCGACCAGATCAGGGAAACGGTATCCGGCTTGGTCGGCATCATAAACACTTTCCTTGTCGAAGAAATCATACAGAAACTCCGCAGCGTTCATTTTCCCCTCCTCTTCGAAAGAAGTTGCACATGTCTAATCTACCAGCAATTGAAGTCGCAAAACGGGCGACCCATGACACCCGCAACCGCGTGCTGCTGTCCAAGACCAAGATAACCAGCATCGCCGACGCCAGCAACCGCAACCGCATGACCATCGCCAAATGGCTCGACGGCGACGACATGAGCCTCGCCGCGTTCGTGGCCGCACAGCAGTTATCGGGCGGAGACCCGGTCAAGACCTTGGCCACCGCGCTCGCTGGCAAGAAGGTATCTCATGCCTGAAATCCAGATTTTCAAATTTAAGAACAACCAACTCCGCTCGATGATCGACGCGCATGGCGAGCCGTGGTTCGTCGCCAAGGACGCCTGCGACATCCTAGCAGTGGAGACCAATCATCTTCGGCGTGATCTTGACTCTGACGAAATCACTGAGGCAACCAACCTCCCCAATTGGGAGGTTGGGAAGAATGGCGGTCGTGCTCCCCTGATCGTCTCCGAGCCGGGTTTGTACAAGTTGATCATGCGCAGCCGCAAACAGGAGGCTAAAGAGTTCCAGCGTTGGGTAACGCACGAAGTCCTGCCCTCTATCCGCAAACACGGCGGCTACATGGCCGGACAGGAATCAATGACGCCGGAACAGATGACCTTGGCGGCGATGAACTGGCTTAGATCAAAAGTCGACGAACAGAAAAGGCAGCTAGAGGCACAAGCTCCGAAGGTCCTGTTCGCGGATGCGGTGAGCGCCAGTAAGACGGACATTCTGGTTGGCGAGCTGGCGAAGATACTCAAGGGCAATGGGATTGACATGGGCGGTACGCGCCTGTTCGCGTGGCTGCGCGAGAACGGTTGGCTCATGAAGACGGGCAGCAGCCGGAACATGCCGACGCAGAAGAGCATGGAATTGGGCTTATTCCGCATCAAGGAAACGGAGATCACCCATTCGGACGGTCATATCACGGTGAATAAGACCACGAAGGTGACGGGCAAGGGTCAGGCGTTTTTCGTGAACCTGTTCCTCTGTGGGAAGGCGGTGACGTGATGAAAGTCCGCGATGCATATAGATTGGCCGTTCGATTTATCGGGTATGGCGCAACTTTGCTGTTGGTTGGCGGGGCAATCGCCGTGCACCTTACGGGGTATGTGATGGCGCACGACGAAAGCCTTATGGAACGAATCGAGGAACGGCTACGCCAGTAGAGACTCCCCATAGCCCAAATGCAAACGATTGGTCATTTTTGACTTCCTCCCATAGCTAGTAGTTAGGCAATATCCAGCTTAGAGGGAAGCGAATCGACCCGTAAAAAACCAGAGAAAGGAAACATCATGGTCTGGTTCGTCATCGCAATCATCCTCCTGCTCATCGGGGTCGGCGCCGTCGCCGTCGCCCTTGCCGGCGGCGGCGCCGGCGCGGGCCTCGGCTTCATCCCCATCGTCGTCGCTGGTCTGCTGATGATTCCCGCCTGCCTGTACTCGCAGGATGCGGGAGAGGTCGTCGTGCTGAAGAACATGGGCGGCTCCATCGCCGGATATTCCGCCGACGCGGGATTCCATGGCAAGCTCCCGTGGCAGTCCACCATGCAATACGACACCCGCAACAACGTCATCAGCTATGTGGCCAAGGGCGAGGAGGACTACGACGGAGGCTCGGCACGAGGCCCGCAGGTCACCGTCAACGACAAGAACGGCGCACAGGCCGACATTGACATCCAGGTCAACTATTCGCTCGACCCGAAGTACGCGATGGACCTGTACAAGGACTACGGCAAGCAGACCACATTCGTGAAATCGGTGGCAGCAGTCGACGTGCGCAGCGTGCCCCGCGAGGTCTCCGGCCAATTCGACACCATCCAACTATTGACCGATCGCAGCAAGTACACCGCCGCCATCCAGAAGGCCCTGACCGCGAAATGGAAGGACATGGGTCTGCGCGTCGAACAGGTCAGTGTGCAGGAGATCCGCTACCCCAAGTCCATCACCTCGAAGTACGCGGAGGCACAGGCCGCCGAGATCGACAAGCAGAAGGCATTGAACGAGCAGGAAGTCGAGAAGACCAAGGCCGAGACCAAACGCATCAAGGCGCAGGGCGAGGCCGACGCCAACAAGGTGCTCAACGACTCCCTGACCGACAACGTGCTCAGACAGCACTACATCGACGCATTGCAGAATGCCGACCAGCTGGTTGTCACCCCCGAGGGATCCAACACCCTCATCCAACCCAAGTGAGTCAAACCATGAACGCCAAGGATTACGGCCATCACTTCAGCGGCTATCGCAGGTCCGACGAGTGCGAGCCGTCCCAAGGTTTCATGCACCGTCTCGTGCTCTGGATCGTCGCGTACGCGGTGTGTGTCGGCTGGATGATGACTCACATGGGGTGCGCGCATCCCATCGAAAACGGCATCGCCGCGCTCATTGGCTTCGGTTTCGTGCCGCTCCGACTGATCGATCTGGTGTTGAGCGAGGCTGGCGTCGAATACGAATAACTGTCTTGCCGGTCGGCGTGGAAAACCGGCTGACAATCGGAAGGAAAACCGCAAACCCTCGTGATAACCGAAAAAACCAAAACAGATACTGTGTCTGTTTTTTGAACCGGCGTCGGCCTTGTTACCACCGTTTGCTTCTCGGGCCGATGCCACGGGCGGCGCAGGTTGCCCCCAGTCAAGATCGCGTAGGTCAGGTGTGCGCGGCAAAGACCGGGATCACGCTTCGATGCGTGGCCGTCCACGACCGAAAGGTTAAAAAAAAGAAAACCCCCGCTGGCACGGGGGCGAAGAAAGGATCTCCAATAGAAAGGATAACCCCATGAGCGTAGAAACACCGAACCTCATGAGTGTGGCCCAGCTCGCCGAACACTACGGGCGGGCGAAGAAGACCATTCAGAACAAGCTCACCCGAGGCTGGGGGCCAGTGCCGGTATTGGACCCGGACACGGGACAGGTGCTCGGCTTCCGCGTCGAGGAGGTGAACCGTTTTGACCAGCGCAACCAACGCACCCGCAAGCAATACCTGTATGACTGATCTGCCTAACGACATGTGGCTGGCGGTCGCCGGGAAGCTGCTCAAAAACCTTGACATCCTTACCGCGCACCCCACACGGCAAAGCCTCGCGAGCCTCATCGGACTGAGCGTCCACGAGGCCGGGCTACGGCTCGTCGGACTACGAGAGGATATGGATGACGGACACGGTGGAACTGTGGAGTCCGATCACGGACGATGGCGTGCGCATGACGCCGGGCGAATTGATCGTGGAGTTTATGGATCTTATCAGCGACCGGAACAGTCAGACCGGCAACCCGTACCTGTACGTGATGCCGTTGCCGGGCATGGTCGTCATCGACAGGCAACGGCGCAGGGTGAGTGCACGAGTGGAATATGTCAGCAAATCGAAGCTAAGGAGCAGCAATGAAACGAGTGACCGTTGACATGGCAGCGAAGGCGACCGGACTGTTCGACGTGCACCGTTTCCGCCAGCGCACGAAGACGGATCGTGAGAGTGCGTGGCGCAAGTTCCGCGCACTGGGCGTCGGCGGCTCGGACATGAGCACGATCCTCGGCCTCAACCAATACTCGACCCCTTACGAGCTGTGGTTGGAGAAGACGGGCCGTCAGCAGCCGGAGGACATCAGCGGCAAGTGGGCGATCGTCAAGGGCAACGCCTTGGAGATCGAACTGCGCCGCCGATTCCGCCAACTGCACCCGGAGTACCAGGTCATCGACGGCACCGACATCAGCCTCGTGTCCAAGGAGCATCCGTTGATGCACGCCTCGCTGGACGGTTTCCTCTACGACTCCGAATCGGATTCGTTCGGCGTGCTGGAGATCAAGACCGCGAACGCGAACCGTGGGCGCACCGACTGGCACGACGGCGATGGCGAGCTTACCGCCCCCGCCTACTACATGGCTCAGGTCACGCATTACATGGCCGTCACCGGCTTCCGCTGGGGGTATTTCTACGCGGACATCGGCGAAAGCGAGCCGGTCGAGGTGCGCTTCGAACGTGACGATGACGACATCAACGCGGTCATCCACGCGGCGGAGGATTTCTGGGGCTACGTGCAGCGTGACGAAATGCCGCAGCTCACCGGCGCGGACGTGGACAAGGCGCAATCCATGCCACCCTACCCGGACGGCTACGAGCAGGTCGTGGACCATGAATTCGACGACCTCGCCGCCATGTACTCCACGTACGCGCAGGCCGAATCCAACGCCAAGAAAGCGAAGGAGAAGATCGCCGACCAATTGAAGGCGATGGTCGGCGCAGAACGCGAGGGCCTGATCAGCGGCGGCTGGAAGGCCGGATACCGGACCGTCCACTACAAGGAGAAGCCAGCGATCGAGGCGAAACCCGCATACGACCAGAGACGATTCACCATCACCCAACTCAAAACCAAGTAAGGAGAACCGATATGGGACAGTTAGCGACGCAGGCGCAGAACGCGCAGATGCAGACGATGAACCCGCAGAAGAACATGAAGAGCCTGCTGGAGAGGAGCTGGCCGCGCATCGCGGCCGTCATCGGCAACAACCTCAGCCCGCAACGCCTCTACCAGATGTACGTGAGCACCATCAACCGCGAACCGCAGCTCGCCAACTGCGGCGTGGAATCGGTGCTGTCCTGCTTCATGAAATGCGCCGCATTGGGCTTGGAACCGTCGAACGTGGACGGATTGGGACGCGCCTACATCCTGCCCTACGGGAACAAGAACTACCGCACCGGACAGAAGGAAGCCACACTCATCATCGGTTACAAGGGCATGCTCGACCTCGCACGCCGCAGCGGCCAGATCAGGGACATCAGCGCCCGAGCAGTCCATGAGGGCGACGAATTCACCTACAGCTATGGCCTGAACGAGGACCTGCGGCACGTGCCGTGCGCGAAGCCCGGCAAGCTCACCCATGTGTACATGATCGCGAACTTCAAGGACGGCGGGCATTACTTCCAGGTGATGAACGCCGACGAGATCGAGGCGGCGGCGAAACGCAGCCCCAGCTACGGCAAGGCGGTCAGCCCGTGGAAGTCCGACTATGAGGCCATGGCGAAGAAGACGGTAATCCGCCGCGCGTTCCCCTACCTGCCGGTCAGCGTGGAGGCCCGCGACGCGGCCGCAAGCGACGACCAGACACCGGATTATTCCGACGTGTTCCGTCCACTGCCCACCGTGACTGCGGACGATTCGCCGGTTGACGTGAGCGTGGACGAACCCGAGGAACCGGAACAGCCGCAGCCGTCTCCCGTCGAGGCGAAGCGTTCTGAGATGATTCGACGCTTCCAGGCGTTGGGCGTGGCTTCGGACGCGGAGGCGTGCGAGACCATCTCGAAGATTCTGAACCGCGAAGTGAAAGCCAGCGACGAACTGTCGGAGGCTGAGCTTGACAAGGTGATCGGCCAGTTGAAGGCCGGCGTGAAGGAAGGTGAGTGACCATGGCGGGGAAAGCGACCATCATCATCCAGGGCACGGCGTGGGGCGTGCGAGAAACGCAGAACGGCAAAAGGTATCTGAGCGTATCGGTGTCGCCCGGCTACCGTGACCGGAACGGCAACTGGAAAAGCCAGCCGGAACAGTACTACTCGGTGTGGCCTGCGGGCTACGCGAACCTCAACCCCGTGTTCGACCAGATCGCCCAGCTGCGTCAGAATCAGGACCAGTTCGTGGACGTGACCATCGTTGGAGAGGTCAGCGGCTGCGACGCCTACACGAACAAAAATGGCGGGCTTGCCGCATCCTGTTCGGTCAGCGCCTCGGCGGTCGCCATCACGAACGTGAGGCAGAAGGGCGGCGGACAGTCGCAGGGCTACGGCGCTCAGGGCGGCTACACGCAGCAGCCGCAGGGCGGATACCAGCCGTCGCAGCCACCGGCCTCAGACCCGTGGGCCAACGGCGGCAGCGCCCCGGAGTTCTGACATGTTGCATTTGTATCACGATGAGACGCCGCCGGACGTGGAACCTGTCTGCCCTACTCACGGATGCCCCGTGTATCCGGCAAGGCCGATCCCATGCCCGCAGTGCGCGGAGGAAGCCGACGAAATAGTCGAAGAATACGGATTGGAGCGATGATGGCGAATCCAAGTAAAAGCAAAGGCACGAGCCTTGAGACGTGGACGGTGCGTTACCTTGCGTGGGCGTTGCAGGACACGCGCATCGACCGTATGCCGTTGCATGGCAACGCCGACCAGGGCGATCTGATCGGCGTCATGTTCCATGGCGAGCCGGTGTGCGTGGAATGCAAGGACACGAAGATGCCGAACTATCGCAAGCACTGGCGGGAGCTCAAAGTGGAGATGGCGAACATGGACACTCCCTACGGGGTGCTCATCCAGCATCGCAAGGGCGTGGGCGTGAAAAGCCTCAAGGGCATGGCCCGGCAGATGGCCGTGTTCGACATCGGAACGCTCGAACGGTTCCTCGCCACTCACATGGGGCACGTGTTAGGACCGGACTACCGGATTCGCCGCGAGCTCGCGAACCGGCTGCGCGGCGAATCGAGGCCGGTGCCCTCCAATCCGATGCTCGTGTGGATGCCGCTCGAATTGTTCGCGCTCCTGCTGAACGACGGCTTGGCGTTGGGGCCGGACGATGGCCAGGATTAACCCTCATACCTACATCGGTGGTAGCCGTCGCACCGGTTTGCGTGGCGGCTACCACCGCAAACCCAAGACCAACGGGGACGGGATGGGGCTGAAGCCCAGCGAGATAATCGCCGCCAGCCCCGAACTGCTGGCACTGATAGCCGAATACCAAAGAGGCACGAGAAAGGAGGCGGACTGATGGCCGTGAATAAGAGGTTACGGTTTGAGGTACTGAGACGAGACGGCTACGCATGCCACTATTGCCATTGCAAAGACATTCCGCTGACCGTTGACCATGTAGTGCCTCAGGCGCTCGGAGGTCGAGATGAAGCCGAAAACCTAGTTGCCTGCTGCATGGAGTGCAACAGCGGCAAATCATCCATCAACCCCGATGAACCGTTGGTGGCGCAAGTGTCCGAAGAGGCCACTCGATTCCACAGGCTACTGAAAATCGCCATCGAGGATAAGAGAGTCAGCCTCGAAGACGAGCGTGCATACTGCGACAACGTTCTGGATATGTGGGAATCGATTACCTCGCTTGATGATGAGCATTGCTTCCCGTTGCCTGATTCATGGAGAAGTTCGGCCAGATACTGGGCGCATATCGATGTCCCTGACGAATACCTGCGCTATGCGTTCGAAATAGCGCGCGAGAAATGCGACATGAAGCGACTGCCTCGTTACAAGGCATTCAATTATGCGAGTGGAATCATCGGCAACCTCCTTGACGGGGTGGCCATTGACTTACGTAAACGGATGGAGGGTGATACGGATGCGCATGAGGATCATCAAACCGGAGATGTGGAGCAGTGACGATTTCATCTCACTGTCCGATTTCGGCCAGCTCATGTGGGTTGGTCTCATCAACTACGTGGATGACAACGGCGTGGGAAAGAACAATGTGCTGGACATCGCCGCCGACGTGTTCCGCAAACGCCTTGCCGACGACCCTGCCGGAACTTTTCAGAAGATTACTGAAAGTCTTGGAGAAATGCAGAAGCGTGGCATGGTGACATTGTACGAGGCCGACATCGACGGCAAGACGGTCAGTCTGCTGTTTTTGACGAACTGGGATCGCCATCAGAAGATAAGCCACCCGGCGAAGCCTCGTTTTCCGCGTCCTGAAGCCGATTCCCAAACACTTCCGAAGATTACGGAAGATTACGGTAATCCCCCGAAGATTACGGAAGATTACGGTAATCCCCCGAAATCTTCCGCTCTAATCAGGTATCAGGTATCAGGTAACAGGGAAACGCGCGAGGCCGAACCGGCCCCGCAAGAGCGAGCCGACGAGGATTATCCCATCGAGTTCGAGCAGTTCTGGACGACCTATCCGCGTAAGGCCGGCAAACGCAAGGCCTTCGCGGCTTGGCGGAAGGCGCGGAGGAAAACCAACAACACGTTCCTGATCGCCAAGGCGTCGATGTACGCCGCCGACCCGAACCGGGAACCCGGCTACACGCTCACCCCGGCGAACTGGCTGGACGGCGAACACTGGGACGATGACCCGCTGCCGGCCAAACCCGAGCCGACCGCACGCCCCTCGCCATCGGCGTGGAACCGTTCGCAGGCCAACCAGGACGCGAACGCGGCGCTGATAGCCCACTACGCGGCCGAGGAAGCCGCCGAAAACCAATCACGGGAAGGAGTCCTGACATGCTGACGCTCAAGGAAAGCACGCTCGTGCTGGCGAAGATTCGCGTCCACCACGGCAACGCGGCCATCACCGACTTGGAGGCGCGCACGTTCCACGAGGAGCTTCGCGCGGACATGACGCTGGGAGAGGCGTTGGAGGCGGTGAAGCGCTTCTACGCGGACAACGATTCGGGCCGCTGGTGCGGTTCGGGCGATGTGAACGCGATCGTGCGCAGGATGCGCAACGAGTCGAAGCCCTCGGAGGCGCAGATAGGCCGGGAGTGCGAACGTTTGGGACTGGTGGAAGATCAGGCGTGGCTGTACCGCAGGCAGCGGATGCTCGGCAACGGCCCGGATCAGGCGCAGCAGCAGGCGTTGACCATGCGCAACCCCTTCGAACTGCCCGCCGCGCAGCCGAAGTCACGTTCCACGGCCAGCCGTTTCGCGGGTGCCTCACGACCCGGCATGGCCTCGCTCGGCTCGATGCTGGGAGGCGCGTGATGGCAGAAAAGTTCCCGACCCCGCAGGAGCGGGCGATGCAATGGCTGCTCGAGGCCGCGAACATGCTCGCCGGGCATAGGGCGATAGTCCAACTCGACGAGGGCACGATCATCGACGGGTATCTGGAACATGTGCCGTCGAAGCTCCGTAAGGAACTACGAGGCGCGACGGAAGGAATCCGCGAATCATTGACGGTCGAAGGCGTATACCAGCCGGTAATCATCAGCGTGAATGCCGGTGAGAAGCATCTAGCCAATGGAGTGAAAGCCGTGAACATCCTCAAGGAGATGAGCGCATGAGCGACGCATTCCACACAGACCACGAACCGACCGACTTGCAAGGGGATATGAAATGAGCGTGCTATACCACGGTGGAGTTCCAGACCTGAAACCCGGCGACATCATCGAGCCCGGCCACAGCCGGGACAACTTCGACGACTGCCCGATATGCCGCGCCCGACGCGAGCAGGGCGCGGACGCACCCATCGACGCGACACTGCACCCCGACCAGGTGTACTGCACCCCCGACCGTCTCTACGCGCGCTTCCACGCGAGCATGTACGGGCGCGGGAACGTCTACCAAGTGCGACCGGCCGATTGCACGCTCACCCGCAGCGGCGAGGATTCCGTCGAATCCTACCGGTGCGACCGGCTGAAGGTGGTCAGGGTGGTGGACGTGCATGTGACGCTGACATGGAAGGAACGCCGCAAACTCGCCCGCAAGTGGGCCAAGGCCGACAAGGAACGCGACGGCAAGGCGTTAGACCCGAATCCGGTGCCGCGCAACGCGACCCCTGAAATGCTCGCCCGCTGGCAGGAAAGGGAAATCGCACTCGCGGAAGGACAGATGGGAGTCAGACGATGAGCGGAACCCGCCAGTATCGCCGACTTTCGGCTGAGACGTTGGACACGCTTCTGAGGCTTATCTCTGAGGATGAGTTGACGCCGAAGCAGATCGCGGAGCGCGCCGGAGTGCCGCGCCAAAAGGTTTACGAGTATCGCAAGAAGCTCAAGGACCGCAAGAAGAGTGCGCCGTTGCCCGATATGGCCACGCTCGTGATTCACCAGCGAGTCGTATTCCGCCCGGACACGACCATCGAGAACCCGGAGGATGTGAACGGGCCGAGTTTCATCGACCCGGACAGCGGCTTCGACTGCTCTCGATGCGGACAGTCCATGAGCCGTGACTGGTTCACCATCCAGGGCAACCGCATCAAACCGGATTTCGGCTATTGTCCCGGCTGCGGTGGCGTGACCACCCCATACAGGGATGACACGATAAACCCCGATGCAAGGCAGGCGGACGATGAGTGACTGCTACTTGTGTCGTAAACCGTTGCACGGCGATAGCTCATCGGTGGACATCAAGCGTTGGGACTCACGGCGCAACGTGTTCATCGATGAGACGCGGCGGGCCTGCGCCGAATGCGTCCGGCATCGGAACGGATACCAAAGCCGACGCGACAAAGCCCGACGCGATGCGGCCCACGTTCTTCTCAACAAATGGCTGGACAAACAAATGGAGGTAGACGATGAGCTATAAGGCGAAGATATTCACCCGCAAAGAACTGAAACAAGGCCTGCACGAATACCTGTACAGCGTCAATCGGCCAATCAACATCAATGCGATGGGTGACTACATCTACGACCATTACGGCACGGAAACCGAGGTGGAGGAATGAGGAAACCGTTTGCTGACTGGGATTTGGAGAATTTCGTTGGACTGGCGATGCTCGCCTGCCTGACGCTGATCGTGGTGTCCGGCATGGTGGCCATCGGATTCGTCTGCTGGACTGCCACGCAGACACCCGTACAGCCGGAGCAGACCATCATCCAACGGGTAGAAACCACAGGCGACGTGAAACGCCTCTGCATCGAGGCCAAGACCGATGGGCGCATCGACGCCATGAGCTGCCAGCTCATCGACCCACATACTGGAGGCGTGAAATGACCAGTCAGACAATCCGCAACAAGGTGCTCGTATGGCACGCACGCGGCTACAGCGCAACGGAGACGGCCCGTCAATTGGGCCTGCCGTTGGAGGCAGTACGCGCGATCATCCGCAATGGCGACGGACGACCGAAACCACCACGCAAAGTCGAATTCATCGAACCTCCGCTGTTCGAGGCATGACCCGCGACACCGAATAAAACGAAACCCTCCACCACAAGGCGGAGGGCACGCTCACCAAAGCACAATCATAGCCGAGACGTGGAGGTTTTCAAACAATGTCCATCACCACCAAACCATGCCAATACTGCGGCAGCCAGCAGGTCGAAGCACCGTGGACGCTATGCCAGGACTGCCGCCGCCGGTACGCGAAAACACTCCACCAGCTGCGCCGCAACATGCAACTGTTGCAGCGCGTCGCACGGCATGAGTACAAGCTCGGCGAACCCGGCGACGGGGGCAAGCCATCAGGCGGCGAGGCACCCGCGCCAGTCAACGTGCACGCCATCGACCTGCTGGACGAAGCCGAATCATTGTTGCAGGACGCATGGTGCGACGCCGGAGCCGTGTGGAGCGACAAATGGCAACGCCTCATCCCCCGCATGCAAACCCACCTCGCATGGCTATGCCGGGCACACAACGCGGGACGATTCCTCCGCCAGCTCATCAAAATGACCCAACGCATCGAACCACTCGTTGACCGTCAGCCACGCACACGTCGCATCATCGGCGTATGCCCCGAATGCGGACGCGAGGTCATGGCCGCGAAGGGCGAATCGCTGCTGCTGTGCAAATGCGGCAACCCCATCAACGTGGCCGAGCTACGCGAACAAAGCCAAGCCAAGGCCGAAACCATCCACCTGACCAAGACACCGGCAGGCATGAGCGAATGGCTGCGCGAAAACTACGGATACGAGGTCAGCCGCAAGACCATCACCGACGCATTGAGACGCGGCAAACTACCTAGCAGCAAACCCGTCGAAAACGGTTACTGGGAATTCAACATCCGCGAAATCGTATCCTTCGCCATGAGCCGAAACAACCGATAAGAGACAATATGACCACCGAAAAACTGCATCACATCGGAGCCGACCTATATCTGCCCAATGACTTCGCGGAATATGACATGCCCACGGAATATGACGGGCTCAGCGTATCCGTGACAATTCACTGGGACTCCGCCAGCGCAGAACACCGTCTGACGAAAATCGAAATCAAAAGCCGAGACGGCAACATCAACTCCGGCACCATCGGGCGTCTACGCCCAAATAAGCTGAAAAGAACCGCCATCGGAAAACATATCCTGCACAAATTAAGCCCGACGCGATATGAATGGTGGCAGTTCAAACCACTTCCACGAAGAAACCATCGTCGCGGACTTAACGATGCCGAACTGAAGAGCCTCGCTCGAATCTATGTTGCGGCACGCTACGGCGACGGCGACGCACACGACCGGTAACGACATCATCAAGGATGCGTGCTGCCCCATGGACACCATCGCCTTCGTCAATAAGCCGACCGGAGTAGGAATCCCCCGCCTTCAGGCGGGGAAGGAAGTCAATAGAAAGCATAGGGAGATACGAAAAATGCTGAAAATCGAGAAGACACTGAAGGAACTGCGCGACCTTCAAAACACCTTGCATGACCTCGGAATCGAAATGTCCATCAAGGATGCGGACGCCGAAACGAAAAGCGATTACGAGGATGCGGCGATGACCATTAACGTATACGAGCCGTGTCGCTGTTTCGCATGGGTCGGCATGGACGGCGTGATTCACATGAGGTGGAATTCGTATCCCGATGCCTTCGCGTGGTTTCGGATGAACCTGCTTTTGGACCTCGCTCGCGGCTACATGCTGAAAGCGGACAACATCACGAAATCCTGGACGCATCTTCGCAGGAATCTCGACGGCCAGGATGCCGAGATGCCTCTCCCCGACAAGCTGGCCGGAAGGAAAGCGGAATACGAGGATGCGGCAAACCGACTGCGCGACCTCATCAAAGCCGACCCGATTGCAATGGATTTATCCCCTTACGAATGCGAACGCCTTGAAAGGTTCCTCCGCGACCCGCAGAAGGAGCGTCTTCTGGAGTATGACCCGGACGACCCGTTTTATCGGGATATGTTCAACAGGAGCTTGATTGACCGCGACGGGCTGACCGAACTGGGGCGGAAGGCCATGGAACGCTACGTTGCGTCGGTCTGACGTACACGAGACAGTGGCTAACCTCATGCACATCAGCAAGGCAACAGCCGGCCGCTGGATCAATCAAGCGCGTGAGGCCGGATACATCGCCAACATTCCCGTCAAACAAGATTTCAGACAGGAGTAGGCTGCCGCCACCCCGTGGTATACTCCGTATCAGGATTACTGTGAAAGCCTCAGAGGATACGTCTTCTGGGGCTTTACTCATACCCACACACGGTCATGCGACATGACACTCAACCGGCATGACCACCTATGCGCGTAGCTCAGCAGGTAGAACAGCGGTCTCCAAAACCGCAGGTCGTTGGATCGAAGCCAACCGCGTATGCCACACAAAACATCCGCAATGCGAGGTGACTGCAACATGGTCAGCTACAGTCGACAAGTCCGCAAAGGCGGAAGACAATTCGAAAAAGACCGCAAAGCCTTCTTTAACGAATGCAAAGCCAACCACCGCCCATGCTGGCTCTGCGGAATGCCCATCGACTACGACGCACCCCAAAACACCACAGACGACTCATACAACCTCGACCACTTCTACCCAGTAACTAAGAGGCCAGACCTGCAACACGACCCCGCAGGCTTCCGCCCCAGCCACACCCAATGCAACAACCTTCGCGGCAACAAAGACCCAGCCACACCAATCGGCACACTCTCAAGACAATGGATCAAAACAGCATGAGCACCACCAAAGCAGACATAGACATCAATCCAGACGCTTACGAATTCGCCAGCCAATGTCTCGACGAACCCATGCGCGGCAGAACAGTCCTCATCGAGGATAGCAACGCCACACGCATCTGCCGCATCACGGGAATACATAACGGAGACATCGAATGTGAAGTACTCCGCACAGTCATCAAAGCCTAACCAACCGGGAGGGGCGGTAAAATCCCAAAACCAGCCGCCAACGGAACACTACCCGCATGGCCGCTCTTCCTCTCCCTCCGAAAATTATTCGATATTCGGCCGGGGTCGCGCGCGAAGGAGGTTCCATGCCGAAACAGTTTCCGCAGGAAACGGTGGCCGACGCATTGGAGCGTTCGCTGCGCAACGCCAAGCATCTGCGCGCGAAGGACGCAGCCACGGTCGCCGCCGCCCGGGCCCTTGCATGGAAAATCGACCATTGGGACGAATTGGCGGAACAGGCCATATCGGACGCCGAAGCGAAGGGAAAGGGTGCCCGTCCGGCTGTGCCGCAGAACGACAATACCTCGCTGCCGACGTTCCTGAAATACTGCGCGGCTCTCGGACTGGTTCCCGAGGAGGAGAAGCCGGCGAAGCCGGCGAGGGGCAAGGCCGCCAAGCCCGAGGCGACTCCGGTGGCGGATGAGCTTGAGGAGTATTTGGCGAAAATCAGCTAGGAGGCGTCATGGGCATCGGCGAAATCGACGACGATGCCCATGGCATCACCACGCCGCGCATATTCACTCCCCCGCTGCGCGAACTGACGCCGGCGACATCAAACGGCTACGCGGTCATCGAGTTCGCCGAAAAGTTTCTCCACGTGCATCTTTACCCGTGGCAGAAATGGCTGCTGATCCACGGGCTTGAGCTTCTGCCGGACGGCTCCTACCGGTTCCGCCGAGTGGTTACCGAGGTCGCGCGTCAGAACGGCAAGACCACGGTGATGAGCGTGCTGTGCGCGTGGTGGCTGTTCGTCGACTCCACTCGCCACCCGGAATTGTCGCCGGCGTGGAAGTTTCTCGTGGTCGGTGCCGCGCAGACGTTGGATAACGCGCGCGCACCGTATCAGGCCGTGCTGAACTGGTGCAATCCGAATCCGGCTTCCGAGGGCGAGGCCGCTCTTGCGGTTCCGGTTTTGCAAAAACGTGTGCAGCGCGTCAACAATTCGCATGGCGAGGAAGCGATCATCTGCCGAAACAAGGCGCAGTACATCGTGCGAGCCGACAAGAACATCCGTTCCAAGAGCGCCAGCCGCGTCGTGTTCGACGAGTTGCGAGAGCAGCACACCGACGATGGCTGGAATGCGGTATCGCAGACCACGAAGGCCATCTGGCCCAGCCAGTTGTGGGGCATCTCGAACGCCGGCGACTATCGCAGCGTCGTGCTGCGCCGAGTCGTCGACGAAGGGCGCGCCCTGGCGGATTCGTGGAACGCTTCGGTTGAAACCGGCAAGCAGTCGCCGGACGAATGGGCCGAGGAGCACGACCCATCCTATGGGTATTTCGAATGGTCGGCTCCGGATAAATGCGAGCTGGATGACCTTGCCGGTATCCGTCAGGCGAACCCCTCCATGGGTTATGGGCCGATGACTTTTCGTAGCATCTCGGCTGACATCAACGGTATGACCGAGGCCGCGTATCGCACCGAGGTTTTGTGCCAGTGGGTGACCGCCGACATCACGCCGTACATCGACCCGAAACTGTGGAAGCGTGGTATCGACCCGAAGTCTTGTATCCCAGATGACGGGCGCGTGGTGCTCTCCGTGGACACCAGCGCGGACCGTGAGACCACGTATATCGCCGCCGCAGGCTACCGCGAGGACGGATTGCCGCACGTCGAATTGATCGTGCGCCGCGACGGCATGCTCTGGGTGCCTAAATACCTCAAAATGCTTCGCGAGGCTTGGCCGAACATCCACGAAATCGCCGTGCAGTCGAAAGGCTGTCCGGCGGTGGATTTCGCAGACCCGCTCGCGGAGGCGGGTTGGACGGTGCATCTCATCGAGGGCTTCCGCATGGGAGCCGCCACCGGTCGTTTCCGTGACCGAGTTAAGGAAAACAAACTCCGTCATCTCCCCCAGCCCGTCATCGAACAGCAGGTGAGCGTCGCCGTGACCCGCCGATTGGGTGAGGTCGAGGTGTGGGACAGGAACCAGAGCGCGATGCACATTTCCGGCCTCATCGCCGAATCACAGGCTTTGTATGCGCTCGAGACGATGAGCGGCGAGCCCGAGAAACCGAAATACGAACCCTCACACAACGTGAGGGTCACATTCTAGCCATCTCTCAAATTCGAAGGAGCCGTGGATGGGATTTCTGAATAATCTGCTGCACGGCCCGGCCGTGCTGGCGATGAAGACCGCCGAGCCGGAGACTCCGACCATCAAGGATTCGATGCCCGAGGCCATCAGCTGGCCCACCGACGCCGAATTCGCCGGATACGCAAACGGCATGTACTGCCGCGAATACGCGGTCCGCGTGGTCGTGGACTTCATCAGCCGCCAACTCGCCTCCCTGCCGCTCAAGGTGTATCGGAAGAACGCGGACGGCGACGCGGAAGAGGTGCGCGACGGCGCACTGGCCAAGCTCATCCGCCATCCGAGCGAATTGCCGGGCATGAGCCGCTACCGGTTCTATCTGACGCTTATCCGCGACATGCTGCTCGAGGACCGATGGCTGTGCACGCTCGGCACCGACCGAGCGGGCGACGGGAACACGCTGCGCCGCATCCCCACGGACGGCTACAGTCTCACGGCGAACGGTTTCGGCGAACTGACAAGCGTGACCATCAGCAGCGTCGACGGCAACAAGGGCGGCACCTATCGCCTGCCGGACCCGCGAATCGTGCTCGACATCGGCTACATCGACGGCCTGAACCTAGGCGACCCGATCACCAATGTGCTGCGCCCACTGCTCGCGGAGGCAAGGGCGATGGCGAAATACCGCAAATCGATAGCCGAAAACGGCTACCAGATACCCGCCTACGTATACCGGCCCAAGGAAATGCCCTGGGAATCGCAGGCCGACTACGACGACTTCACCCAAGGCTTGCGCAACTACGTGGCCGGCGGCGGCATGGCCGGCACATGGCCTGTATTCAAGGACGGCATGGAGATCCGCACCGTCGAGAACCTGTTCAAGCCTGTCGACATGGCCGACTTGGAGGCACGCGAGAAAATCAACGAACAGGTGTGTCTCGCATTCCAGATCTCGCCGGAAAACATCGGCTTCCGCACCGGCACTAACAGCAACATCAGCGCCTACAAAGAGAAACTCTGGAACGTGGAGTTGCTGCCGTATTTGGTGGCGTTCGAGGAGGCTTTGAACCTCACGCTTCCCGAGGCGGTTGGCGAACCGGACTGCTACATCAAGGCGAATTTGGACGCGAAGCTGCGCGGCACGATGGAAACCCAGTATCAGGCGCTCTCCACCGCCACAGGCCGTCCATTTATGACCACGGACGAAGCGCGCGAACTGCTCGACCGTCCGAAACTGCCGGGCGGCGACCAGCTGATAACCCCGCTCAACGTGAGCGAGGGAGGCCAGCCCAGCCCGCAGGACGGCGGCCAGACCCAGAACGCGCAACAGGGCGCAAGCCCGAACGGCAAGCAGATGCTCGCCGAATTCAAACGCCTCTACACGTATGACGCCGGTTTCCGCGCGTCATGGGACTCGATGACGAAGGGAGAAACCTCAGATGAGTCTTGATTATCTCGGCTACGAGCTCAAGGAGCTCAAGGCCACCGACAACAGTGGCGGAGGCGTGTTCTCCGGCTACGCATCCACGTGGGATAAAGACCTGTACGACGACGTGGTGGTCAAGGGCGCCTTCGAGCAGACCTTATCCGCCGACTTCAAGAACGGCGGTGCGGGCATCCCCATCCACTGGCAACACAAGGACGGCTCGCCCAACGATGTGATCGGCGAAACGCTCTCCGCCGTGGAGGATGAGCATGGCCTGCTCATCACCGCGAAATTGGATACCGACATTGCGGAGGGCAAGAGAGCCTATGACCTGCTCAAGCGTGGCCTCATCCACCAGATGAGCATCGGTTTCATCGCCGAAAAGACCGCGTGGGTCGAGGACGAGGAATCGAAGAGCCCATGGGACGGCTACCGGGAGATTCGCCAGCTCAAACTGTTCGAAATCAGTCTCGTGCAGGTCGCCGCCAACCAAGGGGCCGAAGTGCTCGAGGTCAAGGCCGGCCGGGCCATCAGCAAGGCCAACGAGGACAAGATTCGCACAGCCTACGACGCGCTCGAAGAACTGCTCGACGCAATCACCGAAACCCCCGACGATGACGACCACGACGATTCCAAGCCCGATGACGAGCCGGACGACGATACGCCGGACGATTCGGACAAGCCCGAGCCGGAAGACGGCAAGGCGAAAAAGAGTTTTGACCCGCAGTGGGCCAAGGAAATCAGCGACTTCCTCTCGCTGGCAAACAACCAATAGAAAGGATGATCCATGGGTTACATGGAGAAGCTGGCCGCCGAGAAGAAGGCGGTCAAGGCCCTGTACGACAAGGGCATGGAGAACCTCACCGAAGATGAGGCTACCGAACTCAAGAACCATTACGAGGAGGCCAAGCGTTTGCAGGAGCGCGTCGACCTGTTCAAAGGCGTCAACGACCTGAACGTGGACGAGGCCAAGCCTCAGGCCAAGGCGGCTCCCGCCGCCAAGACGCTTGGCGATCTGTACGCGCAGGAGCTGAAGAAGGCCGGCATGACCGTCATCGGCACCAAGGCGCACCCGTTCGCTTCCAGCGAGTTCAAGGCCGCGACCGACACTCACGTGGCGGGCACCGGCACTGCGGGCACCGGTTACGGTCCGGTGGTCACGCAGGTCGACATGGACGGCGTCTGGCCGTATGAGCGTCCGCTCGTGGTCGCCGACCTGTTCGGCTCCGTCACCCTGAGCGGCAATGCCAACACCGTGGAATACCCGGTGTATGGCGCGCTCGAGGGCGGCTCGGGAACCGTGGGCGAGGGCGGCGCGAAGCCGCAGACCCATCTGCCGGCCCCCAGCTGGGAGTCCGACAGTCTCAAGGAGGTCGCCACCTGGTGGAAGGTCACCGACAATATGGCCGAAGACCTCTCCTACATCGTCTCCGAAATCAACAACCACGCCCGCTACAACCTGCAGCTGCTGGAAGAGACCCAGCTGCTGTCCGGCGACGGCACCAGCGCGAACGTCAAGGGCCTGCTCACCCGCGACATCCAGACGATGGCGCAGGCGGCTGATTCCGACCCTGACCGCATCTTCAAGGCCCGCACCAAGATCGCGCTGGCCACCGGCTTCCGCGCCGACGCCATCGTCATCAACCCCGCCGACTACGAGACCATCCGCCTGAGCAAGGATTCGAACGGCCAGTACTACGGCGGCGGCTACTTCGGCGGCCAGTACGGCAACGGCACCATCATGCAGGACCCGCCGCTGTGGGGTCTCAAGACCGTGGTCACCGAGGCCATCGCCCAGGGCACCGTCCTGGTCGGCGCGTTCAAGCTCGGCGGCGCAGTGATCCGCAAGGGCGGTCTGCGCGCCGAGTCCACCAACTCCCACTCCGATGATTTCACCAACGACCTCATCACGTTCCGCGTGCGCGAACGCATCGGCCTGCAGGTCAAGTACCCCAAGGCTTTCGTCAAGGTCGCACTGGGAAAAGCAGCGAAGTGACGCCTGACGCCGAGAGCATCGCCGTCAAACCCGACGCCCTCGCGATGAGGGTCGGGGAGACGGCGAGACTCGAGGTGTCAGTCCTCCCAGCCGAAGCGTCACAGGAGTTCGTCGCCCGAATCGCAGACCCGAGCATCGCAACCATCGAAAGCGAGGGGCTATGAGCGTCGTATCCTCCACGGAGGCAATCCCCGACATGATCCAGGATCCGTCCTTGTTCGACGCGGACGGATCCTTTTGGATCAAGGCGGCGCAGGCGGCCATCCGCCGCACGTGCGGCTGGCATATCACGCCGAACATCGAACTGTCGGGCGTGGTCAATTCGCGGGGAGGAAAGGTGATTCGCCTCCCCGCACGCCATGTCACGTCGGTGGATGAGCTGACCGATATCGCCGGCAACCGGCTGCACTACGCCTACGACCCCGCCACGGGTTTGGTGGAATGCACCGCCGGCGTTTTTCCGGCCGGCGTGGCCGCGATACGCTACCGCATCCACGCCGGTTATGCGCCGGACGAGGTGCCGGATGTGCAGGGGGTGCTCATCAACGCGGCGAAACGGGCCAGCAGCGCAGCCGCCGGCATCGTCCAATCCCAGTCGGTCAACGGCAGCAGCGTCACCTACAACGTGACCCTGATGGCCGACGAGCTGGCGAAACTCGACCGGTACAAGCTGGGAGCGTTGCCGTGAGCATCATCGATGACATCAACGCCTCCGGCCTGCCTGCGGCCACACGGTTCGTGCGTCTGCGCGCCTCGCGCAAACCCGACCCGTACAATCCCGCGCAGACCACCGAGGACTGGACGAAACCCGTCGAATTGGAAGTGCGAGGAGCTTTGGCTTCGAGCAGTTCGACTCGCACGCCCGACGTTTTGGACGTGCAGACCACGTCGACTGCGGTGCTCACCGTGGCCGACCCGAACGCGGACATCCGGATTGGTGACCGTATCCGACCCGAACCGGCCGATGGCCGCATGTGGGAGGTCAGCGGCTTCCCCAGCCGCGATGTCAACGCCTTTACCGGCTGGCAGCCCACATTGGAAGTCCAGCTCACCGAGTGGAAGGGGTAGCCGATGGCCGGAAGCGGACAGACCAGCATCAAGTTCAACGACGCGTTCTTCGACCAGATCCTCAACTCGGCCGGAGTCAGGGCCCTGACCCGTGGAGCCGCCGAAAAGGCGCTCGGCGTGGCCAAGGCCAACGCGCCCGTGGATACGGGAGCCTACCGCGACGGACTGCAGGTCGAGGCCGTGCAACGCGCGCACCGCACCACCTTCATGGTGGTCGGCCATGACGCGAAGACCATGCTGGTCGAGTCCAAGACCGGCAATCTGCGCAAGGCGTTGAAGGCGGTGAAGCTATGACGTTGATACTGCCTCCCGACATGGAGGCTTTTCTCTGCACTTACCTGCGCGACCATATCACCGATGTGGACGGGCTCCAGGTGGGCAGCAAGAAGCCTCCCGACTATCAGGGCGCGTATCCGCTCGTCACCGTCCGAGACGATGGCGGCAACGCTGACGGGCTCGGCAATTTCGACCGAAGCATCGGCGTAAACGTGTACGGGTGGAGTCGACAGGCCGAGAAGCCATGCAAGGATTTGGCCCGCCGCGTCTACGCGGCGCTCACCGAACATCCCGCCATCGCCCTCGCCAAGGATTCGCCGGTCATCGGCGTGGACGATTCCGCGTGCAACGGGCCCTACCCGGTGTCCGACGATTCCGACACCGCGCACTACTACCTGATCGTCGAATATTCGACGGTTGGCGAACACTAACCAATCCCTTAACCGTTTTCCTAGACCCTGCATGCGTTGCGGGGTCTTTTCATTTTGAAAGGACATGGAATGACAGCAGACAACCAGGGCAACGACCTTGATTCTGTCAAGAACGTACTCACATCGAAAATCATCGTCGCCCCCTATGTGGCAGGCAAGACGCTGACCGCCTCGCAGATCGCGCCCTCCGTGGCGGACCCGATCACCGAACTCGGCGACGTGTTCGGTTCCGACTCCGCCGCCGTGGGCCTCATCACCAGCGACGGAGCGCCGCAGGACGCGCGCGACGGCGACGACGCCACCGAATTCCATCAGCCGGGCTACACGCTCAACGCCGACCCGACGCTGACGCTCGCGTTCACCGCCGCCGAGGACAACGACCTCACCCGCCTCATGACCATCGGCAAGCCCGATGAAACCGGCGTCTACCACGTCCGGGACATCATCCAGGACACCAAGTGGTTCGCCTATCAGGAGACCATCTACAAGTTCGGCCGCAAGCGCCGTCGTCTCGGCGTCATCCAGATCACCGGCAACGAGCCGGCGCAGGATACGCGCGGCGAGGTGTCCGGCCTCTCGCTGACCGCCACATGGCAGCTCGATCCCGCCGTGGACGGCGGCAACAGCCGCTACCTGCAGTCCTACGCGGCGGCCTGACAACGATTCCCTCCCCGCATGACCTCTCTCCTGTCGGCATGCGGGGAGCCCCAACACCAACGACGGGAGAAACACATATGACAGGAGAAAAACATCATGGCCAAGACACAATCCATCACCCCGACCATCGCCGAATTCGATGATTGGGACGAGACCAAGGAAACCGAGGCCCTCGCCGAGGTCGCCAAGCAGGTCAAGGTGCGCCACATCATCAAGAACAACGAATACTGGGCGCTGACACCCGGCGGCACCGTCTACAAACTGCCCCTCTATCTTTCCATCGCCGACTTCGAGGCCCTGTCCGGCGCGTCCACCGACACCGACAGCCTCGACCAGGTCAAACGCATCCTCACCGTGTTCGCCGGCGACGAGCAGGCCAAGCAGCTCGAAAGGGAGCCCATGCAGGTCGCATTCAACCTCATCCAGGATTATGGGGAGACGCTCGCCAAATCGCAGGGCGTCGAACTGGGAAAATCGCAGACTTCTGCCGAATCCTCAACTCCGAAGACGGAGTAAGGATACGCGCCGACTTCGCCCGATTCGGGTGGAGCGTCGAACACGATCTCGGCCGGCGTCTCCCCTACCGTGACGCCATCGACCTGTACACGGCGTTGTGCGGCGACCCGGCCTCCTACACGGGAGCCTCGCTCATCGGCCTCATGTTCCCCATGAGCGCCACCGACATCACCGTATTGCAGCTTATCGGCGCTTCCACGCTGCTCGGCGACGTGGACGGCGAACCCGAAACGGACGAGCCCACCGCCGAGGAGATCCACGAGGCCGAATCTCATATGAGCAAGCTCTTCGGATAAACAACCATCGACTGAAAGGAGCCGTCTTATGGCTTTCGGATCGGAAGTGGGAACCGGCCACGTGTCGATATTCCCCTCGATGAAGGGATTCAGGTCAGCGGTCGACAAGGAGATGCGGGGAGCCGGCAAGTCCGGTTCCAACCGTTTCTCGCAGGCGTTCGGCAACGGTTCGAAAATCGGCAAATCGTTTGGCGGCAACTTTAAAAAGGCGTTCGGCGCGGGTGCCCGGGGCGCTGCCGACGAGGTGCTGAAGCCGTTGAAGCGTGACGTGGCGCAGGCGTCCTCCAAGGCCAGTGCCGCGCTCCTGAACTACCGTCAGGCCACGGTCAACGTGCAGCGGGCGCAGGAGAGGCTCAACGCGGCCATCGCCAAATACGGGCCCGACAGTACTCAGGCGCAGACCGCCTCCATCAACCTCGAGAAAGCCCAGTTGCGTCAGGCCACCGCTCTCGACAAGTCCAACGACGCCGCCGAACGGCTCGCGGACGCGAAGAAGGCGCTCAAGACCGCCGAGGCCGAACTCGCCAAGGGCACCAACACGGTGTCCGGATCCGTGAAGACGATGGCAAGCTCGTTCAAGGCCGGATTCGCCAGCATCAGCCGAGGCCAGAGCTCGTTCACCGGACTTTCCGGCGCATTGGGTTCGCTCGTGCGAAGCCTGCTCGGCGTGGATGCCATCTGGAAACCGTTGGGCGCGAAGATCAGCGGCTTCGCCAGCACGGCAGTAGCCAAACTCAGCGGCTTCGCCGTACAGGCCGGCGCGAAAATCCAAACCGGCCTCAAAGGAGCCATCAGCGCCGCCCAGCAAACCCTCAAAGGATGGGGCGGCAGCATCGCCGCCACCGTGTCAGGCATCGCCAAACCAATCGGCGCGGCAATCACCGCATGGACGCAACCGATTCGCGACTGGGGAAGCCGCACCGGCAACACCATCAAAACGGCAGTCGCTACTTGGACCGCACCCATTCGATCATTCGGCGGCAAAATCGGCTCCGCCATCGGAGATGTCGTAGGAACAGTAGGACAGAAACTCGCACCGGTAGCCAACGTAGCCAAGAACTACTTCGGCAACATCGCCACTGCCGCCGGCGCGGTGTGGGCGAAGCTCCCGTCCGGCGCGCAGTCCGCTGCGGGAGCCATCGGCGGCGCATTGGGTGGTATGGCCTCAAGCGCTGGGAACGCGTTCAAAGCCCTCGCCTCCACGTCGCTCAATGCGCTCAAGGGACTTTCCACCGGTGCGGTCGCCGCCATCGGAGCAGGTGTGGCAGCCATCGGCGGCACGCTGGTGGCCACCGGCAAGCAGGCGTTGGGCGCGTACGCCACGTGGGAGCAGGCGGTCGGCGGCGTCGACACCCTGTTCAAGGACGCTTCCGGCACCGTGCAGAAGTACGCTGCCGAAGCGTACAAGACGGCCGGCGTCAGCGCGAACGAGTACATGAACCAGGTCACGAGCTTCTCGGCGTCGCTCATCAGCTCCCTCGGCGGAGACACCGCCAAGGCCGCCAAAATGGGCAACATGGCGCTCACTGACATGTCGGACAACGCCAACAAGATGGGCACCGACATCCAGACCGTCCAACAGACGTATCAGAGCCTCGCTCGCGGCAATTACGCCATGTTGGACAATCTGAAACTGGGTAGACTAGCATTAGCCGCTTAAATTGCTCAGTATAAACCTCGTGAAAACGGTGGAACCCCTACGGTAAGCCGAGGGCAATACCGTGCGAAGCCGACAATTCCCAGTCGGAACGTGTAACGACTATCGAAAGCACGTCATCATGGCGGAAGCGAGTAGAGTACGCCCAAGCGGACGGAAGTGCGAGGGACGGGTGAATCCCGCCAAGAGATAGTCTGCCCTGCACGGAGACGTGCAGCAGCCCTCCGGGGCGGGCAGTGCCTAGCGCACACTGCCGAACATCAGGTATGGCGGCACCAAGAGCGAGATGGAACGCCTCATCTCGGATGCAAACAAGCTGCCCAGCGTGCTCAAGGACGGCAACGACCTGAGCGTCGACTCATTCTCCGATGTAGTCGAGGCCATCAGCCGAGTCCAGAAGGAGATGGGCATCTCCGGCACGACCGCAGATGGGGCAGCCAAAACCATCGAGGGTTCGGTCGGCGCGATGAAGGCCGCCTGGCAGAACTGGCTGGCCGGACTGGGCAACGAGAACGCCGACATGGGCGCTCTCAGCCAGCAATTGGCAGAATCCATCGGCACCGCGTTGAAGAACATCGTGCCCCGAATCGGAGCCATCGCCAGGGGCGTCGTCTCTGCGATACCCTCACTGTTCAACAGTCTCGTGGATCTCCTACCGGCACCGTTCCAGAAAGCGGTGGATGCCGTCGGAAGCGTGTTCAAGAACCTCGGCAATGCCATTGCTCCAGCACTCGCTGCGTTCACAGCGCTGGGAATGGGCGGCATCGCGCCTTTGCTCTCTAAAATTCCACTACTCGGCGGCGTATTGGGAGGATTGGCTGGACCGTTGAGCGCACTTGGCGGTCCTATCGGCATGGTGGTGGCTGCAATCGGGACACTTATTGCCACGACTCCTGAGCTCAAGAAAGCGTTCGGCGATCAGGCAAGAGCCTTGTTTGAACGGTTCAAAGCCGAGCTCCGATCCATGAAGCCGGTATTTGACAAGCTGTCCGAGACCTTTAAGGCTACAGTCAAACAGATCATGCCGGTCATCACGGACGCGTTGGGCACGCTCGTCCCCGTGGTCGGCCTGATCATGCAGTCGCTGCTGCCGCTCATCCCCACAATCATGGAACCGCTCATGGCGGCACTGGAGGCGATTCTGCCGGTCATTGGTCAGATCGTGTCCGGCGTGCTGCCCCCGCTGGCGGAGATGCTGTCCGCGCTGCTGCCAGTCGCCGGTCAGATCATCGGCATGATAGTGCAGGTCGCCGAGCAGATCGGCGCGCTGCTCGTGCCCATCATCCAGCAGCTCATGTCGTTCATCAGCCAGATCGTCGCCGTGGTCGTGCCGATCGTCCAGCAGATCGTCACGGTCGTCACCGGGGCGGTGACCGGCATCATCGGTATCATCCAGCAGCTCATGCCCGTCATCCAAGGCATCCTGAGCGTCGTGAGCGGTGTCGTGAGCGCAATCATCGGATTCATCACCGGTATGCTGTTGCCTGCGGTGCAGGCGATGCTCCCCTACGTGTCGGGTGTCATCAACGGCATACAAGGCGTGATACGGGGCGTGGTCGGCGTCATCTCCGGTGTCATCAGCATGGTCGCCAACCTCATCAACGGCAACTGGCGAGGCGCTTGGAACAGTTTCAAGTCGATTCTTTCCAGTGCTGCCGGAGCCGTCGGGGGCTTGGTATCGGGCATCGTGAACGCCATCCGGGGCGCGTTCGCCGGGGCGGGCAGCATGCTCGTAAGCGCCGGCGCGCAGATCATCAGTGGTCTGTGGAACGGCATCAGCGGTGCCATCGGCGGATTGTACGCGAACATCAAGGGCGCTTTGAGTGGTCTGGTCGATAAGGCGAAGGAGGCGCTCGGCATCCATTCCCCGTCGCGAGTGTTCAGGGATGAGGTCGGTCGTTACATTCCGCCCGGCATCAGCGAGGGCATCGACAAGGCGACACCCGCCTTGCAGCGCAACATAGTCCGGCAGGTGCAGGGCGTGACGGATGCCGCCCAATCGGCTTTCGGGCCGATGACGCTGCGCTCCGCCATCGGATTGGACGATTCAGTCGCTTCGGCCACCACCGGCAACGGTCTGGCCGATCTTGCGACCATCATCACCGAGATTCGCGGCCTGCGCTCCGATCTGCAATCCCTGCATGAGGATTTGGGGCCGACCATTGGCAAGTACGCGCCGACCATGAGCCTGCGCGAGTGGAAGCGCGCGTTCAACATCATCTGATTGGAGGCATGGTTTGCAGACAATGACCTACCGGTGCGGTGCTACACAGGATCGCACCGTGAACCTCATCGACCCTGCGGGGCTCATGGTCAAACGCATCGAACCATTGCGCACGCACGCGTGGGAGGTGGAGTTGGCCGCTCACGGCATTGACTCCGCCTCCCTCAACGCGTCAAGCGTCCAATTGGAGGCTACATGCGCCGACCTCAACGTGCTGGACGTGGCTGGCGAACTGTTCGACGCGGACGTTAAGGCCGTGGCCTCGTCCCGTAGCAAGGCCGATTCCGGTCTGCTCACCGTGGACGGCTGGTCGCAGACCGCGCTCGTCACCGGAATCGAACCATCCTATGACCCGCCCGGCCCCGCGAAATACACGCTCACCGTCGCATTGCTCGACGGCCTGTGGCGCAAGCGCGACGACGTGCAGCATTTCTGGTCGGACGCATTGCAGCCCGGCTTGGATTTGGATTATCCGCATGATTATCCGCATGATTACATGCCGACGACGCGAAACGCTTCGGTCGTAAACAGCGCGGTTTCCGCGATGCCGTTCGAGATGGTGATCTACGGGCCGGTCAGCGAGCCGTCGATCACGATGGGAGGCAACACATATGAGTTGCATATGGACATCCCCAGTGGCGCGTATGTGACCATCAACAGCGTCGAGGGCCAGCGCAGCATTGTCATGACGGCCGAGAACGGCGACCTCACGAACGTGTTCGCCAAAGGCGAAAGAGGCACTGGCATGGGCTCCGGCTCGTACATTTTCGAACCACTGCCGTCCGGTGAGCACCAAGTGCAATGGAAAGGCTTCGGCTTCGACCTAACCGTGATCCGCGAGAGGAGCGTGCCGGCATGGCTGACCTGATCATCACCAACGGCAAGCACGTCGATACATCGGCCATCGCCGAATACACGCTCGATTGCGCATGGGGAAGCGGTGAGAACGATTTTGAGTTGACCGTGCCGCGTTTGATCGATTCGGGCGCTTACGTGTATCTGGATGGTTCGGAGTGCGGCGGAATCGTGGATGCGATGGAAGACCAGCTCACTTCCGGCGTCAGTACCATCACCTATTCGGGTCGCACGTGGCATGGCGTGCTGGCGGACAAGATTTTGGAGCCGGACAAGGGCAAGGATTATCTGACGGTTTCCGGTTCCGCTTCCTCGGTCATCGGCTCGCTCATCAGCCGTGTGAGGCTTGATACGGTGTTCGGCGCGGTTGCCCCACCTGACGGAGACGACCCGACCATCAAAACCTACCAGTTCGACCGTTACGTGGATGCGTATACCGGTTTGCGGAAGATGTGCGCGGCCAGCGGTTTGAAGCTCAGAATGGCCTATGCGTCCGGCCGGGTCAACATTTGGGCCGACCCGGTCGCGCATTACGGCGACTCGATTGATTCCGATTTGATCGATTTCGACGCGACCCGCACATGGAAGAAACCGAATCATCTCATCGGCCTGGGCAAGGGCGAAGGTGCCGGTCGAACGGTCGTCCACTGGTACGCGGATGCTGCGGGCAACGTCAGCCAGACCCAGTCGCTCAGGGGCGTGGACGAGATAACGCAGGTCTACGACTATTCGAGTGCCGAGACCGCCGAACTGAACCAGAAGACCCGTGAGAAACTACAGGATCTGCAGTCCGAGGGCGATGTGAAGGTCACCGTCCGCGACGACGCGAACGTGGTGTTCGATGTTGGCGACACCGTGACCGCACGTGACAATCTCACGGGCATCACCGTCAACGCGACTATCAGCAAGAAAATCGTCAAGGTCTCGGGCGGCGTCCTAAGCGTCGATTACGAGGCCGAATAGAAAGGAACGTCATGGCCAAGAACAACGACTGCATCGTCGCCGAATGCGACCGATGCGGAAGATTCGCCTGGTACACCCCATCGAACGCGGACGCCCTGAAAAACGACTGGTGGGACGTGCAACGCCTCGACGCCGACGGCAACCAACACGGCTACTACTTCTGCTCCAACTGCCACCAGGAATACGTCAACCGTCTCAGGGACGCCGACAACAGCTTCGAATCATGGAAGAAGAACGGAGGCAAGCAGAATGGTTGAACTCGTAACCGGACATGCGAACAAGGCGCACGCCACGGCGGAACAGGCCGCAGGATTGAACGCCGGCATCCTCGGTTTGGATGATTATGTGCTCGACGTGCACGATAAGTTCGAAATCACCGTCGTTTCGGCGAACAAGGTGACTGTCGGCACGGGCGAGCTGGTCATGCAGGGGCGTCACGTCAGCCAGGGCACGCCCGAGGACCTGATCGTCACGAACGGCAGTCAGGGGCAGAAACGCAACGATCTGATCGTATGCCGCTATGCGAAGGGCTCGCAGTCGGTTGAGAGCGCGGAACTGGTGGTGGTCAGGGGCACGCCCACCACGGGCACGCCCACCGACCCAACGTTGAACACCACCAGCCCGTTGGACGGGGGCACCACCTACGATATGCCGTTGTACCGCATCCCGTTGGACGGCATCACCATCGGCACACCAGTGCCATTGTTCAACGTTTTGCGGCCGATGAGCGACGTGTGGGATTCCCTAACCCATACGCCGGTCACGACCCTTATCGACAGTAGTTACGGCACGGTCAAGGGCTACCAGTCGGGTTTTGTGGCGACGTTGCGAATCGATTGGAAGTCATCGGCCTCCGGCTCTTGGAACACCGGCAATTTCGGAACCCTGCCCGAAGGATGGCGTCCCCCGATGGATTTGAACTTCTCCTACGGCGGGCGTGACGGAGCGAACCAGAAGACCATCAACATACATGCGGACGGAACCATGACCTACGTCAATCAGGGCGGCACGCAGGGCACGAGCGCGTTCGGTTTGACCGTCTCATACGTGCTATGACCCGTGGGGTCACTGCAAGACAGCGCAACCGCCTGAACCAGTGTCCCGAAGCTATGCGGCGGGCATCGGGTCGGCGGTGCGCCATACGCCGGTGCATCCGGCGTACGCACTGTTCGGGTTGCCGAGCATGGTCACACGGCCCGTATGCTCGCCGTAAAGGATGAACGTGGTGTTGCCGCCGAACACGGCTATCGGAGTGTTCGTTCTTTCCGCTGGACGATACCCCACGGGTATGGTCTCCGACGCTTGTGCGTAATTGTTCTCGCCACTATGGTTGAATTTCACGTTGCCGCCCATGAAGCAGATACTCCCCACGCGAGTCAGCGCAATAGTGTCTCTGCTGTAGGGCACCTTCCATGTCGTGGAACGCTGGGTTAGGGAATCCCGCTCAGGCGACCAAGGCTCGCTCCCAGAGGCGTTGCGCGTCACGCAAAGCCGTGATATCCGGCTTTAAATAGTACTTTGCGGTGGTTTTGATATCGCTGTGGCCGAGCATTTTCGACACGATGGCGATATCCGCGCCAGCCGCCAGAGTGCTCGTCGCCCACGAGTGCCGCAGGTTGCGTGCGGGAACATGCGGCAGATCATGCCGCTTGCACCAGCTCGCGTATTGGCGTGCGGCTTGTGGCGGGGTGAGGGTGCCGATGAGTCGGCCTCCCTCGCGTGGCTTGATTTCGCGCAATCGTTTGACGGCGAAGCGCGGCAACGGGAGCGTGCGGCGGCTCAATTCGGTTTTCGGCGGCACTGTGACCTCATGCCCGCCCACCCATTGCAGGCCACGCTCGACATGCAGCACTCCTGAGCGCAGGTCAATATCCGACCATTCCAGCCCGTACCCTTCCTCGGTACGCAATCCGCATGAGACGGCGCAGATAAGCCACGCTTCCAAAGGGTGAGCGTAGAAGCCCCGCAACAGCGTGCGCTGCTGACGGATGGTCAATATTCGCGGCTCGTAATGAGTTTTGGCCGGCAGTTGGATGTCACGCCTCGTGATGTCCACGTCCAAAAGGTTCCAGCGGATAGCCCGCCTGAGCATCGCGCGTAGTACGGCCCATGCCTTGCGTGCCGCGCCCGCGCTATCGAAACCGGCAAGCCATTTGTCGACCAGTTCCACGCTTATCGCGTCCATATCCGATGCGCCGAACACGGGTCTGACGTGCAACCGCCACGCGCTCTCGTAGCCCACGCGCGTGCTCTCACGCAGATTCCGCGTGCAATACGGCCAAAACCGGTTGGCCCAAAACTCTCGTAACAGCATTTTCAACCTCCAAAACCCACACGCCGTCTGGCCTGTCCAAACGGGTGAAACGTGTGGGTTTTCCAAAAAAGAAGAAGGGAACGTGATGCCCCCATTTCAACAGTTATTCGATTCCGTGGAGTTTTGGAGCGCGTTGATTCTCGCGCTCATTGGCGGTGGTGGGCTTGGTGGTCTTGTGGGCGCGTGGTCGAACCGGCGGAAAACCGAGGCCGATATCGACGGCCTCACCGCCGACGCGGCCGACAAGGCCGTGAAGATTCTCACGGACAGCATCATCAATCCACTGCGCGAGCAAGTCACCTATCAGGAGCAGCAGATTCAGCATTTGGAGGAGGTTCAACGCAAGTATTTCACGGCCGTGGCCTATACGCGCAGCCTGTTCCACTGGCTGCAATCGTTCTGCGAGATTGCGGAGCCGGAGTTTTTGAAGCGTCATCCGAAACCATCGTTGCCGGACGAGCTTCGCCCGGACGTGGCTCCGGAAACCATCATCGAATCCATTAAGGAGGAGTAATAATCATGACCCAAATCCATATCAGCATTAGGAAGCCGAAGACGGGTGGCTTGGACCCGGTCACGGGCGTGATGAGGTTCCGTCCGGTGCGTCGTCATTTCGACGCGGCGAAGAACCTTGTCATCGCGGCTTCGTTCGACGCGGACTTGTCCGAGGACGGTGAGTTGACGGTTGACCTGCTGCCCACGACGGGCGCGTTCGTCTGGCAGGTCATCGAGTTGGCGGACACGCCGCAGGCGTACACGCGTTACGTCGAGGTGCCGAACTCCAAGACCAAGGTCGAATACGCGGACCTCGTGGAAGTGGACGCCGGCACGTTCGTGCCGAAGGACATGACCGGCTCCCAACTGTTGAAGGTTCGCCGCGCTTCCACCCAGTCGGAGGCGGAGACGCTTTCCGCCCAATACCCGGACGAGCTGGTGTTCTTCGACGAAACGGCCACGACCGCGAGGGCCGCTATGGCCATGAGCACGTTGGAGTCCATCACGGCCGAAGCGCAGACGAACGCCGCGTTGGCTAAGAGCGCCATGCTGAGCGCCCGGTCCTCCGCGGATTCGGCGACCGCCGTCCAGTCCAATTTGAATGTTCTCGCGTCGAACGCGAGTGTGGCGGCGGCTTCCGTCGCCAATGATTCGCAGACGGTGGCCGACACCGCCAACGCGGTTGCGGCGAAGGGCGAGAGCGATATCGCCACCATCGATTCGACGGTTCAGGCGGTGAAGGATAAGGCGGAGGCTGCGACCACCGTACTGCCTTCCACCGGCACCGCCGAGGAAACCACGGAGGAAACCACGGAGGAACCCGGCAAGGACTCCACGCCAGCCAAGGCCAAGAAGGCCACTGTGAAGGAGGCCTGATCATGCCAGCCTTATACGCCGGCAAACGTGTCGGCAAACCATTGATGGGCGGTCACACGTACAACGCCCTATTCAACGGCAAGCTCGTATGGCCCCTCGACAAGGATACGGTGGTCTCCATCGAGATCACGGATGATAAGGGCAATGCCCTGCCCAAGTCTCTGGCCGTCAACGGCAGTCTGAAACTGGGAGCCAAGGCCACCTATGCGGACGGGCATGTTGGCGACCTGCTGCCCACCAAGGGCGTGACGTTCACGAGCAGGGACACGAGCACCGCCACGGTTTCGGGCAACACGCTCACGTGGAGGCATGGCGGCACGATTCTCGTCACCGCCACTGTCGACGGTTTCACTTCCGCCGCCGTGTCCATCAGCGCGGCCTACGCACCGGAAAGCATCAGGGTCACGGACGATTCCGGCCAGCCGGTCGATGCAGTCACCCTGCGCGTAGGCGAGACCAAGCATCTCAGCATCGCGGTATTGCCCGCCGCCGCCTCGCGGGAGTTTACTTCCGTCATCGCTAACACGACGCTAGCCACCGTCACCAAGGAGTCATGACAATGGCAGAATTGAACATCACCGGTCTCAAAACCGGGTCCACGAGTCTGAAACTGACCGCAGGCAAAGTCACGAAAACAGTGCCCATTACGGTACTCTCACGTAACCTGTTGTCCTATGGTCCCGCCGAGGGCAACGGTTTGACCGCCACCGTTAACAGTGACGGGTCATTGCATGTCACCGGTACCGCCGTCAAGCAATGGGCGGGCCTTTCGTGGAAGTTCCCCTGCCCGGTACAGGGCACCGTGATATTGAGCAGGCCCACCAGTGTCGACGGTCTGACCGTCAGCGTCAAATGCCTTGACGCCAAAGGTGGTCAACTGTGGAGCCAGCTCAACGTGGGTAATGCCGGGGTAATCCCCGCCGGCACCGTCAGCCTGCGCTTCGAAATCCTGTGTACTGAGGCCACGCCCACCGCGAAGGACGGCGACCTCCGAATCCAGTTGGAATCCGGTGACACCGCACGCGATTGGATGAAACCGGATAACACGAGCCTTAGGGGGAGGCTATGAACTAGCGAACCTGTATCCGCGTGTCACCGGCCTGCCTAAAACGTTGGGTGCCAACCCGGGGATTACGGTCACGGAACAATCACCGGGCACGTACCTGTTCAAGGGTGCCAACCCGGGGATTACGGTCACGGAACAATCACCGGGCACGTACCTGTTCAAGGGTTCCACCACGAAATCTGTCGACTCATGGGTTGACTTGTCGGTTTCGGTGCATGTTGACGCCGGAACGTACACGATGGACGCCTCCGACTGGCCTTTGGGCAACAGCTCATGGCTGTTTGGCCTGCAAGCCACGCTCACCCCCGATGACGGAAGCAAACGCACAAACGTGTTCGCCCCTCGGGACTATGGGCCGAAAACCTTGAAGGCCGGCACTCTCGACTGCAACATCTTCATCAACACCACGGGCGAGGTCGATAAGACGTTCACACCCCGCCTCTACAAAATCGACTGATTTTAGCCCCACACCATACCGTGTGGGGCTTTTTTCATGGTGTCCCGATAATCCTGACCCACGACCGTGGGCCACAAAACAATATTCATCCCGAGAAAGGGGACATATGGTCAATAACAAGGACAAGCCGTGGCATAAGCGTCTGCTCGCCAAGGTCACGGCACTGGCCGCCGCCGTGTGCATGATGCTGCTTCCGGCGACCGCGCACGCGGACATGCAGGGCATCGACGTATCCAACTGGCAGTGCGGCATCGACATCGCCAACACGCAGGCGGACTTCGTGGTGGTTGGCACCACATGGGGCACGGGCCAAGTCAACAACAACTGTCTCGTGTCCGGCGTCAACACCGACGCCAACCGCATGATCGCCCAAGCGCAGGCATCCGGCAAGAAATTCGGATTGTATCACTACGCTATGGGCGGCAACCCGGAGGCCGAGGCCCAATTCTTCTACCGCAACACCAGCAACTATTGGCGTCACGGCATCGTGGCGCTCGACTGGGAGATGGACGACAATCCCGCATGGGGCAACTGGGATTGGGTACGCCGCTTCATGCGTGAGTGCGAACGCCTTTCTGGCGGTGTGCGTCCGCTGCTGTACACCGCCCCGGTCGCCAGCACCATCCCCAGCGACATCCGCGCCAAATACGGTTTATGGATTGCCCAGTACGCCAACACGTCTCCGACAGGCTATCAGGCATCCCCGTGGATGATCGGCGTGTACGGCGAGGCCATGCGCCAGTACAGTAGTGCGGGCGTGGTCAACACGTGGAGCCCCATCGACCTTAACATTTTCCGTGGCGAGGCATGGCAGTGGGACTTGTACTCCAACCCCGCAGGCAAGACCCAGACCACGACCCCGCCGCAGGCCGAGAAGCCGCCGACCCAGACCGTCGACCTACAGGCCCTCGCCACCGCCGCCATCCGTGGCGACTACGGCAACGGCCAGCAGCGGCGCGACGCGCTCGGCGCGAACTACGACAGGGTCATGGCGATCGTCAACCAGCGACTCAACGGCACCACTACCGTCGTGCAGCGGCAGACGACCGCCGCCGCCACGCGCGTGACCGTCCGCTCCGGTGACACCATGAGCGGCATCGCCTCGCGTACCGGCCTGTGGCCGCTGTCCGCGTGGAGCGTGCCCAGCGGCAACCCGAACCTGATCTACCCCGGTCAGGTCGTCACCTACAACGGCGGCGGCAGCATCGCCACCGGCAGCAACGCGCCACCGGCCACCCGCACCGTGACCGTCCGCAGCGGCGACACGCTCGGCGGCATCGCGGCACGCCTCGGCATCGGCTACACGCAGCTCACCGGCTACCACAGCGGTAATCCGAACCTTATCTACCCGGGCGAAGTGCTGCATTACTGATAGCCCGAACCCTACCTAGGAGCCTCGAACCCGACACCGGGCGAGGCCCCCAGGCTCATATTCAGAATCGAGTACACAATATGACTGACGAAAACACCGAACCCAAGACCGCCGGCACGGAGCCGACCGTGACCGATTGGCTGCTGCCGAATCGCGTCTATGACGTGCTCAAATGGCTGGGCCTCATCGTCCTGCCCGCACTCGCCGTGTTCGTGGGCACGGTCGGCCCCGCATGGGGCTGGCCGCACGTGGACGCGATAGTGACCACGCTCAACGCGCTCGGCATCCTCGCCGGCGCTCTCATCGGCGTCAGCGCCATCAAACAGCGCATCGACCTCGCCGCATGACCACCACACACAGTTCGGCCCCGTCCGGCATCGCAGACAGCTCCATGAGCTTGACTGCGGCCGGACGGGGCCGATTTCGCGTTGTGGCAGAGGGCTTCGCGGGCCCGATTTTTTTGCCCACATTTTGCCCACATTATTCCGGTAAACCGAGGGAATACGAAGGAATCAGCGGGAATAAGAAAAGCCGCTCAGCCTTACTCCCGTAAGGAAAAGCGGCTATTTCCAACCCTCGCTCAGCGCAACGCATCTTTCAGCTTGGAGAAGAAGCCCTTCTTCGTTCCGGAAGTCGGGCGTGCGCTTACCGCAACATGTTGGGCATCTGTGTCATGCTTTTCGGCAAACCGTTCCATCAAGGCACGCTCGTCGTCAGTGAGCTTTGTCGGAATCTTCACTGCGATATGCGCCACCAGATCGCCACGCTCGCTCTTGTTGTTAAGATGCGTGACGCCCAGATTCTTCAAGGTCACAGTGTCGTCAGGCTGGCTTCCTGCAGGCACTCTCACAGACTGCTTGCCATCGAACGTGTCGATTTCCAGATCATGCCCCAGTACGGCCCAGCTCATCGGCACTTGGATCCAGCAGTGCAAATCATCACCGTCACGAGTGAAGGTGTCATCCTGAGCGATGCGGATGTCGACATACAGGTCGCCGGCAACACCGCCGTTTTCACCCACCTCGCCCTGATTAGCGAGACGCAGACGGGTATTGTTCGTCACGCCGGCAGGCACGGACACGCCGACATTACGGGAGATACGCACACGACCATGACCAAGGCAGGACGGACACGGATTTTCGATAACGGTACCATGTCCCTCGCAACGCTCGCATGGAGCGGTGGTCATCATCTGGCCAAGCATGGTGCGCACCACGCGCTGTGCGTAGCCCTGACCATGGCAGTCGGGGCACTGTGCCGGCTGGGTACCTTTCTGGCAGCCGGTGCCGGCGCATTCCTGGCACAGACCGAACGTTTTGATTTCAACATGTGCGGTGTCGCCGAACACCGCAGTCTTCAAGTCGATGGTCACTGTGGCCAGTGCATCACGTCCCGGCTGTGTACGAGGGGTCGGACCGCCGTTGCCACCGCCGAAAGCACCTCCGGTGAACATGTTGAAAATGTCACCCATGTCGCCGAATCCGCCGCTGAATCCGCCATGCATGCCGCCGGCGTTCGGATCGTTCGGGTCCACGCCGGCGTCGAACATCTGACGCTTCTGTGGATCGGACAACACTTCGTAGGCGTTATTGACTTCCTTGAATTTGTCTTCGAATTCCGGACCTGCGATATCGGGATGATATTTGCGGCTCATCTTTCGATAAGCTTTTTTGATCTCGTCGTCGCTTGCGGAGCGGTCTACGCCCAGCACTTCGTAATAGTCCGTCACGGTTGTTCTTTCTCCCTATTGCTTTTCGCGTGTCATTGTGCCATAAGGCGGGGTCAGCTGTTGTTTTGGTTTTCGTCGTGAGCCACGAATGCGGTCAGATATCTGGCAACGGCACGCACTGCTGCCATGGTCGCCGCATAGTCCATATGCGTCGGTCCTATGGATCCGACGAAGGCGATGGGCTCGGTGGAATCCTGCGCTGCAGTGGTGTGATTGCTTGTCTCTCTCCCCTGCTCCTCCGCAGTCTCGCCTTTTGTTACGTCGTCAGCGGTTGCCGAGGTTCGACCGTACCCGCTGGTCACCACGGATGCATGCAGCAGACCGGGCGTGTGCGTTTCGGAGCCGATGGCCACTCCGACTCCATCGGATTGCGTGGTTTCGCTCAACGTGCTCATGAGTTTCATGAGCACGACTTGCTCTTCCAGCGCATCGAACAATGGTGCAAGATCGGCCACGGCACGCTGGTGCGCGAGTCGTGAGGTTCCTGCCATATAGAGTTCGCTCGCGCGCTCGTCGTCGGCCATGCCATCGAAAGCTTGAGCAAGCGTTTCCGCCAGTTTACTGATGGGGCGGTATTCCTTGCGGGATGACATCTGCCTGACATAGTCCGCGGTTCGTGTCAAAGAAACGCTGGCACACTGCGCGTTGATTTCGTTGACCAGATGCGACAGCACTGTGGTGTCCGGCAACTCGGAAACGTTGAGTATATGTTGCGCCACTCGGCCGGTGTCAGTGATGACGACGGCCAACAGGGTGTTGATTGATACGGGAACGATTTCGATATGCCGTAATGTCGATTTCGCCAACGACGGGGCCGCCACAACCGCGACCTGACCGGTGATCTGTGCCAGAAGGCGGGCTGCGCGCTGTAAGGTGTCCTGCAGATTGACGGATCCCGACAGAAAACTGTTGATGCCACGGCGTTGCGCTTCAGACATCGGCACCACTGTGGCCAAGCGGTCCACGAAGTATCGGTACCCTTTTTCCGTTGGTATGCGCCCTGCCGACGTATGGGGTTGAATAAGATATCCCTCATCTTCCAAGGCGGCCATATCATTACGGACGGTGGCCGAGCTGACGCCCAGATCATGATCTTTGGTCAAGGTGGTCGAACCGACTGGCTCCTGCGAGCGAATATAGTCCTCGACGACGGCACGCAGCACCAACATACGTCTTGACTGCGTCATGCGTGCCTCCTCTACATATGCGATACGACTCAAATGCTTCTCCCATTGTATTAGCACTCGTGCCGCGCGAGTGCTAATCGGTTCGCTTCCAGAGTACTTGTTTCTTGTTTTTTCCGATAGCAATCTCCCGAAATGCTCGTCATGCCACCAATCGAACAGGACAATCGCACGAGAATGTTAATTGTGAGCGTTAACAGAACACAAACTACCAAAACACGCCAAAAATCCATCACAACGTCACCTCACGTCGCTACTATGGAAAACGCAATGTGAGGGCGTCGAGCGCTCGGCACAAGCCGGATACGCGGCCCGACCAATTGGAAGGAAAGTAATCCATGACCGAATTCAAGGAGACCGAGCTGGACGAGCGCGCCATCAAGATGGCCAAGGTCCTGTCGGCCGACGCGGTTGAGCGTGCGGGACACGGCCACCCGGGTTCCCCCGTCTCCCTGGCGCCTATCGCCTACACCCTGTATCAGCATTTCATCAAGCATGATCCGAACGATCCCAACTGGGAAGGTCGCGACCGCTTCATCCTTTCCGGTGGCCACGCCTCCCTCACCCAGTACGTCCAGCTGTACTTCTCCGGCTACGGCCTGACCCTGGACGATCTGAAGAACTTCCGTGGCGGCGCTGACACCCGTACCCCGGGTCATCCAGAATACGGCCTGACCCCGGGCATCGAAATGACCACTGGTCCGCTGGGCCAGGGCTTCGCTTCCGCCATCGGTTTCGCCTATGGCCAGCGCTTCCAGCGTGGCCTGCTTGATCCGGAAACTCCGGCAGGCGAGTCCCCGTTCGACCACAACATCTGGGTCATCTGCGGCGAAGGCGATATCGAAGAAGGTATCTCCGGCGAAGCTGCATCTCTCGCTGCCAACCAGCAGCTGGGCAACCTGACCGTGATCTTCGATGCCAACCGCATCCAGATCGAAGGCGACACCAACCTGGTTCTGGCTGAAGACGTGCTCAAGCGCTTCCAGGCCTACGGCTGGTACACCGACGAGTTCAGCTTCATTCAGCCTGACGGCTCCTACAAGGAGGATGTCGAGGGTCTGGCCGACACCATCGCCAAGGCTCGTGAGGCTGCCCCGAACCAGCCGAAGCTCATCAAGGTCGACACCTTGATCGCTTGGCCGACCCCGGGCAAGACCAACGATCCGTCTTCTCATGGCTCCAAGCTGGGCGCCGAAGCCGTCGCAGGCCTCAAGGAACTGCTCGGCTACGATCCGGAAGAGTCCTTCCACGTCGACGAAGAGGCTCTGGCTCACGCACGCAAGGTTGCTGAGCGCGGTCTCGAAGCCCACAAGGAATGGGACGAGAAGTACAACGCATGGCGCAAGGCCAACCCGGACAACGCCGCTCTGTACGACCGCCTCAAGGCCGGCGAGCTGCCGGAAGGCTTCGACAAGGCCATTGATGACCTCGAAGCCACTTTCGAAGTCGGCAAGGGCGTTGCAACCCGTGGCGCTTCCGGCTCCGTGCTGAATGCCATCGCCGCTGTCATGCCGGAACTCTGGGGCGGCTCCGCCGACCTCGGTGGCTCCAACAAGACCGATCTGAAGGGCGCTGCCACCTTCGCTCCCGCCGAGTGCGCCACCAAGCAGTGGCCGGTCTGCAGCCCGTACGGCCGTCAGCTGCACTTCGGCGTGCGCGAATTCACCATGGGTACCATCACCAACGGCATCCTTCTGGGCTCCCACACCCGTCCGTTCGGCGGCACCTTCTTCATGTTCTCCGACTACGAGCGTTCCGCCGTGCGTCTGGCCGCCCTCATGCAGATTCCGAACCTGTATGTGTGGTCCCACGACTCCGTCGCCGTCGGCGAAGATGGCCCGACCCACCAGCCGGTGGAGCATCTGGCCTCCTTCCGCGCCATCCCGCAGCTTGAGGTCGTTCGTCCGGCCGATGCTTACGAGACCGCCGAAGCCTACCGCTACTTCTTCGAGAAGAAGAACACTCTGCCGGCAGCCATGGTGCTGACCCGTCAGGGCGTTCCGGTTCTCGCTGAGACCGCCGAGAAGGCCAAGGACGGCGTCAAGAAGGGCGCCTACGTGCTCGTCGATACTGAAGGCACCCCGGATGTCATCATCATGGCCACCGGTTCCGAAGTACAGTGGGCCGTGTCCGCAGCCAAGACCCTGGCTGACGAAGGCATCAAGGCTCGCGTTGTGTCCGCTCCGTCCCTCGAATGGTTCGAGGAGCAGGACGCCGAGTACAAGGAAGCCGTGCTTCCGGCCTCCGTCAAGGCTCGTGTCTCCGTTGAGGCTGGCGTTGCCATGCCGTGGTACAAGTACCTCGGCTCCTACGGCAAGCCGGTTTCCATCGAGCAGTTCGGCCTGCAGGGCGACGGCGCTCAGAACATGATCGACCTGGGCATCACCGCCGAGCATGTTGTCGAAGCCGCCAAGGCCTCCATCGCGGAAGTCGAAGCCGCCAAGTGATTCGACGGGGAGGGGCACAATGCATGTGCCTCTCCCCTTTTACCGCACAATAGATAAAGATTTGATCCAAAAAGGTATCAAGGAGAAAAACAATGACTGAAGCAACTCAGCGCACCTCTGACTCCGGTGTCTCGATCTGGCTGGACGACCTGTCCCGCACCCGTATTGAGTCCGGCAACCTGCAGGAGCTCATCAAGGACAAGAACGTCGTTGGCGTCACCACCAACCCGTCCATCTTCCAGAAGGCTCTGAGCCAGGTCGGCCCGTACGATGCACAGCTCAAGGAGCTCGGCAAGGTTGACGTTGAGACCGCTATCCGCGAGCTCACCACCACCGACGTGCGTAACGCCACCGACATCTTCCGTGAGATCGCCGAAGCCACCGATTTCGTCGATGGCCGCGTCTCCATCGAAGTTGATCCGCGTCTGGCCCACGAGACTGAAGCCACTGAGAAGCAGGCTGTCGAGCTCTGGGAGAAGGTCAACCGTCCGAACGCCATGATCAAGATCCCGGCAACCCTCGAAGGCTTGCCGGCAATCACCGCAACCCTGGCCAAGGGCATCTCCGTCAACGTCACCCTGATCTTCTCGCTCGAGCGTTACGAGCAGGTCATCGACGCCTTCATCGAAGGCATCGCTCAGGCTGACGCCAACGGCCATGACCTGAAGCACATCGGTTCCGTCGCTTCCTTCTTCGTGTCCCGCGTGGACACCGCCGTCGACAACAAGCTTGAGGAGATCGGCTCCGATGAGGCCAAGGCTCTCGAGGGCAAGGCCGCTATCGCCAACGCTCGCCTCGCTTACGAGCTGTTCGAGAACAAGTTCGCCAACGATCCGCGTTGGGCTGCTCTCGAAGCCAAGGGTGCCAAGAAGCAGCGTCCGCTGTGGGCCTCCACTGGCACCAAGAACCCGGCCTACTCCGATTGCGTCTACGTTGACGAGCTCGTCGCTCCGCTCATCGTGAACACCATGCCGGAGAAGACCCTGAACGCTCTCGCCGATCACGGCAACGGCGCCCCGACCATCAAGGGCACCTACGAAGAGTCCCACGCCATCATGGCCAAGCTCGCTGAGCTGGGCATCGACTTCAAGGCTGTCACCGACAAGCTGGAAGCCGACGGCGTCGCTTCCTTCATCAAGTCCTGGGATTCCGTCCTCACCGACGTCCAGGCCGGCATCGACCGTGTCAACGGCTGAGCTTCTTGCTTAGGCGTTAGAGCGATTTAAGCTAAAGAAGTTCCCCCTGCCAGAGTTCTGGCAGGGGGAACTTCTTTTATTGTTCTACATGTCTTTCATGTTTATTCCACACGAGGCGTAAAACCGGTAGCCTGCCGAATCGCTTGAATCGCCTGCGCGTCGCACCCTCCAAGGGGGCAACAACATCACCGCTCATGCGCCCTACCTCCTCTCCGGAAGTGGTGCATGATTCAACTTCAATTCTGGATGCCACTATAGCATAGGGTTGCACCGTCGCAAACACCCTAGCTTGGGCGGTATTTCAAGGTTCCTAGGCTTGGCTTTATCGTAGCCGAAGTAACCAAGGACGCTCTAGCCGCGTACCGAAATCGCGCAGACTTGCCGCCTTGTGTTGAGCTGCATATGCAGGTTTTCTTCAATCTCCCTTAAGTGCATATTTGGGTGCACTTTTTGTTCAAGGGAGAGCAATCATGCCAAAAACCAACATTCCAGTGGGGAAAGTCATGTCCAAGCCGCGTAGCCAATGGGGTACCGTCATTCCCCGATACGACGATTCCGGTAGCCTCAGCGCGTGGCAGGTTCGTTATCCGAACCCCGTGGATCATGGCAAGAAGGTGCAGAAGCAATTCAAGCCACATCAGGAGCACGAGGCTCATGTGTGGTTGGAGAACGAGCATCATCTGGTCGATCTACATACCAAAGGCATCCAAACGTGGGTTCATCCCCGTGACCGCATGAGGCGGGAACGAGCCAACCAGATGATGTTCAAGGAGTATGTCGAGCAATGGGCCGTCGAATACACGCTGCCCAACGGCGAACGGATAGCCGGCGGAACCAGACGCAACCTGTACCTGGACATCGCCCATTTCATGCCCGCGTTCGAAGGACTGCGCCTGACGGAAATCAAGCCCAGACATATCAAAAACTGGTATGACGGCCCGCATCCCGAGGGGCAGTGGTCGTTCCGACGGGCCTGCATGCGGCTCAAGGCCGTGTTCCGCTCGGCCACGACCATGAGCATGGATGGGTCCCCGCCATTGCTTAAGGACAATCCGTTCATCTTTCCGATACCGCCGGAACCGGATTCCGTAAGGGAGGACATACCGCCGGTCACTCCCAAGCAACTGCGCGTGCTGGCCGAGAACATGCCGGATTACACGCGGCTGACGGTGTTTCTCTCCACGCTTGCCGGCGGGCTGCGATGCGGGGAACTCTGCGGCCTGCAAGTCGGTGACATTGACTTGGATAACAAGATTCTGCGTGTGCGCAGGTCGGTCAACCGGGGACATCTGGATCGAGGAGAGGCAAGGTTCGCCAAGACCAAGACCAAGCGCAGCGTCCGGGACCTTCCCATCCCGGACGCCTTGGTCGATATGATTCGCGAGCACCTGCATACATTCTGCGATTTGGATGACCCCACTTCACCGGTGTTCGTACCCAGAAGGGTCAAGGTCATGAGCCAGACCACGCTGGAGGCGCAGTTTGCCAGGACGCGTAAGAAGGCGGGACGCTCCGATCTGATGTTGCATGACCTGCGCGCCAGCCACGCCACCCTCCTGATGCTCAAGGGCGGCACGTTGCGCGAGGTGATGAACCAGCTTGGCCATGCCAGCGAAAAGGTCGCCATCAAGCATTATCAGCGCGTCGTCGCGGAGCACCAACGCCAAATCGTCAACCTACTGGCCGACGAGTTCCTTCAGGAAGCCTATGCGGAGGGAACGCAGACGGACAGTTTGGAAGACATCGTCAACGTCACCGAGCAAAGGGTGCGCGAACTGACCCGGATGATCGCGGACTTCAAGCAAGCCATCGACGAGCTCAACCTGGCCAGCTGAAAGACGGACAGTACCCCGACAAGGCATCCCGCAATGACGGCACGCCTAATCGGGGAACTGTTCTTTGCTAGACTGAACTTTCTTTGCCCTTTTAACATTGGCTGATGATTGCGAGAGTTTGACGATGATTGATCTAGGTGAATGGAAGCCGCTGGCGATGGCGGCATTGCGAGAGGCGTTCGGCGAACGCTTGCTGTGCATGGGATTGCAGGGTAGTTATCTGCGTGGCGAGGTCCAGCCGGACAGCGACATCGACTTGCTGGTGGTGCTCGACCATGTGGATCTGACCGATCTTGACCACTTCCACGAGGCGATGCGCACGGTGCCGGAGGGAGACAAGGCCGTCGGCTTCACCTGCGGGCGCGACGAACTGGCCGCATGGCCCGCCTATGAGCTCGCGCAGTTCGAGCATGGCACCCAGGTCTGGCATGGCAACCTGTGCGCTTTGCTTCCCGCCTATGGTCCGGCCGATGTCCGGCTGGGCGCGAGGGTGAGCGTGGCGAACCTTTATCACATGACCAATCACACGTATCTGACGACGCGGGAGCTGTCTGCGGATGCCCGTCTGGACGCTTTACGCGCCATGCTCAAGGGGTTCTTCTTCTCCTTGCAAATCGTCCACGCAGTCCGTGCCGGCGTGTTCGTCCCGACCAAGTGTGAACTGCTTGGCGCTCTGGACGACCCATCGGAGCGCATGCTGCTCGCGCACAGCATCGACCCTAGCGAAGCCCGAGAAGAGGATTACTCGGCATTGCAGCAATGGTGCTCAGCCGTTATGCGATCCCTATGATCGGATGAACCAATTCATCTGTCATTCGGTTTTCGGCTGATTGATGCGGGACTGATACAGCAACGCGGCTGCGGTCTGTCGAAAAGTTCCTAAACACTTGGCCCCGGCGACAATCGCCGGGACTTTTCCATATCTGCGTGCCATGCAACAACCATAGCGACATTGACGTTTGGCTGTGGTCGTCGGGTGACGCCCGCCGATTGCGGAGAGAATGCTTCAGACGGGGCTGCGCGACATACTCTCCTCCATCGTCGGGCGGATCGCGGCCCTGGGTCATGCGCTTGCAGCGCATGACATTGCTCTTGGCCGCTCGCATGGCTCGCGGGCATGGGCCGCGTGGAAGAGGACTTGGGGGTTCGGACACCACGGAAAGGACCGATGGATATGACTGGCACCATTGCCCAAGTGCGTCCGGCCGACGAGCGGCTGGCGGAGCGACTGGCCGAGGAATACCGGCAGGCGCGCATCGATATGGGGCCGCGTGAGGCGGCGGCCGAATGGTTCACGCCCCTGCTGAGGAAGTGGCGCAGGCTGCTGGCTGGCAAAGGCGAGGGCTTCACGGCCCGCGAGCAATTGGCGTTGGCCGTGACGCTGGACGCCGACCTTCGTTCTCACGACACGCTTATCGTGACCGCAATCAGCCCGGAGGTTTCCATGAAGCAACTGCGCGTCATGGTCGAGGAACGATATTCGCTGAAATCGACGGCGCTGCTGGAGCGCGTGTTGGAGGGTTGGTTCCACGCCGGCCAGAAGCCCGACACGTCACGCCTCGACCTCGCGGTGGACATCCTCGCCGGGTTCGTCGAGCGCGTGCCCCAGAGCAGGCGGGCCCAGTTGCTGACGGTGTGCGCCTACCTGTCGTGGTCGGCCGGCCATGTCGGCCGCGCGGCGGAATGGGGGCTCAAGGCCCTGCTGGCGGACGAGGAATGCACGCTGGCCGCCCTCGTGGTCACGGCCTGCGAGCACGGAATGCTGCCCGATTGGGCGCTCTGAACAACGACATGATTCCGGCGGGCCGCCGGGCGCGGCCCGCCGCTTCCCACTTCAATCACTCAGACAACTCTTTTTCGAAAGGAAACCCATCATGGAAACCGCAAACACCATCGCCGCCATCAATGAAACCACCGGCCTTGCGCCAGCCGCCGGCGGGGTGGTCATGCTCGAAACGGCGCTTATCGACCCGAATCCGGCGAATCCCCGCCGCGACGTGGGCGATGTGGGCGAGCTGGCCGATTCCATCCGCGCCCAAGGCATCCGACAGAACCTGCTGGTCGTGCCCGCGCCGGAGGGACGGTTCACGCTGGTCATTGGCCATCGGCGGCTGGCGGCCGCGAAACTGGCGGGATTGGAACGGGTTCCGGCGGTCGTGGCCGAGCTGGACGAACGGGAACAGCGCGAGCTGATGCTGGTCGAGAACAGCCAGCGAACCGACCTGACCGTCGTCGAGGAAGCCGATGGCTACCAAGGATTGTTGGACTTGGGGTCGAGCGTCGAGGAGGCCGCGCGCAAGACCGGTCGTTCGGTGTCGCTGGTGCGCCGCCGTCTCAAGGTCGCGGCCATCGACGATGATGTGCGCTCACATGTGGGCGCGGCCCAGCTGTCCATCGAGGATTGGGAGACCATCGCCGACTACGAGGCTTGGCCGGACTTGCAGGAACGGCTCGCCACGATCTTCACGCCCAACTCGCGGTCGGACTCGATGCGCGTGGAATTACGCGCCAACTCCAAGGTAAACACCACCGCCAGAACCACCGAGGTCAACGGCTTGACCGCCACGTCATGCACGTTCACGGCCAACTGGTAAAGCGCCGGATTCCACGTCTCCGGCCCCTGCGACAGCATGCCAGTGGCTATCGAACCGGCGCCACCGCCCCCGATCATGTTGAGCATCGCAACGATGAAATCCTCCATGCCGGGATCCCCGATGCCTCAAACCGGCTCAGCCCAACGCCACGGCGCTGAAGATCTGCGCCGCCGCGATAATCATGCCGCCGCCCACGATCTGCCACAGGCCCGACTGCGTCTGCGGCCCGTTATGATCCTTCAAACCACCACCGAATGTCACCGCGCCCCACACCAGCCACAAGCCACCGCCAATCGTCGCGAACTTCACGAACAACTCCAGCACCTGGTTCATCAAATCCACAGCCGCACTCCTCCGCACAGGAACGGCACGGCCCACCGCCATGCCTACGCATACGGCCATCCTCGTGCAGTCCCGTGGAATCAGCGGCGGACAAATTCACACAGCATTCGTCCAGCATACTTACAGAAATAGGTAAATCAAGACGCTATAGTATTCGCCAAAAGATGCCCGGGAAAGGGAAAAGAATGCAAAATAACGACCAGCAGCAGAATGATCTTTGGATTAAGCAATCTCTCGGCGCTGCTTCAAACTGGGAAGAACTAGACGAAGCCGATCGAGTCTCCCTTCGGAAAGCAGCAGCATGGTACGCAATCATCGCCATCGGATTAGCTATTGGTGTGGGGATTCTCTCATTCACCATTCTGCAAGACGGCGCAAAGGCTACACTCGTGACTTCGTCGCTCGCCATCATTGGCGCGGTCTTTCCTGCGATAGAAAAAGTCGTGTCGGGATCGATGGAATACTTTGAATCAACAAACGAGAAACTTCATGTTGCAAAACTTAAATTGATGCGCAGTTATTTCAACCTATATGCATTGATTCTGGTCGGTGCTGCGCTTCTCGATTTCATTGCCGCAGCATTCCTCGGCCTGTGGCAATAACGTTTGGAGATGACGTGAAATGGCAGATGACATTTGCCGAATCTGCGGTAAAGAAGGGCCGCTGAGCTTTGAACACATCCCTCCTCAATCTGTGGGTAATGATCACACGGTGAAGCTCTATTCAGGCGTTGACGCCGTGAAGAGCAGCTTGACCGGGCAGGATGACATGGAAGGCCTGAAGTATCGGCAATTGCAAAGAGGTCAAGGATTCAAGACGATTTGCAGCTCATGCAATAGTTATCTTGGTCAAAACTACGTCAAGCCATTCAGTGAGTTCTATCGTGCAACTGGACAGCAAATCCTTGTCTCTGACTTTCAGGAAGGGGATAAATCCATTCATTTCAAGACAGATAGGCTCATGCCTCTTGCATTTGTGAAGCAGGTGATGTCGAACTTCTGTGTATCAGCTGGTGATATGCATGACTGTAAGGACTATCTCTTGGATAGGGAGAGCACTATTTTCCCCCAGCGATACAGACTCCATATGTTTATAGTCGATAACCTGCGTGAACAAAAGCTGTTCACCGGATGGATGGTTCCCATATTTGCGGATTACACGTGCTGCAAAATGGCATGTATCAGGATACCGCCATTCGCTTTCACTTTGTTTGATCTCAGTTCTAGTAATAAGGTGCCTGAATGGCCAGGCAACATAACCGATTTAGCTAGAGTGCCGTGGGGAGAGAAACCTGGCATCGAGTTTCACTTGCCAGTGCTTAAAGCAGCGAATCATAGTCCGCTGTCATGGGGGAACGTTGGCTAAAGCCGATGGGGAACAGACGAAATAGGCCCGCAGGACTACGCCTGCGGGCCTAGTATGCACTGCCCCGTTTTGCCGGGACAGTTGCATGGTATCACCGTCTAACTGCCAACTGGAATACGAAAGTTGGCTCTAAGCAGCAGATGGGTGGTTGTTATTAGTTCATGGGCGGCTCCTTGGGGTTGATTGTGGTGACGAGTTGGGCGAAGTCCGGCTCGGGGCCATCTCCATTGGGACTGCCATCAAGGCCAGTGCCATCATCATTCGCGTCGTTCTCGTGCCCGGTGTGGCGGCCGTTGGCGCGGGTGAGGCGGATTGCGGCGGTTGCGCCGGTGCCGAGGAGTGCGAGGACGAGATGGTGAGCCGGGGCGTCATGTCGGGCGTGTGCGTGGTGACGGTGTTCGAGGGCCGTTCGACCCCGTTGATGGTCTCGGTGAACTGGTTGGCCACGGGACCGCCCACGGCGATGCGCTGGCATTGGATGAACGCGGTCCACGCCTGCTCATGCTCGGTGTCGGCCGACACGAGTCCAAGCATCAGCTCCGTGGCGCGCACGGTGACCACGCCGCGCTCGTCGGTGGCGAGCTCGAAGAGTTCTCCGCCGAAACGGCTGGCGTCGAAGTCGGAGCCGGCGATGCGTTCGCCCCGCTGGGCCAGGGTCTCGTCGTCCTTGATGAGGTCGCGGGCGGCGTAGACGGCCCATTGGCCGGTGAACTTGTCGTACCGGGTGTCGAGCGGGTCGCTGATGGACCAGTCGGAGACCTGCGGGTAGGCGCGGTCGGGCGGCAGCGTGGAGCTGTCGAGCCGGTAGAGGAACAGGCTGTTGAGATAGATGCTCTTGCCATCCACGCTCTGCCCGTCCACCTTGACCACGACATCCTTGGCCGGGTTGATCGGCTTCAAGGGGTTGGAAACCTGGTTGGTGTCCTTGCGCACGTCGTTGACCAGCTGGGTGGCCGTGTTCGTGACCACGTAATCGTCGGTGACCTTGATGACGGTCATCGGCAGCGTGACCTCATACGAGGTGCCCAGAAGCGACTGGCCGATGGCCGGGTCCTTCAACGGGTCGTGGTCCTTGTCGCCAAGTGCGGCGTAGATCTTGAGATCGGCTGGCTGGGGGTCGCCCTTGATGGTCTCTCCCGTCGCCGGAACCTCGGTGTCAACGGTTTTGGCGAACACGTATGCCACGCCGTCGATGGCCTGGATGTTGAACCGGTCGGTCACATCCCTGCCGTTGGCCTTGTCGGTCACGGTGATGTGGCTCTCGTCGAGTTCGAGGTATTCGTCGTCCCAGTCATCGACCATGCCCAGCCGCCACACCTTGTAGGCATGGTTCGTCTGCTTGGCATCGAGGTCGATCCGATAGTAGATGCGGTCTCCAAGCAACGCGGTCTTGCCGTCGATCGAAATGGACGGGTCGGCCTGGGTGTCCTCCTTGCCCGGCTGGAAGTCGGGCGGATCGTTCCACACCTTGTTGCTTGGTGTGACCGAGTTGTTCAAGGTCAACGCCCACTGGTTGTCAACCACGGTGTCGGCCGGAGCGTCCTCGGCCACGACGCCCTCGAATCTGATGATGATTCTGGGATTCGTGCCCGCCAGCCAGTTCGCCCGCACATAGTCGTCGGCGAACACGAGACGCACGGCATGGTTCGCGTCGTTCCACTCGCTGCGGTACTGGCTCTTGGGGATGAACTTGCCGGTGGTCAGGTCGGTGACCTCCAGGGTCTGCTTGTCCGGCTGGAAGTGCTCGTCATACGTGTCGGTGACCGCCACCTCGACAATGGTGTAGGCAAGACTGTCGGGCAAATGCGGCTGGGTCTCCAGACGGTATTCGAGACGCTGGCCGGGGAAGACGATCTTGCCGTCCACGCTGTCCTGGCTGCCGCCTTGGGTTCGATTCCCCGACCACATCTTTGACCACGGGCGGCACGTAACCGCAGACCTTCGGCTCGTTGGTCTCGACCGTGTGGGTGTTGATGGTCTGCGAGCCGGCGTTGGTCAGCTCCGCGCCGTTCTTGCCGGCGGTGCAGAACGTGATCTCGTCGTCCGCTTCGATACCGAAGTCATCGCGCACCTGGCCCGCCCCGGCCCCGTTGGCGTAGTTCGCGCGGCCGGGCACGAGCATCGTGATCTGCCTGGCCTTCTCCAAGTCCTTCAACCCGGTCAGGTAGGAGGCCTTGGTCGTGGCGGTGACCACGGTGCCATCGATCGTGATGTCCCACTGGTCGGTGATGTCACGGCCACGGTTGGCGATGTCGCTCACGCTGCTGGCACGATCGGTGCCCGCGTCCGCCTCGTACACTCGGACGTTCGCCGCTTCATCGGCGTCGAACAGGTAATCGGCGGCTGTCCAATCATCGACCAAGGTGAGCGTCTGCGGAGCCTGGATCAGGTTCGCCGGCACGGTGCCGTTGACCACGGAGGCCACGCGGTCTCCGTCGAGGAACACCTTGCCGTCGCCGCCAGTCTGGTTGGTGCGGTCGGGGTCGATCACGGCCTGCCACTTGCCATTAGTGTCGAGCATGATCCAGCTTTTGTCGGGATTGGGACGCCAGGTGTCGAACTCGCGTTCTCCCGCGTCGGCCTCGGGCAGCTGGTTCCACTTGCCCCACGCATGGTCGCTGATGTTCTGGTAATCGGATGGCAGGCTGACGGTCACATCGAAGCCGAACACATACTCGTGGTCGAACGGCATCATGCCCTTGTCGGCCGAACGGACCGCGCTGACCGTGTTCGATGCGCGGTCCCAACCGATCTCGAACTCGTTGGAGACATCGCGATTGTTGTCGGTGGCGTCCACGAGCGTGAAGCCGTCCACCGTGTAATCGACGCCGTTGGGTTCGATCACGTCCCTGAAACTCAGCTCGTAACCGCCCCGGCCGGTCCCATACGTGGATGGTGGTGCGGTTGGTCATTCGGTCGGCGCTGACGCCTTCCTCGATGCTTTTGACCGGATCGGCCGGCGGCACGGCGCTGACCTTCCAGGTCTCCGCCGGATCCCGGTCCGTGGTGTCCACGGCCGCCTGCATGCTTCCCTGCCTGGGCACTTGGATGTTGATCCAATATGTGCCCTCGGCCCAGGAATCCATGCCGAAATCACCCGGCGAGGCCAGGTTGTCGATCACGGTGTCGCCGCTGTTGGCGAAGCTGATCGGCTTGCTCACGCTGCCCGTCGGCGTGTAGGGGCCGCCATCGTAGTGCACGATCGCGGTGCCGTGCAGGGTCTCCTTGATCGACGAGCCGCCGTTGTTCGCGTGGATGGTGTCGCCGACCGGCGTGGTCGAGCCGACCTGCATGTCGGTCTGCTGGCGGTGCGAGGTGGTGACGGTCAACGGATAATCGACGGGCGGCTGGTTCTTGGCCAGCACGACCACACGGAACGAGGCATCGGGATTGGCGTTGATGGAATCCTGCACCAGGCTATCCACCGAACGCACGCCAAGCCGATCGGTCCACGTGGTGCCGGTCGTGTACGACTGGCCTTGGTACTGGTAGGTGCCGCGCCCTTCGGCGGCCCATTGGGACTCCCAACGCTGACGCGCGTTCGAACTGACATAGGAACCGCTGAACACGCCGTTGCCGAGGCGCGCGTAGCCGACAGCGACCATCCGGCATTCCGCGTCACCCTCCCCGGTGTATGAGGCCTTGCACTCCGAGATCGCGTCGGCAAGGATGGCATTCATATCCACGAACTGATTCGACCCATCCTCCAAATCGGAAGACAGGGTGGTGCCCGAATCACGTATCGCCTGCTTCATGCCCTCCAGAGTGGCGGGCCAGGAATCCTTGTAGATCCAATGCGCGTCGGCGGTCTGCGATGGAACCTGCCCGCCGGAACCGCCACCGCCCTCGCCGGAACCGCCACCACCGCCCTCGGCGAACGCGGCTGGCGCCAGATATCCCAAGGCCAACGCCCCTGCGGTCAGGGCAGCCATCAGCATCGTGCGCCTGCTCTTCTTCCCACCTGACATACGTATCCGTCCTTTCAGTCGGAAGCGCCCCATGATGCGCTCCCTCCCGTTTCACACGGATACGGAAAATGCGGGCGACCATTCACGGCCGCCCGCATCCTTCCTTGTCCCTGGAAGAAGAACGCACCGGCGGGCCTTCCGCCGGGACGCCTTTCCCAGCTTCCCCCTGCCAGCCGTAGCCAGCGGCGGACAACTGCAATCGCATGAAACGGTTTAATGGGACTATCTGCCTTTCTTTTCTGATATGTGTGCCTTTTGATACGCTATTGGCTTAGTTACCGGCTGGAGGTTCGGGCTGAACCAGTAAATGAAGAGGGATGAATGGCGGGAATTGCATTTTTTGATATCGACGGAACGCTCACATACGGCATTAGCTCTGGCGCATTTATTGCGGACCGGTTGGGTACCGGCGACAGGATGCGAGATGCAGAGGATCGATACGCACGCGGTGAGATCGGAAATGACACGGTATGCGATATTGATGCTCGTGGATACACTGGCCATCGGGTAAGTGAAATTCACGGATGGTTGAACGATCTCCCGCTTGTGCAAGGAATCGCACAGTCCGTTGCGGAATGCAAGTCGAGGGGAATCAAGCCAGTCCTCGCATCCTGCGCTTGGACAGTCGTTTCCGAGAGCCTTGCGCAGAGATTTGGATTTGAAGCATGGTGCGGTCCAGAACTTGCTGTCAAGGATGGCGTGTTTATTGGTAAAACAGCGGCATATGCCGATGAACAAACCAAAGTAACATTCATGAGGCAGCAATGTGAATGCTTGGGAGTTGAAGCTTCGAATTGCATCGCTATTGGTGACAGTCGTTCTGACCTACCGCTGTTCAAAGCCGTCGGTGTCTCGCTTGCCTTCAACGCGGACAAGCAGACACGTGCTGCTGCGACTTTTGCTTTCGAAGGAGCGGATCTATCCACTGCGCTAGCCCGTCTCTTTGAACATTTGCCAGTTGAAAGCTGACTTCAGACTGACAGGCTGCACACTGAGGACAAGATTGGGAACGAGCCTCCCAAAAAGCTTTTCGAGGTCGTATCATTCGTGAGCTTCATGCGTGAACACCTGCGCGGTGGTGCGGTTCACGCCGACTACACGTTGCGTCATGTGGCACATTGCGAAAGCCTGCCCACATTCATCGAGGATGGATGGTGGTGCTGGCTCTTATCAAGAGCAAAGCCGAAAACATAATAAGGAATAGACTGCATCTGTATGTCAGATTGTTTGCTTGTATGAATGCGGGACTTGCAGCCGCACATATCACAGTGGGTGGCTTACGCACTGGCTCCATGCGGATGATATGTGGAACACTGCCTCAATCCGCGAGAGCCACGCGCATGACCAGTTCACCGTCGTGTTCGCTAATGATGGTGAAGCCAAGCGACTCGTAGAGATGGAGGGCGTTGGCGTTGGTGCGCTGGACCGAGAGGCTGGCTGCGGCGTGACCATCGGTTCGCAGTCGGTCCAGTAACGCCGTCATCAGGCGGTGCCCTATGCCTCGGTTCCGCCAGTCGGGAAGCAAGGATATGGAGACTTCCGGCGTTGCCGTGTCGATGGTACCGTAGCCTGCGGAGTTGTTCGGGAAGATTCTGGCCCATGCGGCACCCACGATTTGCGGACCGTTCGGTAGTCCGGCGCGAGCAACCATGCAGGCATCGTCGGGCCGTCCGAATCCCTCGATATATCGCCGCAATTCCGGCAGCTCGACAACGCTCCTGTCCGGTGCCGGGGTTCCCGGCGATACATGAATCGCCTGATACAGGAACTCGACGAGCAACGGATATTCCTCCGGTCGCATCGCCGTGATTGCGATGGCCGAAGGAACATGAGCCATGTTCGCCTCCATGTGAAGTTTTTTGCCATGTGCTCGCGGCATAATCGGTCGTGTCATACTGGTGTCCTCTTGCTCGGTCATTGCCATCGATACAGCTTCATACGAAAAGGAATGCGTCTTGCCGATATCCAAGTCTTACGAAGGAACGTAAACTCATAGATAGCGTCATGACGCGCATCGCCATCGAATCGATGTGACGGCATTCAGAAACCATTCGTCATGGCTGACTGCGACCAATGCGCCCGCATAGGAGGATAGCGTATTAGCAAGTGCCTGTTTGGAGTGCAGGTCGAGGTGGTTGGTCGGCTCATCCATGATGATGAGCTGTGGCTGTTCAATCATGCCGAGGCACAACAGAAGTTTGCGTAGTTCGCCTGGCGAGGGATTGCCGCCGGCGAGCAGTCTGTCGGGGTCGGCGTTAAGTTGGGCGTAGGCGCTGAGCACAATGGCGCGTTGCTCGTCCGTCAAAGCATGCAAGCGGTTCATTGCGTTAGTGGTATCCATGTCGCTGGAATTTTGGGGAATATAGAGATATGGCATTCTCTCCGAATGCCGCTGCGCTTCATCACGCTCCAGCGCTTCGATCAATCGTCGTATCAATGCGGTTTTACCGCTGCCATTTGGACCGCTGATGCCGATGCGGTCGCGCGGGCCGATGCTCAGCATATCGGGTTGGTCCGCGATGGCGTGGTCGTTGGGGATGCGCGTCAATTCCCTGCGTGAGCTCGGCATGACGTTCATCCAGATGGTGCCGTCGTAGCGTTTGGCCGCTTCGCTGAGGTGAGCAAGTCTGTCGGTGGCGGCGGCGATACGCCCGTCGAATTGCGCGCTTGTCTGTGCGACAGTGGTGCCGATAGCCGGTTTCAGATTTTTCAGGGCTTTGCGAGCGTCGATGTCCTTGATATCGATGCGCATTCCCTGATTCTTCCGCATATCCAGTTCGCGCGCACGCTGCGCCCGCTCCCGCTTGATGCGCTGCATGCGTTGCAGCTCCTTTCGAGTGGACTGTATGGCGGCCGTATCGGCACGTTGATTGTCGCGCATCTGCTGCGCGGCCTGGGTATATCCACCCTGATAGGTGTTCGCCGCCGTGATGTTACGCCCACGCGCATGTCGGCGCTCCAGCATCACGCAGCGCGAACACGTCGCGTCGATCAGTTCGACATCATGGGAGATCACGATGCCTATGCCATCGAACCGACGCATCGCCTGCGTGATGGCTTGGCGCGTCCTGCCGTCCACATGATTGGTTGGCTCGTCCAACACCAGCACGTCGGGATCGCCGGCCAGCGCACAAGCGATTTGCAGCCGCTTGGCTTCGCCTCCAGAGAGAGTCTCGTATCGGTATGCCCAATCGTCGCCGATGTTCAGCGCGTCGCGGATGGCGATGGTCTCGCCCGTCCAATCCGCCGCGAAATCATCCAGATTCGTAGGCGTTTCATCAGTACGTTGCGGACAGTAGGCGACTGCCATCTTGCACGGGTTCGGCGAGACTGTCCCCGAATCGGGGGAAAGCATGCCGCAGGCGAGTTTGGCCAGTGTGGTCTTGCCAATGCCATTGTCTCCCAGCACTGCGGCCCAGCCGGCCGCGAATGTCGCGGACAGATGTTCGAACAATGGTTCCGGCGCGCCCGGATAGCAGTAGGAAATATCGGTTAGTGTCAATATCTGACTCATGGAAGCCTCTTTCGATAAGGCGCATTAATCAAACTGTGACTATCGAAAAGTGGCGGACTGTGCCATTTATTGCCAAGCTGTATTCAGAAAGCAGTCCTCGTGACGGCACCGAAAGTCGCTATGCTAACGAGAACTTCATCGAATCAGGCATTGCGATTGGTACAATGGCAGATACGCGCGATAATGCGCAGAACACGCGGAATCTCTCCTCATGCAATCCGCCACTGCTCAAATCACCAATGCTCTAAGGCCTTCCTGCTTCGGAACCACCTTGGCATGTCAGGTGTTCCATCAAATTTAGTTGGATTTTACCATAGCAACTATCAATTCCTCAATCCTCGCATCTCGGCATGTACGGTGTCCCTTATTCAGTCGTTGCTAGCGAGTCGGTCGAGTTCGTGTTCGATGGCGTGGCGCAGGATCTGTTGCATGGCGTGCCGTGTTCGGCGGCGGCGATTTTGAGGCGGTTCTTCAGCCGGACGGGCAGGCGCAGGGAGAGCATGACCAGCGGTTCGCCGGCGTTGTTCTTCCCGGTGGGTTGTTTGTCTTCGGCCTGTTGGTCGAGGACTTTGTCGAAGGGCACGGGTCGGGGCAGTGGCTGGTAGTTGCCTTTCATGCCAGTTCCTCCTTGGCGATGCGCGTCAGTTCGTCGGCCAGTTCCCGGTATTCGTACAGTTGTTTGGGGTTCATGCCGAGCGAGGTCTTGATCGGTTGTCGTTTGGCGATGAAGGTGTCGAAGCGCGCGGTGTCGGTTTGCTCCAACGTGGCTAGGGTCTGGGCCCAGGCGTTGGTGTTCGCCTCGACGCGCACCGGCAGCAGGGCCGCCCTGGTGGCATGTCGGGCGCGGTCGAGCGTGTCCCATGCCTGCTGGAGGTCCATCGGCGAGTCCGAGGTGGGTAGGATGACGAAATCGGCCACGGCCAGCGTCTTGTCGAGCAGCGGGCCTTGCGGAGGGGCGTCGATGATCGACCATTCCTTTGTGGCCGGGGCGCCGCCCAGGTGGGTGAGGGTGGCCATGTTGGCCGGCAGCACGTCGAATGGTAGCGGGTCTCCCGCCTGTTCGGCGGCGGCCGCCCATAGGCTGGCGCTGGACTGCGGGTCCGCGTCGTAGACTGCCACCTCGATGCCGCGCCGGGCCAGCACGGCGGCCAGATAGATGCAGCTGGTGGTTTTGGCCACCCCGCCCTTTGCGTTCGCCAACGCTACTCGCATGATGCTTCCTCCTTGGATTCGGGACCATTCGCCGGATCGTCGGCATGGTTGATTGTTTGATTGCTTGGTTGTCGGATTGTTTGATTGTCTGCTTGCATGATGGTTTGACGGTCATGTGGCCCGTCTCCGGGCTGGGCGCGGCCTGCGGCGCGCCATCGGCGTTGCCCGCGTTCCATGCTGGCCTTGTCCCGGGCCGTGTCGAAGACCTCGGGATGGGCTTGGATCCAGTCGGCGAACAGGCCCCAGCGGCGGGCCCAGGGCACCGTGCGGTCGCGGCAGGGCACGCCGTCGGCCTCCGCCAGGCGGGCGATCTGACGGCGGTCGGTGCACGAGCGGCCGCCGTACAAGCCCCATTCCAAGCCGGCGGCACCGGCGTAGGCTAGGCATTCGGCCCTCACCGGGCAGTCATGCTCGCATACCGATGCGCCCGCCTGCCGGAACACGCGGGCCAAGGGATGCGTGTCCTCGAACTCCAGACCCCACATCAGGTCGGCCCACGGCTGCGGGAAATCCACGCAGCATCCCATGCTCTTCCACGCCTCCGGCGAACGGGGCATGGCTTCCGTCATGCCGGTCATGACTTGGCCTCCTCGTGGGATTCCTCGGCGTGCTCGGCCTGGTCCAGACCGATGGCGTGGGTGGCTTGGTTGCGCCGGTCATAGGCGCACACCGGGCACTCGGCCTGTCCGGCTTCGCCGTCGAGGTGCGCTTGGCATAACGCGACCGACAGGATGCCGCCGCCGTAGACCGGCACCCGCCAGGCCAGCCCCAAGCTGACCGCCACCGGCCGGTCGGGATCATGGACCGGCGTGAGCTCGGCAGCGGTGGTATGACTGCCGGAACGCTGTGGCCCTCGTGCCTGCTTGGCGCGCATGTCGAGGCTGACCTGTGCGAAGTAGCGTTCGACCATCGTGCCGTCCACCAGCCATGAGATCCAGCGCGGGTTGCCATACGCCCAGTCAAGGATCGTCTCGACCTCCGCCAGAGAGCGTTCCGTCAGCAGTTCGTGGACCTTGCACCGGTCGCGCATCGACGCTGGCCTGGCGGACTTCGGGTCGATGGCTGCCACACGGTCATGGATCAGCGTTAGCACGCGAACCTCCTGCAGGGCCCGGGAACGTACCCGCTCGTCCGCATCCTCCGCCCCTGGCGTCCACAGCGGATCGCGTACGCCCTTGGGAGGCAGCGCCAGACGCCAATCCGGTGCATCACGCTCGCTTCGCTCCTCCTCGGGTTGTTCCCCGGCGAGGGGAATGTCCCCGTAGGGGACAAGGGGAGCATTGGTTATCACTTGTCTATTGGGTGACACCATGTCACCTCTCTTCGGACAGGATGTCACCTCACCGGCTGGATCGCCTTGGGGTGACATTGTGTCAGGTGACACTGCGTCAGGTGACGCCATGTCACCCCGCGCGCACTCCTTGCTCCGCGATGGTTCGGCTGTACTGGGTTTCGCTGGAACGTCCTTGCCTGCGTCGGTCTCGCCGGGATCGGTGATATCCTCCGGCTCGGTCTGCGCGCCCTTCATCACCACGTCCCACACCTTGGAACGATGCCCCCTGGGGATGGGCTCGTGGCTGCGGGGATTGCGCGCGGCCAGCTCCTGGTCACCCTCGCGCAAGTAGCCCAGCTCCTGCAAGCGTTTCAACGCGCGCAGCACGGAACGGCGCGTGCAATGGCAATGTGCCGCGATGGTGTTGACCGACGGCCACGCGCCGCACCCGTCGTCGTAATACGCCCTTCGCGCCAGATACACCAACACGAACTTCTCCGACAGGCTCAGCCGCTCGTCCTGCAACTGCCACGCCCACTGCTCCGCCGGCCCGCTCATCGCGCATCCTCCTCGCGACCCCTGGCATCATGGAGCCGTTCGCCGATGCGGTCGCCCAACGCGGCCGCGCGGCACAACGCCCACACCGCCAGCAGACACACGACGATTGCGACGACGGCCACCGCCGCCACAGCCCGGCCCATCTCAGGCGCTCCGGCGACGACGGCGCGACGAGCGCGCGGGATGCAGCATCACCGCCAGCAGGTGCGCGCGGGCGATCCGCACACGCAGCGACGGGATGGGTTTTCATGGCTCCCGCCGCACGCGGGGCGGAAGCGATGGTAGGATTGGTCATTGCGATAACTCTCTTTCAATGGAGGGCGAATCCCGGGACTCTTGTCACTTGAATCGCTCGGAATCCCGCCCAAGGTTGTCGATCAGCCCCGCACCAAGCGCCAACACGGTGCGGAGCGCTTTCGTTTCCCATGTTTTTCCTGGCCCAGTTCGACCAGACCGAACCGGGGAGGCGGTCGTATTGCACAACCAAGCGCGCCGCCCATAGCATGGTGCGCACAAACCCCCAAGGGCACGCAGACGAAAGGAACGGACATGACCGGCAACACCACGGCAAGGACACAGGCAATCGAATTGGGAGAACGCCTGCGGGAAGTCGCCGCGTGGAACGTGCGCCTGCACCTGGCCAAGGAAGAACTCGAACAGCAGGCCCTGTGCGAGGCGACCGGCGTGACCAAGGCCACCATATCGGCCAGAATGAACCTCGACGCCGCATGGGATCTCAACGCCATCGCGGCCGCGGCCGTCACCCTGGGCATGCCGCCGGCCGAACTGCTCGACGACACGCTGTACGACATCGTCAACAACGACGACACGAACACGAACGAGGGCAAAGGTGCATCGTTGGTGGCAGCGCTGACCTCGATGCTCCTGGCACGCCACATCGCCGGCAGGTGCAACCCGTTGAAAACAAAAGGCTCCTGCCGAATCACAATGATGGCGACAGGAGCAAATCGGTACCCCCAGAGAGGGTATGATCGTTGCGAATTCACGACGGAACGATTGCTCGACCCTAAGGCCAGAGCCATCGTAACCCCATTTATGGTCAATGTGACTATAAATATTTTGGGGTGGAGCGTCGCGATACTGCGCGCGCTTCACCCCATGAATGTCCTTCAAACAACCAAGGTCATCATGCCTGATGATATGTACTCAAGAAATCAGCGATCTCACCTATGGTTTCCTTTAACATCGTGATACGTGGCAGATATACCACCCTGAAATGATCCGGATTCTGCCAGTTGAATGCACCGCCATGACTGATCAGAATATGCTTGTCATGCAGCAGATCCAACGCAAACTGCTCGTCGGAGTGAATATTGAACTTCTTGACGTTCAGCTTCGGGAAGATATAGAACGCCGCTTTCGGCTTAACTGCGGTAACGCCGGGAATTTCATTGAGCATCTGATAGACCAGTTCGCGCTGCTCGTACACACGGCCACCTGGCTTGATGTAATCCTTGACGCTCTGATGCCCGCCTAAAGCGGTCTGTACCACCGACTGAGCTGGGACATTCGAGCACATACGCATGTTCGCCAGCATGTTCAAGCCCTCGATGTAATCCTTCGCAATACGCTTGTTGCCGGAAAGTATCATCCATCCAATGCGATATCCGGCAATCATATGCGACTTCGACAGACCGGAGAACGTTACACAGAACAGGTCCGGAGCCAGCGATGCGATAGAAATATGCTCCAGTCCATCCATGACCAAACGATCGTAAATCTCATCGGAGAAAATAATGAGCTGATGTTCTCGGGCAATGTCGACGATTTGTTGCAGCAGTTCCTTTGGATAAAGCGCTCCGGTCGGATTATTTGGATTGATGATGACAATTGCCTTGGTCTTATCCGTGATTTTAGAGCGGATATCGTCGATATCGGGATACCATTCGGATCCCTCATCACAGATGTAATGCACGGCGGTACCGCCAGCCAAATTCACGCAGGCGGTCCACAGAGGATAGTCCGGCGAAGGCACCAGCACCTCGTCGCCATCATCCAGCAACGCGGACAGCGACAGGTTGATGAGCTCGCTGACGCCATTGCCGGTGAAGATATCATCGATGGAGACGTTCGGAATATTCTTGAGCTGTGCATACTGCATGATGGCTTTGCGTGCCGAGAACAGACCCTTGGATGGTGAATATCCTTCGGTTTCAGGGAGCTGTTGCGCCATATCATACACGACTTCATCCGGAGTCCGGAATCCGAATGGCGCAGGATTGCCGATATTGAGTTTCAGAATATGCGTTCCCGCGGCTTCCATGCGTGCTGCCTCGTCCGCCACCGGACCACGAACGTCGTAGAGCACATTGTCGAGCTTATGAGATTTCGTAAAGGTGCGCATAGTCTTTCCTTCTGTTGATTGCGCTGATGCAGGATTGCTATCATGTTGGGCTTCATCAGACTTGATTGCGGGCAAGGTGGCGACGTTCTGCTCCATGGGAACGTCCTTTCCCATCAGCCAGTCCTCATTGACCTGCAGAAAAGCCGCAAGAAAATGGGCGATATCGGCACGCGGCACGGTTTTGCCGCTCACGTACTGACTCATATGACTTTTGCCAAGTTTGATATTGAACTTCTCAGCCGCATGCACAAAGTCAATTTGTTTGACATTGCGGAACGCCATAGCGACGTTCAACCGGTTGGAGAACGATTCCGCCATACTAGTCCTTTCAGTTCAATTTTCATCAAGCGCTAGTTCAAATCCTAACACAAACCAACTAACGAAATTGCGGAAGTTCAATATCAAATGTAACTATTTCGCATCCTTTTGCGACAAAAGTTCAATTCACGAAGTTCAACTCATGTAACTCTTGAATATCACGAGACATCATAGCAGATTATCTTCAATCCACTGCGCCACACCGTCATCATTATTAGATGGGCAGATTTCATCTGCGATGTTCAACACATCCGGATTGGCGTTCGCCACCGCCACTCCCCTGCCGGATTTACGTAGCATGGCAATGTCGACCAAATCGTCACCGAATGAGACGGTATTGCTCATCGGCGTCTCAAAATGTTCTGCCAGCAAATCCAACGCATGCTCCTTGTTGGCTTGAGGATTCATCAACATCCACAGCGATCCCTCAGAGATATGTACGTCAAAATCGTTGGGCACAAGAGAACCGACCTGATTCCGCTGCTCATCGTTAGGGAAGATAATGAGCTTATCGGCGATGCCTTCAGGAACATCGTCGAAGTCAGTGTATCGCCAGGTCTGTGTTTTCCAATATTTCGTAACATCGAAATTGGTGTATCTCACATCATCCATGACAATGCCGACTTCCATACCGGGCAGTTCATTCAACAGATTCTTGCAGACTTCGCATGCTCGCTGTGAGGAGAATCCGATTTTCTTGAGATGGCCGTCTTCCGGCAGCATCGGCGAAGTGAGCATTTCATAATTTGATGAGGCTGGATTGAAATCGATCAATGCTCCATTGAGATAGGCAACGGCATCAACCGGCAGTTTTTCCACGAACGAAAAGCCTGTGCTGACCGGACGTGCCGTTTCCACAACGAAGGTCACACCATTATCGTGCATGCGGTTAATCACATCGATGGAACGTTGTGTAAGAAAACGTTCCTCGAACGTTTCGCCATCATGCAGCAAAGTACCGTCCAAATCCGCGACGACCATCGTGGTTTCTTGGGTTTTCTCGATTTTCAAAGACGTCAAATCAATCCTTAGCTCGTATGTTGTAGACAATACTACGATAAAAACACTTCGGCCCATGACTGTAATCCAGTCATGGGCCGAAGCAAAAAGCCAATCAGATGAGATCGAACTTCGTCATCAGACCGAGGGCAATGATGATGGCAACCCACAGCACCGCGATGATGACGGTCCAACGATTCAGGTTCTTTTCCGCGACACCGGAAGAACCCGCATTCTGGGTGAGACCGCCGCCGAACATATCGGACAGACCGCCGCCCTTACCCTTGTGCATCAGAATCAACAGGGTGAGCAAGAGGCTGAAAATAACAAGAATAATCTGCAGCACAAGCTTGACGATGGCCATAGCGGACACGAGTGAACCTCCAGTTCGTAAACACTGCTGTTAACAATAGCGCAAGGTATTGAGAAAATCGAATAATGACCACACCTTGAAAGGCCAACTCGATAAAAACATTACTCCGCGAGCATCATACTGTCGCATTCATGGTGAGCTGGCAGATTCTGGTGAGCTCATCCACGTTCAGCGCGGCGCCGCCGATAAGGAATCCATCCACATCGGGCTCGCCAATCAATTCTTCGGCGTTCTTTGAGGAGACGGAGCCACCATACAGAATGCGCACGGACTCTCCTACATGCGTGCCGAAAGTTTCAGCCAAATCATCCCGAATCGCCTTGGCCGCGTCCTGAGCGGATTGTGGAGTGGCCACCATTCCGGAGCCGATGGCCCATATCGGCTCATACGCCACAATCAGACGCGACGCTTCCTCGTCGGAAAGATCGCGTGTGACGTCATGCACCTGCCCCACGGCGAAATCAAGCTCAATGCCTTTGCGACGTTCCTCGTAGCTTTCGCCGACGCAAAGAATCGGCTGCATTCCGGCCGCCAAAACAGCGCGTACCTGATCCACGATGTTCGCATCATCTTCCGGATGGTACTTTCGTCGTTCGGAATGTCCGACAATCACATACGAACAGCCGAGGTGGGCGATCATATCGGCAGACACATCTCCAGTGAACGCGCCCTGCGATGTTACGGAAACAGCCTGTGCGCCGTAGTGAATCTTCAAATTGTCGGATTCGACCAACACCTGCACGCTGCGTAACGATGTGAAGGACGGCATCAATGCGATTTCACAATGGCGGTAGTCGAAATGGATGTCACGAAGTTTCCATGCGAGCTGCTGAACGAAATAGGTGGCTTCAAGATGGTCGAAGTTCATCTTCCAATTGCCGGCGACCAGTGGAATTCGTTGCGATGCCATGTGTTTGCCTGACTCCGTTCTTATTTCATTCAGTGTTCGTACGCCGTGGTTTCGGGTTAGTGAAAACAAGAGGTGCTCCCCCACCTTTTTTGTTGATAAGGGAGCACCTCCGGTTATGCGTTAAGCAATCAGTCGAGCACCTTCAGGCCCGGCAGTTCCTTACCCTCGAGGAACTCGAGGGAGGCACCGCCACCGGTGGAGATGTGCGAGAAGCCATCCTCCGGGAAGCCGAGGTTACGCACTGCGGAAGCGGAATCACCGCCGCCGACGATGGTGAACGCACCAGCTGCGGTAGCGTCGACCAGACCCTGGGCCACGGCCTCGGTGCCGGCAGCGAAAGCCGGAACCTCGAACACGCCCATCGGGCCGTTCCAAACGACGGTCTTGGAATCCACGATCTTGTCGTGGAAGAGCTTCTGGGAATCCGGGCCGATGTCCAGACCCATCTTGTCAGACGGAATGGCGTCGGCAGCCACGACTTCCGGAGCGATGTCCTCATCGGACTTCGGGAAGACCGGGTTCACCACGATATCAGTCGGCAACACGAGTTCGACGCCGTTCTGCTCAGCGCGCTCGATGTAGCCCTTGACGGTCTCGACCTGATCCTCTTCCAGCAGGGAGGTGCCGACCTCGAGGCCCTTGGCCTTGAGGAAGGTGTAAACCATGCCGCCGCCGATGACCAGACGGTTGGCCTTGTCGAGCAGGTTTTCGATCACACCGAGCTTGTCGGAGACCTTGGAACCGCCGAGCACGACGGTCAGCGGGCGTTCCGGCTCAACGGTGGCGCGGGACAGAGCCTTGACTTCCTTCTCGACCAGCAGGCCGGCAGCAGCCGGAAGATCGGCAGCAACGTCGTAATTGGAGCCCTGTGCGCGGTGCACGACGCCGAAGCCATCGGATACGAACGCTTCGCCGAGCGCAGCAATCTTCTTGGCATAAGCGGCGCGCTCCTCCGGATCCTTGCTGGTTTCTTCCGGGTTGTAACGCACGTTCTGCAGCAGAACGACATCGCCGTCGCCCATTGCGGCGACCTTGGCCTGGGCATCCTCACCATAGGTGTCTTCAGCCAGCGGGACCTCGATGCCGAGCAGCTCGCCGAGACGAGCAGCGACCGGGGCAAGGGACAGTTCCGGAACGACCTTGCCCTTCGGACGGCCGAGGTGAGCCATCAGAATGACCTTCGCGCCTTCTTCGCGCAGGGCCTTAATGGTCGGCAGAGCGGCCTTGATACGACCGTCATCGGTGATCGTGGTGCCGTCCAGCGGAACGTTGAAATCGGCGCGAACGAGAACGCGCTTGCCCTTGAGATCTCCAAGATCCTTGAGTGTCTTCATGTATATCCTTTCCTAGCCGCTTGTAAGCGTGGAATGGCCATATTGCCATTTACGAATAATACAAGCCCAAACGAACAAAAACACCATGCTGTTCGAAAACAGGCATGGTGTTTTGCATAAAAGATTCAATCAAGCCGACTGGCGGCGCGCCTTTTCGGTTTTCTCGGCGAGCTGCAGAAGTCGACGGATACGGCCCGCGATGGCATCCTTGGTGATTGGTGGATCGGCCAAACGTCCCAGCTGTTCCAGCGACGCATCAGCATGGTCGAGACGAAGCTGGCCGGCCGATTTGAGGTTGTCTGGAATGTCATCTCCAAGAATCTCAAACGCCTGACGAACCTTGTCGCATGCTTCCGCAGCCGCCTTGGCGCTGCGACGCATGTTGGCGTCGTCGAAGTTGGCCAGACGGTTGGCTTTGCCCCGAGCTTCGCCGTCGGAACGCTTTCCGGTCCACTCGCGTGCGGAGCGCGGCGCACCCATAAGAATGAGCATACGTTCGATGGCGTCGGGATCGCGCAGGGTGACGCGTTCGGAGCTGCGCAGCTTACGCGGCTTGGCGGTGATGCCCAGACGTCGTGCGGTGGAGACCAGTGCCAGAGCGGCCTCATGGTTCGGGCACACGATTTCAAGATAGCTGGCCTTGCCTGGATCGGACAGACGTCCGTTGGCGAGGAACGCGCCGCGCCATGCGGACTTGATCTGCGCGATTTTGCCGTTGATGATATCGCTTGGAAGACCAAGCACCATGTTCTTGGTGTAACGGCTGTACAGGCCGGTCTGCAGCACGAGCGCCGTACTGCCCTTCGGCACGCGAATCACATAACGCTGCACGGTGCCGGTTGGCGTCTGCCTAGAGACAGGAGTAAGCGTGGCTTCATGACCATACAGGTTCTTGATGGTGTCCTGCAGCCAAGCAGCCGCATCTTGGGAGTCGAGCTGCACCTGCACGAGAATGTGGTGATCCACCGAGTGCAAACCATTGCCGAATCGAATCATCGCTGTCGCCTGCGCCTTTTTGGCGATCGGCAGTTCGTTATCGATTGCGGCCAGCTCGCTTTTGACGTCATCCAGAAGAGCCAAGAGCCAACCTCCTACCTTGCTGTTCTTCCCTAAATTTCAGGCGAGTCGCGGAATCATTCCGCACTGCCACGGCTTACTGTGATACCGAATATCTTGGACAATCACAGCCAGGTTTCTTTACATATGGACACTATTCTCTCATAATACGGTCATTTTTCCGCTGACCGCTTATCAAGCTCGCGTGCGGAAACGGAAACCGACAACCCCCTCGCACGCAGTCGCTTAGCCAAAGCCTCACTCATCGCGACAGAACGATGCTGGCCTCCGGTGCAACCAATCGCAATAGTCACATAATGCTTATCTTCCTGCGCATATCCTTCAATCGCAATCGAAAGCGCCTTTTCATACGAGTCGAGGAAGTCCGCGGCCCCTTCGCTGGAAAGTACGTAATCACTCACCTCTTTGTCGCGTCCGGTCAGCGAGCGAAGCCTGGGAACCCAAAATGGATTCGGCAGGAATCTCACGTCGGCCACAAAGTCGGCGTCGATGGGAATACCGTATTTGAAACCGAAACTGAAGATGTGCACGGAAACCGTGGTCGGACCGGATCCGAGCATGGCCTCATATAATTTCGTGGACAGCTGATGGATACTCAATGATGACGTGTCGATAACGATGTCCGCACGTTCTTTGAGATTCTCAAGCAGATCTCGTTCCTCGAGAATGCCGTCAATCAGTCGATTGCCCTGCTGCAACGGATGAGGCCTGCGTACGGATTCATATCGTTTGATCAGCACCTCGTTGCTGGCATCAAGGAACAGGATACGCGTTTTCACACCAAGATCGTCCAGATGGCTGAGCACCGCGGACAGGTCATCGAAATAGTCGCGGGAACGCACGTCGACAACAGCGGCGAGTTTGTGAATATTGGATCCCGTGGTCATCATGTCCACCAAGGGCACCAGCAGTTTTGGAGGCATGTTGTCAACCACATACCAACCCATGTCTTCAATGCTGTCGGCAGCATGCGAACGGCCCGCACCGCTCATGCCGGTGATCAGCAATACTTCAAAACCTTCAGCCGGCGAAGGGGCGCTGGCATGCGTGCCATTCGCCTGTACGTCGATGTCTTTCTGTGCCATCACAGAGCCTCCTCAAGCGCGATGCGCATGGCTTGTTCCAAACGCGCGGTGCAATCCTGATCAACCATACCGCTCGGCGGATCGTCATCCCAGATTCCCGTCATCAACCAGACCTGCACCATGGCCTGATGCAACAGCATCTGCTCGCCGCCAATGGCGATTCCTCCCTGTTGGCGCCATGCCTGCATCAGCTTGGTAGGGCGTGGGTCATATACGACGTCGAGCAATGTTCCATGCATGCGCACACCTGGCATTCTCAATGATTCGGCAATACCGTCCGCAGCCAATCCGGGAATGGTGTTTATCGCCACATCAGCCTGGCGCAACGCTTCGATGGCGTGGTCCATGCCGACAATGCTGATCGGCTGTTCCGATGGCATATACCGTTCGGCAAGTGGCTTGAGATCGGCGTTCTTCTCAGGATGGCGAGCCACAACGATGACATGTCCGATCGCAGACATCTCCACGCATGCCGCTAACGCCGACGTTGCGGTGTTGCCGTTGCCGATGATCACGGCCGTTCCCGAACGGTCCGTCTTCGGCGTTATCGCACGTGTCTGATACGAGTGTTCGAAAGCGAGTTCGATGCCGCGTACGTCCGTGTTATATAGCCTGATGAAGGGGATGTTCGAATTGCCATTGACGCAGGTTTTGGTCCAATCAAACACCGCGGTATTGGCAACCATAAGCTCTTTGGCCCATGTATTGCACGGTGTTCCGTATGGCTGGATCGTTTTCTTCAATGGCATGGTCAGGCTGAGTCCCGACCAGGTCGGATCAAGCGATTCAAGAAAGCCCTCAAGATCAGGCTCGCCCACCTCATGCTTGTCGTACGACCAGTCGTCAAGATGCAACGCGTGATAAGCGGCATTGTGCAGCACCGGAGACAATGAATGTGCGATGGGCTTGCCCAGAACCGCGCACCGGTGGTTGACCTCGGTCATATTCCCTCCCTATATATTCACCGTCATCATGCTAGCAATCCAATTGTCTTTTTTCGCTACCCAATCTTATTCCATTTCATCTGTCGGACTATTCGACGAAATGGCATTTTCCGTCGACGGTTGCCCGTCGTGGGCGTGCAACGCTTGGTAAATGGCTGCGGCTTTGGCTTTTCCGACGCCTTTGACCTGCTCGAAATCCTCGACATCCGCCTCACGCATGGCACGAACCGAGCCGAAATGGCTCAGTAGGCGCTTCTGGTATGCCTCGCCGACGCCTGGAATATCGTCCAAGGCGGAACGCAACGCGCCTTTCCTTCTGGTCTGACGATGATAGGTGATGGCAAAACGATGCGATTCGTCGCGGACGCGTTGCAGTAGATACATGCCTTCGGATTGACGTTTGAGAATGATCGGATAGTCGTCATCCGGCACCCACACCTCTTCCAAACGTTTTGCCAATCCGCACACGGCCACGTCATCCACACCGCAATCCTCAAGCGCCTTCGCGGCCGCCATGACCTGCGGTTTGCCGCCATCGACCACCACCAGATTAGGCTTGTATGCGAAATGATGCCGATTGGTGTTCTGCTGGACAGTCGGTTCATGAGTCTGGTCACCATGCTCGGATGCCCGACGTTCATTATCCATGCTTTCGCCGGAGTCACCGGCGATGTTGCCATGTTGGAATCGTCGCGTCAGCGTCTCGTACAATGCGCTCAAATCGTCGAGTGCACCCTGTCCGTCCGCTCCGCGAATGGCGAAACGACGATATTCGGACTTTTTGGCAATCGCGTCCTCGAATACCACCATGGAAGCGACCTGGAACGCTCCGCCGACGGTATTGGAAATGTCGTAGCATTCGATGCGCAATGGAGCCTGTTCAAGTCCCAAAGCCTTGGCAACATCATTCATGGCTGTGCTGCGGGCGCCCATATCGCTGATGCGACTCATCTTGCTGCGCTGCATTGCCTGCTTGGCATTATCGTTGGCACGGTCCAGAAGCCGTCTCTTATCCCCTCTGCTGGCCACGCGAATGCTCACGGCACCACCGCGCAATCCGCTAAGCCATGATTCAAGCTCTTCACGTCGGGCCGGCTCGATGGGAACAATCACCTCGCGCGGCACCGGAGAGATAGGAGCCAACAAATCCGCACGACCGGTCTGATCCTGCCGCTCGTTACGTTCCCTGGTAGCTTGCGCGCGTGCCACCGCATCGGTCGCCGTCACGATTTGCGTCGATCCGATGGCATTGCGTTGTTCGGTGACAACAGTCGACTGCGAAGCCCTAATCGTCTCCCCTGCGGTTTCCGAATACACCTGCACAATAAGGTCGGCAATCAGCTCCTCATCCGTCACATCCTCAACCCGTTCCACACTCCAATTGCGTTCACCTCGGATGGAACCGGCACGCACGTAAAACGCGTGCACGGAAGCTTCCAGCTCGTCCGAATCGACGCCGAAGAAATCCGCATCGACATCGGAATCGAACACCACGGCATTCTGCTCAACCACTGTGGATAGCATCTGGATCTGATCGCGCAACCGAGCCGCTTTCTCGAACTCCAACTCGTCGCTGGCCTCCTTCATTTCACGCGTGAGCTGTGCGATATACGATTTGCCGATGCGACCGGTTAATACGCCAACAAGCTGTTCGCACATCTTCCGGTGTTCCTCGACGCTGATACGTCCAATGCAAGGGGCCGAACATTTGCCGATGGACGCAAGCAAACATGGACGATGAGTGATTTCCGCCTTATGATAAACGTTCTGCGAACAGGTGCGCACAGGAAAAGTCTTGAGGAGACGGTCGAGACTGTGACGCAGATCCCATACTTTGGCGTACGGGCCGAAATATCTTGTATCGCGGCGTTTGCGGCTTCTGGTCACCCACACCCGCGGCACGCGTTCACCGGATGAGATCGCCAGATACGGATAGGTTTTGTCGTCGCGGAACACAACGTTGAATCGTGGGTCAAACTCTTTGATCCACGTGTATTCCAACGTCAATGACTCAAGTTCGGTACCAACGACCGTCCATTCCAGGTTGCGGGCCGTCAATACCATGGTTTGAGTGCGGGGATGCAGCTGATACAACGGTTGGAAATAATTGGTCAAACGGTTGCGCAGGTTTTTCGCCTTGCCTACGTAAATGACCCTGCCTTCACCATCTCGCCACTTGTATACGCCCGGCTGCGCCGGAATGTCGGATGTTTTCGGACGAAACAGGTCACGTGAATCCCCCAGCAGAGGCGCGCCGTTCTTGTTTACGTCTTTGCCGGGAGAATCATCACCACCAACACTGAAACCGTCGCCGTTCAACTGTTCGGCGGTTTTGCGCCAAACCTCCTGGCTGTGCCGCTCGATGGGTGCGCTCACAGCATGCCCTTAAGGAACTTGCCGGTCCAAGACTGTTCGCATTGAGCCACCTGTTCCGGCGTACCTTCGGTAACGATGGTGCCGCCTCCGTCACCGCCTTCCGGCCCAAGGTCGATGATCCAATCGGCCGACTTGACCACATCGAGATTGTGTTCAATGACAATAACGGTATTGCCCTTATCCACCAATCCCTGCAAGACAAGCAGCAGTTTGCGCACATCTTCAAAATGCAAACCCGTGGTAGGTTCGTCAAGAATATACACGGTTTTGCCCGTAGACCTTCGCTGCAACTCGGTCGCAAGCTTCACACGCTGCGATTCGCCGCCGGAAAGCGTTGGAGCAGGCTGTCCGAGTCGGATATACCCAAGTCCGACCTGCACAAGCGTGTCGAGATAGCGGGAGATGGAGGGATACGCTTTGAAGAACTGGGCAGCCTCTTCGATCGGCATGCCAAGCACGTCGGCAACGGATTTGCCATTGTATTTCACCTCCAACGTTTCGCGGTTGTAGCGTTTGCCATGGCATTCCTCACAGTCCACATACACGTCCGGCAGGAAGTTCATTTCGATCTTCAAAGTGCCGTCGCCATGGCATGCTTCGCACCGCCCACCCTTGACATTGAACGAGAACCGCCCCGGACCGTATCCACGGACTTGCGCTTCAGGGGTTTTGGCGAACAGCGTGCGGATCTTATCCCATACTCCGGTATAGGTGGCCGGATTGGAACGCGGAGTGCGTCCGATCGGATTCTGGTCAACGTGGATCACTTTGTCGCACTGGCCCACACCTTCCACACGGGTATGCTTGCCGGGCACGATGCGCGCACCGTTGAGTTTGTCGGCAAGCACCGGGTACAGAATCTGATTGACCAAAGTGGATTTACCGGAACCCGAAACACCCGTCACGCAAGTGAAAACTCCCAGTGGGAAGTTGACCGTCAAATCCTTCAGATTGTTTTCGCGGGCTCCAACCACGCGCAACTGCTTGGTCTTACGTACTTTGCGACGGGACTGCGGGACCTCGATCTTTCGGCGGCCGGCAATGTAGTCGCCCGTAACCGAACGCGGAGCGTCAACGAGCTTTTTCGCGGGACCGGAATAGATCACTTCGCCGCCATGCTCGCCAGCTCCAGGTCCGATGTCAATAACCCAATCAGCGTTCTTGATAGTGTCTTCGTCATGCTCCACAACGATCAGCGTGTTGCCAAGATCGCGCAGATGATGCAGAGTGGTGATCAGCCGCTCATTGTCACGCTGGTGCAAGCCGATGGATGGTTCGTCGAGCACATACATCACGCCCACCAAACCGGAACCGATCTGGGTCGCCAAACGAATACGTTGCGCCTCGCCGCCAGACAAGGTTTTGGCGGCACGAGACAGTGTCAGATAGTTCAGTCCGACGTCGTTGAGGAATCCAAGACGGGCACGAATCTCCTTCAACACCTCGCCGGCGATCTGCGCGGCCGACCCTTCAAGCTGCAAGCCGTCCATCCATGCGAGGCTTGTCTCAGCGGACATGTCGCACACATCGGCAATGGATTCCCCGCCAACGGTCACCGCCAGCACTTCCGGACGAAGCCTACGGCCTTGGCATGCCTGACAAGGTACTTCACGCATATACGATTCGTAATACTGCTTCATCTGATCGGAGTCGGTCTCGTCATGCCTACGCATCAGCGTACGCACCACGCCTTCGAAACCGGTGGAATATTCGCGCATACGACCCCAACGGTTACGATACGAGACCTGCACCTTGAAATCACGCCCATACATAATGGCCTGACGGGCCTCTTCCGGAAGATCCTTCCAAGGGGTGTCGAGATCGAAACCCATCTCATCGCCGAGCCCCTCAAGCACATGGCGATAATATTCGCCGGTGCCTTTGGTCATGCCCCACGGTTCGATGGCGTTCTCATTCAGTGTCTTGCTGGGATCAGGAATCACCAGTTCCGGATCAATCTCCAGCTTGTATCCGATGCCCGTGCATACCGGGCAGGCACCGTACGGGGCGTTGAACGAGAACGTGCGCGGCTCAATCTCATCAAGTTCAAGCTGATGCCCGTTCGGGCATGCGCGTTTTTCGGAAAAAGGCTTACGGCGGTCAGGATCCTTCTCATCCAAATCCACAAAATCGGCCACCACGATACCCTTGGCGAGCTTCAATGCGGTTTCAATGGAATCGGTCAGACGCTGACGGATGCCGTCCTTGACCACCAGTCGATCCACCACCACTTCGATGGTGTGCTTTTTCTGCTTGGTGAGTTTGATGTCGTCGGACAGCTGCTTCATTTCGCCGTCAATCAGCGCTCGTGCGTAGCCGTCGCCCCGCAAGAGTTCAAGCAGATCCTCGAACTCGCCCTTACGCCCACGGACGACCGGCGCGAGAATCTGGAATCGTGTGCGCTCCGGATACTGCAGCAACGCGTCCACCATCTGTTGCGGCGTCTGTGCGCTGACCAACGCGCCGCATTCCGGGCAATGCGGAATGCCAGTGCGGGCAAACAGTAATCTCAGATAATCGTAAATCTCGGTAATCGTGCCGACAGTCGAACGTGGATTGCGGTTCGTGGTCTTCTGATCGATCGACACCGCAGGGCTCAAACCTTCGATGAAATCGACGTCGGGCTTGTCCATTTGCCCCAGGAACTGCCTTGCGTACGCCGACAGCGACTCCACATATCTGCGTTGGCCTTCGGCGAATAACGTATCGAAGGCGAGCGAGGATTTGCCAGAACCCGACAGTCCGGTGAACACCACCATGCGATTGCGCGGAAACTCAAGATCCACGTTCTTCAGATTATGCTCGCGAGCGCCTTGGATGGTGATTTTGAGGTCGTTGGGCAGGTGTTTGAGGTCGGCTGTAAGTGAACCGTTTTTCGTTTTGAGAGGGGCTTTTTTGATTTCTCTTGCGAGGAATGCGTCGCTGGTGAGAACGCGTTCGACTATGACGTCGCCGTTTGCTGCGTTGTTGCGTTTGGTTGCCACGGCTTGCCTCCGCTGGTGGTTGTTCTTTGTTCTAGTTGTTTAGGATACCTCATTTTCGTTATGATTTCGAACAGGTGTTCTATTTGTGGTGTGTTGTGTTCCATTGGTGTTGGTTGTGGAGTATTGTCATTGCGTCGTTGATGGGGATGCGTTCTTGTTCGATTCGTAGGTAGGTTGTGTTTTTCCCGGTGCAGAGTTGTTCGTATAAGTTTCTTTCGTGTTGCGTGAGTCCTGGTGTTGGTTTGGGGTCGCGTGTTTTGAGGGGTTGTTTTTTGGTGTCGAGTTTGGTGCCGTATGGTTCGTATGTTTTGTATGCTGTGCTGTCCATGAGTATGGAGTCGCAGGTGATGCCGGTTTGTCGTAGTTCGGAGAGTATTTCGAGGCCGTCTGCGTCTATGTCTCCCCAGTAGATGATGTGGGGTGTGGTTGTGATCCAAGGTAGTAGTGTTTTGATTCGGGTTGCCGCGTGTCCGCTGCCGAATATGCAGATGGCGTGTTCTGTTGTGGGTATGGCTTGGTAGGTGTCTTTGTTTTCCACGATGATGATGTGGGTGATGTCGTGTGGCGCGCCGTCTGTCCATGGTTGTGTCACGATGAGGTCTGGTTGGTTGTGGTGTTGTGTGTCGAGGAGTCGGAGTCGGATTTCTCCGTGGCGGTCGTTGAGGGCTAGTTGTTCTCGTTTGAGGAGTTTGCAGATTGCTTTGCAGCGGTTTGATGTTGTTTTGCCTAGCCATTTTGCGCTGAATCCGGGGATGGGGACCATGCGTGGGGTCATGTTTTCGGTGTTGTGGTTGGCGAAGTAGTGTGCGGCTTGTATGACGAGGTTGAAGTCGGTGTCGTCGTGGTTTTTGAGGATTTTGGCGATGTTTATGGAGGTGTTGGAGTCGAGGTTGAATTGGTTGGTGATGGTGTGTGCGCGTTGGTGTTCGCGTTGGTAGAGTTTGCGTGTTTGTGGTGTGGTGATGTTGAGGGCCGTGTTGAGGTCGGGTATGGTTACCGAGTCGATGAGTTGGCTGGTTTGTCGGACGATTCCGTTGGAGATGATTTTGGTTTTTTCGCTGGTTTCGCAGTGGTGTTGTTGTGCCCAGTTGCGGATGGCTTCGTCTTGGGCACGGATGTGCGTGTAATGGGCTTCGAGTTCGGCTTGTTTGGGTAGTCGGATGGTTTTGCGCAATGGCCAGGAGGTGTTGGCGTCATACATGTGCTTGGTGAGATAGTCGGTGACGTATCCGTTGAGTTGGCTGTGGATGTCGCTGTTGGTGGTGCTTCTGGCCGTTGCCATGGGTTATGCCTCCGTTGTTGGTTTCGCGGGTGCGGTGGTGGGCTGTGTTTCGTCCTGTGTGATGGTTTCGCTGTCGAGTTCCTGTAGGTATGAGTTGCCGGTGGATGGGTCTTTGTATGCGACGTATGCTCTGTTGGCGACGTTGAGGATTTCCGCGGTTTTGCTTTCCGGGGCGGAGACGATGATTTGGAAGCCGAGTCGGGGTAGTACGGCGAGCGCGCGTTTGGTGTAGCGGCCGTCGGCTTTGATGAGTGCTTCGTCGAGGAAGAGCGTGGTGTAGGTGGGGCGTGCGGTGAGGTCGCCGCCGAGGAGGTAGATGAGGGCCGCGCCGTAGACGAATGAGGTGAGTTCTTGGAGGGCTCCGCCGGATTTTCCGCCGGTGGAGCTGATGCGTTCGTCGGGGGCGTTGTCGTGGTGCACGATTGCGTAGAATGAGCTGCGTACGCGTGGGTCGAGGTTGCGTGCGCCGTATGCTTTGATGCCGTTGGTGTCGTGTATTTTGTCGAGTTCGTTGTGCAGTCTGTTCACGAATGTTTCGCAGTTGTTGAATGCTTTGCGTGTTTCCGTGGGATTGTCGCTTGCGTTGCGCGTCCAGTCTTCCAGTTTTGACAGGATGCGGCTGAGGGTTGTTTCGAATTGTCGGTCGATTGGGCTGAAGGTCACGTCGAGTGATAGTCTGCCGCCTTGTGGGCCGAATTGTTGTCCTTTGAGCATGCTGTTGATGCGGTTGAGCTGTTCTTTGATGTTTTCTTCGTCGGTGCGTAGCGCGCGGTTGAGCTGTTGGAAGCTCATGTAGAGTTTTTTGACGCTGTTGGCGTATTCTTCGTCGGTTGCGGCGCGGGTGACGAGCATGTTGAGTTCGTCGAGTTCGTCGAGGAAGTATCGGTAGTCTTCCACGCTTGCCATGACGGTGTTGTCATCTGTGGAGTGGTTGTTGAGGTAGTCGTCCATGATGCGTTCCGTGTCGGCGCGCAGTTGGTTGGATCTGGCGTCGATTTCTTGGATTCGTGTGCGTGCGATGCGTACGATGTTGCGTAGCGCGCGCGTGTGGAATGGTGTTTCGCTTTCATGGTCGAAGAGGCCTGCGATGAGTTTTGGCCGGTCTTGCGCGCGTACGGATGCGCCGAAGCAGTTCTCGTATGCGTCGGCGAGTAGGTTCGATACCATGCTGGATAGTGTGGCGTCGTCGAAGTCGTCGTTGCCGTAGGCGTCGAGCCATGCTTGTTCGGCTTGGACGGCGTGTTGGGCCTTGTCGAGGTCGTCTTCGGCTTGGTACTGGTTTCTGTTTTCGGCGGTGGCCTGTTGGTTGAGCTGTTTCAGTTCGGTTTGCAGTTGGCCGAGTTCCGGGTCGTTTTCGATGCGTTCGATCTGCCTGCGGATTCGCGTTTCCTGTTCCCGTAGTCCGTTCACGTCGATTTTGCTCCATGGCATGTCTGTTACGATTCGTGCGAGCTCGTGCTCGTCTTGCAGCAGGCTGATGGCGTTGGACATTTGTTCGCTTCGACGGTCGGCGTTCTGCAACGCCTGCTCCGCCTTGTCGAGTTGGTTTTTCAGTTCGGCCAGGTATTGTTCGTTCATGAAGCCGATGACCTGGTGTAGTCCTTTGCTGCCGTGGAATCCACGGTCGCCGGATTTGATTTGTCCGTCGGACTGCACTTGTCGTTCGTCATGGTTCATGTCGTCGATGGCGTGCACGCAACGCGCGTCGAACCGTGGCGACGTCGTCTGGTTTTTCAGCCATCCGGCGAACGGAGAGTCCTCCCGGTATTGCAGTTTCGACGACATCCAGCCTTCGCTGGCGGAGGATTCGTATTGCATGCCGGTGTCGATGAACCGCCACGTTCGTCGTGTCATGAGTTTCGGGTCGATGGCGCTGATTTTCGCCGCGAATCCTTGCTCGTGGCGTTTGTCGACGAGGATGGTCTGCGCGATGGGCGCGTAGGTGACGTTCATTGCCAGACGCCACTGTTCGTCCTGTTCGTTCACGTCCATCAGTTCGGCCACATACGGCAGTTCGGACGCGTCCAATCCGGTCGCCCGCATGATAAGCGTGCGCGCGTCGTCCATGTCATCGCTGATGCGCGTCCTGTGCGTGAGTTTGCGCTGATAGTCCCGTCGTAGGCTGTCACGGTCGCGCTGGCGGTCGTGACGCTCCCCTACCAGCTGCTGGAATCTGGCGTTCGCGTCCTTCAACCGTTCCTCGTACGTGTCGAGCGTTTCGGCGAGCATGGCGCGTTTGGCGTCCCATGTCTGCTCGCTGTCGGGAAGCCTGCCTTCGACCTGTTCGAATCGTTCGGCTATGGCATGACGTTGCCTGCTCGCCTCGTCGATGTCCTGGCGCACGCGTTGAAGATCCTTGCCGAGCTGCTGCAGACTGCCGCCGTCGATGCCTTGGATACGTTCCTTGACGGCGTCGATTCGCGTGTTGAGCTCGCCGACGCGCTGCATCGCCCGATCGATGGCCTCCTGCGACTCCTTGACCTTGCGCTGCGCGGCCGGCAGACCAGCGCGCACTTCGCTGGCCATGCGCGAGCGCGCCCATGCGGACAGTGTTGCGTTGCCATGTTCGCTGTCGGGGTTGATGGGTTCGTATTCGCGTCGTTCGCTGGTTTGCTTTGCGTATTCGCCGTAGCGTGTCTGGATGTTTTGCAGGATGGCGACGCGGGCCATTTTGTCTTCCATGCTGTGGAAGTTTTCGTTGAACCGGTTGTAGTCGTCGACGGTTTCGTGGGCGAGGCGGATGGATTCGGGTATGTCGAGCACGCCTTGCTTGAAGATGTCGTCGAGTTTTGAGGGGGCGTCCGCCGATTGTATTTTGTGCAGGAGGCGGCAGGCGTCGGCGCTTAGGCCCATGTCCTGCCAGATGGAGGCGTGGAATGCCGCGGCGTTGGTGTGCGTGGTGCATTCCGGATAGGTTTTTTCGAACATGGACCGGGTGAATGGTGTGTTGCGGTACTGGTCCATGAGTCGTGGGTCGATGGTTCGGTTCCAGGTGATGTAGCGGCGGCGTAGTCCGTCTTGTCCGTCTCCGGCGTTCAGGTAGAGGAATTTGCCGCAGGAGAGCAGTCCTCCGTCGGTTTTATTCACGTAGGTGTCGACGATTGCGCCCCAGATGTTCTGTGGGGTGCCGTCGGCGTCTTTGCCGCGCAGGAAGATCGGCGTTTCGCCGTTTTCGCTATCGCTTACGCCGATCATGCCACGCAGGTAGGTGTAGTCGTTGCGTTCCGAACGTCCGGAGTTCGACGCCTTGTTGTAGGGGGTTCCGGATGGGTAGAGGAGTGAGATTTGCGCGTCGACGAGTGTGGATTTGCCTGATTCGCTGGCGCCGGCGAGCAGGGTCACCGGCATGGTTTCGTCCATGGATGGGCGGAATTCGTGCCAGCCGCCGTATGAGCCCCAGTTGACGATTTGTCGGCTTTGTAGCATCCACTTGTCGGAAACGATCTTCATGCCGTCTGCCATCAGTGTTCCTCCTCGTCGAAACGGTTGTCGTCGGTGTTGAAATCGAATGCGTCTTGTTCTATGTCTTCCATGGGCCTGTCGTCCGGGCCGGCGTTGGTGCGGCCGTCGGCGGATGCGTTCTCGTCCGTGGTTTCGGATCCGAGCCACTGGTCGGCGAGGCCGCGGTCGAGCACCATGGGCACCAGTGGCGTGAGGACGTACATGTCGTCGTCTTCGATCGGCGCGAGATACCCGTAGGTGCGCATGCGTGAGATGATGGACGTGATTTTCTTCGCAGTGCCTTCCTCGTCGTTGCTGGCGGTGAGGAATCCCGCGCCGGTGGCGAGCAATGCGCGGATGTCGTCGAAGCTGATAAGCCAGTCGCATGGTTCGGCGTTCTGGTTTTCGTATTCCAACGCTTTGATGCGTAGCGCGGCAAGCGTGGCGGCCTCCTCGCGGGTGAGGCTCATACGTGTTTTCAACGAACGGATGCATGTCTCCGAGTCGGTGACCGGCGACGCGTACATGATGCGGTATTTCGTGTTGTCGACCAGTCTGAGCATGTCGTTGTTGAGCGAACGTTCCACGACCTCACGGTTTTCGCAGGCGAGGTCATACAGGCTGCCGTCGATGTAGCGTTCGCGTTTGAGCGCGATCGCGGCCATGCGCGCTTCGACGGGCATGTCGCCGGTGTCGCCGTTGAACAGCGCGGTCGAGGCCTGCTGGCTGCCGGCCTCTTCCAATACCGGCTCCCCTTCTGTCAGGATCGTTTCCTCGATGTTGGCTTCGATATAGTCCGTCATGCTTATCTCTCCTCGATGATGTCGTCGAGCGTCGTTTCGGTGGTGAGAATGGGTTTGGTGCGCCATACGCGTTCGCTGCCGTCGATCGATATGCAGCGCCATGTCACGTATGACGAGTCGTCCTGCGTGCGCAGGGCGCTGAGGAAGCCGACCAGTTCGCTTTCCCTCCGTTCGGCTTTCGGCAGCTGGTTGAAGCTTGCCGCGAGGTCCACGAACATGCCGTCCGATGTCGTCACCGGATTGCTGCGGATAAGCCTGATCATGCGCGTCAGCCGCGGCCCGCATATTTCGACCATGTTCTTGAGGTCCGGCGCTTCGATGGTCGCCGCTGGGGCGTCGTTCAGGCTGGATGATGCGGCGCGCGCCATTGATCTGGCCGGACGAGATGGCAATGTCGGGAATTTCGCCTGCCCGGCGTCCGTATGGTAGGGCCGGCTTTGGTCATTGGGATGGGCTTTGGCTTCGGCGCTGGTCTTTGCGAACAGCTGGTTGAGTTTGGCGAGCATGGTCCGGTAGCTCGTGTCGGTCTGCTGGCGTACGAGACGGCTGACCGCCTCGTCGGACGTGCGGATCTGCCGGCGCACGTCCTCGATGCCTTCATAGATGCGTTTGAGTTCGGAACGCACCTGGTTGAGCAGCACGCTCGGCTCGCCATCCAAATAGGGGTTTCTGGCGATGTCCCGCACCGCGTCGTCGATCTCGCGCCGGCCTTCGTCGGTGACGATGACTTGGAACGCGTCTTCGAAACGACGTCCGCTGTCGGATTCGCGGAACGCACGTCGGTATTCGTCATGGTATGCGGTGAGGATGCTTTCCACGCTCATGGCGCCGGCCTGCATGCGCCGTCGGAGCGCGTCGCCGTTGTCCCGTTCGGAAAGGGCGAGCTCGCGCAGGTCGATGGGCACTCCTCGCAGAGTGTTGTGAATCACGCCGATGATGTCGCCGACCTGTTCGGACGTGAGCTTTTCCAAGGCCTCGCTATGTTCCAGCTCGTCGATTTCCTTCTGCCGTTCCTCGATGTCCCTCTTCAGCAGGCGGATGCGTTCGCGCGGATCGGCGGTCAACTGCATGCGAGCATGCTCGATTTCCATGATGATGCTGTTGGCCTGCGCGCCGGACAGCGCTTTCGTGGTGTCCTCAAGCCGGTCGAGCGCTTCGATGGCACGGTGCGCTCGCGCTGTGAGACGGTACAGGTAGCGGTGCGAGGCCACGTCCATGGAATTGGCGAGCCAGGCGTAGTCGCCTTCCCCTTCGCGGGCGAGGTCAAGCAGGACCGAATGCGCGGCCTCGCGCGCAGTCTGCCCGTCTTTCAGCGTGTAATCGCCGGTTTCGATGAGCCGGTTGAGACTGCGTGCGAACCGTTCTTCGACGATTTCGCGCGGCAGCTCCCCCGTCAGCGGGTCGAACGTGGAACGCAACAACGCGACGTACAGCATGGAATTGTTACGCAGCAGCAACCGTAGGACACCGGTTTCGTATACGGGTCGAAGCCGTTCCATCTCCCGTCTGATCTCAGCCAACAATACGCCTTTCCATGTGTTCGATGCCTTGGCGGCAAGTCTCCATTCTAAACGAAAACAAGGAAAAGACGCCGCAGTTACAGTACGAATGCGACGTCTTTTCCTGTCATGGAAGAGGGAACCCGGCCCCATCTAATTTCCGGCTAGATGCTCATGCTCATAAGCTGGGCCGCATACTCCTCTACGAGTTCGCTGTCCCGTTCCGTCCACTCGTGGCTGGCGGAATCGTCCGGCACGAAAATAATGTCGCTGTTCTCGTTCATTTGTTTTACCTCCGTCCGTTCCGCTCTCCCCCGGCATCGTTGCCTGTTTTGGCGGAACTTCTCCTAGCCTCTCGCATGGATTATCTCTTTTCAAGAGAACGTTCACATTGTGGTCAAACGTTTTCTCAACAGAGGAGGATTCCAGTTCGGATTTCGGTCGGGATGAATTGAGGATGACGCCCGGATTTGCGATCGGATATGAAAAAAGCTTCCTTCCGGAAGCTTTCGAATGGAGCGGACAACGGGACTCGAACCCGCGGTCTCAACCTTGGCAAGG
>OGKM01000044.1_pt1 | contig 111955 bp, 90 predicted proteins | sample 1572501 | NCBI WGS metagenome assembly OGKM01 (sample SAMEA2582154, study PRJEB24529) | metagenome | biome: Human gut stool | place: China | collected 2011
AGGGGTGCGTGGGTATGGCAGGGATGCCATACCCTCCTAAGATAGTACTATATATTTAGACGTTTGAACAAATAGTTTTGTAGATAATAGAAGAGGACGGCGAAGAGCGAACCGATAGTAGCACCACAGAAGAGGTCGCCAAAGTAGTGAACACCGAGATACATTCGCGAGTAGCTAACGACGAACGCCCACGAGAACATCATCACTGTGAACCACTTATGACGAATGACGAGCGACATGAAGACGGCGAGGGCAAAGGTGTTGGCTGCGTGACAAGACGGGAAACCATATCTACCACCACGATAACCATTGACGACATGCACGAAGGACGACAACGGATTGTTGAGATTGGCAGGACGCAGTCTGCCTATCTCCGGACGTATGAGTGTTGCACATGTTTGATCAGCCGCCAAGATAATCAGTCCGATGGTGACCAAACAGATCGAAGCACGCTTCCAGGACATGCGACGGAAGAGCAGATAGGCAAGCACGGCATAGAATGGTACCCAAATCCAACGTCCACTGATACACCACATTACGGAATCGAAGAACGGACTATGTGCGCCATTCACAATAAGCAACAGACGGGCATCAATATCTGAGAGCCACAAAATAAATTCCTTGAAAAAATTAAACCACATGTTAGTCTTCTTGTTTATTCAATCATTTCGCAATAAAATAGCTTTGCAAAGTTACAATTAAATATGCAAATAACTACTTTTAGGACACAAATTTGGCGGTTTTTATTTGTATTGTGCGATTGTTTACGTACCTTTGTAAGGTATAATGTATAAAATTCACTAAATCACATCGTTATGACAGAAGGATATAGAAGCAAGGAATATGGTGTGCCTACGAAGCGTTTCGTGCAGACCATGGACTTGAAGGACGACAGTGAACTTATTCGCAAGTACCGCGAGGCTCACGACCAGGAGCATTTCTGGGACGAGATAAAGGAGGGAATTAAGGCGGTTGGCATCTTAGAGATGGAGATTTACATCTTGGGCAACCGCTTAGTGATGATTGTGGATGCACCAGTCGACTTCGATTGGGATGCAGCCATGGAGCGTCTCGCCACCCTACCCCGCCAGGAGGAATGGGAGAAGCATGTGGCTGAGTTCCAGAACTGTTCGGCAGAAGCGACGAGCGACGAGAAATGGCAAATGATGGAGCGTATGTTCTATTTGTATGAGTAATGGTGAAGTGGTGAGATGGTGAGATGGTGAGATGGTGAGATGGTAACATATGCAAATCTCAACACCTCAACACCTCAACATCTCAACACCTTATTATATATAACACAAAATACATATAACAAATGAAGAAACTTTTATCGCTGCCCCCAAATCTTGTGGGCAGTTTCCACGAGATAACCGAACTGCCACGTAGTGAGTGGTTCTGTACAAACGACCCTGTGGGCAAGAAACTCGGCTCGGGCGGTGGCACTACATGGTTGCTGCGCGCAGCCTACGAAGACTACAAGGCGCAAAACGCTGACGCTATGAGCTTCGATGAATGGTTGGCTGCCGACAAGCGACTACTCTTGCACGCCGGCGGACAGAGTCGCCGACTGCCGTCTTACGCTCCATCGGGCAAGATACTTACACCGCTGCCAGTGTTCCGCTGGGAACGCGGACAGAGTCTGAACCAGAACCTGCTGTCGCTGCAGGTGCCGCTCTACAAGCGCATCATGGACATCGCCCCACGCGGTCTGAACACGATGATAGTGAGCGGTGACGTGTACATACGCTCCACCGAACCGCTGCAGCCGATACCCGAGGATGCGGACATCGTATGCTACGGTCTGTGGCTCGGTCCGGAGATTGCGAAGGACCACGGCGTGTTCGTCAGTACGCGCGAAAAGCCAACCGAGCTGAAGTGTATGCTTCAGAAGCCGTCGGTGGAGACACTCTCGTCACTGCTCACCGACCACTTCTACCTCACCGACATCGGTGTATGGATTCTCTCCGACCGCGCCGTGAAAGTGCTCATGCAGCGTTCTACCAACGGAACGGACATAGCCACGGGCGAGGTGGTGAACTACGACATGTACGGCGAGTTCGGCTGCGCTCTCGGCTATGAGCCAGGCGTGAAGGACGAGGCGGTGAACACGCTGAAGACCGTGATACTGCCGTTGCCAGGTGGCGAGTTCTACCATTTCGGCACATCGCACGAGTTGCTCTCGTCGATGCTCGCCATACAGAACATCGTGAACGACCAGCGCGAGATTATGCACCACGACCGCAAGCCACATCCGTCTATCTTCGTGCAGAACACCGAACTGAAGCCGAAGTGGACACAGCAGAACCGCAACGAATGGGTAGAGAACGCATACGTAGGCGAGAACTGGACGCTGACGCAGGACAACATTGTGACAGGTGTGCCCGAGAACGACTGGACGCTGACGCTCAGCGAGGGTCAGTGTGTCGACATCGTGCCCATAGGCGCAGACAGTTGGGCTGTGCGCCCGTACGGTTTCAACGACAAGTTCCGCGGCGATTTGGCGGACGTAGAATACCTCGGTCGCCCGTTCGCCGAATGGGCAGCAGAGCGCGGCATTGACCTCAACGCAATAGAAGGTCGCCACGACCTGCAGGCAGCACGCATCTTCCCCATTGTTGACAACACCGACGACATGGGCATCGTGCTGCGCTGGATGCTCGGCGAGAGCACACTCGCAGAGGGCAAGACGATATGGGAGAAGGCGAAGCGCATGAGCGCCGACGAGATAAGTGCCGAGGCAAACCTCCGCCGTCTCGTAGATCAGCGCACCAAGTTGCGCCTGAAGAACCTGCCTATGATTGCGAAGAACTGGCAGCATAGCGTGTTCTACCAGAGCGACCTGCAGACCGTAGCACACGAGTACGGCAAGTACGACGTAGCACTGCCCAACGCCCTACCCGAGTCGGCTTCGCTCCTGACACGCACCTGCGACGCCATGTTCCGCTCGGAAGCCGAACGCCAACGCACGAATGGCGGTACACAGAGCAGCGAGCAGGCTAAGAAGTACGAAGCAGCAGCGTTCTCGTTGCTGCGCGAGGGACTCACCACCGAGGCACTGCGCGTAAAGCAACGCCCCCAACTGTCGGTGTATGCCGACCAGATTGTATGGGGACGCTCTCCAGTGCGCATAGATATAGCCGGCGGATGGACCGACACACCACCATTCTGCCTCATGGAGGGCGGCAACGTCGTCAACCTCGCTATCAACCTCAACGGACAACCACCGCTGCAGACATACGTGAAGCCCTGCGCTGAGCCACACATCATACTTAGAAGTATCGACCTCGGAGCATCGGAAGTAATCACTACATACGAAGAACTCTCGTCATACAACACTGTAGGTTCGCCATTCTCTATACCGAAGGCAGCCCTCTCGCTCGCCGGTTTCCTGCCGCGCTTCTGCAAGGATAGCTACCGCTCGCTCGAAGAGCAGTTGCGTGCGTTCGGTTGTGGCATCGAAGTGACGCTGCTCTCGGCTATACCAGCCGGAAGCGGACTCGGCACCAGCTCGCTGCTCGCATCAACCGTGCTCGGAGCACTTAGCGACTTCTGCGGACTGGGCTGGGACAAGACCGAGATAGGACACCGCACACTCGTACTCGAGCAGCTGCTCACCACAGGTGGCGGCTGGCAAGACCAGTATGGTGGACTCCTGCCTGGCATCAAACTGCTGCAGACGGAGCGCGGATTCAGTCAGAGTCCGGATGTGCGCTACCTGCCTGGCGACCTCTTCCAACAGCCCGACTACCGCGAGTGCCACTTATTATATTATACAGGCATCACACGCACGGCGAAGACGATACTCGCCGAGATAGTGCGCCGTATGTTCCTCAACGAGCACGACGAACTGCTGCAGCTGCGCGAGATGAAGGCACACGCACTGGAGATGTTCGACGCCATACAACGCCTCGACTTCGAGCGCATGGGACGCCTCGTTGGCAAAACATGGCAGCAGAACCAACTGCTCGATGCCGGCACCAACCCGCCCGCTGTGGAAGCACTCACAAAACAGATTGACGACCTCTGCCTCGGCTACAAGTTGCCTGGCGCAGGTGGCGGTGGCTATCTCTACATGGTGGCTAAGGATGTTGAAGCTGCGGCACGCATACGCTGCATACTCAACGAGAATCGCCCGAATGACAAGGCTCGCTTCGTAGAGATGAGCCTGTGCAAGAACGGATTTCAAGTGAGCAGAAGCTAACACTGCTTTAGTTGAAATAAAAAAAACACGAGCTGGAATGATTTCCAACTCGTGTTTTTTTGTGATTGAGCTTAGGCCGAAATAAGCCTCTTTAGGCCTTTCTAAGCCGAGAAAGAACTGCTAACTAAGCCGAACTAAGCCTCTTTAAGCCTTCCTAAGCCTCTTTAAGGCAAACTAAGCCCTCCCCGACGGGGAGGGTTGGGAGGGGCTTTACTTGCGAACGACCTTCTTGCCGTTCACGATGTAGAAGCCACGTGCTATGCCGTCGAGCGATGTAACGCCCTTAGCAATGCGCTTGCCGTCAACGGTGTAGACATCGAATGTGCCGTTATCCACACTCACGCCATCGATAGCAGTAACAACAGCCGACTTTGTAGCCTCCGACTCGCCACCGGCATAGATTGTAGACACGGCGTAGGTATGCTTGCCGCTCGGAGCATTGTCGGTGATACGAAGCTCGGCGTTCGGTTCGATGCGCTTCAGCAGCTTGCCGTCGCGATATACGTTATAACCGAGCACCTTACCGCAACCAGCAGTGTATGTAATATCGTCGAGCATAAACATATACGTGTCGGCAGTGTTGTTGTGGATAGCGAAGTAGGTTGCGCCCTCAGGCAGATTAACCGTGTACTCTTTCCACTCGCCGGTAGTAGCCTCAAACTTCTTGCCTGTAGACTTGAAGTCGTCGAGAGCTATACCCGATGTAGAGTAGAGCACCTCGAAGTTCTCCGTGTACTTAGTGCCCTGCGAATTGAAGTTGTTAGCCCAGAAGCTGATAGTCTGCGCTTCGCCAGGCAGAGCAGGCGAAATAAGCCAATTGTCAGCAGGGATGAACTGAGAGTTTTCAACGCTGTAGAACGAAGCTAAGTAGTGCGTACCAGAGTGAGGCTTCAAGCATGCATACTTGTCGAGAATCTCTGCATTAAGCCAAGTGTTCGGTTCTACGAGCGTGTAAGCGAAGCGTTTATTCTCGTTAGGATGCGGATAAGACTTGCTGAACGGACCCTTAGCGATACCCTTCTCTACGTAATTAGAAGTCCAATCGCCGAAGTAATCCATGCTCCATGCTGCGTATGTCTCGAAGTTTTCAGTAACACGCTCCGACGATTCGTTCACCTTAGTCCACTCTACAACCACGTTCTTCTCATCAGCAGTAGAAGCGGTAACGCTCTCCGGCGCTGTCAGAGTAGAAGCAGTGAGAGCTACCTCTGCAGCATCCTCATTGTCCTCAGGTGTTGCCTCACCATCGATAACTACCTCAGCCTTCAGCTTCAGTGGTGACGGATCAACAACCGAAGTCTTGTATGTAAGTTCCTCTGTCTGCGAAGCGTAAGGAGCGAGACTCGTTGTTACGTTCTTTGTCGCAACCAGCTTGTCACCGACATAGAGGTTAACGGTGTATTTATCGACAGTCGTGCTACCCATATTGGTAACCATTACACGCGCTGTTACATTGTCGCCCTTGCGTACCTTTGACGGAACAGAGATTGTAGCACGCATATCCTTAGCCACTACGTCGCGAACATAGATTTGGTCGAAGTAGACGCTCTCGCCCTTGTCAGCCGAAGCCACGAATGTGAACATCACATAAGGCAGCGACTTGTATTCAGCTGGAATAGTGACAGACGTAGTGCGCCACTCCTTAGCCGAGTTGTCGAGCTTGCTATAGTCGACAACGCAGAGCTGCTTCTCAGAGAGGTCGGGCTTGCGGATGTAAACCACCACCTTACCCTTAGCCTCAGCCAATGTCGACTTTGTAGAGAATACGAGTATCGGGTTAGTAGCACCCTTGAGCGAAATCTTACCCGAACCGAGCAGCGCGCTATCGTCAGCAGAAGCCGCTACATATCCGGCACAACCGCCGTCGCCGTCAGCAGAGAAGCCCTGCATGAGGCTGAATGTCGACTCCTCGCTGCTCAGCTCTGTGATAAACCACATCTTGTTATCAAGAGCACCACCCTTGAAGTGCTCCTCGAACGGCAGCTCGTACGGTTTACCCACGATGATGCCTGGCGACATTGCGCGCGAACCCTCACCTATTGAGTTAGAAGCACTAAGAGCATAGTTGATCATATCCTGATCGCCGGTATTAACATCATAGTCTATATTAACCGTTGTCGTCTTTACCTCATCAATCAGATCCAAGTCGACACCAGTGCCACTCTCGTTTATTTGGTAAACTTTATAGGAGATTGGATCATTAGGCATTACACCACCATGCTCACCCTTAGTGACGGGATCCCAAGAAAGTGTGATGCCCTTATCGCCAACAGAAGCCTTTATGTTCTCAACCTTTGCAGGATAGTCCTCGCCTACGTAAGCCTCAACCGACTTACTCTCGCGACCTACTCCGTGCTCATTGTTCACAATGATGCTGTAGTTGTTGTATCCTTCCTTAGCGAAATTGTCGATATAGTAACACTTCTCACCTGGCGCAATAGCAGCCATCGACTGTATCTCCTCGCCATCGCGCATGATGCGCACATCAAGTTCAGAATAAGGGTCGAGCTTGCTGCCATCGATAGCCTTCGACGGAGCTGTGAAGTCAACGCGCACCTTGAGCGATCCGTCGGTAGCTGCGGTTGTTGATATCTCGGTGACAGCATCCGGAGCCTTCAGCGAGTTGCCAACAACAGCAAAGTCCTTGAGTATGAGTTGGTAGCACCAGTCAGGATTACTTACGCAGTGGAAACCGATGTAAACTACCTGATCCTTATCCACTACCAGTTCATTCTTAATGGTAGAGAATTCCTGATTTGAATACTCTTTCTTCGCCGCAATCTCGTGAACCATAGCAGCAGCTGTAGGCTCAGAGCCATACTTCACTTCGAGCAACTCCGGATAGTTCTGACCCATTGTTGCGAGACGATAGGTGAGATTGTAGAGCACACCAGCCTTCAAGCTAAGTGCAGGCAGAATAAGCCAGTCGTCGTGTGTCACTTCGCCATTAGAAATCTCTATTGCCGGAAGATTAGATCCGTCGTTCTGCAGATACTTCCATGTAACACCGTCGTTGTTTGCGTCGAGAATTGTACATACATTGACAGAGTTTTCGTTAGTGATAGTCAATGTATATGGTGGTTCAACCGGCTTGCCAAACGAAACGCTGTTCGACTTCACCGCTTCGCTCTTACGAGTTCCGCTCACAGCCTGCACAGTATAGTAGTATCCCGTGAAATCGCCATTAGGCAGGTTGTCGTTTAGAGACGTAACAGTTGTAGCTGTTGCGATAGCTTTCTTGTCAGGATAGCGCACTACGTTGTATGTAATATCGCCTACATATCCATTGTTGATACCCTTCGTAACAGCATCCCACGAGAGCTGTACCTTACCCGTTGTTACATTCACTGTAGCCTTCACGTTTGCAGGCTTGAGTGGCGTGTCGTCGCCTATGAAGCCGTTGACATATGCCTTCGGTCCGTTACCTGCCGAGTTAGAGCAGATGACAGAAATAGAATGGATGCCACGCTTTGTTGTTACCGATGCACTTACCTTCTCGCCAGCGTTGACTGTGCCCTTCGTTGCCTCCTTGCCGTCTACGCTTACCACATAGTTGAGCGAGCCGGTAAGCTTACCGCCTGCGTATGTTGTTGTAGGCGCAGTGAAATTGACATTACCCGTGAGCGAAGCCTTGTCAAAGGCGAGGCTCATGTTTGAAGCAAGTGCTGGAGCTGTGCCCTTCACTGTCTCCTTAGGGATTGAGAGCATCGCTATCTGCTCGTTGTTCATGAAGTCGCCGATCTTCGTTGCCTTACCCGTTGTGAGGTCTACGGTGTATAGTGCCGACTTACCCTTCACGTCTGTACAAGCCCAGTAGAAGATGCCGGTCTCGTGGTCGATTTCGCCACTCTGCACATTAAACTGTGTGGTAGCATCGCTCACGATGACACCCGTAGAGCCTACGAGAGTTTCCTTTGCGGTGTTTACATCTATCTTGTAGAGGTTGCCGTTGTCGCCGATACCATAGAGTCTGTTATCCTTTGTGATACCCATAGCCACATAATAGCGGTTCAGCGTGCCGATGGAGCTACGTGTGTTGTTGGCATAGTCGGCAATACCAAGCTCTACGCTCTCAGCATCTCCAGTGAAGAACGCACCATACACCTTGCCGTCTGCCGACACAGCTGTCTCGGTAGCCCACAAGAAGTAGTCGGTAAGATATGTCATGTCGTCACACACGCCAGTTGAAACGCTATACTTATAGTGCAACATCGAACCCGTAGAGCGGTCGAATTTTATCACGTCGAGGCGGTCGCCTACCAGCGCACCACTTGCATTGGCGTACATATTAGCGTCGGTGAACATCTCGTTCACGTCGATTGACTTTGACACGCCAAACGAATAGAAGCCGTACTCCTTATCGCCGTCTTGCCAGCGATTGCTGTGTACGACATTGCCCCATAGCTCTCGTCCGAGAGGTACCTGTTGGGCACTTGTCTGACCGGGCACGAATGCGAGAGTAGCAAGTGCCGCAGTGGAAATAAGTTGTTTAATATTCATTATTATTGTGTTTATTTTGTTTTGCGGTTTGGGGAAAAGATGGTGCAGTTCTTGCTATGGCAAGCGGCAAAGCCGAGCGGAGACAACTGCACCACCTGATTGTTACTTCAATTCGGTTTGGAAGAACTGCGCCACCTGTCTGAGCAAGTGGTTGCGCGTGTTGCCTCCGTAGATGCTGTGGTTGCGGTTGGTGTAGTAGAGTTCGCGGAAGTCCTTGTCAGCCTGTACGAGAGCCTCCGAGTACTCGTATGCGTTCTGCGGATGTACGTTGTCATCGGCAGTGCCGTGGCAGATGAGCAGCGCACCGTGCAGCTTGGCCGCACGCCCTATCGGGTTGGTGGCATATCCGTCGGGGTTCTCCTTCGGTGTGCGCATGTATCGCTCGGTATAGACGGAGTCGTAGAACTTCCAGTTGGTAGGTGGCGCGATAGCTACACCAGCGCGGAACACACCACGACCCTCCGACATACTCATCAGCGTGTTAAATCCACCGTAGCTCCAGCCCCAGATGCCTATGCGGTTCTTGTCTACGTAAGGCAGTGTGCCGAGGTAAAGCGCAGCCTCAACCTGGTCTTTCGACTCGAGGTCGCCGATGTTCAGATATGTACACTTCTCGAACTCGGCTCCGCGTCCGCCCGTTCCGCGTCCGTCAACGCATACGCAGATGAAGCCCTGCTGCGCAAGGTAAGAGTCGAATGCACCGCCTGAGCCCATTGAGCCTGCGCTCCATTCGTCCTTAACCATCTGGCTGCCCGGTCCGCTGTACTGGTGCATGATTACAGGATAACGCTTTGAGGGGTCGAAGTTCTGCGGCTTCAGCATCCATCCGTTGAGCTTCACACCCTCTGAGGTAGTGAACTCGAACGGCTCGCGCTTGCAGAAACCATACTCGGCGGCGAGTTTTTTCAGCGCTGCGTTGTCCTGAAGAGTGGATATGACCTTACCCTCGCGAGTGCGAGTAGTATATACATAAGGTGTGTTATAGTCGCTCCATGTGTTGATGAAGTACTGGTAGTCGCCTGAGAAGAGCGCCGAGTTCCATCCCTTCTGGTTTGTGAGGCGCTGTGTCTTGCCATTCTTGTGCGCCACGAACACCTGACGATCGGCTGCTCCGAGCGCTGCTGCCTGATAGTAAACGTCGCCCGTCTTAGCATCGTAGCCGTACACAGCGGTTATGTCGTAGTTGCCCTCGCCGATGGTGCGCAGCAGCTGTCCGTTCATGTTGTAGACGTAGAGCTTCATGTAGCCCGAGCGGTCGCTCGGCAGCAGTATATTGTTGCCTACGAACTTCACGCCCTCCATTGCTTCCTCCTTAACGTACTTAGGCACCGACTCCTTCACGATGAGCTGCGCCACGGTGCTGCGTGGGTTCACGCTGTAGAGGCAGAGCTGGTCCTGATGGCGATTCATGGTGTATACCACCACACGCGCTGGGTCGTCGGTCATCTTTATGCGGGGCATGTAGCCGTCAGCATCGAGCGGCACCTGCAACTTTGAAATCTTGTGCGACTTGATGTCGTAGCTCCATGCCGACATGAGACTGTTGTCCTCGCCCGCCTTCGGGTACTTGTACTCGTAATAGCCGGGATAGAGAGCATTCTCTGTCTTCTCCGGATTCATTCCCTTGTACATCTGCAACGAGTAGGTCTTCACACGCTTTTCGTCGTAGCGCAGCCAACAAATCATCGTGCCGTCGGCGTTGAAGGTGAGCGCACGGTTGAAGCCGAACTCCTCCTCGTTCACCCAGTCGGGCAAGCCGTTAATCACTTCGTTGCGCTTGCCGTCCTTCGTCACCTGTATCTCGGCGTTATCGTAGAGCAGTTTCACCACGAAGATGTTATTATCGCGCACGAAAGCCACCTGCAGTCCGTCCGACGACCACACCGGCACCTGCTGTTTGTCGCCGTCGGACAGGCGTGCCAGCTTGCGCGAAGCGATGGTGTATATGTAGTATGTGGCGCGGAACGAGCGGCGGTAGATGCGCTCCGTCTCGGTCTGTATGAGCATACGTGTGCCGTCAGGCGAGAGGATATATCCGTCGAAGTCCTTTATCTTCTGGCCCATCGTGTTGTCGACGTCGAAGAGTGTAGCTATCTTCTTGCCCGTCTTGAACGAGTAGCTCTCCACACGCTTGCCGTCGTCGCTGATGCGTGCGTAAGTGTCTGTGCCTTCAATGGGGTTTATACCATTTACGGTTTTAGCCGCAAACTTACCACTCGTGATGTCCTTAATCGACAGTTTCCCAGCTGCCGACATGCTTGTAACACACATGATTAATGCTGTAAAAATAAATATTAACCGTTTCATTATCATTATAATAATTGTTTTCAACTTACAAAATTACACTTATTTCTGCACATTAAGAAAGAACGCGCGCGTTTTTTAGGCTTTTTATTAATATTCAACATGTTATATGCGGAGCGCGCATCGGTCGACGCAGACATCCGCATCGGTCGACGCAGACATCCGCAACGGTCGACGCAGACATCCGCAACGGTCGACGCAGACGTCCGCAACGGTCGACGCAGATGACAACAGCTTAACTTCTACACGGTTATAATATAAGTTAAAAACCCTAAGGACGGAACGCATGTGTGATATTTTCTGTAAATTTGCAGTGATATATCACACATTTTTGAATTTAGTATGTTAGAGAATAACACAACACAAACGGAGCGCAAGAATCCGTTTTTTGAACCTTATAACACCCCACACGACACCGTTCCGTTCAACCGCATCGAGATTGGCGACTACGAGGAGGCTTTTCTTGAGGGCATACGCCGCGACGACGAGGAGATAGAGAAGCTCGTGAACGACCCCGAAGCTCCCACTTTTGAGAACACCATCGTGCGTGTCGACAACGAGAACGGCGAGAACTACTACGACCTGCTCTCGCGCGTGTCGACCGTATTCTCGTGTATGCTCAGTGCCGAGACCTGCGACGAGCTCGACGCTCTGGCGCAGAAGATGAGCCCAATACTCACAAAGCACGCCAACGACGTGAAGCTTAACAAGCGCCTCTTCGAGCGCATCAAATACGTGTACGAAAACCATCGCGAGCTGACAGCCGAGGAGCAGATGCTGCTCGACAACTGCTACGACGGCTTCGTGCGTAGCGGTGCGCTGCTCGACGACGAGGGTAAGGAACGTCTGCGCAACCTCACGGAGGAGGCAAGCCTGCTTTCGCTGCAGTTCTCACAGAACCTGCTGAAGGAGAACAAGGCGTTCACGCTGCACATAACAGACGAGGCACAGCTTGACGGACTGCCCGAGACGGCGCGTGAAGCGGCTGCTTTAGCTGCGAAGGAGGCAGACAAGGAGGGCTGGCTTTTCACACTCGACTATCCGAGCTACTCGCCCTTTATGACCTACTCCACTCAGCGCGAGCTGCGCCGCCAACTCTATATGGCGCGCAATACCGAGGGCACACACGACAACACGGAGAACAACCTCGAGATATGCAAGCGACTCATCAACCTACGCCGCGAGATAGCGCAGCTGTTGGGCTACGAGACATACGCCGACTACGTACTCGTGCATCGCATGGCATCCAACGCCAAGAACGTGTACAAGTTGCTCAACGACCTCATCGACGCATACCGCCCCACAGCCATAGAGGAGGTGAAGGCACTGGAGCGCGAAGCAAAGCAGACCGAGGGCGACGACTTCGTGATGGAACCGTGGGACTTCAGCTTCTACTCGCACAAGCTACAGATGCGCGAGTACAACCTCGATGCCGAGATGCTGCGCCCCTACTTCGAACTGTCGAAGGTAATAGACGGCGTATTCGGACTGGCAACGCGCCTGTACGGCATCACTTTCAAGGAGAGCAAGGACATCCAGGTGTATCATCCCGACGTGAAGGCTTACGAGGTGTTCGACAAGGACGGCTCGTTCCTCGCCGTGTTCTACGCCGACTTCCACCCGCGCAAGGGCAAGCAAGGCGGTGCCTGGATGACCGAGTTCCAGGGGCAGTGGATAGACCGCAAGGGTGTGAACGTGCGTCCGCACGTGAGCGTGGTGATGAACCTCACGAAGCCCACCGACGAGAAGCCGGCACTGCTCACCTTAGGCGAGGTGGAGACCTTCCTGCACGAGTTCGGCCACTCGCTGCACGGCATGTTCGCCAACACACGCTTCGAGAGTCTCAGCGGCACCAACGTGTGGTGGGACTTCGTAGAGCTGCCCTCGCAGTTCATGGAGAACTATTCTGTCGAAAAGGAATTCCTGCGCACATTCGCCTTCCACTACAAGACGGGCGAGCCGATGCCTGACGATCTCATCGAACGCATCGTGCGCTCGCGCAACTTCATGGCGGCTTACGCCTGTCTGCGCCAGGTGAGCTTCGGACTGCTCGATATGGCTTACTACACACAGAAGGAGGAGTTCGCAGCCGACATCATTCCGTTCGAGAAGAAGGCATGGGAGAAGGCTATGGTGACGAAGCAGCTGCCCGACACCTGTATGACAACACAGTTCTCGCACATCATGGCGGGCGGATACGCTGCCGGCTACTACAGCTACAAATGGGCAGAGGTGCTCGATGCCGATGCATTCAGCGTGTTCAAGAAGAACGGCATCTTCGACCAAAAGACGGCACAGAGCTTCCGCGACAATATACTCTCGAAGGGTGGCACCGAGCACCCGATGACGCTCTACAAACGCTTCCGCGGACAGGAGCCAACCATCGATGCCCTGCTCGAACGCAACGGCATCAAGAGATAGCAAGGATACACACGCTGCCTCTGGCAACAAGCAAATACAAACAACATATCATTATGCCAACAAACGAAACAAACGAGAGCAAGCAGCTCAACCTCGACCTGCGCTATCTGCGCATGGCACGCATCTGGGCGGAGAACAGCTACTGCGAACGTCGCAAGGTGGGCGCACTGGTCGTGAAGGAGAAGATGATCATCAGCGACGGCTACAACGGCACACCGAGTGGGTTCGAGAACGTATGCGAGGACGAGACGAACACCACTAAACCCTATGTGCTGCACGCCGAAGCGAACGCCATAACCAAACTGGCACGCAGCTCCAACAACAGCGAAGGCGCAACACTCTACGTAACGGCATCGCCTTGCATCGAGTGCGCAAAGCTCATCATTCAGGCTGGCATAAAGCGCGTGATATATGCCGAACAGTACCGCCTTACCGACGGCATCGACTTGCTCCGACGCGCCAATATAGAAGTAACTTATCTCAATCCAGACGATTATGAACACAAAGAAACAAAATAGGTTCATGCCGTTGATAATGGCACTCTGCGTGATTGTGGGCATACTCATTGGCACATTCTACGCAAACCATTTCTCTGGCAATCGACTAAATATCATCAACTCGGGTTCTAACCGATTGTCCAACTTGCTGCACATCATCAACGACCAGTACGTGGACAAGGTAGACATCGACTCGCTTGTCGACGTTGCCATACCGCAGATTCTTGCCGACCTCGACCCCCACTCCGTGTACATCACAGCAAAGGATGCGCAGGCGGTGGCTGACGATTTGAAGGGCTCGTTCTCGGGCGTAGGCATCGAGTTCACCATACGACAGGACACCATACGCGTGCAGAACGTGGTGAAGAACGGACCGGCACAACGTGCTGGCATACTCGCCGGCGACAAGATTGTGAGTGTCGATGGCAAGCCGTTCGTGGGCAAGATAGTGACCAACGAGGAGGCTATGCGCCGACTGAAGGGTCCGAAGGACACGAAGGTGAAGCTCGGTGTGGTGCGCTACGGACAAAAGAAGGTGAAATACTTCACCATCACTCGTGGCGACATACCGCAGAAGAGCATCACTGCCGCTTATATGCTTGACAAGAACACGGGCTACATCAAGGTGAGGAGCTTCGGCGAGACCACCTATCCGGAGATGCTCATCGCCCTGGCGCAGCTCTCGCAGGAGAACTTCAAGAGCTTAGTTATCGACTTGCGCGACAACACGGGCGGATACATGAACTCGGCGGTGCAGATGGCTAACGAGTTCCTGCCGAAGAACAAGCTCATCGTGTACATGGAGGGACGCAAGTCGCCACGTCAGGACTTCCGTTCAGACGGCCACGGTTCGTATCAGAAACTGCCACTCTGCGTGCTCATCAACGAGGGTTCGGCATCGGCATCGGAGATCTTCGCCGGAGCCATACAGGACAACGACCGCGGCACAATCATCGGACGACGCTCGTTCGGCAAAGGATTGGTACAGCAGCAGCTCGGTTTCCCCGACGGCTCGATGATACGCCTCACCATAGCACGCTACTACACCCCGTCGGGTCGTTGCATACAGAAGCCGTTCACAGCGGGCGACACAAAGGACTACGAGAGCGATATCGTGACACGATACGAGCACGGCGAGTTCTTCTCGCAGGATAGCATAAAGCATCAGGGACCGGCTTACCACACCGGCATCGGTCGCACGGTGTACGGCGGTGGTGGCATCACGCCCGACATCTTCGTGCCCGAGGACACGCTCGGCATGACAAGCTACTACAAGCAGGCAGCCATGTCGGGACTCATACTGCAGTTCGCCTTCACCTACACCGACAACAACCGCCCGAAGCTGAACACCTTCGTCGATATGATGTCGCTGTCGAAGTATCTCGTGCAGCAGAACACGGTGGAGCAGTTCGCTGCATACGCCGACAAGAACGGACTGAAGCGCCGCAACCTGATGATACGCAGGTCGCATAAGTTGCTCGAGAAGTTCATCAACTCGCGCATCATATACAACATTATGGACGATCAGGCTTGGACGGCATACATCAATCTCGACGATCCGACGATAGAGAAGGCTCTCAGCGTGTTCAAGAACAACGAGGCATTCCCGAAGAAGCCGAGTATCAAGAAATAAAGTTGAGAGTTGAGTACATATCTCAACTCTCAACTAAACCAAACTTCAGTTCATATGAAAAAATCAGAACTCCGCAAGGAGATAAAGAACCGCAAACGACAGTTCACGAGCCAGCAGCTCAGCGAACTGTCGTTTGTTGTAGTTATGCGTCTGCTCGCACACCAGCGACTGAAGGATGCTCACACCGTAATGCTCTACTACTCGCTGCCCGACGAGGTGTACACACATACGCTCGTCGATGCGCTGCTGGCAAGCGGCAAGCGCGTACTGCTGCCACGCGTAACAGGCGAGGGAACAATGGAACTGCGCTGCTACACCGGTCCGCAGAGCCTCGAACAAGGTGCTTACAACATCATGGAACCCGTGGGCGAAGTGTTCAGCGACTATGCCCAGATTGACCTCGCCGTAATCCCAGGCGTTGCTTTCGACCGCCAACTCAACCGCATGGGACGCGGCAAGGGCTACTACGACCGACTGCTGCCACAGCTCGGCTGTGCCTACAAGATTGGCATCTGCTTCGACTTTCAGCTGGTTGAGAGCATAGAGTGTGAAGAGCACGACATAAGAATGGACGAAGTAATATCCGGAAAAAACTAACAATCATAGAACATGAGCATAAAGATAAGCATCGCCCCACGCACGCTCCACTTCAAGCAACCTGCCGGCACATCGCGCGGAGTGTACACCACACGTCAGTCGTGGTTCGTCACGGCTACCGACGACGCACGCCCCGGTGTGCGTGGTGTGGGCGAATGTGCTCCGCTACCCGACCTTAGCTGCGACGCTACACCCAACTACGAGGAGCGACTAAAAGAGCTATGCAACATGGTTGAAGCAAAGGGCAGCATCGATTATGACACATTGCGCCCCTACCCATCTGTGCTATTCGGACTCGAAACGGCTCTGCTCGACCTTAAGCGCGGTGGAACGGGCGTGTTGTTCGACAACAGCTTCGCACGTGGCGAAACAGGAATACCTATCAACGGACTGGTGTGGATGGGCAACTACGACGAGATGCTGCAACGCCTGGAGGAAAAAATGCGTGCCGGATTCAGATGCGTAAAGCTGAAGATTGGTGCCATCGACTTCGACCGCGAACTCGACCTTGTGCGCCACATACGCAGCGCATTCACGAAGGAGCAGATTGAACTCAGAGTGGATGCCAACGGCGGATTTACAGCCGACTGTGCACTCCAACGTCTCGAACAGCTTGCGCAATATGACATCCACTCCATTGAACAGCCAATACGCCAGCACCAATGGGCAGAGATGGCTGCACTATGCAAGGCTACGCCGATACCTATCGCGCTCGACGAGGAGCTGATAGGCGTGAATGATAAAACGGAAAAGGAAGAGTTGCTCGACCGTATCCGCCCACATTATATAATACTGAAGCCGTCGCTGCACGGCGGAATGTACGGTTCGCGCGAATGGATAGCACTCGCTGGCAAGCGCGGCATCGGCTCGTGGATAACAAGTGCGTTGGAGAGCAACGTAGGACTGAACGCAATAGCACAGTTTGCTGCCGATGTCTACGGCGAAAACATAGCCATGCCGCAAGGACTTGGCACGGGCCAACTTTTCACCGACAACATACCTATGCCGCTCGAAATACGTGGCGATAAATTGTGGCGGACTTTCAAGGCAACCAAATAAGAACAACAAAGATGCAGAACATAGACAAACGCATACTCAGCATAGCCCTACCATCGATTGTGGCTAACATCACCGTACCTCTATTGGGGCTCGTCGATATGGCGGTGTCGGGACATTTGGGCAACGCCGTGTACATCGGAGCGGTGGCTGTCGGCTCTATGATATTCAACGTGGTCTACTGGGTGTTCGGTTTTCTGCGCATGGGTACAAGCGGAATGACCTCGCAGGCACTCGGCAGACGCGACATGAACGACGTGGCAACAACGCTCGCACGCTCCATAGTGGTGGCAATGGCGGTGGCTGCGTTCATCATCATCTTACAAAAACCGCTTGGCTCAGTCGCTCTCGCTCTTGTCGGGGCATCCGCAGAGATTAACACCGAGGCATGGCACTATTTCCGCATTTGTGTGTGGGGTGCTCCGGCTATGCTCTGCCTTTACAGTCTGACGGGGTGGTACATAGGTATGCAGAACACGCGTCTGCCGATGTTCATCTCCATAATGCAGAACGTGGTGAACATCGTAGCCAGTTGCACGTTCGTATATGCGTTCGGCATGAAGGTGGAGGGCATCGCATTAGGCACACTCGTAGCTCAATATGCCGGTCTGCTCGTCAGTATCACACTGTGGGCTACGACCTATGGCAAGCGCATCTTGCGCCATGTGCAGTGGCAAAGGATAATGGAGGGCACGGCGATGCGACGCTTCTTCAGCGTGAACCGCGACATCTTCCTGCGCACGCTGTGCCTCGTGGCAGTCAACTTCTACTTCCTCTCGGCAGGTGCAGCGCAGGGCGCAGTGGTCTTGGCGGTGAACACACTGCTCATGCAGCTCTTCACGCTCTATTCGTACGTGATGGATGGCTTCGCCTTTGCGGGTGAAGCGTTGTGCGGAAAGCATTACGGAGCAGGCAACCATGTGGAATTCAGCCGAACGGTGCGCCGACTATTTGGTTGGGGTTTCGCACTCACGGTAGCTTACACAATGGTGTATGCGGTGGGCGGAACAGGATTTCTACGGCTGCTAACTGACGATATTGAGGTCGTAGCAGCCTCAGCCGAATATGCGCCGTGGGCTGTGCTGATACCCATCTGTGGTTTGGCGGCATTTATCTGGGATGGTGTTTTCATTGGTACAACAAACACACGTGGCATGTTCGCAGCAACGGCTGCGGCTATGCTCGTCTTCTTCGGTGTGTACCTGTCGCTACGCAGCGAGTGGCAAAACCATGCTTTATGGTTGGCGTTTCTCACTTTTCTGCTAACCAGAGGGGCGGTGCAGAGCATTATCTATTGGAGAAACGGCAAATAGCGGATATGTTTAGGGGCTGCAGTCAAAGCAACTGCAGCCCCTAAATATTATTGTATAAACGTATTACTTCACAAGCTGAAGGCTACGCTTAACCGGCACTACGGCTGTGCGCTTGGCTGCTTTCTTCGCAGCTACGCGCTTCGGAAGCGATACAACCTTAGCAGGAGCTACGCCAGAAGGAGCTGCACCTGTTGTAAACTCGTGCTTTGTGAGCGGACCCCACTCGCCCTTAGCGTTCTTTGCGAGAGCAAGAGCGTAGTAGGCAGTGTTAGGAGTTGCCTCGAAAATATATTTGTCTACTCCATACTGGTTCCAGTTCGGATCCTGAGAATTATCCTCCTTGAGTAATTCGGTAGCCCACTTGTCGCCACCGTTCTTCTCGTATTCACTCTTAAGGCAGATAAGGTCGTGGAAGAGGAGGGTCTGGTCGTTCGGTGTGAAGGTTACGGTCTGCACATACGAGCCACCACTATTCTCATACTTACCTACGGTTACGTCTACCTGAGCAACACCGTCGCCACCCTGCGCCTTTGTCGTTACGTAGATGTAGACGAGATCGCCGAAGTTGCCCTCAACGTCAACAGGCAATACTGCTACCTCATAGTCGGTACCTGGAGCAAGGTCTTTCCATGTGTTTGTAGCCTCATCAGAGTAAGGCTTGCCGCTGAACTGCTTAATCATAGCCTCAATGTTGGAAAAGCCCATCATCGGTCCCCACTGCTCAAACTGCTCCTGTGCCTTACCCTTCTCGAACATGCACCAGTAGAACTCCTCGCAGTCCTTGTTAGGAGTGACGGTGAGTGTGAAGCTGTTTGATGTGGTCTCGTCGATAGTGTATGTCACAGACGGAGTGCCCACTGTAGGTACCTTCGGAGTGGTGAAGTTAGCGCGAGACACCTGGCACGGCACGCCATACTCGTCGTAAGCAAGGGTCACAACGGTGTACGGAGTGTTGGCTGTGAACTCACGTGCGAAGCCGGAGAGCTTGCCCTGTGCAAAGTCTTCTGTGAGTTTCTGAGAAGTAGACTGTTGCTCGAAGTAGCGTGCGAAGGTGATATCGTCGTACCGCTTTGCGGTGTTTGTAGGCAGAACGTCAATCTTGAAAGTACTTTTTGGGTCAGTACGTGTCACCTTTACGTACACGATGTCGCCCTCGTCCTCGTTCTTCTCATAAGAGAGGAATTCTACGTTTGCCTTTACCTCGCCCTCTTTGCGTGCGAAGTATATGCTGTCTACGTGTTCTACTGCATACGCCTTGCTGTCAACTTTCGAGCTGACAATCATACGGTTGGGTACTACGTCGGTCTGAGCCTGTACGCCTGTTGACATCGCTAATGCGAGTGCCGCTATAGAGAAAATTTTCTTCATTTCTTTACAAATTTAATTGACTTGTTGTTTACTTTCAGAATATACACACCACTGCTGAGCGCATCGGTGCTGACCGGTGTGCCGTCCCAAGCCTTGAGGCTCATGGCACGCTGTCCGCTGATGTTGTAAATGGCAGCATGGGTAGGACTGGTGAGTCCGGTAGCCGATACAAAGCCACCCTGATACATCACTTGCAAGCCTTCGGCTCCGCCTACGACTTGCGTCACGCTCGTCGGTTCGCCTTCGAAGTACAGCACGGTAGAGTTGGTGAAAGCGAGTTCGCGTGTGGTTTTGTCGGCGAACCTTACTTCCATCTTGCCGTCCTTGAAGCAGATACGACTCACTGTGCTCAGCTTCCCCTCCAACTGCTTTTTGCCCGTGTTCGAGTCTTTCACGACAAAACTGTTGTCGGCATGACCCTGACCCACTGCAAGCAGAGCGAGAATGGCTGATGTCAGAATTGTTTTTCTCTTCATAGTTGTTACATTATTTATGGTTTCAACAATCGTTTTTGCAACGATTGATATTGCAAAAGTACACAAATATATTTATTTACAAAACACTTTGCTACAAAAATCTTACAACTAATTTCTGTTTGCGTATATCAATTTACGCTTACACATTATCGAGGCGAGGAATGAAATGTAACAACATCGTAACACTCTTGACACGTAGTGACAAAACCGAATGACGACCTTTGCACTCGGAAATAATAACCGAAAAACAATGAAGACATTCATCACAACAGCTCTGCTGTGTCTTGCTGCCACAACAGCAATGGCACAGCAGACCGCGCAGAAAGGCGAACCCGATGCCAAGGCAGAGGCAAAAGCTTCAATCAACGTCCACGGAACAATACGCTCAAAGTACGAACTGCAGACCGAGGAGGGCGAACACCGCTTCGAGGTGCGCAACGCTCGCGTGAGTATCGACGGAGTGCTCTCACCTATTATATATTATAAGGCTGAGATTGACCTCTGCGACGAGGGCAAGATAAAGATGCTCGATGCCTACACACGCCTGAAACCCTGGCAGACGATGCAGTTCACCATCGGACAGATGCGCGTGCCGTTCACCATCGATGCCCATCGCTCGCCCCACCAGCAGTACTTCGCCAACCGCTCGTTCATAGCAAAGCAAGTGGGCAACGTGCGCGACGTGGGTGCCGCATTGGGCTATACGTTCAACGTGGGCTTCCCGATAGTGCTCGAAGCCGGACTCTTCAACGGCTCCGGACTGACCAACCAGAAGGACTTCTGGACAAAGAACGTCAACTTCTCGGCTAAGGCGCAGCTGCTCATGCCTCACGGTTTCAACCTCACGCTGAGCACGCAGAAGATAAAGCCAGATGCTACAAACATCATGATGTACGACGCTGGAGCCTACTGGCATCAGAAGGGTTGGCACATAGAGGCGGAATATCTCTACAAGCACTACGCCAACAACACATTCAAAGCCGTACACGCCTTCAATTCGTTCGTGAGCTACGACATAAAGGTGAGGAAGGGACTGATAAGATACGTCACGCCGCTCGTGCGCTACGACTACATGAGCGACCACAGCGACGGCACTCGATACGCCGACGGCAAAGCGAACACGGAGGGCAAACTCATCGTGAACGACTATCAGCGCTCGCGATTGACCGGCGGCGTGACGCTGAGTCTGAAGAAGCCGTTCGTCAGCGACATACGTCTCAACTACGAGAAGTATTTCTATCGCGACGGCGGCATAGCTCATCGCTCGGAAAGAGACAAGATTGTAGTGGAATTTATGACGCGCTTCTAAGCAAACGTTTACACACACGCCTACACACTAACACTTTTGTTACATTTAATAACACAATTCTTCCAAATCGTCACTTCTTGCTCTAAATCAAGCAAAAAAAGTAGAAAAAGATTTGGAACGAATTGTATTTATTCGTAATTTTGCCATCGTAATAAGAACAATAACGCATAATTTCGCATATAAGATATTTTGATTTGTTTTAGTAGATTAGTTTTTAAGTAGTTTGTTTTTGAAAATCGGATGTCGTGAGACACCCGATTTTTTCGTTTATAGACCACGCACTGCAAACGTTTTCATACACACATTACATATATTAATAGGTATACACCCGCGTTATTATCCATAAGATTTTTAACTTTGCAACACATAAAAGCCTAAAGAATAACAATATAAACATCTTTGATATGAAAACTAAAGACATTTTGGCTGTGCTTGCTTTGATGCCTGCTATGGCATCGGCACAGACCGTCGCATCGCCCGACGGCAACGTGAGCCTTACGTTCTCGCTCACGGACAACGGACGTCCTACGTACGAAATGAGCTACAAGGGCAAGAAGGTGATTAACCCATCGCACCTCGGACTGGAGCTTGCACGCGACAAGCACGCATCGAAGGGCATGGAGGAGACCGACCTGATGGACGGATTCAAGGAAACGACATCGAAGACATCTACCTTCGACGAGACTTGGACACCTGTTTGGGGCGAGACAAAGACAATTCGCAACAACTACAACGAACTTGAGGTAAGCCTCAACCAGCCGTCGAGCAACCGTAACATCAAGATTAGATTCCGCGTCTACGACTACGGCATGGGCTTGCGCTACGAGTTCCCGCAGCAGCAGGACCTCAACTACTTCGTGATAAAGGAGGAGCACACGCAGTTTGCAATGACTGGCGACCACACTGCCTACTGGATTCCGGGCGACTACGACACGCAGGAGTACGAGTATCAGATTACGCCGCTTACGGGCATACGCGAAGTGATCAGCAAGAACCGCGAGGCGTACAAGGCCAACTCGTCTACGACGGTGTTCTCCGACACGGGCGTGCAGACATCGCTGCAGCTGAAGACCAAGGACGGACTCTACATCAACATACATGAGGCGGCGTGTCTCGACTATCCGACGATGCACCTCAACCTCGACGATAAGACGCTCACCTTCGAGTCGTGGCTCACGCCCGACGCCGTAGGACGCAAGGGTTTTATACAGACTCCGTTCAACACGCCGTGGCGCACGGTGCTGGTGAGCGACGACGCACGCGACATGCTCTCGAAGAAGCTCACGCTGAACCTCAACGAGCCGTGCAAGATTAAGGACACATCGTGGATTCACCCGACGAAATACTGCGGCGTGTGGTGGAACATGATCGTGGGCACAAAGACATGGGCGTACACCGACGACCTGCCTTCGGTGCGTCTCGGCGAGACCGACTACTCGAAGTGCCGACCCAACGGCAAGCACGGTGCCACCACAGCCGAGGTGAAGCGCTACATCGACTTCGCAGCCAAGAACGGCTTGCAGGAGGTGCTCGTCGAGGGATGGAACGAGGGCTGGGAGGACTGGTTCGGTCATCAGAAGCTCGACGTGTTCGACTTCGTGACACCCTACCCCGACTTTGACATCAAATATCTCAACGAGTATGCTCACTCGAAGGGCGTGCGTCTGATGATGCACCACGAGACATCTTCGTCGGCACTCAACTACGAGCGACACCTTGAGGATGCGTTCCAGCTTATGAACAAGTACGGCTACGATGCTGTGAAGACAGGCTACGTAGGCGACATCATACCGCGCGGCGAATACCACTACTCTCAACTGATGAACAACCACTACCAGCGCGTCGTCGAGACCGCAGCCAAGCACCACATCATGGTGAACGCTCACGAGGCAACACGCCCCACCGGCATCTGTCGCACATGGCCTAACCTCGTGGGCAATGAGTCGGCACGCGGCACAGAGTACGAGGCGTTCGGCGGTTCGGTGCCCTACCACACCGTCATGCTGCCCTTCACACGCCTGCAGGGCGGACCGATGGACTACACGCCGGGCATCTTCGAGACGCGCCTGAAAGAATGGAGCGACAACCCGTCGTACGTACACACCACGCTCTGCGGACAGCTCGCACTCTACCTCGTGATGTACTCGCCGCTGCAGATGGCAGCCGACCTGCCCGAACACTACGAGAAGTACGACGACGCCTTCCAGTTCATACGCGACGTGGCTTGCGACTGGGACGATTCAAAGTATCTGGAGGCTGAACCGGCGGAGTATATCACCGTGGCTCGCAAAGCGAAGGGCACGGACAACTGGTTCGTGGGCGGAAAGACCAACAACGCCCGTCAGACTACCGTGAAGCTCGACTTCCTCGACGTAGGTGCCAAGTACGACTGCGCCATCTACCAGGACGGCAAGAACGCCGACTACGAGACTAACCCGAAGGCTTACACCATCCTGCACCGCACCGTGAAGAAGGGCGACGTGCTGAAGGTTAAGCAGGCACGCGGTGGCGGCTTCGCCGTATCACTTATGAAGAAATAAGCAGCAACAAAGTCTGGCACAGTTTTTTTTGCCAAGACGATATTTGCACGATTTGCACGCTCATAACCCGCGAAAAACCGACAACGGATTTTGTTTTTCATTTTTCGCGAGTTTTGAGCGTACAAGCGTAAACAAATGATTCAGAAGCCTTTGCGGCGTTCTGCGCAAAAGTGTGCAATTTCCGTTTCGAGCCAATCAAACTTATCGTGAGACTTTTATATGTAAAAGCATAGGTTTTACCGAGTAAAGTCTCAAGAGTTACCAAATAAAGTCTCACGAAAAGTTTGTAAAATCTCACGAAAAGCGGTGCAAAATCTATCGTTTTGCATCGAAAAGTCTCAATTTCTCTGTTTTTCAGTCTGCGCCGAACCGCAAAACCGCCCGTTTTACGGTCTGCAAATCTCCAGAATGAGAATTTTTGCGGGAGTTTGCAAGTACGATATTTGCATCGGAAAAGGAGAAAAGTAAAAGGATAAAAAAAGAAAAAAATAATTATTTTCAAAATAGGGCGAATACAAATTTCAAATAAATACGAGCCAATGAAATTAGTTTTTCATACTTATATTTGTGCATTTCATTAAAAACAATTACCTTTGTTGCACCTAATTATATTAGCTAACATTCTATTAAACAGCAAGATTAAAGACAAACATCAAAACCCAACACTATGAAAAGAGTTTTCTATTCACTTCTGCTTTCTTCAGCAGTATTTTCTATTGTCTCATGTGGTGGAAAGACCGATAAAGGCAACCCTGAGGCAGACTCACTACGCAATGTTATCAGTGCAAATATGGCTGAGGTAGACGAGATGAATCTATTCCTCGATGCAATAAATACAAGTATGGACAGCGTGGTAAATATGGAGGGAACGATTCTCCGCACCTCAAAAGAAAGTCCTTTGTCAAGAAAAGAGCAAATAAGACAAAACCTTGAGGCATACAAAATGATGCTCGAACGTCAACGTGAGCGTATCGCCATCTTGGAAGAGAAACTGAAAGATGGTGATGCAAATGCAAAGAAAATGTTGCAAACCATACAGGCACTTAAGAAACAGATAAAGGAAAAAGACCAGGCTATCGTAGAACTTACCCAGGAGTTGGAAAAACGTAAGTTTGATATAGCAACTCTCAAGTCGCATGTAGACAAACTGAACACCAATGTAGCCCAACTCACAGAGGAGAAAGCAGAACAAGAAAAGGCTCTTGAAGCACAAAGCGATATGCTCAACGAGGCTTACTTCATAATGGGGTCTAAAAAAGAGCTTAAAAAAGCCGGTCTGATGACAGGTGGTTCGCTCTTCAAAAAGAGCAAACTTGATATGACCAAAGTTAATGCCTCGGCTTTCAAAAAACTTGATATCCGCAATGTCAAGACATTTAAGATTCCAGCAAAGAGTTGCGAGGTATTGACCCAAATGCCAGCAAATTCATACAAGGTATCTGATAACGGAGATGGTACAAGCACATTGACAATTACAGATGCAACTCGTTTCTGGAGCGTTACCAATTACCTTGTGATTAAATATTAATGGTATATATGACACGATTTCGCATACTTTTCTTCATCGTCGCCCTCCTATGTGCCATGTCTTTGCAGGCCCAAAGGTGCGAGCATATAGTGCAACGTGGAGAGAACTTCAGCTCTATAGCCCAGAAATATGGTATAACAGTAGAGGAGCTAAAGGCTTCAAATCCTGCAAGTTCCTCATGTTATGTCGGCAGGAAGCTGCTCATCCCCAATCCTGGACAGGTGATAGAGAGAAAACCTGTTAAAGTAGAGCCTTATGACTATGGACTCACCTCATCATTAGAGGATTCCGTTTTAACAAAATCCTCTACCACAACCTATCAGGTCGGAGAAGCATTGTGGAAGAACAACAAATATTCTGAAGCCATCGTATACCTTAATTCTGCTGCAGAGAAAGGTGATGTACGCGCCTACTATCCGCTTGGCGATTGTTATAGCCAGTCTTCATTAGATTTTCATAATGACGGGACAGCAGCGGTAATGTATCTTAAGGCAATAAAAGAAATGAGGCCTAAGAACGATGTAGGATATATCATGCCATGCCTTCGCGTCTCAAAATACTATCTCACAGGAACAGGTTTGAAAAAGGATGTCAAGCAGGCAAGGTACTACTATAATGAGTACAAGAAATATGCAGGACAGCCAATATGCACAGAAGCAAAGTTGCTACAAAAAGATCTTGTCGCAGAAGAGACTGCAATAGCGAAAGCAGAAAACGAGAAGCGTTTGGCTGTTGCTAAAGCAGAAAGGGCCAAACGTGAGGCAGAACAGCAAAGACATAGGCAGCAGGCAACAACTGCTAAAAATGCAAAGAACGACCATGTTACAAATTCGCAAAAAGCAGCAAATAGTGAGAGTGGCAACAAGCCTCCTACAAATGGCGGATATTATTACCTGCGTACCAGTGACAATACAACCGCCTCAATAGGGTTCCAAATTGATGATGGTGACATATGCGTTAGCGTACTGTCAAATGGCTCTATTTTCAATGGCTTTATGTATGTCTACAAAGGCATTGTAAATGGTAAATACAAGTTTGTATCATATATGAAAATGCCTGAAACAAAGCCCATGGTGATAGGTATGTCGGGTATTCCAATACCTGTTATGACTGGCAAATTTTACAAAAGTCTGAATAATATGGAATGTTTCTTTTTACCTAAAGATCTCCGGCAACTTGAAGTTATCTCGGGTACGTTGAATAAGCGAATCACCAAAGAGCAATTCCAAAAATCGTTTGAAGACAGCAACGACTCATATACGCCATCGACTTCTGGTGGTAGCGTAAATATGCCAAGGGCACCGAAAATAGAATATCAAAAAGCCGACAGACGTCTATACGTTCCATGCCGTAGCTGTGGCGGAACAGGCAGATGCCGTACATGTAATGGAACAGGAGATAGAGGTGATACAAAAAACCGCGACGAAACAACAATGTACTGGAAATGTACAAGTTGTAGAGGTTCAGGCCGATGTGACATATGTAGAGGTATTGGAAAAATATACCGTTAGAATTGTGAGAAATACATTTGAAAAACTGTAAGCGTATCGAGCCCACTTTTTAAGTGGGCTCTTCCATTATATATGCTATTATTTGTTTCTCAAGAAGTGGAAGATCACCTGTTATCACATCCCAGACCACATTATTGTCAACCTGAAAATACTCATGAACAATATAATTTCTCATGCCATTTACCAACTTCCAAGGAGTATCGGGATGCGCATTTCGAAATTCTTCGGTAAGCATATTTGAAGCCTCACCAATTATCTCGATATTCTTTACAACGGCATAATACATCATATCATCAGCGATGAAATCGTCAAAAGTCTTTCCTTTTGTATAACGCCTAATACGTTCTATAGCTTGCAAGATATGTTCAAGCCGGCTTTTATCTCTAATTCGTTCTCTCATACACTAAGATTTTATCTCGTTCTGCAGACTCTTTAGCGAAAGGCAGCAGAGTTCCCTCTGATACCAAATCGACCTTACGCCCTAACAGTTCTTCCAAATCGCTCCACATTCCAAAGAATTTCAGACCTATCGGTTTGCTTTTGTCCAAAGAGACGATAATGTCCACATCACTATCTTGAGTTTCTTCTCCTCTTGAGAAAGAGCCGAATAGCCATGCTTTCAACACAGGTTGAGTGCTGAAATACTTGCGTAGTAATTCTATAACAACGGTTTTTCTCATATGGATATTGCTTAGTTTGTTATTGCCATATTATTTCCATTTTGCCACGAATATACGATATTTATTTTTATGCTCCAAGTTTTTGCTGAGATTTCTGTCAATTTTTCTATTCATGTCCAGTTCATATGCAGTCCATACACTGCATAAATCGTAAAAAACATGCAGTCTATACACTGCATAAATACATTTAAAAAAAGTCTTGGGCTAATCATCCACCTCTTCAAAAAAATTCTATACAATCGCTTGTTCTTTTGTCGTTTTTTTTTTACTTTTGCCCCAGCTAAATAGAAAATAGAAACTATGAATAAGAGAACGCTTATAACGTTTCTATGCTTCTCGGCTATCACACCGATGATGTCACAGGATATAAAGGGAAAGATTGTTGATGAGAAGGGCGAACCTTTGGCATTTGCCAATGTAGTGCTTTTGAACAGGCAGGATTCTGCTTTCGTGAAAGGTGTTGTAAGCGGTGAGGATGGACATTTTGCCATCGATTCGGCTTGCAACAATGGAATAATAAAGGTTACATCTGTAGGATACAAGACTGCATGGAAGGATTGTACAGGCGAGAATGCCGGTGTGATAAAGATGGTGGCAGACAGCAAGGTGCTTGGAGAAGTGGTGGTGAAGTCGTCGCTGCCTAAGACTATACTTAAGAATGGCGGAATGACAACAACCATTGCTGGGTCTGTTCTTGAAAAGGCAGGAACAATGGAGCATCTGCTCGACCGCATACCTAACGTGTCTGCACAAAACGGCAACATAAAGGTGTTTGGACGTGGCGAGCCTATCATCTATATCAACGGACGGCAGATGAGGGACAGAAGCGAACTCGACCGCTTGAGTTCGGACAACATCAAGTCGGTTGAAGTAATATCCAACCCAGGTGCTCGTTATGCTGCAAGCACTAAGGCTGTTATACGTATCACCACAAAGAAGATACGGGGCGACGGTTTCGGATTTGACGCTACAACAGAAGGATCGTACGACGAGAAAAAGAACACGGGAGGATATGCCCGTCTGAATTTGTACTATCGCAGAAACGGATTGGAGCTTGGCGCTTACGCCTATAGCTCAAAACAATCGTCGCCAGACGAAAAGGACTTGCAGCAGATGACCTATCTCGACAAGACATTGAACCAACAGGACAGAACACGTTGGAAGAACAAAACCGAGACTTTTAGCTCTCGCTTGAATGCCAGTTATCAGTTTGACGACAACAATTCGTTGGGAGCAAGTATTAGTTTCTTGCGCAATCCTAAACTGCAAACAGACGGAAAGACGGAAGGATCTGTGCTGAGAGATGAAGTATTGACGGAGACCACCACTTATATCAGATCGGAGTTTGGGCAGAATAGCAACTGGTCAAGTAATGTTTATTATGTAGGTAAAGTTGGTAAATTGGGTATTGACTTCAATACCGACTGGTTTTGGTCTAAAGGAAATAATAAAAACAATATAGATGAGCATTATCAGGAGGTAAACTCGGAAATACAAAACCAACTTGTAAGCAGTACCACTTCAAAATACAACCGCCTGATAGCTTCAAAAATGGTGCTCTCCTATCCGCTTTTGGGTGGTGATTTGTCGGTAGGAGGCGAGTATTCGTTCACAAACCGTAATACTAACTACGCCATAATTCCCAACACTCTTGCCGACAATGTAATAGACCGCATAAAGGAAGGCATGGCTTCTGCGTTCGTAACCTATAATCGCGACTTCGGCAAGCTGAACATGGAAGCGGGTTTGAGATACGAGAATGTGGACTTCAAATATTATGACGATAGTCAGTATATGGCGGAGCAAAGCAAGACTTATGGCGAGTGGTTTCCGTCTCTCAGCCTTTCGATGCCAATCGGCAATGTACAGATGCAGCTGAGCTATGCAGCCGACATCAACCGACCTAACTACTGGGTATTAAGAAGCGGCGTGCAGTATAGCAATCACTATACATACGAGACCGGTAACCCGTTTCTTGTCTCAGAAATTTCAAGAAATACAAGTTACGACCTTGCCTACAAATGGCTGACTTTCAACCTGACTTATGAGCATGTATCCGACCCCATTTATCAGACGGTGGAGATGTATAAGGACAATGCCGCCATCGGATTGATGAGGATGATAAACGGTAAATCGTACAATAATGTGACTTCTACGCTCAACCTGCAGCCCACTTTCGGCATCTGGCATCCTATGCTGTCAGCAATGGTCGAGAAGCAATGGTTCAAATTGGAGACAAGAGACAGACAGTATCTTAACAAGCCGGTGGCGATGTTCCGATTCAACAACACCTTCGATACGAAATGGGCGATGTTCTCCGTTATGATGACTTACATCACAAAGGGATATGAGGAGAACCATTATATCTACAAGCCGATGTTCAACACCGACCTGTCTATATACAAAGGTTTTCTGAAAGACTGCCTGACGCTGCAACTTTATGTCAGCGACGTGTTCGGCACGAACGACAGTCATATCATTGGAAAATACGGCAAACTGAAGGAAACTGTCTTCGATGAGTTCTCGACAAGCAAGATATCATTGACAGTCCGCTACAAGTTCAATGTCACTCGAAGCAAGTATAAAGGTACGGGGGCAGGAGACAGTCAGAAGAACAGAATGTAAAGAACAATAAAAGGCTGAGACATGGCATCCGCGTCGACCGATACGAGCATCCGCACCGACCGATACGAGTGTCTGCGTCGGTCGATGCGGATGATAAAGATTGAGTGTAAAAACTGTATTATTATATTATCTTCTGCGCAGCATCACTGGTGCATCGCTTATTTCAAACTGCTTGCCTTCGCCCTTGCCGAAGCTAACGGTAGCGGTAGAGTCGGCACTCTTCAGCTTGTGCGGTGCGCTGTAGCCACGAACACGATAGAGATCGAAGAAGACGAACTCGTTGTTGTTCACACCCTCCATCACTCCGTTGAAGCGACTGTTGTCGAGCGAGAAGCCTGAGTACTTGCTGTTGCCGTTGGCATCGAGCAGGAAGCGGTAGCCACTTTCAGTGTACTCTACATAAACATTGCCGGTGCGATAGTCGACATACCACTTGAAAGGCAACGTCTGCTTACGACCCGTGCCGTCGTAGTCGGTCTCGTAGCCCGTGCCGTTGATGGCATCGTAGCGATACTGTACGAAGGTGAAGTCGGCACTGCATTGTGTCTGCTGACGTATGCCGTTGTCGTTGGTGTACTCGTTGACGATGGTTCCAGTCCATGTGCCGTTGAGTGTCTGCGCGAGAGCTATGGCGTTCTCTGTTGCATCATAGTATGGCTTGTCGTACCAATCGTAACCATCGTACCAATCATCGTCACAACTGGTGAATGTGAATGGCAGTGCTGCCATAACCAGGAGTGTTAGGAAAGAGCTGAAGCGTTTCATAATATTCGATATTTTAAATGTTTCACTTTTTGTTTAGCGTAAGCCGAACGATATACGTCTTACTTACGATTGCAAAATTATAAAAAGAAATCCCTACCTGCAAGTGAAAAACCATATTCGCAGGTAGGGATTTTCCTATTTAGTCGCGGCGGAAGATGTCGCGTGTGTACACCTTATCCATCACATCATTCAAACACTCGTCGTAGCGGTTGGCGATGATGGCGTGGCTCTGCGCCTTGAAGGCTTCGAGGTTGTTCACCACGCGGCTGCCGAAGAATGTTGTGCCGTCTTCGAGTGTAGGCTCGTAGATTATCACCTCTGCACCCTTCGCCTTGATGCGCTTCATGATGCCCTGTATAGCTGACTGGCGGAAGTTGTCTGAGTTCGACTTCATGGTGAGTCGGTACACGCCGATCACACATGCGTTCACTTCTGCGCCGTACTGGTTGTTTTCGCTATAGCCGTACCATCCAGCCTTGCGCAGCACAGCGTCGGCAATGTAGTCCTTGCGTGTGCGGTTGCTCTCTACGATTGCCTCGATGAGGTTCTCTGGTACGTCGGCGTAGTTGGCAAGCAGCTGCTTCGTGTCCTTCGGCAGACAGTAGCCACCGTAGCCGAACGACGGGTTGTTATAGTGGGTGCCGATGCGTGGGTCGAGACCTACGCCGTCGATGATTGCCTTTGTGTCGAGACCCTTCATCTCGGCGTATGTATCGAGCTCGTTGAAGTAGCTCACGCGCAGTGCCAGATAGGTGTTGGCGAAGAGTTTCACCGCCTCTGCCTCCTTCATGCCCATGAAGAGCGTGTCGATATTCTCCTTCAGAGCGCCTTCCTGCAGCAATGCGGCGAAGGTCTTTGCAGCCTCCTTCATGCGCTCCACGTCGGTGACGGTGCTGATAACCTTGTTCTCCTCTGCGTAGCCCTCGCCATCAATCAGCTTCGGATAGCCAACGATGATGCGGCTCGGATAGAGATTGTCGTAGAGTGCCTTACTCTCGCGCAGGAACTCGGGCGAGAAGAGCAGATTTAAGTGCTTCACGCCCTTCGCAGCATACTTCAAGTAAAGGTTGCGTGTGTAGCCCACTGGTATTGTACTCTTGATGACCATCACTGCGTCGGGGTTCACTTCGAGCACGAGGTCGATAACCTCCTCTACGTGCGTCGTGTCGAAGTAGTTCTTCACGGGGTCGTAGTTGGTAGGAGCGGCTATCACCACGAAGTCGGCATCCTTATACGCTGCCTTGCCGTCGAGAGTAGCCACGAGGTCGAGCGGTTTCTCTGCCAGGTACTTCTCGATGTACTCGTCCTGTATCGGCGAGATGCGCTTATTCAGTTTCTCCACTTTCTCGGGTACAACATCAACGGCTGTGACGTGATGGTGCTGTGCGAGCAGTGTTGCAATGCTTAGTCCGACATAACCAGTGCCGGCTACAGCTATCTTTATGTCCTTAAATTCTTTCATCGCTATATTTATAGGGTAATATTCGTTATGCTGAGGTGCAGCCTATCTTCTGCAAAGATACAAATTAAAATTGAGAGTTGAAAATTTTCAACTCTCAATTCGTTTATCTTGTCAATGAGAACTTCATACTCAATCCGAAGTCCTGCGTCGTTGTCGGATACGAGCTCGACGAGAGCAGCGGTGTGTTGGTCTGTCGGTCGTAGTAGAAACTCATGGTGAGCAGTCGCGACACGGTGTAGTCGGCAGAGAACGCGAGCTTAAACGCCGTGTTGCCGCTGTTAGCCGACGAGGTCATCGTGGCGATGTCGCGACTTATCGACGCCTGCTTGCGCAGACTGAGGTCGAGACGCAACCTCAAGTCGTTGTTCACACCACCGGTCGAGCGCGAACGGTTCGACGAACTGTTGTTGGCGTTCTTCGACTTCACGCGGCGATGCTTGTTGCTGCCACCACCTCCGAAGAGTCGGAAGTTGTTGATGGTGTAGCCGGCACCAATCACCCAGTCGTTCGACGACGACTCGTTCACCTGTACCGATGTCATACTCAGACTCAGCACGCGTGTCTTGCGATACTCCGCCTTAATGGTCATGTTGTTGTTCAGCGTCACGTCCACGCCAAGCAGTGGCGAGAACGACTCGTTGATGCTCACTGTCGACACGTTGTACATAGAGTTAGGTGTCGGCATACCGGTGGTTGCATCGGTGATGAAGCCGAGTCCGCCCATGTACTCCATAAACGTGCTATACGACGAGTAGGAACCTACGGCGTACACGCTCTTGTACGAGTGGTTGATGTTGACACTCTTGAACACGTCGCGGAACCATGGCAGCTTCGACAGGCCGCTGTACTTTATCGACCAGTTGGGCAGCAGGTGAGCCAACGTCGGGAAGATAGACATCTGCGAGCCCATATTGGTGTAGGCTGCGAGGAACGCCGGCACCATCACATCGGAGCTGTACTTGTTCACTCCGCCGTTGGCAGCGTCGAACTTCTTGCCTGCAAGCTGCGATCCGGCAGGATATACCGCACCGGCATACCGCGCCTCGACACGCTGACGGAAGCCTTCGAGCGAGTTGCAGAAGCGTTCAAACGATGCCGACTTGTAGCCGTTCTTTGCGCTGCCCGAGCCCTCGAATGCACTGCGCAGCGAGAGCGTTGTCATGGTGAACGTTCCGCTCTCGGTGGTCGGGTTGCCGGCATACATATACTGCACCTGGCGTGCCGTTGTCTTGGCACGCGATGCCGTGAGGTCAATCTTCAAGTTGCGCACAGGCTCAAGCGTTGCTCTTAGCTGCAGGTCTTCGGTCTGATTGGTAGCAGCCGGCGTAGCAAGCGAGTCAGCCACCATCAGCCAGCCGTTCTCGCGCGCCTTGTCTATATACGAGTCGCCCACGAAGCCGAACGCAAAGTCTAAGCCTGGCGACAGCGGTCCGTAGCCCGAACCCTGTCCGAACATATTGCCAACCATCGGCTTGAAGCCCGGTATCGACATAGAGTACTGGTTGCGATAGCTGATGCTCACGTTGCGCACCATCATCATCAAACGTGCCACGCTCTGCGCTGCACGATACCACTTCTGGTTTTCAAGTGGTTCCTTTGCCAGAACCGACACCTTTATCTTCGTAGCCGAGTCTACCTTGTTCAATATCAAGATATTGTTGTCGTCGACACGCTTGTACTTCAGTTCGAACACTCTGCCCGCCTCCGTGCGTCCGCTTACGATGATGCGCTTCGTGCGCTTACCGTGGTTCACCTTTATAGTAGTGTCGGGCATGAGCGTGATTTCCTTATCAAAGCCCTTCTTCTTTTTGCTCAGCAGGTCGCGTGGGTTGAGATCTTTTGCCAGTGCAGGCTTCTTCTTCGATTTGAGGTCGCCACCCTTTGCGTCTTCCTCACGCTTCTTCTTAGCCTCCTCACGTTTCTTTCTTCGCGCCTCCTCTGCCTTCTTGCGGTTGGCAGCCGAGTTGTCTTTCTTGAAGCGGTCGTTCACCTTCTTCAGGAACGGAACATGGTTGTAGAGCTTCTCCAGGTTCCACTGGCTGTTGAGGTTTATCTGTCGGTTGTTGGCGATAGTGTTACCGAGCGACGTGCCGTCCTCAAGGTCCGAACCGCGCATCCAGTTGTATGTAGCGTTGTACGAGCCGTCGGCTGTGAGCCAGTCGAACACCGGAATGAGGTTGATAGGCACCTTATACGATGCCTGGAACGCCTGGTTGTACTTCAACGGTCTGCCCAGATGCTTGATGGACGTCCACACAGAGTCCTTCCAAGCCGTGTAGCTATCGGGATAGAGGTCCTTGTTTACGGGTGTGTAAGGCTCCTCAATCTCTGCGTTTGTGGCACTTTGAAAGTTCATGTGTAAGTTCTTCGTGAGGTCCCAACGCAGGTTGAACTCGCGGTTCCACAGGAACTGTGACGAGAACGTGAGCGGCAGCTTCTGGTTCTCGGTCGACTCCATGTCGCGCTCCTGCAGCTCATAGTAGTTGCGTGTGATGTCTGTGTTGAACGCCACATTCTGCGGCAGCCAGTTCAGTCCGAACTTCTTCGGCAAATCGAGCCACTTTGAGCGTTTCTTTATCTTCTTGAATGGCTCCCATGCCTTGTACACCGGCGACCACGAATAGTTGAATGCACCGCGCCAGTTGTCCTCGCGCTCGTAGATAGTCGTCTCACCCGTGGTGTAGCTATGGCTATGACTGTACGAGAACGAGAAGTTTGCCGGGTCGTAAGGCATCGGGTGGCGCTTGTTCTGTATGCCGACACGCACGTTCGACAGCGAGAAGTTGGTCTGCGTCACTTTCGTCACAGCGAGACTCTCAATCGAGTCGCGCTCGTGCTTAGAGCCAGCCGCTTCGAGAGCGTCATTGAGCTCCATGTCGGTGTCAAGCGGATTATACTTTGGCGATGTCTTCTCCTTAGTCACCGAGTAGTAGAGCGGTGCCGTCACCTTCGCCTTGTCGGGGAAGAACTTGCCGAGCTCTACGTTTGCCGTAACGGTATAGTTGGAGTAGTTGTCGGTAGAACGCTGTGCCACGCCCTCCTCCAGTCCGCCGAAGCCTGCCGAGCTATATTTGCCCTGCACGTTGACGGTGCCGAGGTCGGAGAGTTGCAGGTTGAGCGTGCCCTGTGCAGCCCAACCGCCCGAGTTGTTGAACTCCTTCAGTCGGAGTTCGTTCACCCAGACCTCACCACTCTTCACCTCACCCGAGTTGTTGCGCACACCGATGACCATTGTCTTCACCTCGCCCAGCGTCGGATTACCCATCACCGAGATGCGGTTCTTAGGCTGGTCGGGGTCGTACGCCGAATAGAGTCGGTTGAACGAAGCCTGTCCGTGCGCCTTCGCCTTGTTGCGTTCCTTCTTCAAGCCAGTGAGCTTAGAGAGAGCTATGTCGAGCATGTTCTCCTCGGGCCACACGGCGCGAGCGTCGGTAGCCGAGAAGCGTCCGTACTTGCCTGGTTCGGTCAGCTTCAGCGGTATCTCGTACTCGTAGAAGTTGCTCTTGTAGTCGGAACCGAGACGTATGAACACCGACAGCTGTCCGTCCTCAAGGTTAGTCTGGTTGGGCTGGAAAGCATTGGCGTGCACGAACATCTGCAGACGCTTGTACTGTCTGAGGTCGAGCGATGTGTTCTTGTACACCGCCTTCGCCTCGCCTGTGCCAAGCGTTGTGACGCTCATCGAGAGTGCCTGCTCGTTGTTCTCAACGAGCTGTGGCTGCGTGGGGTCCTGTCCGCGCTTGATGCCCGGTGGCAGGATATAGTTGACGGGCTGTTTGTCGTTATTCTCCTCGATGTTCACGGCACTCACCACGAGCTTGCCCGATGTTGAAGCCGAGTTGTCGAGGTTCTGCTCGTAGACACGCCACTCGCCACGCACGAGGTCGAGTGTGCCGAAGCGCAGCACGATAGGATGCTTGAAACCAGTGAGGAACATACGCATGAAGCGCATGGATGTGAAGTCGTTGATTGCACCGAACTTCTTCTCGTACTCGCGCAGTGGGATGCGGAACTGGTACCAGTTGACGGTCTCTGTCTTGTTGTTGCGCAACTGGTGGGTGTCCTCGCGCTTGTCTACGATGTAGTTCTTGCCCACCTCGAGGTCCTCGGGGCGGATAGACACGCGATACTGGAAGAACTTCTCGTACTCGTTGAGCGTGTAGTCCTGGTTGATATCCTCAACGTCGGGTGTCGACTTGTACGATGTGTCGTAGCTCTCGGTGCGCGAGTCGTTGTCGGGCGAGTTGCCCTGTGGGTTGTTTATGTACTTGTAGCGGCGCAGGATGGGTGCCTTTATCTTGTCGTAGTCGGAACCGCGGAAGTAGTGGTAGTTGTCGCCTGCCGGGTCTGCCCAGATTGAGTCCCACACGGCAGGGTTCACCTTGCCCTGCACCTCGCGCAGAAAGTCCTGATAGCTCTCCCACTTCTGCTCCTCCTCGTCGTTGAGTCCGTTGAAACCCACGTCCTGCAGCGCACGCGAGCCCTTCGATGTTGCAAAGGCGTACACCACGGTAGCCTGGTTGGGCACCTTACCCCACTGCGTAGTGGTGAAGTTCTGCGAGCCGTCTACGGGCATTCCGCTCTCGTAGAACTTCTTGCCGTCGCGCAGAATGTCCTCGCTCATCTCGCCGAGGTTGATGTAGAAGTCGCCGCCGTAGTCGGCAGCCACGCCCTGCTCGCGTGTGTAGATGAACGGGTCGAGCATCCAGAACTCGATGTACTCGATGTTGGCAGCCTCGAAGTCGTTGGTGTCGAGCTTACGCATCATACCGCCCCAACGTTTCTGCGGATTGCTGAGTGTGCCGTCGTAGTTGAGGTCGGGGTCGAAGTTGTACGGGCCGCGCTCGTTCGGGTAGTAAGCGAGGTTAAGGATGTTGAGCATCGACGAGTTGCCGTTGTATGCGCTCTGGTCGCGGGCTGGGAACAGCTCGCTCACATAGAACTCGCGAACGTAATGGTTGGAGAGCTGGTCGAGGTCGCTCTTGATGTGGCTCGGCGTGAGCGACGAAGAGCGGCGTGTGAAGAGCGGGTCGATGGTGTACCACGCCAGGCGCGAGCGGTTGAAGCCCGAGCGCAGCGTAGACTTGTCGCCCGACTCAGGGAACATCGACGGCACCGACGAGATTATCCACGACGTAGGTGTAGACACGTCGATGGTGTTCTTGGTGTTCTCGAAGTCGTCGATGTACGAGGCGTTGTCCTGCGTGCCGCTGCTCTGTCCGGCTATGAGTTGCGCAAACTCGCCCGAGAACGAGATGCTCGAAGGTTGTGTCAGATGCAGGAAGGGCAGCTTGTCGAGCATGTTCGTGAGCCACTGGCTCTGCTTCTTCCAGTTGATGTTCAAGCCCCAGATGGTGTTGTTGAGCGGCTCTGAGCCCATGTTCACCTTGTTGGTGAGAGCCTGTTCGGAGAGGTGTTGGAACGTACCCGAGAGCTGGAAGTCCTTCGAGAAGTCGTACTCCCAGTTCATGCCGAACATCGTCTTGCGCTCCTGTCCGTAGTCGGTGTTACTTTCGAGCGACACGTTCACGGCGGTGCCGGCATCGATGATGCTCTGGTTGAGGATGGTCACCTCGCCACCCGAGTAGTCTACCGAATAGTCGGTGCCTTCGGCGAGCGTCACGCCGCCTGCCGTAACCACCACCGAGCCTTGCGGAATGTTGTATGCGCCGAGCGAGATGACGTTAGCCGATGTGCCGCGGAACTGACCCATAAGCACATACTTGTCCTTCTCGGCTATCTGTTTAGCCACGATTTTCGTAGAGTCGTAAAGCTCGGTGAAGGCGTACTTCGCAGCCTTGTCTGCCGCCACACCATTCTTCAGAAGTGTCTCATACATATAGCTGCCGAACGGTTCGGCAACGGGGAAGAACACGCGTCCGTTCGTCACGGTGTAACCCTCCACGTAGTCGAAGTAGCCGTTGGGGTGCGCCTTGTTGTTATTGTCGAGTCGGTCGGCTCCGAGGAATTTTATGAGGGTCTGGTTCTTCACCTGTGGCTCGGGTATGTACGTGAGGTAGACACCGGCGGTGTCGCTCTGGAACTTCACATCCAAGCGGAACTTCTCCTTCTCCACCGACGATGCGAGGTAGTACACGTTCTTCATCATCAAGCCCCAGTTGCCCTGATGTGGGTTGTTGCTGGTGTTCTTCAGTGCCTTCACGTAGAGTGCCTTGTTCGAGTCGGTGATGTCCGAGGCGAACTCGCCCACCTGGTATGTCACGCCGCCGTATGTGTACTCGTAAGCCACGGCGAGCACCTGGTCGGTCTGCAGCGATGTCTTCAGCGAGATGTAGCCTAAAGCCTTGTTCACGGTGTACTCCGACGAGTTGAGCAGGCGCGCACGCTCCAGCTTCTCGTAGTCGGATCCGCCCACGAAACCGGCTATTCCGTCGAGCACGGTAGACGTCTGGTCGATGTCGCGTGCTGCGGCGTACTGCGATGTCATGGCTGCATACTCCGAGTTGGCAGCATTGGCAGGCACTGGCTGACCCGTGATGCCCCACAGATTGTTCGACACGCGGTTGTTCTCGCCCAAGTCGGTGAGGGCGATGATGTTACGTGTGTTCGACGTTACGCCCGACTTGTTCGTCACCCACACCTCCACACGGTTGATAGTGATGCCCGATGTGAGGTTGGGCAGCGAGCGCATCGACTCGTCGTAGCGGTCGTGGAAGTACTGCGCGAGGAAGAAGTGGCGGTTCTCTTCGTAGTTGGCTGCGTCTATCTCGAACGGCGTGAACTGCTTGCCGCCCTTCGACGACACCGACTTCGACGACGACTTCTTCTGCGAGGCTACGAGCTGCAGCTTGAGCTTGCCAAACTGCAGGTCGGTGCGCAGACCGAAGAGCGAGGAAGCTCCGCGCACGAGCGACGAGTTGGAGGGGAACGACACGTTGCCAGCCTCGATGAGCTTCACAATCTCGTCCTCCTTGCCGTCGTACTTCAACTTCAGGCTCTGCGCGTCGAAGTCGAACGTAGCATCGGTGTTGTAGTTGAGGTTCATGTTCACCTTGTCGCCCACACGACCGTTAAGACTCACGTTTATCTTCTCGTCGAAGTCCATCGTGGTGGTCTTGCGGTTGCGCACGGGCAGCGACGGGTTGTCGATGCTCTTCATCGTGGCGCCGAACTTCAGCTCGGCAGTACCCTGCGTCTTGATGCGCACACCGCCCGGACCGAATATCTTCTCAGCCGGTCCGAGGTCGAAGTGCATGTCGGTGAAGTCGAACTTCTCCTTGCCCTTAGCCTGGTATATCTCGTCGTTCTTCTTGCGGAAGAACTGGTTCATCATGCGTCGCTCGCTCCACTTGCGATACTCCTCCTGCGTCATCATAAACGGGGCGTTGATGTACGAGTCGGATATCTTCGAGCCGATGATGTAGCGGTCGAGCGAGTCGTTGTACACCACGTCCTGCTTCAGGTTGTCGGGACGCTTCAGGTCGGCAGCATTCTGGTCGAGGTCGTCGAGCGTTATGGGCAGCGTGCGCTGTATCTTCCAGCGCGGATGCAGCAGCGAGTCGGGTATCGAGTCCTCGTTCTCGAGCTTCGGCTGCGCCTTGATAGCGAGCGTGTCGGGGCGGTCGGCATCGCGCTGCGGAGCCGCGTCGCGCGTCTTGCGCACGGAGAGCTTGCGCTGCGGTCGTTGCGGTGTCTGCGTGATGGCATACGATGCCACAGCCGCCATAATCATTATGACGACAAACACGCGAGCCGTGCCGAGCGAGCGAAGCGCCTGCAGCCTACACTTTAAAAATCGGTTTATAATATTTGTGAAATTCAAAATCTACTTGTCTATAGGAGGCTACGGCATCCCTGCCGTAGCCACGCAGCCACCAACTTATTTACTTAATTTGCTTCAACGCTAACTTCACCACCTGCTCAACGGGCAGCGTAGCATCGTCGGTGAGTATCGCCGTAACCACCTTAGCCGTTGGCGCAGGCGAGAAACCGAGCATGGTGAGCGCAGCCACCGCCTCGTCGCGCACATCGACGGGTATTGTGCTGTCGGCAGCCGTGCCGGCAGACACCTCCTGCGCTATACCCAGCGAGAGAATCTTGTCCTTCAGGTCGACAATGATGCGCTGCGCAGTCTTCAGACCGATGCCCTTCACACTCTTCAACACGCGCTCGTTGCCCGTAGAGATGGCATTGCAGAGCTCCGACGGCGATGCCGACGAAAGAATCATACGCGCCGTGTTGGCTCCCACACCCGACACGGTGATGAGCAGACGGTAGAGGTCGCGCTCCTGCTTCGACGCAAAGCCAAAGAATGTGTAACTATCGTCGCGACCGCCAGTGACAAGTGCCTCGTGCACAAACAGTTTCACGCTCTGCTTGCCCTGTATCGCCTCGTATGTGTTCAGCGAAATATTCAGCGCATAACCCACGCCGTAAGCCTCAACAATGGCTTGCGCCGGAGTGAGTTCTGCCAGTTCGCCCTTTATGTAATCAATCATTTCTCAGTACGTTTTATTCATTGTTTTGTTGCCAACATTAAGCCCTCAAAGTGCTTAACGTTTATTAATAACGTACCTTTCCGCAATTTATTATATACACAGGCGCAGTTTGTTGCAGATACAGGCGCAGTTTGGTCGCTCTTCACCACATGTTTTGTCATCGTTGCGCGTCCGCCACCCGATCAGATTCCGTTCGCCGCCCAATCAGATTCCGTCCGCCGCCCGTAGGAGGATATGGCATCTTGCCATATCCACGCAGCCCTCATAGGGGGTGCAGCGGTCTCCGCTGCACCAACCAAGCAATCAACCACCAACCAACAAACAAACCATCCAACCAACAAACCATCCAACCAACAAACAATTTAATTTTACCCAGCAAAAGCAGCCATATATCCAACAAAAACACTAACTTTGCAAATCCATAAAAACTCCAACCATATGCCCAACACAAACACCATCTTCACAGAAGAACATAACATCCAAACACCCTGCAAGCTCTTCGTCGTGGGCGACCCACAGGTGCTGCTCATACAGCCGTCGGCACGCCACGAGGAGAAGAACGACGGTGTGCGACGCGAGGTCGACCTTATTGCACAGGCGAGCCCCACAGGCTTCGCCATGGTCTTCTTCGACTGCGTTGAGTGGGCGCGTGCGCTCATGCCGTGGGCTGACGATGCCGTGTCGCGCGACGCGGAGGTGGGCAGACACGCTCCCGACACGCTGCGCTTCATTGAGTGCACCCTACTGCCATGGCTTCGCGAGCGTTTCGGCGCACTGCCCTGTATCATCGGCGGCTACTCGCTCGGCGGACTCTTCGCCCTTTGGGCTGCACGCAACACCGATGCCTTCACCGCCGTAGCTGCCGCTTCACCTTCGCTCTGGATTAACGGTTGGGGCGAATATGCCGCTGCACACCCCATCCTATCGCCACAAGCAACTGCACATCACAGCCTTAACACAACACTACAAATCTCAACACCTCAACATATCACCACTACAACACCTATTCACCTCTCCCTCGGCGACCGCGAAGAGCACTGTCGCAACCAGCGCATGAAGCGCATCGGCGACTGCGTGCGTGCAGAGCACACCCTACTCTGCCAGCAACTCTCCCCCACCGCCGTCACCCTGCGCTGGCACGAAGGCGGACACTTCGGTGCCGAAGCAGAGCGTACAGCGGAAGCATTCGCATGGTGCATAGAACAGATTGCCCAACAACGCTTAGCCCCACAACAACCAGAGTCGACGAATATTGACAGCCGACGGAATATTTTTTATAAATAAGGTGTATAATTCAAATAAAACCCTTATCTTTGCAGAAATATCTCTCCTAACGGAGAACAAACACAAGGTGTGAATTTCATAAAAGTTCTTGCAACTTTTGAGATATGACTTACTTATATATTTTTTTGCATGCAATTAGTAATGACTATGCTTTTGCTATCGCCACCTATGGCGATGTGCAAGGACATAAAGTAGACGGCGAAGATGACGCAGGATTGCTTAGATTCACCTTCTACAGCCAGTGTAAGCCAACGCTTACCAAAGTGCATTCACATAATCGGGGCTGACAAACCATCGGCGCCGAGAGTAGAAACTATACCCATACCGAAACACAGTAGCTATTATGAAGATGTTGCTCAGCAGCCCACCTCCTGGAGCTATCTGTTCATACATCACATGGCAGTAAAGTCGTTTCAGAAGTGGCTTGAAGCATACAACGCCGACAACACCCACCCCACTAAACAACCCTTCTTCATACACCAAGCCACTAGCTACGCCTACAAAAATGCGGAGACACAACGCGGTGTCAAGAAAATCGTGAAGCCCACCATCAGCGGCCTCGTCTTTCTGCAAGGCACCGTGAAGAGCATCCAGAAGTTCCTATCACAATATTTTCCTCAGTACCACTTAGTGAACGACTGTTGTCACGGGCGTCCCGCCTCCATACGCGACACCATCATGCAGCCCTTTATGAACGTACTGAAAGCCCACCCCGAGCAAGTCACTCTCCTCAACGCCCCCATCGAGAAGTTCGCCAAAGACCACGTGAAGCTCCGCGTCCTCACCGGTCCCTTCAAAGACTACGAAGGCTACATCATCCGCATCGACCGCAACCGCCAGCTCGTCTTCGACTTCGCCGGCCGCGCCGTCGCACTCAGAGGCGTGCACCAGGAAGATTTTGAGATAGCAGAATAGATAGCACAGCAATCTTTCAACGTCCATCACCCCGACTGTAACAAAACCTTGATCATAACCAAAGAACATTAATCAAAATAGCAACAAGATGGATTTACAAGCAAAAGATCTTAATATTGATCAGTTATTTGGAAATACAATATATTATATAGATTTCTACCAACGAGAATATAAGTGGAATAAAGATCCCGTGGAGAAACTTCTTGATGACGTGTGGTATAAATTCGGTACAGAATACGAAAAGCATAAAGGTTCAGATGTAGAAATACAGACAAATATCTCCAATTACGGATGGTATTATATGAACACGTTTGTAATCAACGAAGTGGATGGAAAGTGTTTCGTTGCAGATGGACAACAACGACTAACCACTTTGTCGCTTATCCTGATCAAATTATACCACCTCGCATTGCAGTACAATTCCCAACGATTGGGAAAATGGATTGATTCCAAGATATCCGGTTTTAGTGGCTTTGGACAGAATTTCTGGATGAATCATACAAATAGCCTCAAAACCATAGAAGCCATTTATCAAACCGGAGAGATTGAAAAGCCTTTAGAGAACAATGTCACATCTCACAATATCGTTACCAATTACTCTATCATTTCCAACTATATAAATAAACAACTCGCAGGAGATGATATCAAGAAATTCGAGGCCTTTGTCTTTTATTTTCTGAAGCGCATTCGCCTTATCTGCTTGAATATTGAACAAGTGGATGTGCCCATGGTATTTGAAGTTATCAACGATAGAGGAGTCAGACTGAAGCCCTATGAGATACTGAAAGGCAAACTATTGGGGCAGATTGATAAGAGCGAGATGAATCAACTGCAATTAAATGAACTTTGGGACAGGTGTATCGGACAACTTAACTCATTGAGTGATGACGAAGCCGATCAGTTCTTTATCTATTATTTAAAATCCAAGTACGCCAAGACTCGTGGTGAGGCTCGCAAGTTTGATAACGATTATCATCGCAGCATTTTAAGAGTGGAAGAGTTGGGGCTTGAACATAACGACAAGAACGTAAAGCGTTTTCTTCTCAATGATTTCAACTATTATTCACATCTATATTATAAGGTGCGCTGTTTGAAGAACAACCTTGATCCTCGTTTTCCTCACGTCTATTACAACGGTTTAACCCAAATGGACACCCAATATCTCTTGGTTTTGAGTGCATGTAAGGTCAATGATCCAGAAGAAGACGAAAAGATAGAACGAGTAGCCTATGAGGTAGATCGTTTGTTTACGCTAATGCAGTTGCAACGCTGTTATAACAGCAACCTTTTTGCAACAAAAATTTACGAAATATCAAACCGGATAAAGAACGGAGAGTTGCGCGATATGCGTTCCGCATTTGATGACGCACTGCTTGTAACTCTTAAGGAAGTACACGTTAACGATCAACTTTCTCAAGTGTGGAACTATGGTTTGTTCCGTAATGTCGGATACGATAATCTTGAAAAGCGCTTCATGCGTTATGTGCTCGCTCGAGTGGAGTTATACATAGCCATGAATACGAAATTGGAGATGAAGCGAAGCCTTTACGACTTGGTCATCAATCGTGGTGGAGTTTGTGGCTTTCATATTGAACATATCCTTGCAGACAATAGTGAGAACCATGAGTTATTTGATAATAACGAAGAGTTATTCCGAAGTGAGCGTAACCGCTTAGGAGGTTTGCTGTTGATGAAAGGTTATGATAATGAAGCCGCCGGCAACGAACCCTATTCTCAAAAACTCCGTAGTTATGCCAACACTCTCTATTGGAACGAAACGCTGCGTGAAGACAGCTACAAAAGTAAACTTGATTTTACCAGATGGATTGCCGAAAGTCATCTGAATTTAAAACCATATAATGTATTCGGTCTCCAACAACTTGAAGAGCGCCACAGGTTGCTTTTTGAAATTGTGGAAAAGATATGGGAATAGTTGCGACTGCGATAAAGCGCACAAATACTCAAACTTTACAACATCCAAGCCGATTTCGAAGCCTACTTATGCCAATGTCAGAGAGCAAGGGCCATACTCTAAATTAAGTACTAACTTTCAGTTCATTTAAAAAGCGGTTAGTCCACTTTAACGGGACAGTAATGATAAAATTTATAGATGATTATGTTAGAAATCAAAGACATATGCTCAGCTTACCTTGAAGGTTATTTTTATGCCAAGATAACTGAACATCTTATTACAGATAAGATTCAGTGTTTTAATCTCGATATTCTCAAGAAAACTGCTGTTGAATGTATGAAAGATTACATCGAACACTCAGCTTTTTCTAATGAAGATAAAGAGAAGATGGAAAATAATTATGAGCATTGGGCTGATATAACTTTGCATGGAATCAAGCAACGATTACGTGACAGCCATAAATTGTATGAATAGGACGCCTATAATCGAATAGCATGGAAAAGATAGATATTTCTCAATATATTACAGATTTCAAACAAGTCTTTAAGAACGAGAGTCGCATGATTTTCTCGGCTAAGTTTGGAGATGGTAAATCATATTTTTTAAAAGAGTTTATCAATAGCTTCAACTCTAAGAAAGGCGATTACTATTTCATAACTTTACATCCTATTAATTATGTAGTAGAAAACAATAAGGATATTATAGAATACATCAAACGTGATATTCTGTTTCAACTCATAAAGGACGAACGTATCTATGATTTTAATGAAGGGTATGACAAGATATTCGATTCAGTATGCAACAAAGAATCTTTGTTAAAATTGGCTGATTTTGCCGCGTCTATCATTCCTGTAGAAGGATTTAAGGAAGGATACGGAGCCTTTAAAGATCTTGTTTCAACAATCCATAATAAATATAAAGACCAAGATGTACTTCATGTTGTAGATGATTACCTCAATGGATTTTATGGCAAGGAGGGCAGCATCAGTGAATGTGATGCTTTTACTTGTCTTATCCAAAAGACATTAGAACACATGATTGAAAAGACGGTCTTGATTGTCGAAGATTTTGACCGTATGGATCCTGCACATATTTTCAGAATTATGAACGTGTTGTCTTCTCAAATTGACAACCCTTATTATGAGGATTGTCATAATGAGAACAAGTTTGGTTTTGATAAGATAATTCTAGTGATGGATTATGACATAACAAGACATCTATTTCATCATTTCTATGGTGTAAATGCCAATTATGATGGATATATGAATAAGTTCATAAGTTCTACACCATTCTGTTTCTCTATAACAGAGGTTGCTCAGATGCAGGTTAGAGAACGCATTATACAACTTATAGGAATATCTGACTTATCAAAAATAACAGGACGTAATATATATAATCATTATGATAACAATATCGTTTCATTAGACGAATGCATATCTTCGATGTCAGTCCGTCAATGTAAAGATTTTATGGATATTGATATTGATACCTATATTAAACCTAATTGGAGGAATGAAATTAGACTCATACCTACGCAAATTTCATTTGTACGTCTGTTAGTTTGTTTCAAATTAATATCATCACATTCTATAGAATTTGTATTCACTTCTTTAATGAATTGTATACCTGGCACTGTTGCTATACAACTGTTTTTGCCTTTATTCTTTGAAAGCACCAAACAAACCTGGTTTAATATCAAAGATGATAGATTTCTCTATGAATGTTGGTACAATAGCCAAAATAACGAATCTGAAATTAGAAACACTTATTCTCAATTGTACGAAAACCAAACGCAAGACCTTGGTGAATTGAAGAATAAAGTAAAAGAAATGAAAGAGGAAATCTTGGATTTAATAATAGGGTGATTCGAAAAACATAGATGAATATTTCTGATAGAACAGTATTACTTTTTATATAACCCCTTAGTGTCCTGTTAAAATCGTGATACTAGAATTGAGTTCTGTTCAAAAAAGCGGTGAGCTGGGCTAAAACGCATTTGCCTTGAAACATAACAGTCTTTTGAATTTGACTGAATTGATACGGAATCAAGTCTGTTCTATTCCAAAATACCACTTAATAGACTGTAATTCAATTAATTCAAAGAAATATTGACCGACTTTAACGTGGTGCGGTGAATATGGATATAAAAAGATGAATATATTAATTCATATACAAAATCTTAATAATATAAAAGAATTTGAAAATGAAAAAAATAGCCATTTTTAATCATAAAGGTGGAGTAAGTAAGACTACAACTGCATTTAATATAGGTTGGAAACTTGCTCAAAAAGGTAAAAAAGTTCTTTTGGTTGATGCAGATAGCCAGTGCAATCTTAGTTTGTATTCTTTAGGAAGTGAAAAGTTCAATGAATTCTATATGTCTGAGAACAGAAACAATATAAAGGATGCTCTGGAGCCAGCTTTTAAGTCAAAGCCTAGACTGATAGACGCAATAGATTGCATACAAATACAACACAATAGTAATTTGTATTTACTTCCTGGTAATTTGGATTTGTCAGAGTGCGAAGTACAATTAGGTCTTTCCTTTCAACTTACAGATTCTGTAGGTGCTTTAGAGAACCTTCCAGGCTCGTTCAATTACTTGTTTGATAAAGTTGCAAGTCGATATAATATAGAGTATATCATTATTGATATGAATCCAAGTCTCAGTTCCATCAATCAGGATTTATTGATAACATCAGATTATTTCTTTGTTCCAACGTCGCCTGACATATTTTCATATATGGCAATTAAATCTTTATCTCGAATTTTGCCAAATTGGGAAAAGTGGGCAAAAAATGCAAGGACTCTTTTTAAGGATGCAGAGTATCCTCTTCCGATGAACACTCCAAAATTTTTAGGCTATACGATTAATGATTTCAATCTTTCAAAGGGTAAACCGACGAAGGCCTTTGCTGAATTGATGGATAAAATCTCAGATGTTATAGATCAAGAATTAGTTCCTAATTTACAAAATGAAGGAATGCTCTTGCCTGATAAAAAATATGTAGATGCTCAGAACTTGAATAGTAATCTGAAGAGTCAACATAGAAAGCTACAGAAATATTGTATTGCAGAAATCTCGAATTTCAATAAACTAATTGCAATGTCTAATGATCAATCAATACCAATTTTTGAATTGAGTAATAAAGGCATGCAAGAGGGACAAAGCAAGACTCTTGGGTGGTTTAAGGCACTCTTTGAGTTGATTGCAGATAAGATTATTTTAATGACTTCAGATGAGGAATCCTAAAAAAACTTGGAACGCCAATCTGCAAAATATCAAGCGAATGCATTGGTTGCATGAGCAGTTGGTAAAAATAGTCCCAGCAATGGATACAAGCGATATATTGCGTTCCGAATACGTACTTATTGTGAGTGCATTTGATTGCTATATACATGATGTTGTTTTGCAAGGAATGTCAGATATGTTTTCTGGTAATAAGACTGAATGTAAAAGTTTTACTGATTTTTGCATACCAATGTCTACTGTGAAAGAATTATTGGCGACTTCAGATGTGTCGTTAAGAGAAAGTATATATAATGCCTCCGTAAAGAAGATTTTATCTAAAGATAGCTATCAATCTCCTAAAAGTGTAGAGTTTGCTTTAAGTATGGTAAACATGAAAAATATATGGTCTAAGGTAGCGAAGAAGATGGAAATGTCAACAGAAGATGTTAAAACTAATTTGGGTCTGATTATTTTACGCCGGAATAAAATAGCTCATGAGGCTGATATTGAAAACTTGGTGTCTATGAAAAAGACAGAAATTGAGAGAACGGATGTAGAAGAGGTTATAGCATTTCTCAATGATGTGGTATTGGCAATAGATAAAATCCGTATAGATGGATGAATCTCTTATCGTGATATATAGGATACAAACATACTTAAATTCAATCGTTAATTATGAACAACTTCAATGATATAAAAGTTGCGGTGGCCGGTACCGGCTACGTAGGTCTGAGCATAGCGACATTGCTGGCTCAGCACCATCATGTTACGGCAGTGGATGTAATCACAGAAAAGGTGGAGAAACTTAACAACCGTATTTCCCCTATACAGGATGATTATATAGAGAAATATTTGGCAGAGAAGGAACTCAACCTTACTGCTACTCTTGATGGCAAGGCGGCTTATAAGGATGCCGACTTCGTGGTGATTGCTGCACCAACCAACTACGACCCCGTAAAGAACTATTTCGATACTACACATGTAGAGGAGGTTATCGACCTAGTGCTTGAGGTGAACCCCGATGCCGTGATGGTTATTAAGAGCACCATACCTGTGGGTTACACCCGCAGCCTCTATTTGAAGTATGCGCAGAAAGGAGCGAAGATGTTCAATCTTCTGTTCTCTCCCGAGTTCCTTCGCGAGAGCAAGGCGTTGTACGATAACCTTTATCCAAGTCGCATCATAGTGGGCTATCCTAAGATTATCGACCGCCCAGAGTTCGCAGAAGAAAACGAGGCAATAAAAGCTGTGACTGACGTAGAGAAGCAGAAAGAAGCAGCCAAGACTTTTGCCAATTTACTCTTAGAAGGAGCCATCGGCAATAGTGAAGAAGGTTTTATGAATAGTCAAGAAGAAAACAATTCTTCATTGCACAATTCAACATCGTCAAAGGCGACCAATTCAAAACTCACAATTCAAAACTCAAAAATAGACAAGGGCATCCCAGTTCTTTTCATGGGCATGAAGGAGGCAGAGGCTGTGAAACTCTTTGCCAACACCTATCTGGCATTGCGAGTTAGCTACTTCAACGAGCTCGACACATACGCCGAAGTGAAAGGACTTGATACCAAGGCTATTATCGACGGTGTAGGTCTCGATCCTCGCATCGGCACCCATTATAACAACCCCTCATTCGGTTATGGCGGCTACTGCTTGCCGAAGGATACCAAACAACTTTTAGCAAACTATGCTGATGTGCCGGAAAACCTTATTGAGGCAATCGTTGAATCGAACCGCACTCGCAAGGACTACATTGCAGATGCCGTATTGAAGCGAGCTGGCTATTATAGCTATGCAGTCGACAACAGCTTTGACACTGCCAAGGAGCACAACTGTGTGATAGGCGTCTATCGCCTCACGATGAAGTCTAACTCCGACAACTTCCGCCAGTCTGCCATTCAGGGAATCATGAAACGCATCAAGGCAAAGGGTGCAGAGGTTATCATCTACGAGCCGACACTTGAAGACGGCTCAACATTCTTTGGAAGCAAGGTGGTGAACAACATGGATGCTTTCAAGGCACAGAGCCATGCCATCATCGCCAACCGTTATGATGCTTGTCTGGACGATGTGAAGGACAAGGTATATACAAGGGATATATTCCGTAGGGATTAAAAATATAAAGGTAATAAGCAGACATTTCTGCTGTTAGTGTATGTTACAAAATGCACGACAAGGGAATGTATCAAACTTAATACCTTGGCATTTGCTTGCCTATAAAATGGACTATACTCTAAATTGAGTACAAATGACTCTCCAGTCCCTTAATATAGGGGGGGGGTGGAAGTTCTTGAGTGGTAAGCACTCAAATTAGGGTTTAAATTAGAAAGAAATAACTTCGCTGCTGATTTGGAGAATCAGGCAATAAAGTTTGTGTTGCAGGATTTTTTTGAAGAAAAAGAAAGCCTGGTAGAACGCTTGTTCAAATTGGATGATGTGCTTTCTCGCATTGATTCTCTATAATCTTCATTGAAGGATGCCGAACGTAAGCGTAAGGCAGCTGAGCGTAAGGTGGATGACTTGAAATCAAAATTAAAGTTTGCCAATAAGAATCGCTTCGGCGACGTATTATGCTTTCGATAAATGGAGGATCGATTTTGTGGTTTACAGAATGTATAACAAATATGAGATATTACAAATTGAATGCTTACATTCAATATAAAAGCACTTGTAAAAGTGCCTATACAAATGGTTATGCCCTAAATTGAGTACTAACAAAACATATAAATGTCACAAACAGCAAATAGAGTAATTAAGAATACTGGCTATCTTTATATGAAGATGGCGATAACGATGTTCGTATCGTTATATACCACCCGTTTGATATTGAATTCCTTGGGTGCTTCCGACTTCGGTATATATAATATCGTCGGAGGAGCGATTGCCATGTTGGGCTTCTTGAGTGCAACTATGGCAGGTGCTACCCAGCGATTTATGTCCTTTACAGAAGGACAAGGAAATATTGAGAAAAAGAAAAGTATATTTAATATAAGCCTTACCATACATTTCTTTACGGCATTAGTTGTTGGCGTTTTATTAGTCGTTGCTGGGTTTATATTCTTTAATGGAATTTTAAATATACCTGCAGCTCGAACAGAAGCAGCCAAGGTTGTGTATTTTAGCTTGATAATAAGCACAATGTTTACAATCATGTCTGTTCCGTATGATGCGGTATTGAATTCTCATGAGAATATGCTCTATTATTCAATTGTGGGAATTGTTGAATCTATACTGAAGCTGATAGTTGCATTTGTCTGTGTATATACAAGTAGTGATAAGTTGATAATATATGGTTTGTTGATGGCATGTATTCCTTTTGTTACTCTATCAGTCATGAGAATATATTGCCATCGTAACTATAATGAATGTATAATCAAGCCTCGTACATATTGGAACAAACAGACATTTAGAGAGATGCTAGGCTTTGCTGGGTGGAATATGGGAGGAACGATGGTTATTATGCTTAGCTCGTATGGCCAAGGTATAATCCTAAATAATTTCTTTGGTACTATTCTGAACACAGCCCAAGGTATAGCCAGCCAGCTTAATGGACAAATGCAGGCTCTTTCATCTAATATATTGAAAGCTTTAAATCCGATCTTGGGTAAAAGTGCAGGAGCAGGAGATTCTGATTTGTTAATAAAGTCAACTTGTTTGGGAGCAAAATATTCGACGATGATTTATTTGATGTTTGCTTTGCCAATGTTTGTGGAATGTCCGTATATATTAAAACTATGGCTTAAAAATATACCAGAGTGGTGCTTGATATTTGTTCGTTTGCAGATCATTAAGAGTTTTATAGAAATGCAGTTTGGCACTCTTCCTGGATGTATTTCAGCAACAGGTAAGATAAAGAGATATACGATTTGTAGTACGATATCTAATTTCTTTCAATTGCCATTTATCTATTTAGCGTTTAAGTTAGGATTACCACCCTATTATATATATATAGTAAGTATTATATTTGGTAATTTAATAGTCTATGCTTTTGCCTTTTATTTTGTACGACAATATGTAGGTATGAAAATCTCGACTTATCTCGTTAGAGTTACTTGGCCTTTAGTGGTAACTGCTTTAATAAATTATTTGTTGCTCGTCCTTATAAAAGGAATGGTTGAAATAAATACGTTATGGCGATTAGTTACTTTTCTGTTGGTCTCCGTAATAATATATATATGTAGTTTTTGTATAGTTGTTTTGTTTAGTGAAGAGCGAGTTATATTTGAAAGTATTTTTAGAAGTTTAAAAAGTAAATATGGAAAAACGATTAGATTACATAGATAAATTGAGAGGTTTTGCTATACTTTTGGTAGTAATGGGTCATCTTTATTTGCCATATACAACTCAAGGTAATTCTCATCCAGTAGCAGAGATGATATATTCATTTCATATGCCTTTATTTTTCTTTATAAGTGGCTACCTCTGTGAAATAACGCATAAGATAGCAAGGATAGGTTATCTGAACTTTGTCAGAAAGAAAGCAATTTCTTTATTGATACCTTATTTGTTTTGGATAGTGGCAGTAAGTTTCTTGTTTACTCATAAACCTATCACAACGTTTGGTGATTTTATATTGCTATTTAATTTCTTTCCTAATAAGTTGTTTTGGTTTATGCCAGTTCTCTTTTTGATTATGTTGTTATATATGCTTCAATACAGGCTGCTTCAAAAAAAATTCATTAGTAAGAAGACTTTTATTTGTTATAATTGTATGTGGATTGCTATGCATATTAGGTGTATTGTTGCATGAATATTTCTTGTTGATTTATGCCATTTATGTTTTTAGTTTTTTGACTGGTGCGTTGGTAATCAAGGAGGAGAGTATTCAAGAAAGAATATTGGATAATAGGTGTTATGGGGGGGGTAGTTTGGTCCTTTGTATCGTAAGCACTCAAATTAGGGCTTAAATTAGAAAAAAGTATCTTTGCTGCCGAACTAAAAACATTTGATTTATGTACAGCAGCGAAGATTTGGAAAGATTCTATTTCCAGTACCAGACGGAGGCAATGCCGAAAGGCATCTCCATTGAGCAGTTTTGCTCACGCAACAAAGTACCTTATAATATATTCTACAAATGGTACAAGGATACACGCAACAAGATTGTGGAGGTAAAAGTGGATGGACTTCCTACCTCGGCTCAAGAAGAGCCGAAGCAGGAATGCCCTTCTCAAGAACCATCTTCTACAGTAACGAAGCCTTCTGGTGTTCGTATTCTTGTGGAGTTGCGAATGACCAATGGGCTGCATATCTCCCAAAAGAACCTAAGCTATCAAGAGTTGAAACGACTTATAGAGAAATTGGAGGGTCTATGTTGAGTGTTACCGGTATTAACAGCTTCTATTATCTCCGTGACTTTACGGATATGCGTTGCAAGCATAGCAGGGTGTTATCCATAATACGTGAACAACTCCATCGTGAGCCGTCTGACGGTGATGTGTTTATCGTCATGTCCCGTGACCGCCACATCGTGCGGCTGTTCACATACGACAACCGTTCATACAGTCTGCTTGAAAAGAAGTTCGTATCGGGTTATAAGTTTATGAAAGTGGAGCGTGAAGGTGGTGAACTGGTCTATAGGATAGACTGGAAAGACGTTGTGTTGTTATTGGAAAGTCCAATAGTTAAAACATTGAAAATCAGATAATTATGTTGCTTGTTTATTCGTTTTTCTCATATATTTTCACTATCTTTGCAGTTGAAAATCAGAGCATTACGGATGAACGAACTGCAACATATCATAGAACAAAAGCAAGAGCTGTTGGCACGGGAGACAATCTCGCGCCCGGCTGTTGATTACAGTAAAGATATGACAGCAGAAGAACAGAAACGCTATATCAATTATCTTGCGGAACGCCTCGAACAGGCAGACTTGGGATTACGCGCCCGTGATGCGGTGCTCCAGGATTTCCTTGATAAGCAGAAGGAATATGACGAGCGCTTGTCCAAGCTTGATGACGTGTTGTCTAAGGTGTCGTCTTTAGAGTCGTCATTGAAGGAAAAGGATCGTAAATTAAAATCGGCAGAACGTAAGGTGGCAGACCTTACCGCCAAGCTAAAGTTTGCCGACAAAAACCGCTTCGGTGACAAGAGGCAGAAAGTAAAGAAGGCAGAATCAATAAAAGCAGAAGAATCAGATCGTGGTAAAGACGAGGATGATTTTGACGGCACTTCATCTTCTCTTCCGGACAACTCCGTTTCCAAGAACGAGGCTTTTTCCAAAGGAGAGAATCTGTCAAAGAAGGATCGTGATTTGTCCAACCGTCCCGAAACATACAAGACCATGTGCGTTAAGGGACCTTCTGAAGAGTACAAGTCAGATGAGGCTAAAGTGCCAAGGCGAATCCTTGGCAAGAAGATGGTCTCTGTTTTCCACCTTGAGATGAGCCTCGTTGAGAAACGCTTCGAGATGGTTCATTATGTGGAGAAAGGCAAGAAGCCGAAGTGGGGTTATTTCCCCAAAGCAGGGAATCCTGAATTTGTGACGAAGTTCGAGGGAACAAAGGCAACCCCTGAGTTTCTACAGGCAATAGCCTACGAGGTGTATGTGAAGAACGTCACATTCGGGCTTCTCCATCAATGGCTGACGGATATGGGGATGACCGTTTCTGCAAATACGCTGCGCAATTGGTTGAAGAAAGGCAAGGTTTATCTTGACAAGCTCGTTGAGTCACTGAAGGAAGTTGCGTTGGAGAAAGACTCCATCGTGAACTGTGACGAGACCTGGTGCAAGGTGCGCAAATACGACCATTACAAGAAATGTTACATCTGGGTACTTGTGAACAAGGCAGAGCATGTGGTTATCTTCTTCTACGACAATGGTTCCAGTGGACGTGATGTGCTTACAGACTTTATCGGTGATGCAGAATTGAAGAGCATCATGTCTGACGGCTACAATGCCTATACCTTTATCGGTAACGAGTTGAAGGCAGCCGAGACTCCCAATTTATCCAAGACAGACCATCAGGTGTGTCTTGCACATGCGCGTGCCAAGTTTGTGAAGGCAAGCGAGCAGGCTGGCGACAAGAATGCCGATATCTTCATTAAGTATATAGAGGATTTGTACAACTTGGAACGCCAGTATACAAAGGACAATCTTACTGACGAGGAGAGGGGGAAACAACGTCAAAGTCTTGAGACGAAAGGCATCCTGATAAATCTCCGCACTCATCTCGGTATAGAGAAGTCCAAGGATCCTGCGACTGTTACTCCTTATTTGCAGAAAGCGTTGAACTATCTGGATACATTTTGGACAAACATCTTTACCTATATAAAGGATGGAAGTTATCCGATAGACAACAATGCAGCCGAGCGTGCAGTCCGTCCTCTGACGACCCAACGAAATAGTATGCTCCACTTTGGCAGTGATGATGGAGCGAAGATGGCAGCCACTTATCACAGTATAATAAGTACGGTGAAGCTGCAGGGTCGGTCGGCGTGGGATTACCTTGGAAAGTTTTTTGTTAACATCTTTAACGGTTGCAGAGATTTTTTCAGTCTGCGGCCAGGCAATATCGGATTGGCGACATGCCAATAGTTAATAAACAAGTAAAATTTTTAACATCTCAATATATAGGCACTTGCAAAAGTGCCTATACAAAGGGTTATGCCCTAAATTGAGTACTAACCTTTGTATCCTATGGTTGATATATCCTTTTGATACAAATGGGAGAATTCTGTATTCTGCTTTAAATGTGCTCTTGACATTATTGTGCTCTATATCTGCAATTATAGTTTTTTATAATTTCTTTATTAAGGTGAGTTTATGCAAACCTATTGATTGGTTCTTTTCAGAAATGGGAAGAATGTCTATTGTTATATACTTAACACCATTAGTAATGTTTCCAAAAGGATTTATATTTGATGGATTGACAGTAACAACGGAAAATCTCATAATATTACTTGTTGCTATCATACAATGCCTTTTGGCTTATTCTATAGGTAAATTCATATATAAAATACCATATTTAAGATTAATAATGTATGGAAAAAAATAAAATATTAATTTCGGTTGTAATACCGTTGTATAATAAAGAAAAGACAATTGTGCATACTTTAAGCACGGTTATATCTCAAACGTATAAATGCTTTGAAGTCATTGTTGTAAATGATGGTTCTTCGGATAATAGTGTGCAATTAATTAATGATAATTTTTCGGATTCTCGAATTAGAATTATTTCACAGACTAATGCAGGAGTAAGTGTTGCACGAAATCGTGGTATAGAAGAGGCTAAAGGCGATTGGATAGCTTTTTTAGATGCTGATGATGAGTGGCTTCCTACATATTTAGAAAGTGTTGTGAATGCTATTCTTGCAAATCGTGATGCGCAAGTAGTTCTTAGTGGTCGATTTGCGCAGAATTTTTTAACACATGACAGAAGCTCTAATATACCTTCACGATATAAGGGAGGAGTTGTGACAATTGATTTCTTTGAAAATCCTCATGTATTTATGCATATAAGTGCTACTGTTATAAAAAAGGAATGCCTGTTTCCTTCAGAAAAGTGGAATCGCTTTATTGAAGGGCAGAAATATAATGAAGATTTTACATTTCTCTTTAGAGTTATTATGCATTGCCTATGTGTTGTGTATATCGCAAAACCAATAAGTGTTTATAATGGAAATGTTGAAGGGCAGGCTACTAGTTCTATAGCTGTAGATAAGAGATTAAATGATGGTATATTATTTAGAAATGCAGTCTGGGAAGAATATCCTTCTATGAAGAAGGGGCTTAATAAAAAGAAGTTTAAATTGTTTATGAAATACGAACTTCGTCATAGTATTTTGAATTATTTAAAATATAAAGATTATGAAGCATTGAACATTTTTATTAATGGCTTGAGTAGTTTATGTAAGGAACATTCGTTAAATTTCTTTGAGCGTTTTGCTTATAAAAAACGCTTTTTGCGGTTGCTTTCTATTATATATATATATATAACAAAAGTAATATGGAAATCTCATGGATTTCCACAAACAAAATAAAACTATTTATGATGAATTTATCGGAATTTAAATATAAGGCACAACGTAAGTTGTATGGGTATTATTATAATCGAATTCACAAGGAGCCATTTCTGAAGTATTGTTCGCATTATACTTCATACAGACATTCGCTAAAGCAAAATGGTGATGGCTCATGTATAAATTATATTACTGCTCGTCCTAATCCAGGTGCAGGTATAGGACATCAGATGGCAAACTGGATGGCAGGATATCATTTGGCAAAAGTCTTAGGATTGAAATTTGCCAATATTCCATTCTCTCGTTATCATCATCCATGGGTTCCTACCCCTTGGAATGACTTTTTGGGATTTGGAGAGAATGAAGCAAGTTATAAGGATTTATTGCAAAATGGCTACAAGAAAGTATTGCTGCCTCAATTTAATGAGATGGATGAAGAGCAATTTGATGTAATCAAAAAGATAATCGCTTCATATTCTGACCAGAAAGTAGTATTCCTTTGTGAACAAGATCAGTTCTATCGCAACTTAAATACTTTGATTCCAGATTTACAGCAGAAGTTCTATTCTGCATCTGCTAGGGAAAATGACAAATTGGTCTATGACTCATCAAATTTTAATATAGCGATTCATGTGCGAAGAGGTGATATTATGGATGATCCTACTAATCCAAATCTTGTGATGCGCTATCTCAGTAACGACTATTTTGAAAAGGTATTGGAACAAGTAGTTGAGAAAGTAAAGACCATTACAGATAAACCAGTACATATATATTTTTTCTCACAAGGAAAAGCTGAAGATTACCCAGAATTTGCTAAGTACCCTAACTTTCATTGGTGTATGGATATGGGGGCTATGGCTTCTTTTCTTCACATGGTTTATGCCGACTTGTTGATTACAAGTAAGAGCTCATTCTCTTACAAACCAGCTTTGCTAAATAGGGGTATTAAAGTATGTCCTGAGAATTTTTGGCATGGATATCCTGATAGTAAAGATTGGATAATGGTGGATAATGAGGGTAATGTAAAATGGAAATAATTTTGTAAATTTCTATGGACCGACTGGATTTGTATCATCACCTCCTTCTCAATGAGGGTGCTTATTTCTATAAAGTAGGAATAAGGGCAATTACTAAAAAGTATATAAAAGAAGTATTTAGCGATGTCTTGGAAGGTGGTTGTTATAACACTCTGACAAAAATAGTCCGTCAATCAGAACATGTAGAAGTTGGAGCTGAAGCTTTTCAGGCACGTTGTTCATTGCTTGTATTCCGTCAAACATCTATACCTACAATGTTTGATTTTGATGAAGATGATTGTCCCAAGGACGTTAAGGAAGCAAAAATCTCATACTTACTGATTGTTGAGATAAGGGATTATGTGGTTATTGTCAAGAAGAACATTTCACACCTTACCAATTTTTTAAATACCCTTGTTCCTATTAGTGCTACAAAAATAGCAAACGTATTGGTTGAAAATAATACAGATTTCCAGCAAATCAAATTGGCTAACATGAACACAAGCAAGAATGCGATGCGTACAAAATCGTATGAAGCAAACAACTTGCAGATATCAATGCCAATGTTTGGGACACACCAGAATATTGTAACCAATATCAGGTTTGCCAATGATAATGATGGAGCTTGTTCTGTAAATATCGGGACATCACGAATTGCAAAGTTCGGAAGCAAGAAAGGGTTAACTTTATTGTTGGAATGGATGAATTTCTTGGTGGATAAGATTGAGAAATACATAGAAACAGAATCTTTTCTTACTCGCTTTGCCATGCCTCATAATTGGAAGGAGGTTTGTGCAGAGTTGCAGCCAACGTCTTTACTTGTCAATATTTTTGAATTACAAAATTATATACAAGATAAGCTTAATGACAAGACGATATACAGAAAGATTGGTAAGGACTCTTACAAACCATTTACAGATAGCTTCTGGCGTATGTTCAGACATGGAAGTGAATGCTTAGAACTCAAAAAGGTAACAGATACAAAATTTATGTATAAAAGTATAGGAGTGACTAAGCTTATCAACGGATTGAATATAGACACTATTAAACCACTTGATTCACTTTATTACAAAGATAATATTGGGAAATATATAAAAGTCAAATCTTTAATCAATACACTACATTGTTTTACGGTAAGTTTCTCGGATTTTTCATTTGTTTATGCTTATGGTAAGCTTTACATGAACTCTAAGATAGATAAGGATTTTGACTCAATACTTGCTGTATTAGAACCCATAGATGCAATCAACAGTGTGACAAGCGAGAAAGGCGAGGGGTATGATGCACATAGTACAGAATTCACTCCTAATAGCCTTTTTCATGTAGTCGAACACGACCTATATGATGCTGCTGATATACTATTGTGTGATGACATGGGCAATGAATGGGCTGATCATATAGCAATAAGCAATGATACAATTTCATTTATTCATTCAAAATGTAAATCAGGAGCAGGTTTGTCTGCTTCAAATTTCCAAGATGTAATAGGACAGGCAATAAAGAATATCGGGAATATGAATCCTAATACTGATAGCTTGCGAACAAAGATTGATAGTATGCGAGGCACATGGAGTTGTACTGGAATTTCAAAATGTAGAAGAGGGTCTGTTGATGATATAGAGGGAAAATATCTAAAGTTGATGAGTAACCCAAATAAAAAACGTGAGGTATGTCTCGCTGTTAATTTCCTTTCTAAAAATAGTTTGGCAACTGCTTTTTCTAATATCAAGAATCATATTCCTTTTCAACAGAAAAATAGTGCTGTTCAGTTGGCATGGATTCTCAATGGATTCATTTCAACTTGTAAAGAAGCTGATTTGAATTGTAAAATTTACTGCAAAATATGAATAAAATAGAGATAATAACACTAAAAGCTTTGCGTAAGATTTATGGAAAGTTGTTTAAACCGAAATCTTCAACGTATGATAGAGGTATAACGGACCCTGATAAAGCTTCGGAACTGATTTATAATCTGTTGGCATCAGGTAAACCTTGTATGATTGCAAGGTATGGAAGTACAGAGATGTTTGCTCTAACCAATTATCTTGGTGTTACAGAGAAACATCATTCTGCTTGGAAGTATATTCAAGGAAAACAGTTTGCATGGTGGTGGGAGGATAATGTAAAAGACCAAATGACAAGATGGAGTGGCTTTTTCCCATCCACGGAAGAGAACTTAATGAGGTTCGGAGAAATGATGATTGAGGATAGCAAACAACTGGATATTCTTGGATCTTGGCTGGATAGTGAAAAGTATATTTTGGGGTCTGGCTTTAACAGATTTTGGCTGATTTTCCTAGATCCGTTTTGGACACCAAATCCTTGGACCCGTATCCTTGCTGAAAAAAAAGTTCTCGTTGTTCATCCGTTTGCCGAGATTATAGAATCGCAATATAGAAACTATCGTGATAAACTATTTCTTAATCCGTTGGTTCTACCAAAATTTGAATTAAAAACAATTAAAGCTATTCAGAGTTTAGGAGGAACAGAGGAGTACAGTTCATGGTTTGAGGCATTGGAAGTAATGAAAAGTGAAATGGATGCAGTTGATTATGATATCGTTTTATTAGGTTGTGGAGCTTATGGTTTTCCCTTAGCTGCTTATGCAAAGCGCAGGGGGAAACAAGCAATTCATATGGGCGGTTCATTACAACTGCTTTTCGGAATAAAAGGAAAGAGGTGGGAAGATCCGAATTATGCAATACGAGCAAGAGAAAAATGTCCAACATTGTGTTACCCAAGTTTGTTTAATAAATATTGGATACGCCCTTCTGATTATAGGACAAAAAAGACAGATGCTGTGGAAAATGGATGTTATTGGTAATAATAAATTGAAATATCTTATGAAGGTTATTAATATCAAAGATAGATTATTTAATATAATAAATATTGTTTTTTACCTGAAATCATTGTTTATGCCTCATTTGTGGGTACATTATGCCATTCCAAGATGGAAGAAGGACAATTGTAATTGGGGTGATGATGTTAATGCTATATTATGTAAAATGATTTCTGGTAAAAAAGTAATACCATATCAATATTCATGGTTTAAAAGGAAACATTATACTTGTATCGGCAGTGTTTTGCAATGGTATAGCTCAAAAGATGCTATAGTATGGGGAAGTGGTTTGTTGGACTATTGTAAAATAGTTGAAAAGCCCTTTAAGGTGTATGCTGTTAGGGGGCCTTTAACTCGTCAATGTTTGTTAAATAATAACATTGAATGTCCAGAAATATACGGAGATCCTGCATTGTTGTTTCCCTATTATTATTATCCTAAGATCAAAAAGACATTTCAGGTTGGGGTCATATGTCATAAATCTGAAATAAAAGAAATTAAAGGTAAGCTGTCGGACAATAATTCTGTCTTGTTTATAGATATAGTAAAATACGGGAGATGGTCTGATTTTATAGATAAAATATTATCCTGCGAAGTGATTTTGTCTAGTTCTTTGCATGGAATAATTATTGCCGATGCTTATGCTATTCCTAATCAATGGAGTACATTTACTGAAAAAAATGCAGAAGGAGCTGAATTTAAATTTCATGATTATTTTTTGTCCGTAGAAAAAAATATAGATAAGCCTTCAAAAATCTTATCTTTTACAGATATAGATAACGTTGTGAAAATGGTATTACAGAATTGGTCCAAACCAAAGTTTGATAAAGATAAATTGTTGTCAGTTTGTCCTTTTAAATAAAAACAATTGTTATGTTTAGTAGGTTTTTTTATTACATTTTTGTTGCGTTTTCTTTGATTGAGCTATTTGAACGCTCTTCTTTTCCTTTACCATTAGGAACTTATGTATATGCAATTTTTATATACTTTTGGCTTATACAAATCTTTATCTATATAAGTAAAAACTATAAATATATTTCTTTCAATTATAATGGAAATAAAATAATAGCATGCAATGTTGTTTGTAGTTTAATAATGATTATTAGAGGCTTGAGCCATAGTGATAATTATTGGCAATATAAAGATGTTCTTTTAAATAGTGGACCCTCTTTGTTTTTTTTCCTTGCCATATATTTGTCTACTGAAATTCATTTTTGTGCAAAATGCCTTTCTTATATAATAAAATACTACCTGTTGGCAAGTGTTTTACTAATTAATGATGCAAGATTAGCTAATACAGGTAGAATAATGTGTAATACACTTCCTCTTTTAGGTTATTTCATGAACAAATATAAATGGTATATTATAATTTTTACTTTATATAGTTTAACTTTAACATGGGATGCTAGAGGATGGGTGTTGCGAGCTTTATTTGGTTTGGTATTAGGATTGTACTATATATTTGTCCAACAGAAAATACAAAGATTGAGTAAAAAAATAATGAATATTGTTTTTTCTGTATTACTTATAGCCCCTCTTGTCTTTTCTTATTTGGGATATAAAGGCATTTTTAATGTATTCGATATGCAGTCTTACATGGATAATTCCTCAATGAGTGAAGATGATTTAGTTGATACACGATCATTTCTCTATATATTAGTACAAGAAAAATTGGAAGCTTCAAAATCTGTTGTAGGAGGTGTCGGATTGGCTGTTAGTTATTGGGATGATTTTAATGCAGAATCCAATGTAAATGAACTTCAAAAGATTGGAAGAACTTCTACTGAGTCCGGGCTTCTTAATGTATATTTTTGGGGTGGTATTATAGGAACTTTTTTATATAGTATGATATATTGGATGGCTGCTTATTATGGAATTTTTAGGTCAAAAAATAATTTTTGTAAATTAATCGGCTTGTTTATAATTTTTAGATGGGTCATATCTTTTGTTGATGAACCTAATGGCTGGGTCTGCAGTAATATTATGCTGTATTTTTTTATGGGTATTTGTCTCAACAAAAAAATTAGAAACCTTGATGATGAATTTATGCAAAGATATTTAAAAATAGAGTAAGGATGAAGGTATTATGGTTAAGTAATTCTGCTTTTGTTTCTGAAAAAACAAAGGCTACTGGTAGTTGGGTACAGCAAATGGCTGAGCAGTTAGCTACATCAATAGAAATGGTTAATGTTGCAGATGGTATTGTAGACAAGCCTACATCCAGCAACTTCAAAAATATAAAACAATGGATAATTCCGGCAAAATCAAGTAACTATGGACAAGAAGCTTCTGTTGAAACTTGTTCTTTAGTGAAGGAGATAATTGAAAAAGAAAAACCTGATTTGGTTCACATCTGGGGTACAGAGAAATTTTGGGCTTCTATTTACCGTAAAGGATATATTTGTGTTCCTACTATTCTTGATATACAAGGATTACTTGCTCCTTATACAGAATATTATTATGGGGGATTGAGTATAAAGGAAATCTTCAAATCAATTCACTTGAAAGAATTCCTTATGCCTACAAGAACTCTTTTCCATAAAAAAGAAGTGTTTAGAAAAAGAGGTGTATCTGAAACAGCTAATATCAAATCATTCAAGCATATCTCTTACCAATCTCAATGGGTAAAGAATTATATTTCATTTGTCAATCCAAGCGCAACGCTTTATCCTACGAAAATTATGCTTCGTAAAGCCTTTATTGAATCACAAAAATGGAATTTTCATAATGTAGGAGATTCACCTGTCGTTTTTTCTACCTGTTCTGCAGCTGTTACTTATAAGGGTATGCATATTATCATAAAGGCAATAGCTTTGCTTAAGAGTAACTATCCGAAGATAAAACTGAAATTAGCAGGTAATGTCAATGTGGGCAATAAACTGTTAGATGGTTATTCGGCTTTCTTGAACATGCTAATAAAAAAGTATGGCTTGCAAGAGAATGTTATATATCTTGGATCTTTAGATGAAAATCAAATTATCGCTCATCTTCAAGAGGCTAATGCTTGTGTAATACCATCGTTTGTAGAAACATACTGTTTGGCATTTGCAGAATCGATGATAGTTGGTACTCCAACAATAGCCTCATTTGCTGGTGCTATGCCAGAATTAGCAGAGAATGGTAAAGAAGCTTTGTTTTATAATTCCGTAGATTATTATACTTGTGCTTCTTTGATAGATAAAGTCCTACAAGATAGAGGGCTTGCTGAAAAGTTATCTGAAAATGGCAGGGCAAGGCGAATGAAGGAGAATGATATTGATACTGTCGTAAAAACACAGTTGGCAATATATAATAAGGTTTTAAATTATGAGTTTAATAAGTCTGATTTTTAAGTCTTTTAGGAAAATAGTTTATATAGCTACTGGGGGGACAAATAATTTGTGTGCTAGATACCTGTTTATAGGCAATAATGTTGCTTATAAATCCTTTCACACTAACGGCATACCCTATGTTATGGTAGCTCGGGGTGGAAAATTTTCTATTGGCAATAACTTTGCCATGAACAATGGCATTAAAGGAAATCCAATAGGTTGTTATGAACGCTGCACATTCTTTGTGGACAGAGGAGCAGTACTGACTATTGGTGACAATGTAGGTATGTCTCAGGCAGCTTTGATCTGTCATAAAAGCATTACTATAGGAAATAATGTGAAGATTGGTGGTGGGGTTTGTATTTATGATACCGACTTTCATTCTCTTGACCCTGTTATCCGTAGGAGTAGTGAGGATTTGAAGAATAGAGCAGAAAAGTCTGTTGTTATAGACAATGATGTTTTTATCGGTGCCAAGTCTATTATTTTAAAGGGCGTGACCATCGGTGAGAATAGTGTGATAGGAGCTGGTTCTGTTGTTACGAAATCGGTTCCTGCCAATCAAATATGGGCAGGGAATCCTGCAAAGTTTATAAGAAGCATTTAATATCTTATGTTAGATTCAAGGTATGATGGAATTTTCCAGTATCCGCAAATCGTGCAGGATTATTGGAAGAACGAGCCCAATTATCTTATAGAATATGATGAATGTTGTGATTCTAAGGATTATTGTGCCATCTATTTTTGTAGTAATGATATTTGGTTTCCGCATACGGAAGAGATATTTCGCAAGCGAATTGTTGAGAAGAATTTCTTTGAGTGGTATCATTGTCGTATAAATAAAGCTTATAAACATATATTTGTGCGAGATGTTTTCAAGCAATGGTATCTTACTGGCATCAATGGACAGATAAATTCACCACAAAAAATGTTGGAATTCTTAAAGCAAGAAACAGATGGCTTTAAAGTTATAACAATAGGAAGTTCGGCTGGAGGTTATGCTTCTGCTTTATTCGGACCAAAATTAAAGGCAGAAAAATCAATCTGTTTCAATGGTCAGTTTTGTCTAGAAAGATTGGTAAACGAAAGCAGTCTTACTATTTCTCCACTTTTGTTTAGTATATTTAAAAAGAATAATAGGGAAGCCGTTAATATATTAAACGATATCGACACGGACTCTCCGATATATTATATTTATTCAGATAGGTCAAGGTGGGATGTTGAGCAACATGAGTATACTAAAGGGGTGCAGAATGTTAAATGCATAGAGTTTAATTCCTCAAAGCATGGCATTCCCTTCTTAAAGGTTGCTCTTCCTAAATTCATAAATTTGGAGGTTGGTCAATTGGATGAACTAACACGAAAAGTTCAGCATCCATTACTATTTACAATTAAGTTTGTTGGCATATATAAAACGATTTCTGGCTTCGTAAGCCAGGTTTATAAAGCGTATAAAAAACGACATTAGTTTATGAAAACAATAGCTGTGCTCCTTACGGTGTTTAACCGCAAGGACAAAACATTACAATGCCTGAAAAGGCTATATGACTTGTTGCCATTGGATGGCTATCAGGTGGATGTGTATCTTACTGACGACGGATGTACGGATGGTACGCCGGAAGCGGTGTCTGAACAATTTCCACAAGTAAATGTAATACATGCCAAGGGCGATTTGTTCTGGAATCGCGGTATGTGGACAGCATGGGACACTGCTGCAAAGGCTAAGGACTATGACTTTTATTTGTGGCTCAACGATGATACCTTTGTTTATGGGAATATGTTGAAGGTTCTTACTGATGCTGCTGTTGAGACAAACGAAAAGGCAATCATTGTAGGTGCCACAGAAGCAACAAACCACTCAAAAATAACTTATGGTGGTAGATTACGGGGTGGGATAATTCCGAAGCCGAATGGTAAGTTAATCCCGGTTGATTACTTTAATGGTAATATTGTATTGATACCACGGGCAGCTTACAATGTGCTTGGCAATCTGGATTTTTATTTTACTCATAGTAAAGGCGACTTTGATTATGGTATGAGGGCAAAGAAGGCTGGTATTACTATGTACCTCGCTGGCGAAGTGTTGGGTGAGTGTGATGAGCATCCAACGCTCGATAAATGGTGCAATCCAGAAGTGCCATTAGTACAACGCTGGAAAATGCTCTATCGTCCAAACGGAATGCCACCAAAAGAGACGTTCCATTTGGAAAACCGTCATTATGGATTACTAACGGCATGTCTGCATTATATTACAGTGCATCTGAGATGTCTTTATCCTAAATTATGGACTTAATAGATATATTTATGAAATGGAAAGAATGTAAAAACTTGATATGTTGTGATTTAAAAAGACTTGAAAATCATTCGTGGGGGGGTAGCGTACTTCTTTACTAATGCTTCTTTTAAAATTACTTTGACATTTCGATTGGGTAGCTATTTGAAGACAAAAAAAGGAATGTTTTTTAGATTCCTGTATCTTTTGGTCTTTATGCTACATAAACATTATCAATATCTTACGGGGATACAGTTGTCTATTGGTACTAGAGTAGGAAAAGGATTGGCATTTTCACATTTCTCTTGTATTGTAATCAATTCAAATTGTACAATTGGTGATTATTGCACAATATTTCAGAGGGTTACTATTGGTAGCGTTAGAGGACCCAAAGGAGGAGTTCCACATATCGGCAATAATGTAGTATTAGCTTCAGGAGCAAAAATTATTGGAAATGTGAAGATTGGCAACAATGTTATGGTAGGTGCTGGTGCTGTCGTCGTGGATGATATTCCTGACAATGCCGTTGTTGCTGGAGTTCCTGCAAAGGTACTGTCGTACAACGGTGAATTTAACACAAAACTTTATTTACAATGAATGATAAGATACCTGTGTTAGTGCTTGCTTTCAATAGGGCAGACCATGTAGAAATGGCTATGCAAGCCATCAGAGAATACAAACCTGACAGATTGTATTTGGAATGCGATGGTGCAAGATTGCATAAGCAAGGCGAAAAGGATGCGGTTGAGGCAACACGAAAGGCTATGCTTGATGCTGTGGATTGGCCTTGTGAAGTAAAAACACTTTTTAGGCAGGAAAATTTAGGTTGTGCTAAGGCGGTTTATGGCGCAATAACGTGGTTTTTTGAGCAAGAAGAATATGGTGTGATTATAGAGGATGATGTTGTTGTTGGTCAAGGCTTCTTCAGACTATGTGAAATTCTCCTTCCACGCTATAAGAATGATGAGCGCATTATGGAAATCTCGGCAGAAAACCATTATCCAAAACTGCAAAATGCCAATACTTATTTTTATACAATAGATTTTAAATGTTGGGGATGGGCAAGTTGGGCACGTGCTTGGAAACATATGGATATGAGCATGAGTAAATGGCCTGAACAATCTTTGTTTAAATTGATCCGTCCATTTGGGATATTTAAAGGTTGTATGATGTATTATTATTGGAATCGAACCTATAAAAACATTCATAAATGTACTTCTTGGGCAACACGCTGGGCTTTCGCAATTTTTGCAGAAAACGGACTCTGTATTATACCAGGAGACAATTTGGCTTTGAACATAGGAATGGATGGAGGTGCGCATTATGAACATGGGGATGTTAATCCTTATGCACATCTTAAAATAGGTGCTTTATATGAGCCGATAAGATATAATGATGATATAAAGTTAGACTTACATCAGCAGAAGCTATGTAATAAAGATTTTTTTAGAGTCAGAATGATAGGGCTTAGAAAGAAGATAAGAAGAATATTCCATTGATTATATGCAAGTTATCAATTATAATAATATGGCGAATGGAGACACAATGTTGAGATTCGAAGAAAAGCTAAGACATATGGTTATGTTAAATAAATTAGGGAGGGGTAAATATGTAATATTTAAATCACTTTCTACCACTTCTGTAATTTGTAAAAAATGGAGGAATGTTGCATGAAGCCAAAGATTCTTTTTATAATGCACATGCCTCCTCCCGTTCATGGAGCGGCTATGATGGGTCAATATGTACATGATAGTAAACTGATTAATGAAAAGTTTGAATGTCATTACATAAATCCTTCTTTGTCTACTTCTGTTGCTAATGTTGGTAAGGTAAGCATTGGTAAAATATTTTTTATGATAAAGAATATCATAAATATTATTAGAAAAGTAATAAATATAAAACCAGATCTTTGCTATTATACTCCGACTGCAGATGGGTGGGGAATCTATAGAGATTTGGTAGTTCTGAGTTTACTGAAATGGCAGAAGCAGAAAATTATTCTTCATATGCACAATAAAGGAGTGAGAGATTTTTCTGAAAAACACTGTTTAGCTCGTTGGGCTTATAGACGTATTTTTAAAAATACTCATGTTATTTTATTGGCAAAGGAACTTTATCCGGATATTCAGGAATATGTCCTGGAAAAAAATATATACTATTGTCCTAACGGTATGCCTCAAACAAATCTTGATGGCTATGAAAGGACATCTGTACATTCTCCATATACATTCTTATTCCTTTCTAATATGATTGAGGCAAAGGGTGTTGTTGATTTGTTAAAAGCTTGTGCAATACTTTCGAAAAATGGTATTAAGTTTACGTGCAATTTTGTAGGTAGATGGAGTACTGTTAGCGAAGAACGTTTTGATAAATTAATAAAGGTGTTTGGTATCGAAGATAAAATAAATTATTTGGGTGCTAAGTATGACAAAGAGAAAATACGAGAATTTATACATTCTGATGCGCTGGTGTTCCCATCGCATAGTGAAACCTTTGGCCTGGTATTATTAGAGGCCATGGAATATGAAATGCCTTGCATAAGTACTCGTGTTGGTGGTATTCCTTCTGTGGTAAATGACTACGATACAGGCTTCTTAGTGCAATCAAAAGATACAGATGCTTTGGCAGACAAGATGCTTTGGTTAATAGAGCATCAAGAAGAGGGATTGCTTATGGGAAAGAAAGGTAGAAATAGATTCTTAGAGAATTTCACGTTAGATATATTTGAGCATAGAATGATTGATATATTAAGTGCAGTTATTAAAGCAAAAAACAATAATTAAAATTTATAGCAAGAAACAAAATTTTAGGATTTGAACTTTTGGAAAAAGGTTGAAAGAGAAAAGTTGCTCTTGCTGAATGATGACAAGGCTTTTGATAATGTTGAAAAATTGGACAAATTGTATGGAGTCAAGGTCTTGAAATATGTATGGAACATTGCCCTTATTGTAGTGTTACCATATTTAATCAACAATGCTGATGGCATCATAAAATGGATAGGAACACAAATTCCGATTATATGGAATGCTGTATTGATAAAATGATGTTTTTGTTATATGTTTTTATTATTTTGCAATATTAAATCATGCTTAAGATTTTAATCAATGCATATGCTTGCTCGCCAGGAATGGGCAGTGAGCCAGGAATGGCGTGGAACTGGGTGAGCAATCTTGCCAAGTTCTGTGAGTTGTATATCATAACCGAAGGGGAATTTCGGGAGAAGATAGAGGAGGTGGTGCCTACGCTGGAGCAGGGCAAGAACATGCACTTCTATTACAACCCTGTGACGGATGAGATACGCAAAATGTGCTGGAACCAGGGCGACTGGCGATTCTACAAGTATTATCGTGAGTGGCAGTGGAAGACGTATCTCATGGCGAAGGAGATTTGTTCTTCTGAGCATATTGATGTGCTGCATCAGCTGAATATGATCGGATTCCGTGAGCCGGGCTATCTCTGGAAGTTGTCGAAGGAGAACGGTGTGCCGTTTGTTTGGGGACCGGTTGACGCTAAGGACAAGTTCCCAGTAGCATACTTGGATGGGGCGAGCATAAAAACAAAGCTGTTCATGCAACTGAAGAACTTCCTCACTGGTATTCAGTTGAGATATTCGGGACGTGTGCTTAAGGCAGCTCGTCAGGCTTCGATTATATTCTCCGCTTCTTCAAACTCGCAGCGTTCGTTCAAGAAATATATGCACATCGATTCGCCATTGCTCAACGAAACCGGCTGCTACGTTCAAGAGCATCCAATTACGGACAAATCGCAGAAGGAGACTTTCGATGTGCTTTGGGTAGGCAAAATGGACTTTCGCAAGCAGTTGTCTCTGGCTTTACAGACTATGGCAGCTATCGGCGACAACAAGTTCAGACTGCACATCGTAGGTGGTGGTGATTCGGCTTTTTATCAGCAGATGGCTGAAGGCTTAGGCATTGCCGACCAATGTGTATGGCATGGTATGGTCAGTCACGACGAGGTGCAGAAGCTAATGCAAGCGTCGGACATTTTCTTCTTCACCAGTGTAGCAGAAGGCACGCCGCATGTGGTGTTGGAGGCAATAGGCAACAATCTCCCCGTGGTATGTTTCGACACTTGCGGTCAGGGTGATGCCGTGAACGACAAGGTAGGCAGAAAGGTGGCTCTCTCCAATCCAGCGCAATCAGCCACCGACTTCGCAAAGCTGCTTAACAATCTGGAGCATGACAGAAACCTGCTTAAGCAACTGTCGGAGAACTGCAAGCAAAGACAAAACGAACTGTCGTGGGAGGAGAAAGCAAAAACGATGGTGGAGTGGTATGAGAAAGTAAAATTATAAAATGATGTTTAGACTTAAAGATTTAGATATTTTGGGTAGCAAGGCGGAGCTCGCCTCGCTGCCTGAGGGCAAATTGCTTATCAATACAATTAATGCACATTCGTACAACACTGCACGTAAGGACAGGTTGTTCGCTGAGGCACTGACAAATGGTGATGTGCTCATTCCAGACGGGGTGAGCATCGTGAAGGCGTGCCGATGGATAAAGGCGAAGAGCCAACCGAAGGAACGTATTGCGGGGTGGGATTTGTTCGAGTTTGAAATGAACAAACTCGAAGAATGTGGAGTGAAGAATGTTTCCCGTGAGCGTCCGCTCACGGTTATGTTCATGGGCAGTTCGGAGAAGGTGCTCGACCTGATTGTGAAGCGGGCGGCTAAGGTGTATCCGCATCTGAAGGTGGTGACTTACTCGCCTCCTTATAAGCCTGAGTTCTCAGAGGAGGACAATAAGGCTATCATTGATGCTATCAATGCTGCTGATCCTGACTTGCTATGGATTGGTATGACTGCGCCAAAGCAGGAGAAGTGGACTTTCTCGCATTGGGATGAACTGAATATCCACTGCCATGTAGGTACCATCGGGGCGGTGTTCGACTTCTTTGCTGGTACGGTGGAGCGTGCACCCGTATGGTGGCAGCGTCATGGTTTGGAGTGGCTTTATCGACTGCTGAAGGAGCCGAAGCGTATGTGGCGCAGGTATATCATTGGCAATACGCTGTTCCTTTTCAATATTGTCTTTCGCGAGAGATGGTAAAGGATATTTACTACAAATTCATACAATTCTCGCTTGGTATTTATGATGGTCGGGAGTTCGTTGACGGGTCGGCACTGACGGGCTTCGATTGGGAGCGTTTCTTTGGTTTTGCCAGGAAGCAGACGTTAGTGGGCATCATCATGGAGGGCATATCGAAACTGCCGAAAAGCGTGGCACCAACGCAGAAACTGCTGATGAATTGGTTCATGGCAAGCCAGGGTATACGTCGACAGAATTGGATGCTAAACGAAGCTACCGCCGATATATATAATAAGGTGAGGACTGCGGGCTACGACTGTTGCATACTGAAAGGACAAGCGAATGCTGCGATGTACCCAAATCCGGCTGCGCGTACCTCTGGTGATGTGGATATGTGGGTGAAGGCATCGCGTGAGGAGATACGTGCGTTGGCTCATTTGCTGACAAAGGAAAATGGACGTGTGGACGAGGAGAGCTTTAGCCATATCGCTATCACTCTGAATGGTGTATGCGTTGAGCTACATTACACACCGGGCTTCATGGCAAACTTTGTGTATAGCCGTCGTTTACAACGATGGTTTGAGGATAGCATCGAGGGGCTGTGTCGCAATATGATTGCATTGCCCGATGAGGTTGGTGAGGTAGCCTCTCCTACTCCTGCGTTCAATGCTGTCTATCAGTTGTACCACCTCTATCATCATTACTTCTATGAGGGTGTCGGACTACGCCAAGTGGTAGACTATTACTACGTAATTTTGAATTTTGAATTAGGAGTTTGGAATTGTCGCTTATGCGATGAGGAGTTGAAGAATTGTGAATTGGAATTTCAAAACTCAAAATTGAATAATTCAAAATCGGCAAAGCCGATAATTCAAAGTTCAAAACTCAAAATTCAAAACTCGCTAAAGCGTCTCGGCTTATGGAACTTCGCAGGTGCAATGATGTATGTGTTGCATGAGGTGATGGGATTGTCGGAGGAACTGATGATTGCACCGATAGACAAGACACGTGGACGGATGCTGCTCGACGACATCCTGCATGGTGGCAATTTCGGACATCACGACAAACGTCATGCGTGGGGACACGATGCTTATAAAGACAACGGCTTCAAGCACGGAGCGTTGGGGCATAATCTGTTAAGATTATACCGCGACGCTCGTCTGCTTAGATATTATCCTGCGGAGGCACTAAGCGAACCGCTATTTAGAATTTGGCATTTATTTTGGAGAATGCGAAATAAGAAATGCTGACGCAAGCTTTACTTGCGCCCTGCCTTCCATCCGTCTGTTCCGTAGCATCCCTGCTCTGTCACAATAACAACTTTATTGCCGTCGAGCACCTTGCGCGGACTATGCACCTTTGCGTCATTCGTTGCGCCGTTGATAGCGGTCGGTTCGGTGACAACAAGGTGCATTGTTGTTTCTACCCCACTGTCGTATGTGGTGGCGGTGATGGTTGTTTCGCCTACGCTAAGGAGCGTAACGTAACCACCTGTGACGGTCGCAACGCTCTCGTTTGAACTCTTCCAATGCAAGCGTTTGTCGGTAGTGGTCTTCGGCATGAATGTCGGGCGCAATCCAATGTGGGCAACATCTAACGATACCGTCATCTCTTCCTCTGCAAAGCTGATCGAACGCGATAGCTCGGGCTGCTTCTGCTCACCCTTGCGATAGAGGAACGGCAGGGGCAGGGTCTTGGATGTGTAGAGGTTGAAGCGTGCGTAGTTGTTATCCGGAGTGCTGTAGCGCATTGTGCCGTAAGCTTCGTTAGTAGGAGTAAGCGTTGCGCCTTCGTGATCAAGTGCTATATTCCACTCGGTTATGCCCTCGTTCCATGCCAACTTCTGCTTGCCTGTCGCACCAAGCTGACGACCGAATTGGTCGGTGAGGATCCAGTGCTGCTGGTCGGCAGACTTGTTCAGTGTGAAGCGTAGCACATCTGGGCAGGTAACGTCAGCCGTTGAGGTCACCGACACTACATCGAGATAGTTTGTCTCGTCCATGCCGCCTAAGTCGGCAGCTGCCGATCCGTTGCGGTATATCATCACCTCGTCGCCCGCGCTGAGCGTGCTCTTCTTCGTGAGCTTCTCATACTGCCAGCCGAGCGGCGACTCCAAAGCTACATCAGCCTCATCGTATTCGATAGTGATGGCATCGAGATACACCGAGCCTTCGCTCTTACCTCCAGCCACAACGATGCTCATGTCGTTGGTGGTGATGGCTGGTGCGTCTATCTGCTTCGTCACGTCGACATATACGCCGAGGTCTTTCGATACCCACTCGCCGAACCAGTCGCTGCTGGCGAAGTCGACCGGTGCCAACGAGTAGAGCGTTGTACCACCATCGTTGAGCGACACGCCCACTTGTCCTTTCTTATTGTTTGAGCACATCGAGAACGTGATGCTGCGCACCTTGCAGCCTTGCCATCCTTCGAGATAGAGCACAGCCTCGTGGTTGCGAGGTATCTGGTTGTAGCGGTTGCCCGTTGTTGCACCGAACTTGTTCTCGAAGTCTACTCGCGAGTTGCGTGGCACCGTTCCACATGCTGCTATCTTGAACTCTGCCGTCTGCTTGTTGTATTCAACGATTTTGTACATCACTTCTGCTGCATCCGCTGCAACAGAAATCGTAAGGAACGCTGCTACTGTCATTGCCTTACGCACAATACCCATCAGATTTTTCATATCCTTGTTTTTAGGCTTTTAGGCTGAGTGGTATGGGCAAGATGCCCATACCTCCTACCCTTTTTGCTTTTACTCTTTTACTTTTCCTGCAAAGGTACTGCTTTTTTATGTTTTCTGCTAAAAATCCATTATCTTTATAAAAAGTGTGCCTTCTATGTTTCTCGCGTAGAAACATAGAAGGCACACACTCTTTATTGCATTTACAAGGTTACAGCCACGCTCCGAAGCGTGGCTGCGGCAGTGGTGCCGAGAAGTAGTAGTTCTGATCGTTGGCGCTGTCGAGGAAGTTCACCCTCTTCATGCCGAAGAACGGGATGCCGTTCGGGAAGATGCGCGCAAAGTCGGTCACACCGCCCGAGAGAGCGGGACTACCCTGCTGCAGGTCGAAGTTCCACGCCTTATCGAAAGCAAGCGGAGCGCCCTTGTCGGGGTCGTCGACCTCGCAGTTGATGTCCATACCAGCGTTCTGCTTGAAATTCTTGAAGAGCGGATTTAACTGGCCTGCTGTGGCGCTCTTTATATCCGTGTCGAACCAGATGCCGAGCGAAGCGCCCTTTGCCATCTGCTCCACGCCAGTAGCGGTAGAAGCGTAGTAGTAGTTGGGCGTGAGACGGCTGTGCTCTATGTCGGCGCCGTCCTGCTTGGGCTGTTTCAGACCGAAGCGCGAGTCGTAGCAGAGGTTGTTCACGAACACTGGTCGCGCAGCCTTCTCCACCCATACCGAACCGCCCTTCTTATTCTTCGAGCGTCGCCAACCGCAGTCGACGATGGTATTGTTGTAGACAGTCATGTCGGTGAGTGGCACCACCTCGCTGTTGCCGGCGTTGGAGAGCTTAAAGGCGTTGGTGCAGGCGTTGTATATCACGTTGTTGGCTACGTCGAGCTTGCAGCCCGCCTTCACGTTGATAGCCTCGCCGCCGTCGGCAGCGTTACCCGAATCGGCGAAGATGTTGCCCGCGATCACGCCGTTGCCGCCCGTGAAGTAGGTCTGGTCGTTGTAGTTGTCGTGGAAGAAGCTGTTGGCGATGACAAACTTGCCGTTGACGTTGCAGAAGTGGAAGGCCGGCACGCCGCCGTCGATGGTGGTCTTGAAGAGCTTGTTCTGGAACGATGCCGACGACTCGGTAGGCGTGGCGCCGGCGTAGGCTATGTCTACATGGTTGAGCACCACTTCCTCCGAGTTGTAGCCGCAGATGATGCCGCCCCAGGCTTCGGGCTTCTTGCGGTCGGAGGTGAAGGTGACGGGCTTCTCGGCTGTACCGAGGCAGTAGAGGTTGCCCAGCACCACCACTTCTACAGGCACCTGCACGTCAGCCTTGCACGTCACCGTCACGCCTGGCTCTATATAGAGCGATGTGCCGACGGGTATCTCTACGCTCTCGCTCAGCGTGGTGTCGTTCGACCACACGAGCGAGCCTACAGGATACTCCGCCACGGCGGTCTTTATGACGTTTGTAGAACCTTGGTTGGCGTTGCCGTTGTTGCCTGCATAATCGTACGGATTGATGTTGTCGTTCTCGCAAGACGCTGAGAACATTGCCGTTGCTGCAGCGAGCAGCATACCGGCCATTGTGTTTATCTTCTTCATTGTATGATGTTGTTATGGTGAGGTGGTGGGGTGGTGAAATGGTGAGGTGGTGAGACGGTGAGATGATGATAAAATCAGAGCTTGTAGCGCACGCCGAGCAGGAAAGTTCTGCCGTAACGATATGTGCCAACGATGGTCTTGTCGCTCTTCTGTCCTTCATACTCGAGGTTGCTCTGGTTGACGGTCTTGAGGTATCGCTCGCGCTTTGCGTCGAGCAGGTTGTTGGCCTTGAAGAAGAGCGAGATGCCGTTGTGGAACTTCTTCTCTGCGCTGAAGTCGAGTCCGAACATCGCCTTGTCCCACTGGTCGGCGTCCTTGAACGGCGACACAAGTGCGAGTTTCGTGCCGGTGAACGAGGCTGCAAGCTGTGCGTTCCAACCATGTTCGGTGTCCTTGTAGAGCAGTGAGAGATTGGCTGTGTGCGGCGCCTGGTTCACGAGCGGACGAGTCTGCGTAACGCCCGTCTTATACTCTGCGCTGCCTTCCTTGTACTGGCGCTTCGAAGTGGTAATCTCCGAGTGGGTGTAGGTATAGTTTGCCTTCACACCGAAGTGGCGTATGTACTTTATCACATCTATCTCGAAGCCCATATTCTTCGCGTTGCCCAGGTTGGCGGGCATGTAGTAGGCATCTGTTCCGGCGCCGATTTTGCCGTCCGACGTAACGAACACCTGTTCTATCGGGTTCTTCAGATACTTATAGAAGACGCCTGCGAGAATCTGCTCTGTGCTCGACGGGAACCACTCCCAGCGTAGGTCGATATTGTCGATGCGGGCGCGCTTCAGTTCGGGGTTTCCCTTCTCCTGATACTCCTCGCCCTGTATCTGGTAGGGTACAATCTCGTAGAATCCAGGTCGGTTGATAGAACGGTAGTAAGAGAGGCGCACGTTCATCTTCTTTGTCGGTGTCCACTTCACTGAAGCCGACGGCAGATAGTCCCAATAGCTCTGCTCGCCCACCTGCCCCATGTTGCGGAAGTGCTGCAGCATGGTGTATATCTGGTTGGTATGTTCGGCGCGTAAGCCCACGTTCAGCTCTCCGAGAGCGCTGCTCAGCGTAGCCATAGCGTAGACTCCGCCGATGTGCTCCTTCGAGTCGTAGTTGAGCTGAGACGCCTGCGAGTAAGGCGTCTTGCATACCCAATCGACGTTGGCGAACTGCTCGTATCCGTTGCCGTCGAGCTGCTGCGATATATCAGCCGGGTTGAAGACGTACGAGTAGTAGCGGTTGCTGCGCTCCTTGCGGCGATACTGCGCTCCAAGCTTCCACAAAGCGTCCAGCTTGTCGCCGAAGCGTGTGTCGTAAGCGAGGTTGATGTAGCCCGCCCAGTCGGTATCCTTGTTGTGCTGGAAGCGGCGTTCCGCACTCTTAGGCAGCGTCTTCAGGATGTTCTTCTCCTGGCTCCATATGTCGCCCGACACGGCGTCGCCCTCAGCGCCGGCACTACGGCCAACGGTGTTGGTAAGCGTCACGTATGTGCGGTCGGGGTCTTCGGCTCTTGCCTGCGAGAACACGCCCGACCAGTCGACCGTGAAGCGGTCGGTCAGATGGTGCGTGCCCTTGAGGTTGGTGGCGAAGATGCTCTGCGTAGAAGAAATGGAGCGCAGCTCGTCGTCCTGCGTGTACGAGTCGGCACTGATATACTCGGTGTTCACGCCGTTGTTGTAGCGCACGCCCTTCGAGTTGGTGCGCACGTACATGTTGTACCATTCGAGCTTGTGGTTCGAGAGCGAGAGGTCGAGCTTTGCGTGCAGCCCCGCCGTGAAGTCGTGTACGCTGTAGTAGCGGTGGTTAAGCGTAGAGATATACATAGCCTGTTCGCCCGACGCCATCTTCACCGAGTTGTATGTACGCTCCGTGCCACGGAAGGTGTTCTGCACACTTCCGGCAAGCATCACGCCGATACGGTTGTTCCAGAAACGGTCGCCAACGCTGAGACCGCCGATGAAGTTGGGCGCCGGCGTAGCATGGCTCTTCATCTGCACCGGTCCGTTCCTGAAGTCGGAAGCCGAAGCCTTATAGTCTGAGCCGAACGCCTCGTAGGACGAACGGTGAGTATAGTCGGAGCGGTTGGTCGTGAGATAGTCTCTTGCGCCGCTCCAGAAGTAGTCGCTCATGCCTACGGCGGCGTTAGCCTGCAACTGGAAGCGTGCGGGCGCATCCTTCATCACCATGTCGACCACTCCACCTGCGGCGTCGCCCTCCATGTCGGCAGTAAGCGACTTCGAAACCACGAGGCGGTCCATCAGGTCGGACGGGAAGATGTTGAGCGGAACGTAGCGGTTCTTGTCGTCGGGGCTCGGTATCTTCACACCGTTCACGAGCGTATAGTTGTAGCGCTTGTCCATGCCTCGGAGTATGGCGTACGAAGCCTCGCCCGAAGCGTCGCGCTCCATGGTCACGCCCGACACGCGCTGAAGCACGCTCGCCACATTCACGTCGGGCGAGAGCTGTATGCTCTGCTGGCTCATCACGTTGAGCACGCTCGCCGCATTCTTCACCGTCTCGACGGCGCTGCGGTCGGAGCGATACTCGCGGCGTCCGGTTACAACCACCTCGCCCAACTGCTGCAAGTCTTCGTCCAAGGCGATAATGAGTTGTCCGTCCTTGCCTTTCTCCGAGCCTTTGTCATAGTCTTTCGCCACGTCGACCACCATCTCTCTTGTCTTGTACGCCATGTACGAGACAACAAGCGTGTAGCGACCGCGGTCGGGCAGTTCGCGCAGCGTGAAGGTGCCGTCGAGACCGGTTGTGGTGCTGACGCTTGGCAGCTCCTTCACTCTGATAACGGTGCCGATAAGCGGCTCGCCGGTCTTGTGGTCCTTGACGATGCCGTCGAGCGTGTGCGCTGTTATGGCAGAGGTAGCAGCCGTGAGGAGTGCCGCTGTGAATAAGAATCTCTTCATGCTATTTCGACTTTGTTATCGTGTGAATAATCTTTCCGTCCTTGTCTATCATCGACATCTTCAACTGCTTCTTGTCTACGGTGAACACAGAGAAGCCGTCGGCAGAGCTGCAGAACACCGTGCCGTCGGTAGGCTTCACGGGACGCGCCAACGACGACGACGAGTTGACTACGTAGTCGATATTGTCACCCTTCTTCTGTATGTGCTGGAAGTTGTGGATGTGTCCGCAGGCGTATATAGCCACGTTGTTATATTTGTGAAGCACGGGCAGCAGACGCTTCTGCATGTCGAGACGCTCGCTCTCCTTCTTGTTGGTGTCGGCATATATCGGGTGATGACCCATCACAACCACCCAGTCTTCCTTGGCGTTGCGCAGCGTCTCGTCGAGCCACGCCAGCTGCGCCTCAGCGTTCTGCTTACAGGCGTCGGGATAGACGCTCGAATTCTTACGATAAGAGTCGATGAGCGGTGTTGTGTCGAGCATCACAATGCGCACGGAAGTGTTGCCGTGCTTGAACACCTTAGTATAATACCTGGCAGGCATCATCCATCGGCGGCTCACCTTGCCGTAGTCCATGAAAGCCTGCGTATTGCCGCGATACTCGTGGTTGCCGCAAACTGGGAACCAGTCGAGCATAAGGTCGGGATGCGAGTAAACCAGCTCGTAGTTGGTCATCCAAAGCGGGTCCTGTAGCGACGCAATACCATTGAAATGATGAATGTCGCCCGCAGCAAACACACACTCTGGGTCAACCACTCCCGCCATCTCGCCCATCAGTTCGGCTATCGGCTTCTGGTCGTAATAGCCGTTGCGTCCCATGTCGTTGGTCATACAGAGCGTCACGTCGCCCTTCAGCTGCTGCCACTCGGCACGCACGTCGTCAGCAACCGGTTGCGCTACGGCAGCCGTTGCCACCTTCGCCTTGCAGCACGCCTGCGCTCCGTCTGCGCTCTGCGCCTGCATGCCCATAGAACCTAAAAACATCATTGCAGCCAATGACCACACAGCCATTCTTCTGCCGCAGCTTTCTCTCACTACTTTCTTTTTCATTCTTTTGCTTATTTAGTTAACTATGTGTAAAATTTCGGGTGCAAAAGTAAAAGTATAGTGTGTCAAAGAAGTTACAAAAATTTTATAATCAGAAGTCTTCCTGCGACGACTCTTCTTTTTCCCATCCTGCGCTGCAGTCCGCCACCCAGAAAGCAGATGCCCGATACAATCCGCGTGTTCAAGCGCTGGCTATACACTTAAATTATCTTAATGCTTCACAAAAAAATACTATAAATACTTGTTTGTATATGTCTAAAAGTGTAGCTTTGCAGCAGTTTCATGTGTCTAAAAGTGTAAGAATTCTGAGTTTTCATGTGTCTAAAAGTGTAAGACTTCTGAGCTTTTATGTGTCTAAAAGTGTAAACTATGAAAAGAAAGATATACAACAAGCTCGTAGAGTGGAAGAATCAAAAGCAGCACAAACCATTAATACTCAACGGTGTAAGACAATGCGGCAAGACTTTCATCCTTAAAGAATTCGGCAAAAAAGAATTCGCAAGCCTTGCCTACGTCAGTTGCGACAGAAACGAAAGCCTACAAGCCATATATGCGGGCGATTTCAATGTGTTTAGAATTATACAAGGATTAAGTGCTTTGACAGGAGTGGACATCATCCCCGGCAAGACACTTATATTCTTAGATGAAGTGCAAGCCTTTCCACAGGCATTAGAGGCATTGAAGTATTTTTGCGAAGACGCTCCCGAATATCATATTGTTGTGGCAGGATCTTTGTTAGGTGTAGCCTTACACGCAGGGGTATCCTTCCCCGTAGGAAAAGTACAGACACTACGCCTTTTCCCTATGGACTTTGAAGAGTTTCTTATGGCATTGGGGGAAGACCAACTGCTAAAGCTCATGCATAACCACGACTACGAACTGATGAATGCCTTCCACGAAAAACTAAAAGACTATCTGCGCCAATACTACTATGTAGGAGGAATGCCTGAGGTCGTAAAGCATTACGTAGAAAACAAATTGCTCAATCAGGTGCGAACCATTCAAAACGAAATTCTATCCAACTATGCAGGCGATTTCTCCAAACACGCACCCACACAAGAGGTACAACGCATCGACATGGTGTGGCAATCGATACTTGGGCAATTGTCTAAAGAGAACAAGAAATTCGTGTATGGAGTATTGAAAAAAGGCGGTAGGGCGAAAGAATTCGAGTTAGCCATACAATGGCTGATAGACGCAGGTCTGATATATAAAACTACAAAGGTGACAAAACCCGAATTGCCATTGAAGTTCTACGAAGACATATCTGCTTTCAAACTCTATTTATGCGACTGTGGATTGATGGGCGCTATGGCAGACACCGATGCTAAGAATGTGTTAATTAGCGATGCCGTATTTACTGAATACAAAGGGGCATTTACCGAACAGTATGTCCTTCAGCAACTACTCGCATCTAACATAAACAACATTTATTATTATAGTTCGGACACCTCACGCATGGAGATGGATTTCATTATTCCGCAGAAAGGTGCACTGGTACCAATAGAAGTGAAAGGAGGAACAAGCACAAAGGCAACATCACTACACAATTATCTAAAACAACATCAAGACATACCTGCCGTACGCTTCTCAATGCTCCCTTATCGCAAACAGGAAAATATAACCAACATGCCCCTATACGGTGTGTTTCTCAGTTTGGAATAAATATGCCAGTATAAAATGAAAGAATTGTAACTGGTTAACAAACAAGAAAGGAACAAGCAATGAAAGGTTACGCAAAACCGATACGCTCTATGATGCCGAAGGTTTCTTCTGGTCTGCCAAGCAAGCAGATACAAGATACTGTACAATGATTGCTCCACAAAAATACTTGTGGACTTCAATGGACAACAGAAGTAAACTTCGTTGCTTACGCTTCTTGTTTGAGAAATGCGACATAGCCGAGTCTGAATTGGTGCTGTTGCTTGAACCTGTAAAAGAATAAAAGTTATGGCAGAAAATAACAACATACCGCAGTTCGTGAATAGCGATTCATTCATGGTAGACAAGAACTATGTAAAATGGTTGTCTAACCTAAAGAAACGCTTCCATATGGCACAGCTCAAAGCTGCTGTCAAAGTGAATACGGAAATGCTCAAATTCTACTGGAGTTTGGGCGAAGACATTTGCGAAAAGCAGAAACAATACAAGTGGGGCGCAAAGGTTATTGACAGACTTAGTCTTGATATGCGTTCGGAATTTCCTCAGAGTGAGGGATTTTCCAGAGCTAACCTGTACCATATAAAGCGATGGTTCACATTCTATTCAAGCCAAATTGAATTTGTCTACCAGGCTGGTAGACAATTACAGGAAGTGGATGATGCCAACACCCCTATACCAGAGATATTGCTTTATGTGCCTTGGAGACATCAAACAGTAATTGTTTCCAAATGCGCCACAATAAACGCTGCGATGTTTTATCTCAATAAGGTCGTTGAGGGCAACATGAGCCGTACAGAATTGGAACATGTTATTAAGGCTCAACTGTACGAGCACACAGGCAAAGCTTTGAATAACTTTGATGTTACACTGCCGCAACCTCAAAACGCATTGGCAACAGAGATAATAAAAGACCCTTACAAGTTGGATTTCTTCTCGTTGCCAAGCAAGTTCAACGAAATGGACTTGGAGAATAAGTTAGCAACCAATATTACTCGCTTCCTCTTGGAACTGGGCAAAGGCTTTGCGTATGTCGGTCGGCAGATGGAACTTGACACGCCAAGTGGCAAGTCTTACTTCCCCGACATGGTTTTCTATCATACTCGTCTGAAATGTTATGTGGTGATCGAACTGAAAGTGGTTGACTTTATGCCAGAATTCATTGGCAAACTGAACTTCTATGTTTCGGCAGCAGACGAATTGCTTAGAGGCGAGGGAGATAATCCGAGCATCGGCATTCTTCTTTGCAAGGACAAAGACTCTTCTGTTGTCGAATGGTCTCTGCGTGGCATCACGACTCCGTTAGGTGTGGCAAGTTACCAATTGCAGGAGGTTTATGAACGCACATTGCTTGAAATAAAGCAGGAAGCCTCAGAAGAGAACGCTTCAGAAGATGAAAAATAAATAATAGAATGTAACAAAATGGACTTATCAAAACACTTTGTTTTACTCAATGGAGAGCCTAAGACCTTACAAATAGACACCATACAAAAAAATGGGAATACAGGTTATAGTGTGCGTTTCAAAAACAACGGACGTACATATAACTATGCCTATAGCAAAGTAACTTGGCTCAGTACTCCTGAGTGGAAAGACCCAACACAATGTAAGGTATATATAAATGGAACATTGACACAAAATATAAGAGAAATATGGCGCTTCGGCAATAACGAACATAGCTATTGGAGAATTATCTTTAACAATAATTTTGTATTGGATGATGCTTCTGGAAAAATCACAGTAGCACAATCCTGCCTACAAGAAACAGCCGCAAAGGATGTCCTTACCTACATGAAAAACGTGGCAACTATCAATCCTTTAGGCAGAGATGAACAGAATCATGAGGGAACACTATCGCAGATTTATAACAGTGTAGATTTTATTGATAAAGAGACAGCAGCTGCTTGCTACCTCAACCCTGCTAACAACAAGCCTAAGAAACGTTGTCATGCCGACTTGGTTTTTCCTTTTGGATGTAATACCAGCCAAAAGATTGCTGTAGCCAATGCCTTTGAACATCAAATAAGTGTCATCCAAGGTCCTCCTGGTACGGGTAAGACACAAACCATTTTGAACATTACCGCAAACATTATTAGACAAGGTAAAACGGTGATTGTTGTCTCTAACAACAATTCTGCTACAGCAAATGTGTTTGAGAAACTGGAAAAATATGGTATTGACTTTATAGCAGCCTCACTTGGTAACAAAGACAATAAAAATGCATTCATTGCTAATCAACCCATAATACCCACAGATCTTAATACGTGGGGGTTAGAACTCACAACCTATTTTAAAGTGAGACAGCACTTACATACTACCTCGCAACACTTAGACAAGGTTTATGAATTACAGAATGAACGTGCATTACTATTGCAAGAGCAACAAACGATAGGATTGGAGTGGAAACACTTCTGTAAGAACAATGGTATTGATGAAAATATAGAATTAGAAAACCATATCAATTCAAAGCGTATCTTATCCATTTGGCTAAGTTGCCAAATATGGACAGATGATAAGTATGTAAAATACACTCACGGAATTGGCAAATTAAAAGAACAAATCAAATGGTGGTGGATGAAATGGACATGTACCAACAGACTTCATATACAAAACAAAATTGACAAGAACAATTTGGCACCACTTATATTAGAACTTCAAACTTTATACTACAAAAATAAGATTCTGGAAATCGAGCAACGTATAGAAACAATCAATCAAGAAATGGCTTTATATGATGCAAAAGCATTGACTAATAATTTAGTCAAAGATTCCATGACACTCTTAAAATCGTCATTATACGACCATTATAAAGACCGAGAGAGAGTAGTTTTCACCGATACCAAGGACATGAAAAGACAAGGTGTGATGATGAAGAATGAATATCCTGTAATACTCAGCACCACTATGTCTGCACGTTCATGTGTATTTGCAGATGAACCATACGATTATATCATTATGGATGAAGCATCGCAAGTTTCATCAGAAACAGGAACTTTAGCTCTTACCTGCGCAAAGAATGCCGTTATCGTAGGAGATACGAAGCAATTGCCTAATGTGGAAACAGAAGAGGATAGAAAAAAGTTGCAGATCATTGCTAAACCTTATAACATATCAGATGGCTACGACTGTTCAAAGTATAGTTTTTTAGAATCAATACTAAAAGTTATACCCGATATAACAGAAACAATGCTTCGAGAACACTATCGTTGCCATCCGCGTATAATCAACTTTTGCAATCAAAAGTTTTATGGTGGCAACCTGCTTATCATGACAGAGGATAAAGGTGAAGAAAATGTATTAACAGCCATAAGAACCGTTAAGGGTAATCATGCTATTAATCATCTTAACCAGCGAGAGATAGATGTGGTGAAGAACGAACTATTACCGACTTTGAAAGATTGCAGCAGTATCGGTATTGTAACTCCATACAATAATCAAGTGGACGCTTTCCGCCAACAGCTGAATGATATAAAGATCGGAACAATACACAAATACCAAGGTCGTGAAGAAGACACTATTATCATGAGCGTTGTAGACAATCAGATTTCTGAGTTTGCCGATGACGCAAAGATGTTAAATGTAGCAGTATCAAGAGCACAAAAGCATTTCTGCCTCGTTATGACCGGAAATGAGCAAGCAAAGCACCGCAACATCATGGATTTGTTGGACTATATTGCCTACAACAACTGTACTGTGACAGAAAGCAAACTGGCATCTATTTTCGACTATCTATATGACCAATATACAGAACAAAGAATAAACTTCCTCAAAAATCATCCACAAATTTCTGATTATGCGTCGGAAAATCTTACATATTCACTGATATGCGAGGTGTTGGCATCTAATCCTGATTATAGTTGTATGAAGGTGTTGTGCCATATTCCTTTACGACAAGTTATAAAAAATACATCACTGATGTCGGCAGAAGAATTAAAATATGCTGCAAACTATAACACACACCTTGATTTTCTTATAATCAACCGTATAGGGAAGCAACCCGTACTTGCCATAGAAACAGATGGATATTCGTACCACAATGAAAAAACAATACAGCATCATCGTGATATAATGAAAGACCATATTCTATCAAAGTATGGTCTACATCTACTACGTCTCTCAACAAAAGGCAGCGGTGAACGAGAAAAGATCGTAACAGCACTGAATAAAATTGATAATATACAATCATCTAAAAGATGCTGAGCATGTGCTCGCACCCCGAGTTCGACGACGAGATGCTGCCACTCAGCAAGGAGATGCGCTTGAAGGCGCAACGCTTCGTGAGGGATATATCTGTGGAAGAACAGCAATTCCACCGAACGCACGGAACCCACAAAATATTGCTGCGGAGTATATTCTAAACAAAACGAAGAGCATCCGCGTCGGTCGATACGGACATCTGCGTCGGTCGATACGGACGTCTGCGTCGGTCGATACGGACGTCTGCGTCGGTCGATACGGACATCTGCGTCGGTCGATACGGACATCTGCGTCGGTCGACGCGGATGCTTAACAACAAACATAAACATCAGAAATGAAACATCTTTTTATCATACTAAGCTGTCTCCTGCCCAGCCTTTGCTCAGCGCAAACCTTCAGCGGCGAATACACCACAGAGTGGCAGTGGGACATGAAGCGCAACACCAACTGGCTGAACCTGCTGCGCTTGAACCTGAACGTGCCCGTCTTCGACGGCAAGGGCACCATCGAAGCCTCTACGCTGCACATAGCAAAAACTAATGAAACAATCATAGCCGACTGGCAGACGTTCTCGAACATTGAGGCAGAGAACAACGTTGCTGCCATCGCCGTATTGGGCTACATGCACGAGTGGCAGGCGGCACATCTGTTTGTCGGCGTGCGCAACGTGAACGAGGACTTCTTCACGTCCGACATCACCGCGCTCTTCATCAACAGCTCCTGTGGCATCTTCCCCACCATCGCCGCAAACTACCCCATAGCCAACTATCCGTTCTCGGGGCTTACGGTCTACTTCGACGTGTCGAGGGGCGGCTGGACATTCAGAAACAGCCTGTACAACGGCACTGGCTACAACGGATGGAAACGCAGAGACAACCCGTTCCTCGTGCGACCGACGAAGGACGGCGTGTTCAACATCTCGCAACTGGAGTATGCGCACCGCGGTGCGCACTACTTCGCCGGCGTAGCTGTCCACTCGCGGCAATATACCGTCGGCACGGATGGCGAGATGCCGTCTGCCGACGCTGCTGCACACAAGACCACCTGCGCCTGGTGGGCGTATGCCGAGCAGCCCGTGTGGTCGGCTGCCGACCGCTGCGTGACGTGCATGGCGCAGTACTCGGAGAACACCTGTCGCCAAAGTGCCTGCTACAGGTATGCCGAGGTAGGCTGCGCCTACTGCGACAGTCTCAACCAGTGCGGACTGTCTGCTCAATGCGCTCGCTTCCGTCAAGGCACCGAGCACTCCGTTGAGCTGACATACCGTCGCCAGCTGAACCGCCACATCGCTCTGCAGCCCTCCTTCCAGTACATCAACAACACAGAAGGCAACTTCACCGCGCTCTGCGCACGTCTGTACTACAGTTTCTGAGCGACTTCCCACAGAACCTTGCTGCGGAGTATATCCCCCACAGAACACGCGGAACACACAGAACCGTCCAACGAAGTATATTCTCCCACAGATGACACTGATATTCACAGATTAGGAGCACGCACCCAACTTAGAGCCTTTTAAAAGTGGCGTTTAAATAGAGCTAAGCCTTCTAAGCCCTCTCCGACTGGGAGGGCTTAGAAGGCTTTTTTACCTTTTTACTCTTTTACTTTTTTACTCTTTTACTTTTAAAAGTTAGTCGGCTAAGCAGTTCGATGCCGTAGACAGGCCAGAGCGGCACCTTGCGCACGTTTGTCCTGACGGCAGGTATGTCGAGCAGCATGAAGAGTACGGCTACACCGCCACTTATCCACACCACGATGCCGTACACCTGCTTTATCGCTACGCCCATCATGCTGTGAACGTAGCCGTCCATGAAGCAGCCGAAGTCGGTTGTGGCAGGGTTGAGGTGAGTCAGCGTCAGGTGCTGAGCGTAGCGCGCCATGTCGTCGTTCATGAAGTGGGAGAACCACGTGGTGTATATGCCGTAGCCCGCCGCGCCGGCAAGGTACATGTGGAAGATGTTGAACACGAACAGTCCCATGAAGAACTGCTCAAGGTTGGGCGACGACTCGTCGAGCGCCCACATCAGCGTGGCGGCGATTATCGAGTAGGCTGCTCCGCGGCACACTATCGGCAGACGTAGCTGCTCGATGTTCACCTGCGGGTCGATCGTGGTGTACATCAGCAGGGCGTAGACAAAGATGAAGCCAAAACCGATGGCGAAGAGTTTCCACACCTTCCACTTCAGCACCTTAAGCCAAAGCAAGTCGATGGCTATGCCGATATAGAAGCCAGGCAGCGCCCAAAGGAACAGCTCCTCCTTGGTATGCTCTTCGAGCTTGAACACTTCGCAGCAGAGTATCTCCTCCATCGTGTGTTCGCAGCCGAGCAGAAACTCGCCGATGATAACCACGAACATGATGGGCAGCACGTTGCGCAGCTTGAAGATACGCAGGTCGACATACGGATTGCTCACACGCAGCAGGCGGTGTATCACCACGCCGGCAAGTATCAGAGCGCAACCTGCCACGAGGCGCAGTTCGCGACTCGCGAACCACATCTTATAGTCGCCGTAGACGAAGATGTACGACACGAGAAGCATGAGCAGACTGATAAGAAGTCCGCTACCGAAGTCGATGCCTCGCAGACTGAGTCGCTCGGGCATAGGGCAGAACGGGCGGCACATCACTATCTGCACCGTCATAACGACGCACATCGTACCGACGATGAACACGTTCATCATCTGCCACGTGAAGTGGTAGCCGAACCATGCCGCAAGGAAGCCGCTGCCCTCGATAGACGTGAGCAGCACGATGTGCAGCACGGGGAAGAACACGGCGAAATCGCGCCGCGGCGTAATCCACAACTGTATGTTGCTCATGTGTTCGAAGGTGCCCTGCAGCTTAGCCATGCCCTCTATGAAGCACACCACAAGCAGTAACGGCATATACGTAGATCGTATGGTGATGAGATTGCACACGGCGATGACGATAGCCGAACCGATGATGAGCTGCTGGTTGGTGAAGCGAAACTTCATGCGGAAGAGCATGGGGAAGTATATCGCCATGCCTGCAAGATTGGCGTATAGCAACAGCAGCAGGTCTTCGAGCATGAAATTGGTGGAGCCTTGTATGGCTTCCAACGCACCGAGATACATGCCGCCGGAGAACTGGTATGCGAACACGCATATCACGTATATCCACGGGCGGATGGCTTTAGGCACCCAACTGCGGAACATCGGCATCGAAAAGCACTGGCCCGCAGAAGGTGGTGGTGGAGGTGGTAATGGAAACATTGCTTTACTTTTTTACTTTTACCCTGCATTCCACATTATATCCTGCGTGCAGCTTCGCCAGGTCTTCCTGCCTGTTGCCGTCGAGCTTTATGCGCACCGTTACGCGCTGCTCCACCTTCACGAAGTTGCCCGTAGCGTTGTCGATCGGCACGAGCGAGAACGCGCTGCCCGTAGCCTTGCTGATGCGCTCGACGCGTCCCTTGTAAACGATGCCAGGCACAGCGTCGGCAGTAATCTCCACCTCAGAGCCCTCGTGAATGTTGGGCAGCTGACTCTCCCTGTAGTTGGCCTCAACCCACTTGCTGTTGCTGCTCACGATGTTCACCATAGTCTGACCGGGCTGCACAAGCATTCCTTCCTCGATATCCTTAGTGCCTACTACGCCGTCGCAAGTGGCGATGATGTAGCAGTAAGAAAGGTTAAGACGAGCCAGCTCTACGGCTGCCTTAGCCAGACGCAGCGAGCAGATAGATGCCGAGAGATGGTGGCCCTGCTCGGTCTTCACGCTGGTCTGCGTAGCACGCGAGTGAGCCACCTGCTCGTATCGTGCCTTCGCGCTGAGGTATGCCGTGTGTACGTTGTCGTACTGCTGCTGCGTAACAGCATCCTTCTTCAGCAAAACCTCGAAGCGTGCGTCCTCGCGCTTGGCATTCTCAAGGTTCACGCGCGCCTCCTCTATGCCGGCGTTCGTCACGCGTATACCGGCATCGGTTGTGGCTATAGTTGTGCCTGTGGCTTTCGAACTCTCCTCCACACGAGCCAGGTCAGCCTCAGCCTGCGCCAGACGCAAGCGGAACTCAGCATCTTCGATGACGACGAGCGTGTCACCCTTCTTCACCTTCTGAAACTCCTCGAAGCGCACCTCCTTAATAAATCCCTGCACGCGCGTGTTCTGCGGCGTTATGTGCTGGCGTACGCGGGCGTTGTCGGTGAACTCGACGTTGCCGAAATGAGAGAAGTTGAGTATCACTACTATTGCTCCTACGGCAATCAGCACTATCACTACTGTGTTGTAAACGTATTTCTTTATATTTTCCATTTTTTCAATTCAAAATTCTTAAAGCTGTCCTGCGATGTATTTCATTTTATAATAGGCGTAAGCGATGTTGATATACGCATCCGCCTCGTTGAGTTCGGCGTCGAGTTTCGTGTTGCTTGCGTCGATCATGTCGGTGATGAGCGCCAGCTGGTTAAGATAGCGGTTGTTCACCACCTCGTAGTTCTGCTGCGCCAGCTGCACACTCTTCTGCTGCGTCTCGAGCTCTACGTAGCTCTGCAGATAACCCACGTAAGCCGCCTGCACGCTGTTGTTGAGCTGCTCTGCCGCCACTGCCCTACGCTCCTTGGCAGCCTGCGTTTCGAGGCGTGCCTTAGCCACGCCCTTGTTGCTCTTGAAGAGCGACGAGAGGTCGTAACGCACACCTATGCCCACGAACCACACGTTGAGGTTCTTGTCGATAGGAGGTAGCTCGAACGTTATCGGACCGTTGAAGTTGTTCTGCGCCACAATTGCTATTTTGGGAAGCATGCTGCTACGGGCTATCTTCTCCTGCTGCTTCGCCATAAGCTCGCCCACACCCGCCATCTGCAGTTGCGGACTCGCTGCTGCGGCTACGTCCTGCCATCGGTCTTCGCCGTCCTTGCCGAAGACGGCTGTCGCAGCATCGTCGGTGGGCACAATGGTCTGCGTGGTGGGCAGCGAGAGCGTGTTGCAAAGCTGGTGGTTCAGAATGAGGCGTGTGTTCTGCAGCTTGGTCAGACTGAGCTTCTGCGTCTCCAGCTGCAGCTCGTAGCGCGTGATGTCGTTCTTCAGCGCCACGCCCTGTTGCTGTTTTTCGCGTATGTTGGCTATAAGGCGCTCGGTGAGCACGATGTTCTTGCTGAGCACCTCCTCGCGATGCGCCACCTTCTCGAGATCGAGATACTGAGCTAAAGCAATGAAACGCTGGTTCTGCTCGCTGAGTGCCAGTTGCAGGCGAGCTTGCTCTGCGCCCAGTTCGGCAAGTCGCACACCGGCGTCTATCGCTCCGCCGGCATAGATGGTCTGCTGCACGTCGAGCAGAAACTGGTTGCCGAAGTGGGGTGTCTTGCAGCCCACACCGTTACCGAAGTCGCGGTCGGTGAGCAGCGCATTGCCAATGTAGCTGAAGTTGAGTTGTGTGCTGATGTCGGGCAGGCGCTGACTTCTGGCTGCCTTTATGCCCTCGCCGGCTGCCTCAACGGCTGTGCGGTCGGCCTTGATACTACTGTTGCGTTGGTCTATCATGCGGAACATCTCGTCGATGCTCAGTCGCAGCTCGGTCTGTGCCTGAGCCGTCATAGCGAAAGCGATACTAATGAGCATCGCTGTATAAAATCTTTTTTTCATACCTGTTTTGAAATCCGCTGCAAAGTTACTCACTATTTCACGGGCAGCGCGTAATAAAATTACGCCAGAATTTGACAATTTGAGAAACAATTGCTAATTTTGCCGTATGGAACAGACATCGCTCATAAGCATCAACCGCAGCTCGTTCAGCCCCGAGGCTCACGCCATAGACCACGGTGCCATAATATACAGCCACACGGGTGGGGCTTCCGTACGCATCAACTTCGACACATGGGAGCTGAGCGGCGAGAGCGTACTCTGCTTCTTCCCCGGCGACATCATAAAATGGGAAACGATGAGCGACGACTTCACGGCAGACGCCATACTATACAGCAGCGACACGCTGCGCTCGGCGAGTCTGAACGTGGAGCACGCCGTCTACAACACGCTGAGGGCCGACCGCCGCTGCGGCTACCCGGCGCTGATAAGCGAGGTGATAAGCAGCATGTTCAGAATCTTCAGGTTCTACTTCACCGTGGAACACTACACGCTCACCGACCGCATCGTGGCGCTGCAGCTGCAGGCTTTCTTTCTCGGGTTCTACGACTATCTGCTTGCCAATCCGCGCGACAACCAGCGCGACAAGGGCACGCAGCGCACCAACGAGCTGTTCAACCGCTTCATGGAACTGCTCGAGGAGGAGTTTCATGAGGGTCACGAGGTGAACTACTATGCTGAGCGCATGAACATCTCGCGCAAGTATCTGGGTATCATCGTGAGCGGCAAAACCGGATTTCCACCGAAGCACATCATCGACGAGTATATCGTGCTGCGGCTGAAGCTCGCCATGCGCACCTCGAAACGCAGCCTGAAACAGATTGCCGCCGACTTCCACTTCCCAGACCAAAGCGCCCTAACACGCTACTTCCGCACGCATGTCGGAATGTCGCCGCAACAGTATAGACTGAAATAAGATTTTGAGTGCGCTTAAGCCGAACTAAGCCTCTTTAGATCTTTCTAAGCCGAGGCGAACTGAGCCTTCCTAAGCATTTTTAGGCTAACTAAGCCCTCCCCGATGGGGAGGGTTGGGAGGGGCTCTTTTACTTTTTTACCCTTTTACTTTTTTACTCTTTTACTTTTAAATTATGTCAGAACACCTTACCAAAGACGCTATCGACCTCAGCACGCTGAGCATACCTCGCCTGTTCGGTCGCTATTTCCTGCCAACATTGTTCGGAATGCTCAGCATCTCCGCCATGTGCGCCATCGACGGCATCTTCGTCGGACACGCCGTGGGAGCCGACGGCATTGGCGCCATCAATATCTGCGTGCCCATAATGATGCTGGCTACGGGTCTCGGACTGATGATGGGTGCCGGCTGCTCGGTGGTGGCGTCGATACACATGGCTGAGAAGAAGCTGAAGGCAGCGCGCATCAACGTGATGCAGGCGTGGATATTCACCTCGATCGTCATCCTGGCGATGATCATTCCGGTGATGCTCTTCCCTTCTGCCACGGGCAGACTGCTCGGCTCGTCGGAGGCACTGCTGCCTCTGGTGCGCGAGTATATGCTTGGCTTCATGCCGGGCGAGCTGTTCGGCGTATGGTGCGCCCTGCTGCTGTTCGTGATACGATTGGACGGCAATCCGCGTCTCGCCATGTGGTGCAACGTGATTGCGGCTATAGCCAACATCGTGCTCGACTGGCTGATGATAGTACACCTCGGCTGGGGACTTGCTGGTGCTGCCGTAGCCTCAACGCTGAGCATGATGATAGGCGGACTGATTGCAGCGTGGTACATACTGTTCGCCGCGCGACAGTTACGCCCGATACGCCTGAAGTGGAGCCGCCGATCGCTACTCTACTCCGTGCGCAACATCGGCTATCAATGCACCATAGGCATATCGGCTCTCATGGGCGAGGGCACAATGGCGGTGCTCACGCTCGTGGGCAACTACGTATTCATAACCTATATGGGAGACCCGGGCGTGGGCGCGTTCGGCATAGCGTGCTACTACACGCCGTTCGTCTACATGATTGGCAACGCCGTGGCGCAGTCGGCGCAGCCCATCATCAGCTACAACTACGGCATCGGCAACACTCACCGCGTGCGCTCCACGCTGAAGGTGGCGCTGCTCACCGCCGTGCTGTGCGGCGGAGCCGTGAGTGCAACCTTCGTGCTGTTCCCCTACCAGCTTACGGAACTCTTCGTGAGCACCACCGAGGCTGCCTTCCCAATCGCCGTCAAGGGTTTCCCATTGATGGCTGTCGCCTTCGTGTTCTTCATCGTCAACCTCATGTGCATCGGCTACTTTCAGAGCGTTGAGCGCGTGCGCCCGGCAATGGTGTTCGCGCTGCTGCGCGGCGCTGTCTTCCTCGTTCCCAGCTTCATACTGCTGCCGAAGGTGCTCGGCGACAGCGGCATCTGGCTCGCGCTCGCCCTCTCCGAACTGCTCACCACTGCGTGCATCGCGGCGTATGCGGCGCTGCGGAGATAGTCCGCATTTCCACGCAACACACAGATATCGCCGCTTCGCACCGCATTTTTGCCGTTTCGCATAAGGAGGTGTTGTGTATAAAAACAAACGATTGTACTTTTGCAGCTTAATAATAAGTTCTCAGGCAACTTGTCCTTTGAACGAACCCATAAATTGAAGCATAAATTGAAGCATAAAATGAAAAAGTTTGGATTTAGACATTTAATGTACGGATGGCTTGCTGTCGTAGTTCTTGCGCTGACTTCATGCGACTCTGAAAATGTGACACTGATCAATGACAAAACTTTGCCGGAGGCCATTGCCAAAGATTTCCACGAACGCTGCGAGGACTACACTATCAAACGCGTTTACACAGGTCCAGAGCCTTACTTCGACAGTGGAGCAATTGAAACGTTTGTCACCTCTGAGGACAACGCGGGGAATGAGTGCGTGGTTGTATACGTTGACAATGCGTGGAACCGCACCGTGCGGATGCTCTCTGACATTGACCAGTTGCCCAGCTCGGTGCGATACCAGCTGCTCACGATAAACCCGGAGGCCAGAAACGATGAATTCTGGGAGATCAAGGAAGTGACACAGGCCAGCATAAACGGGACATACTATATTCTCTGCTATCTGCAGGACACCCCCAAGCTCAAGAATCTCGTCCACACCCTTGTCATCGACAGCAAAGGAACGGTGGCAAAGGCATGCACATACGGACTGAACAACGCTGAATATATAGGTACGATTCCTGGCGATATGGAATGGATTACAGCGCACTACAAAGGCTCCGAAGTGCTTGGTTTTGTCAACGACAACGGTGATGACAACTATCTCATCATGCACGACGGCGTGTTGAAGTCCGTATACTTCAAAACTTCCTACAAGGGTACGACATGGAAAGAAACCTGTTACCCCTTGCCGAAAGGCACAACGGTACCAAGCAACGTATTGGAATCCTTACACGCTGACTACCCTGATTTCACCTATACTGAGATCTCTATTGTTGAAAAACCGGACGGAATAGTCTACCTCTTTACCGATGGAAACAGACCCGACCGTTTAGGGCATTATGTTGAAGCAAACTAATATCCACCGACAATAAACATATGATAAAATATATAATGAGAAAGATTATATTATCACTATTTGCATTATGCTGTTTTTCGGCAGTAATGGCACAACAGAAGACACGCAGTCTGTCTGTAGAATTACTTGGTGCCCAAAATATTGCTGGCATCAACTACGACAGCCGTTTCAAGGGCAACTCGGGCTTAGGCTACCGCGTGGGCATTGGCTATGGCTATGGAGACACTTCTGGTTTGATCGACCAGAAAATCAATGGCGTTGGTGTTCCGTTGGAGCTAAACTATCTACTCGGAAAGAAGAACAGCAAACTGGAGCTGGGCTTCGGTGCGAGTCTTGGTGTATATCAAGTAAAGGAAACAATAGGATACGTCGAAGATACATGGTGGTATCCAGGTGGGGAGAAAACAGACGAAACTTCTCCTAAAACTTATTTTTACACTTCATCAAGAACTCAATTCGGTTATTTCTTCTTCGGCGACATAGGCTACCGCTATCAGCGCCCCAACGGATTCATGTTCCGTGTAGGCGTTTCGCCGTCGTTCAACTTTGGCGACAAGTACGGACTCAGCAAGGCTGCTTTCTTCCCGTATATCGGCTTAGGCTGGTCGTTCTAAGCAGACCTGAACATTTTCAAACAATTTAAACAAATAAGCGTATGAAGAAACTATTGTTATGCTTGTTGGCAGGCGTAATGTCACTGACAAGCTGCGAATCGTCAGACCCTGTAGGACTTGCCGACCCTATGAAGTGGAGCACGGTTCCGTCGGGCTTGAAAAACGGCGAACTGAAAGTGGAAGCCGAAGGAGTAAGTTGCCTGTTTGCCTGCAAAAACTACAAAAGTTTTTGGATTGCCAGCGTGAAGGAAGAAGGAAAATTCAAGGAAAACACTTCATACAAGGAGTTCGACGGAGGCTGGTATCTCGTCAAGATAGAGGACAACGAACTAAAGGTTATCATCAATCGCAACGAAACGAACGCATCACGTTCCTTCACGGTTTGCGTGGAAGCAGGAAACACTTTTGACAAATTCAAGTTTGTACAAGATGCTGCAAAACAATAATCTTGCAATATATACTATAACAGCAACAGCATCCGCCATTCAATCTCTTTTGGCGTCGATGTAACGTTTTAACGACATTATATAACAAGAGGGTGTGCATTCTACGCAAGAAACATAGAATGCACACCCTCTTGTTATTTCTCCAACCATTTTTTAAACAACGCCGCTTTTTCCTTGCTTATTACAATATTGTCATCCTCGCAGCCTTTAAGCTTCACCATTAGTTTAGAACCGAAGTAAAAGCTGATTTTCCTGATGCCATTAATGTTGGCGATATACTGTCGATTGAGACGGAAGAAACGGGAAGGGTCTAAAGCCTGCTCCAGGTCGTTCATGCTCATGGGCAGCGGATAGGATGTGCTGTCGACAGTAAACGCCGTGATTCGGTTGTCGCGCATATTGATGTAGCTTATGTCGTCGACGCAGAGCATGCAAAGCTCGTCACCTTTCGTGATTAGGAAGCGCTCGCGGTATTGGCGTGTGTCGTTAAGCACATCGTGCAGCGGACTCACCACGGCAGACTGTTGTGCATTGCGATTAAGCCGCAGTTTGCCGATTGCGGCACGCAGCTCGTCAGCGTCAATCGGCTTCATCAGATAGTCGAGTCCGTTGTTCTTTATCGCCTCCATTGCGTATTCGTCGTAAGCCGTGGTGAAGACCACGAACGACTGTGGCATCACCTTGCGGAACGCTTCAAACACGTCACCGTCGGCAAGTCGGATGTCGGAAAAGATAAGGTCATAGTCGTTGTTGGCGGCAAGCTCCTCTGCGACCTCCGCCACACTTTTCAACGGTCCATGTACGTCTATCGTGTCGTCAATATCCATAATGAGCCTTTTCAGACGTCTTGCGCTGAAATGGTCGTCTTCTATAATCAAAACCTTTTTCATCGTTCTTCTATTGTTTTCGTTTTATGATTGGCAGTCGCACTTCAAATGAATCTTTATGGGTTATGAACTCCGGTTCTGCTTCGCCCTCCAGTCGATAGCGTTGCTTCAAGTTGCTAATGCCTATACCGTACGACTCTATGCTCTGATTGTTGTTACAGTTGGTGTATATGCGGTTGTTCTTTATGACGAGCATGTCACCCTGGCGACCAAGAGATACATGAAGCTCGGTACCGCTCTGCGGGCAGTTATGCTTCACGGCATTCTCGATGATAAGCTGCAGACTCAGCGAGAGGATACATTCGTCGCGGTCGCCGTGCAAATCGTCGGCGTGCAAGACGATGGCGTTATCGTAGCGCATGTTGAGAAGACCGAGGTACGACTTGATGAAGTCGGTGCCGTCGGCAAGGGTTATATACTCCTTGTCGATATGCTGAAGTATGTAGCGGTAGATATGTGAGAGTTTCACAACATAGTCCTCAGCCATCTTCGGGTTTTCCCATATCATTCCGGCAAGCGAGCTAAGACTGTTGAACACGAAATGTGGGTCTAATTGCATCATTAAGTATCGCTTCTGTAAGGCGAGGTTCTCCTTGCCTTTCAGAACAATCATGTTGGAAAAGTGCATCGAAAGGTGGATGAGTGCTACTAGACTCGCTATCAGTCCGAATAGAAAAGACGTTCCCCATATATCCTGCATCATAAGCTTAGGTGCTACAAGGCTCAGCAGCAGTTCGCAGCCACCAGCAATAAGCAGATTGAAGCCCAACACCACCAGTCCGTTCTGCACGAACACACGGTGGGTCTGCCCTTCGCGCCAAAAGCGCCGCTGTCTGAACAGCCATCGGTTGAGATACAAACTCGAAAGCGAGAACAAACCGCAGAGTGCAAAGTCGACAAGCAACTCAGGATACAGTCCGTTTACCGACTGTAGAAAGTCGGGCAGGTCTACCAATATCCAGATGATATCGTACAGGAAGAAGAAGATAAGCGAGTAGACAAGCCACTCAAGGAAAGAGTTCTTGAATCTATGCATAACGAGAAAACTCTGAATTATAGTGTTTTTATTGATACCGGTATCACTATCAGCCCCACAAACGCAGCGTTTTTCTATCCGCAGTCGTGCTGGCAAATCATCCGCATCAGCTCCTCGTTGGTGCGGTTGTCTACAGCAGCGCTCTTCAGTTCGGAGAGATAGTCGAGAGAGGCAGAGCACTCGCCCGTGATGTCTACGCCAATCACTCGCTCGTGAGCGTAGATGATGCGCAGCACCGCCTGCAACTGCAAGAGAGTCATATCGCCGTTGCTCCAGTCGGTAACGGCATCCTGCTTTCTGAGCACGTCCTTGTCGATGGAGATATACACCGGCTCGTGAATCAGACTGCCAGCCTTGGAAGGCCACGCACGATGGTGGTCGATCTCCGACTGACTGTAGAACACGACCTTCTCCCTAAGCGCGTCGGGAATATGCGCTATCAGTTCGTCGGACGCACCGACAACGATGATATTGCGCACGAACGGGTTGTTACGAAGCACGTCCGACACCCATCCGCCGCAAGACACGACACCATCCCACTGCGGCTGCTGCATGTCAGGATGGTGATCGAACACTATCAACGAGAACGGCTCGCAGAGACGCGACACCCAATACTCCGTGAGATAATGGAAATCGCCCGAATCGATGAAGTGCAGTGCCTTGGCAGGGTAAGGTGCCAATCGGCGGCGCAGCTCCGCCCTCGCCTCCTCGTCGCAATAGCAGTCAACGCCGCTGATGTCGTGGCAGTCGACGTGCGTGATGCACGGGTTCGAAGCAAACGCCTCGTAGTCGTACACGCCCGTAAAGTTGAGAAGTATTATCGGCTGTCTTGTTATCATGGTTGCGAAGATAGATATTTTTCTTGAGAAGAAAAGCGAACATGCGCAAGAATTAAACAACTTTATATATGTCTTAACCATCGGATTTTTTCAGTTTCCTTTGCCATTTCGCAGAAAATACCTATTTTTGTAACATCTAAACGTTTTAATATGAAAACAACTCAAGAGTACATATCGTTAATCGGTTCACATGCCGAAGAACTGAAAACAATGTTCGGCATAAGATCGTTGCGCATCTTCGGTTCTGTATCTCGAAATGAACACAAGGAAGGTAGCGATGTGGACGTGTGTGTAGACATGGCCCCCAAAGCCTTCTTGGTTGTTCGACTGAAGCGTTTCCTGGAGAATCTGCTGCAATGCTCTGTAGACGTTGTCAGAATGCACAAGCATATAAATCCGTATTTACTCGAAGAAATAAACAAAGATGGAATTTACGTTATCCAGTAGAACGCGCGGTTTGTTAATACAAATACGAGAGGCTATATTTCAGCTGAAAGACTGGAATAAAGGCATCCATTGTTCTGACGATTATTATTGTTCACCTGACGGCATGAAGAATCTTGCTGCCAGCTGTATGCTGATTGAGGCTATCGGAGAGGGCATAAAACAGGTTGACAAAGCTACAGAGGGCAAATTGCTGATTGAACGCCCTGAAATTCCGTGGAAAGATGTCATTGGCATCCGCAACCATATCGCTCACGGCTATTTCGATATTGACGGTGAAATGGTGCTTGATGTCGTGAAAAACGATTTGGACTCTTTGCTTGAAGCTGTAGAGTTTTTTATAAACTACTCGGCATAACTATTGTTCGGCTGGAAGATAAGCGGCTTCGGCTGGGAGATAGGCTGGTAGATTCGCCCCGTTTGCGGCGAATCTACCAGCCTATCCTATTGTTGTGTATCAAGAAGTTACGGCTGTAAAAGCCGGGAAACTGGCAGATGGGAGATAAAAATACGAACTATTATATAGTACGTAATATCATCTACTCGTACTTCACTCTCACCGCCTTCGGCAGTTTGCTGACGATAAGCCGGTACGACTCGGTTATCAACGCTGTGACGAGGTCGGTGTCGAGCAGTTCGTAATACACGTCGCTCCAGTGTTTCTTGTTCCAATGGAAGGCAGGAGTGACGGCGCCGTAGCGGTCGCGCAGTTCTTCGTTGCGGTCGGGCCGCAGCTTGCAGGCGAAGCGCGACGTGCTGCCGCACACGTCGCACTTGCCGTCACCGAGCCAAAGACACAGGAATATCTTGCCCTCAACACGGAAAGTGATGTTGTCGTCGCCGAACGGCTGGTCTTCAGTCACGCCATGCAGCGACAACGTAAAATCTCTCACTTGCTCAATGTTCATACAAACCGATTACTTTCTATATTTCTTCTCCTTACCGTTGAAGCTCTTCACCTTCATGCCGAGCTGATCGGGAAGGATAGCGTTGAGGAAGATGCCGACGAGAGCAGCGAGAGCCAGACCGGAGAAGGCTACCGAACCGATCTTAACGCCACCATCCGTGCCATACTGCACGCCGATAGACACAACCATGATGAGCGCAGCTACGAACACGTTGCGCGACGACGAGAAGTCGACCGATGTCTCGACGAGGTTGCGCACACCTACAGCCGAAATCATACCATAGAGAATGAGGCTCACACCGCCGATTGTAGCGGCTGGCATCAGACCGATGAGGCAGGCAAACTTAGGGCAGAAGCTGAGCACGATGGCGAAGCAGGCTGCAAGGCGGATGACAGCCGGATCGAACACCTTGGTGAGGTTGAGCACACCGGTGTTCTCGCCGTATGTAGTGTTGGCAGGAGCGCCGAACACAGAGGCGAGAAACGTAGCAAGTCCGTCGCCGCAGAGTGTGCGATGCAAGCCCGGCTCCTTGATGAAGTTCTTGCCCACGGTGCTCTGGATGGCACACATATCACCGATATGCTCCATGATTGTGGCGAAGGCGATAGGGAAAATGGCGATTATCGATGTCACGACAAGGTCGAAGTTGGGGTCTTTCATTACAGAGATAGCCGTGCGATCCATATCTATGGGCAGACCAATCCACGCAGCCTCATCAAGTTTCGAGAAGTCGACCTCGCCCAACGCAGCAGCCAAAGCATACGAACCCACGACACCGAGCAGGATAGGCACAATCTTGATGATGCCCTTGCCCCAAATAGACGTGCCGATGACGATAGCAATGGCTGTAACGGCAAGCAGCCAGTTCTGCTGGCAGTTGCCGATTGCCGAGCCGGAGAGCGTAAGACCGATAGCGATGACCATCGGACCGGTAACTACCGGCGGGAAAAAGCGCATCACCTTCTCCGTGCCGAACATCTTCAGCAGGAACGCCATCACGAAATAGAGCAACGACGCAGCAGCAACGCCAATGCAGGCGTAGTTGAGCGCAACCTCGTCGGTTAAGCCCTGCGCCACACACAACTGCTTTACGGATGCGTAGCCTCCAAGGAATGCGAAGCTGGAACCGAGGAATGCGGGCACTTGCAGTTTGGAAACAAGATGGAAGATAAGCGTGCCGATACCAGCGAAGAGCAACGTGGCACTAACATCAAGCCCTGTGATGAGCGGAACGAGAATGGTGGCTCCGAACATGGCAAACAGATGCTGGATGCCGAGAATTGCAAACTTGGGCTTGCCCAGTTGGCGGGCATCGTATATGCCCAGGTTGTCTGTGTTCATACTATTTGTTTGTTTTTAGTTGTTTTTACTTCCAGTAGTCAGGATTATTAACTATTACACATTATTTATATATCATAACGTTTATAAATAATTTTTATTGCATTACTAAAAAAACAAATCATTATCTTTGTCAGATATAAACAAAGCTATCTACTCTGACGGCACGCATGTCTGCATGGAATGCGGAATGAGATGGGGCGGCAGATAAACAGCCAATGGACAAACTGACAAAAGAGCAACGCCACCATTGCATGGCATCGATACGAGGAAAGGGCACCAAGCCGGAGATTACGGTGAGGAAGTTCCTGTTCAGCCGAGGGTTCCGCTATCGGCTCAACCACCCACGTCTGCCCGGCAGACCGGACCTCGTGCTGCGCAAGTACCGGTCGGTGATATTCGTGAACGGATGCTTCTGGCACGGGCATGAGAACTGCAAATACCATGTGCTACCGAAGTCGAACGCCGAGTTCTGGCAAGCGAAGATAGAGCGCAACCATGCACGCGATATAGAGGAGCAGCGCAAACTCGCCCAGATGGGCTGGCATTGCATCACGGTGTGGGAGTGTCAGCTGAAGCCTGCTGTCAGAGAGAAAACACTCGAGTCATTGGCGTTCACGCTCAACAGCATTTTCCTAAAAGACCATAGCGTCAAGCGCTATGCGCTGCCCGAAGAGGAACACGCTATGGCGGCGGAGCCGTAGACAAATTATGCCTATCATTGAGTCAAGTACATCGCCAAGCTCATCAAAAGCAATATCATGATGATATTCTTTTGTTGTTCCATCCTTCTCTCCATAGATACGATAGTACACAGATTGTACACTCACGCCATAGATCTGTAAGCAACTTTATCATGAACCTTATTTCTGCCTTGGGAGCATATTGTTTCTTTGATAACACAAAGGCATTGCAAGACTTCTTCTAACGAATAATCAACCAAATACACACTTTTTTATAACGAAAAAGAGACAATCTGCAAGAGCTTTTAGGGATAATATCCACTAAAGCTACTTACAGATTGTCTCACTACTAACCGGATTGCTTAACACAACTAAAACTACATTTATTCAGAATATTTCATTCAATCTTCAAAGTCTTCGTCATCCCAAAGACCGCCGCTACCAGTATGTCCGTCATCATCTCCATCACCATTTCCATCATCAAAGAGAGAATAGTCACGTTTTGGGGCAAGCCCACCTGATATCTGTCCACCTTCAGGACCGCTTCCACTAAGAAGAGACTCGATTCTAACTTCATACACCTTGACTTCCGGTTTTATATAGTTTTTCATTTTTCCTTAGTTTTTATTTGATGAATTTCTTTCCATTATGGATATACACTCCTTTGACAGGACGTGACACCTTTACTCCCTGAAGGGTATAGAATGATGCGTCGGCGTCTGTACTATTCGGCTTGACTTCTAGTACAGTAGTAGTGCTTCCGCCATCATCTTCGTCATCGAAGACAATAGCCATCTTGGCAAGCGACTTATTGTTCGGGTCGTCCGTCTCATTTCCGAGGAACTGTCCGTTAAAATCGATATACCCGAACTTCGCTCCTACCCCACCGTCTACATCAGTATTTGCCGGAATACTCAGATAAGCCTTGTTGGCACCGCTTCTGCCATTCTGCGTAAGGCGGAAGAAACCGATATAGTCGTCTCCGGTCTTATTCTCCTTGTAATAGTTTGTGGAATGGAAGTTTGCAAGGCCGAAGAAGCGGTGGAGTATTTTTCCATTACCATCGGTATCAGCATTTCCAAGTTTGTCGATAGCCGTGACTGTCGGCTTGAGATAGTTGTTCCATTCTTGACCGGCATAATCGTCCTTTGTCCACACTGCCGTGTAATTATCACCTTCTACCAGCATATCTGCCGGTGCTTCCCTCAAGGAGTAATTCAGTTTGTCACCGTCTTTGAAGGTTCCCTCCGCAGGTTGTTTTCCTACGAGTACCACTCCCATATTTGCCGGAATATACTTGAGCTGACGAAGATAAATCGTGCCCGGTGATTGTGGGTCTTTTGCATTCCCCGGTTTTCCGTAGCTATATGCCTCATACACTTTCACGTTGTCGTCGACAGGTGCCATTGCCACATTGTTGCTGTATGTACGGATAAATTTTCCAACGCAACGTGTGAAAGGTATCTTGATGACTTTTGTTTCTGATATGGTATAGCGGGAGATGTCTTTACCATCCTTGTCAAGCTCTGGGTAGAACCTTATCGTCCATATTCCTGCGGGACGGTTCCAGAGGATATCCTTCTTATTAGGAGTTGTGCTTCCGAAGCCCTCCTCTTTCTCTCTCGCCGTTGTACGGAACTGCACGTCGTTTGCATCGTCAGCCATACATGAGTGGTTGCCATCATCGGCGGCATCATAAGTAGGTCTTGCAAATCCGGTATTGTTTGTAATATTGCCGTCCGTCTCGCCCCAGTTCTGGTCTGCGTCATGGTTGGCAACAAACCTGAAATGCGATTTGGCGTATTTTGCGTCTACAGTAGATATCGTCAGCGAGAAGCAACGCTCGTTGTCATCATACTTCATGTCTCCTGCGGTAGAAGTGTACTTCCATTTGCCCGTTACTGCATCATAAGTTTCTTCCACGGCATCGCCTATCATAGACATGGTTTTTATCAGGACGTCAGCATCGGCAGCATTGCCGCTGATTACATGTATACTGCCCGACAGGCCGTAACTGCCGTCTTGCATTGACAAATCGTTGTTTCCTTGGTTAGGATTATACTTTATTCTCTTTATACCGTGCAGATTAAGGGTGAAAGGTTTCTGGTTAGCCCATACCTTGTCACGATACTCGTTGGTAGAATTGTAGTCAACACCTCCGTTGCCGAGGAAGAAGAGTTTATCGTGAGTTCCGGAATTATTGTGTACGCTCACTGTTTCATGAATATCTGGCGTTGCCGTTATAGCCTGAGCAAGTATCCCTGTAGTGGATACGTCATTCACAATATAATCGATTGCCCAATAGCTGTTGGAACCATCAAAATAGAGCGGAGTTTCCATATTGTCACTGAATGGTCCCTTGCCACCTATACGAGTGTCATAGAGCGGCTGCGCCGTAGCCCCTTCCATGTTGTCAATAAAATAAGTCACACGTGTATTGGCATCATGCTTCACCTGCCAGTCGGAGGGGTTTCCGTCTTTGTCAAGCGTAAAGCTGAAGGTATACATGCCATCGTCGTCTGTCACGTTGTCATTGCGGGTCACGAGATTCCAGTAGTTGTTGCCCTCTGCCATTGTCGCAGAACCGAGAAGTGTCTTTGCCCCTGTTGTTCCACAAATAGTTCCCACAGTTCCGTTTGTTGACGGCAATGCGCTGGTATTATCCTTTGCACCATGCAGGTTGAATACCTCGCCCGGTCCGTAAACCATCTTATTGTCATACTCGTCAACAGCAAGAATCTGTGCATGTGCCGTGAGGCATGCCGGGATGCTGAACGCATAGCTCTTGTCTTTTTGCTGTTCGAATTTGAAATACACATGGTTTTTATAGTCTATCGTTGCGCCGTCGCCTCCCGGATTATATTCTCCACCTTTATTATATTGCGAGAAGAAATTGCCCACGAGATAGTAACCCGGTTCGACATCTGTTGCAGACTGTGCAACAGGCTCACCGCTTTCTCCTGCGGAAAGAGTGTTCTGAGCAAGCTGATGGTTGCTTGGCACTTCATACTTACCAACGCTACCATTGATTGTTTCAGCTGTAAGCAGATATACATCTGCTGCCTTCATCTCCAACATTGTCCCAAGCATCAACATAAGGACAAATAGGCTTTTAGTTAACTTTTTCACCTTTTCAGTATTATTATGTTATTTATAAATATGCTACGTTTTATGTTAGTAGAGCAGGTCCTGCACATTATGCAGAACCAAGACTATCCTCGTTTTTGTATTTTTTCGACCGCAAATATATGTATTTTTGCATTACGCTATATTAGGAGGAATGGAAAATACGGGGAAAAAGCTATGCAAACGTTTGTAAAACCATCGTCTCAACCCTCTGAATAATGCAAGATTTCCAATGAGTTATGCCGTACTGAATCTAACTTTCCTCCGATTGCCCTTATGAAAGGGGGATAATACTACACCATGACCACTATCTTACCATTATTATTCAAATGCCTATAAGTCAAATATGACTCTGAAAGTTGTATCTTTATGTAGCAATATTGATTTTCAAGATGTTACATAACTTTTATAGGCATTGAAAGATGTTGTATACTTGTCATTTATATTTAGCAAAAATCATCACAGGCCTATGCTTAGAAGCTCCACGATATATCTCCATCACTTTCGTCATACAGTCTCTCGATACCGTAAAGCAGCCACGGCTCTCTGAACCTATCGGGATATACTCCCTATCGCCAGAGAATCTTGTGACTTTTCCTGCCGAATGAATCAAGATACCACGAGTCTCGGCAAGACAGTTGGTCTTGTCAAGCCCACGAAGACGGATGCTCTTCTTAAACTTACTTCCCTTTCCTACCATCACATATCGTCCAAGACTGGAGCAGCCGCTACCGACCTCATTGCTGAACTTAGGCTTGGCATCTGTGTTGCCCTTTCCACTGCCGTGCATACAATAGCTGCTCAACACACACTTTCCATGCTGCAAGTCGTAGATGAAGAACCGCTTCTTGCCCGATGGAATAGAGAAATCCACCAAAATATAATAGTCCGTGCTATAACCTCGTCGCTCGCAATAGTCTCGTACTTGCGAGAGATTCTCGCAATCCACCTTGCCATACCATTCCTTGACATCTACGTAATTCTTATACAATGGCTTAGTGTACCTGTTATAAATGGGAGGCACAAAAGGGATGCTAACAATCAGCAGCACTATGACAACCAGCAATATGATATGTATCTTGTTCATCGTTCTCTTGTATGTTTGGTTTATGAAATGTCATCCTTCAATTTAATTTGTCTCTTTGTTATTGCGAATAATATCCAACTGAAAAGCGCGCTGGTCAAGATAGGCGCACAATAGACGATGAAGTTCGTTGCACAAAACCCTATGCCAGTAACCCCTGATAAGTATTGAGTGTTTTTTACCCAAATCGATGCACATTCTTCCGTAGATATACCGATAAATCGTCCCCATACTAAAGTTGTTGCCAAGGCATTCATTATCAGCCATGCAAGACAAACATAGTATAGACGTCTATATTTGGCTTTTTTATACAACGGCGACCGTTCTTTAAGTTCGTCCATTCCCTTCCACGACCTTATGAAAGCAGGCAGAGCGAAGATTACGGGGAACAGACATGCCAAGTAAACGAATATCACTATAAATGCAGCGTTGTACGAAATACCAAGCATAACCGCTAAGTCGGCATTGATGGCACACAACAAGACATACAGATAGTACATATATGACGTTGGAATAGTGAGTATCATATTCGTTTGAACACCGAGACGTATTACATATACGACAATGAAGACCAATCCTACACACATCACCAACGCCTTCTTCTTCAACCATGGATACACGGTTAGACCAATACTTGTGATAGACAGCATAACACTACTGCCCCACATGGTGTCTTCTGCATGGAATGGGCTAAGGAATATATATCCTTCGTTTTCTACCACCATGTGGAAAGCACGCATTTCCACACCATCTAATCCAGCATTAAGAATCCCATAAAGAAGGATAGCCGCAAGACAAATGGCTATCGGAGCCAACACGTAGTTGCACCGCCATACCAAGATGATGCTTGCGGCAATGGAAAATGCGCAACATATTGCCATTTGGATCGGGAATGACCAATAAAACAACAATGCAAGTAGAAGCAGGATGATTCCCCAAACGATTATCCACCCAAAAGGCAAGATAAGGAGGTAAATACTCCAACCGACAGAAGATATCCAGTCTTGCACCTTCCTAATGGCATCATTGTCATCAACTTTAGTATAATAGTCGGTATTCTTTTCAAGATATTCTCTTACTATTCTGCGTTTTACCAGTTCTTTCTTCAGCGAGTTGCCCTTTACTTTTTCCAGTTCGGGCGCAACAGCCTCAATAGCCTCTTCCATTTGTTTTTTGCGCTGTGCATCTCTTTTGCCGAGCATCTTATGTTGTTTCACAAACAATGCTGCAATAGAAAAGCCACCGATACCTGCGGCCACAATCAGCCATTTCCAATTAATGTATTGGAAACCGTTGAAGCAATACCACCATATAATTACCGCAAAGCAAACCCATGGCAAGGCAATTCTAATAAATTTCTGCATATGACACTCAACATTAATGTATTAAAAAACTAAAGCCCACATGGCGACACTCAAAAGAGTAGCCTCATGTGGGCTTTGTCTGCTTACTGCTTTGTTACAGTAGCCTTGCGCGTGTCTACGCTGAACGTACCAAACGAAGTCTGCACCTTGTACACACCGTTCTTGGCAGCAATGAGCTTGGCAGTCATACCCATGAAAGAGAAGCTTCCGTCTTCATTCTTGTTGATGTTGTAACGGCCGAGAGGGGTGTTCACCACGATATGGCTCTTTGTCACTTCCACCACCCCATAAGTAGTGCCCGAAGGAGCATTCTTCACTGTCTGAACCACTTTCTTGGCAGCAGTCTGTACATTGTCGTTACTACCCTTTGCAAAACTTGCCGTGCTGGTTGCTACAACCATCAGCAGCATAATCATTAACTTCTTCATTGTCTTCTATTGTTTCTTAATGGTTTTGTCTTATTGACAATGCAAAGGTAGTGTGGCTTTTCTGAACCGAGAAACTTTCCGAGGTGACTTGTACAAGATGCAGGGTTTATTGTATATCTTGGCAATTATCGCTTCCTAAGCACCAGCCAAGGAGCTACAGCGTGGTGCTTATCCGTACGATACTTTGCGGCTTTCTCCGTGAAGTATGGGGTTCCGTCGGGAGCACGATAGAAACCGCTCTCGTTGCCACCTGTGAGGTATATGGCATCCACATAGCCAAACTCACGCAAGGCATCGGCGAAGTCCCACAGTGTTTCGGGGTGAGGAGTCTCGATGATGCAAAGGCGGTCGTCCGCGGTACGTGCAAGGGCTTTGCGTTCCACCTTGCCATGCAGGAAGAAACGCTGAGGCAGTTCGCCGTTGGACACAAGCACAAACTGGCGGAAGTAAGAGCCGTCACGCTCTACCATGTGCTCGCACATATCGTCAAAACGAGATATGCCGATGACCATATTACCCTTGGCTATGGCGCAATAGCCAAGACGCGACACATCGCTCCGTTTCTGCTCGCCGTCGACAACCAACGAGCCGAGATACTTGCCCGTAGCGGTATAGTCGGCAGTATGGGTGTACATCAGCACACTATGGTCGGCGGTGTCGGGTTCCACAAGTGTTAGTTCTGCCTTCACGTTGTGCAACTCGTAGATGTTAAGCGCAACACCGAGCACAGAGTCGGTTTTAAGCACGACAGACGAAGAACCGTTCTGCGCCTTCACATCGTCTAACTTCTTGATATTTTCTTTCGGCGATACAGAAATACTCACACCTATATTATAATAGTAGTTGTAGAGGCGTATGACTTTGTAGCAGCCAAATACAAGCACCACGGTTGCCACAAACCACATGATAGCCAAACTCCACTTCGGCAACCCACCTCGCTTTTTGATGGAATCCGACGAAGTGTTGTGCTCCATTTCGCCACTACTCTCTATAATAATCGTGGGTTCGTCGAGAAGCTCTTGTGAAGAAGTGCTGTTATCATCATTCTCTATCGCGAAAATAGGCTTCTCCTGTATGTCGTTACCTTCTGTATATTTCATAATCATTTACTTTTCCTGTTCCAAAATTGTCTTTAACTCCTTGAGTGCTTCCTTCGAAGCTTTTAACCTAAACCCTTGATTCATGCGATGATCCATGAGCTTCAAATCTTGGTTGGTAATATTGATGGCGTAAACATAATTTGTGTTTACTATCAGACTCTTGCCAACACGTGTAAAGAAATTCTGCTTCAGCTTGTTAAAGGCCTCCACAAAATAGTGCAACTGGAACGTCATCGTCACCGACTCTCCGTTAAAGAGATGCACGTCACAGTAGTTGCCAGAAGCTTCTATATAGGCAATGTCGTCCGTTGGCACCCTAAATAGTCCAACGGATGTGATAATTTTAAGTCTTTCCATTTAATCCTTACAAATTGTACATAGTTATTACTTCAAAAGGTCATATAATATATACGCCAAAAAACGAATAATATTATATCGTTTGTCAATAATTCCATGGGTTGCTTGTGCGAGAATACCACCATACGACACCAACTAAAATCATACCAGCCAAAACTAACACTCCAATAACTATTAATACTTTCTTCATTGCTTTTTTATACAAAATTAGGCCATGTATATGCCATAAGCAAATCGTTGCAGATGGTTTGTATGAAATGATATAGAAAATGTATAAACTACATTATTGGTCGATCGGCTCAAAAGCCCGTTAAATATACACAAAATCGGCTCAAACGAACCCGGTTATTGACAAAAAATGAGTAAATTTGAGCCGATTAATAAATAAAGAATATGACAATAGATATAGAAATATTACAGTTTTTACATTATCATCCCTTGGCAAATAGGACAGAGATTATGGCGGGGCTTACGAAAGCTCCCAGTGATAGTACAATGAAAAGGTTACTTTCTGCCGCTGTTAAGGAGGGAAATATTGAGACGGCTGGACGTGGTCCTGCTACGAAGTACAAACTTACTCCACAGGCTCACGTAACAATGCCTTTGGATTTAGCAACTTATTTTGATAAAGATATTGATGAACGCGAAGTACAAGAATCTTTCAACTTTGATTTGATTCGTAATGTTCTGCCTAAGGTGGAGATTTTCACAAAAGAAGAACTTGAAGTGTTGAATGATGCACAAATGGAGTTTGAAAAAAATACTGAAGGTATGACAGATTTGGAATATTGTAAGGAAATGGAACGTCTTGGAGTTGATTTGTCCTGGAAATCCTCACAGATAGAAGGCAATACCTATTCTCTTTTAGAAACTGAGCGATTGTTAAAAGATAAGCAGACGGCTTCCGGAAAGACAAAAGAAGAAGCTGTCATGTTGCTTAACCATAAGGATGCACTTGATTTTGTGCTTGACATACCAGATTATTTGAAAGAATTGTCTGTGCACCGAATAGAGAATCTTCATTCTATCCTGACAAAGGGGTTGGAAGTTGATAGAAATATCCGTCATCGTCGTGTTGGTATCACGGGAACCAATTATCGTCCTCTTGATAATGAATTCCAGATTCGTGAGGCTTTGGAAGATACTTGTACATTGGTGAATGGAAAAGATAATGTTTTTGAGAAAGCACTCTTGACATTAGTGCTATTATCGTATATTCAAGCCTTTGTGGATGGAAACAAGCGGACTGCAAGAATCACAAGCAATGCTGTCTTAATAGCAAATGGCTATTGCCCGATTTCTTTCCGAACCGTTGACTCCATCGACTATAAGAAGGCTATGCTCATGTTCTATGAACAGAATAACATCGCTGCTTTCAAGAAAATCTTTATCGAGCAGTTCTTGTTTGCTGTGAAGACGTATTTTTAGAGAAAATACCCGTTGGTGGAATGAGTCATAAAGTAAATTGTTTAATAATGGTTTGAAATAGTCATCGTAACTTTGCACTCGGAATAAGAACAACTTTGTAGTCGTTAATAATGTGTATTTACACAAAATAGACTAATAAGGATATATGGTAATCCGTAAAGTTCTTGGTTAGAAATAAAAGAACAGAATGAAATCACTGCAAAAATAGTCATATGGTGCGACTATTTTTGCAGTAATTCTTACAGCATCGTACCACCCATCTGTTTGTTATATGACGCTATGGCGTCATAAGCATTCAAACGCCCACCCATGCGGTACATCACACCTTGGCAAGCAGTTGGTTTATTTTTGTTCCGTATAATATACTCATAGTTTATTGCAAAGCTAAATATCTAACTACAAAGATATATGTTTTGTTTATTCTCACAAGGATTAGTTAGAATTATCGCCATGAAACAAACTAAAAGTATAACTGTGTGGCGAATCATGTCTTGTTGGTAAAATAAATTCCGCAGAAGGTAATGAGTTTATCTGCTTAATACCAAAATTAAGTTGGTAGCTTACCACTTTATATAGTGGTAGACAAAAGTTTTTGGGCTCATATAATATTGTTGTGTTTTTAACAATCTGTATTTCTTATGCAAACAACT